>MKWU01000912.1_pt1 | contig 54300 bp, 44 predicted proteins | sample 809101 | NCBI WGS metagenome assembly MKWU01 (sample SAMN05860141, study PRJNA318959) | sponge metagenome | host: Aplysina aerophoba | place: Slovenia: Piran, Adriatic Sea, Gulf of Piran | collected 2013-05-07 | reverse complement strand
CGCCCTCGCCGTAGAAGATGTCGCCGAGATCGCCTTTCCGGATCATTTTCTGCACGTCGCGGAGGCAGAAGGCGTAGCGGACCTGGTTGCCCATGTGGTATTTGAGGCCATGGCGGTCGGTGAGCTCTATGATGCGTTCACATTCGGCCAGTGTGGTCGCCATGGGGATCTCGGAGAGGACGTGCTTGCCGGCTTCGAGCGCCATGATGGCGTGCTGGCCGTGGAGATGGTCGGGTGTGGCGACGACGATGAGATCGATGGTGGGGTCTTCGAGCATGGCGTCGTAGGTGGGGCAGCGCTTGTCGACGCCGAATTCGTGCGCTACACGTTCGGCGAGGCTTTCATCCTGGTCGCAGATTGCGGCGACTGTGGCACCTTCAAGGAGTTGGAAGGCGCGCAGGTGGGAGCGGCCCTGGCCGAGGCCGAGTACGCCGACGCGGATGGTTGGATGCTTTGCCGCGTCACCGGATGCGCTGGAACTGTCCATTTTCCTCTTCTCTTTTGCTGAGAGGCTTGACACCGGCCAATACTTTAGCTTGGGTGAAATGACGATACGCCAAGACAAAGCAGCGAAGGATGCTCAGAAGGCAGGCGGCATCAAGGAGATTGGCGTCGTTAAGATTCAGGGAAAAACGCAGGCGGGTCTGGGGGTTCAGTATAGCAGATAGGCAAGGGGCAGACCTATGCGGGTAAGACGACCACTCCAGGAGCAATTCGCGGCCGTTTGCAGCTCCTAACTGCAGGCAAATGCTTAAAACGGATAGAATCTTGATGAATTCAACAGATTTATTGAGAAAATGGAAAAAGACTATTGACATATTGAATATTATGAAGTATTATCTTGATAATGTGATGAAATCTGGTTAGAAAATGGAAGTGAGGACTTAGAATGTTTGCTGAACGGATGGCATTGGAAGCGACGCTGCGAAGGGAGAAGCTGATGTCGGAGGCCAGGACGTATCATGGGCTTCGTCCGTACCGGCGGGCGCCGCGCTGGCAGGAGTGGCTGTTTACGCGTTTAGGGGCGTGGCTGGTTGCGATGGGTACTGCTCTCCAGCGGCGTTATCGACGGGCAGAGGCCGGGCTGGCTCTGGCCGATTATCCGAGACATAACGGGATGGAGCAGACACTATGAATCCACTACCGACCGCATGCCCGATCTGCCAGGCGAAAGATCTGACGGTCACGGGCTTTTTCTGCCGCGAGTGCGACAGCCGCGTAGAAGGGCGCTTTCAGGTCGAGACGCCCTTTGCCGGGCTGACGCAGGAGCAGCTGGCGTTCGCGGCGACTTTTGTCCGCTGTGAGGGGAAGTTCAACCGGATGGAGGAGGAGCTGGGGCTCTCCTACCCGACGCTGCGGGGGCGGCTGCATGAGATGATCCGGGCGATGGGGTATGAGCCGGGCCGGGATGAGCCGGCGCCGCTGCCGGAGAAGGCGCGGCGGCAGGTCCTGGAACAGTTGGAGGCAGGCGAAATAAGCTATGAAGCGGCGATGGAGCAGTTGCAGGGCGGATAGAGTTGCGATGTCTTACCGATTGGCAATATTAGCACGCAGATAAGGGGTGTGAGATGACTGACCGGATACAGGTGGAACCGGAATCTCCGAACCCGCGCGTACGCATCCAGTGTGGAGGAGATGTGCGCGTCGAGGGGTGGGAGCAGGCGCTAATTGAGGTGGATGGCCAGGGTGGTGAGCCGGTCGTGAACGCCGGGGCGGAGCGGATCGAGATCAGTGCTGGATCTTCCCTGGCTGTGCGGCTGCCGCAGTCGAGTGAACAGGTGGAGATCGAGGCTGGGGGACAGGTGAATGTGAGCAACCTACAGGGCGGTCTGGAAATGGTTCAGGCTGCTGGCGATCTGCTGGTGGAGGATGTGGGCACGGTGAAGATTGGGAGCGCGGCGGGGCTGGTGAACCTGGCAGACGTAGCGGGCGAAGTGCAGGTGCGAAAGCGGGCGCAAGGGGATGTAACAGCCCAGGACATTGGCGGGGGAATCTCGATCGCCACGGTTGTGGGGCGTTTGAATTTGCAGAACGTATCCGCCGTTCGGGTCAAGCGGGCATGCGCCGACGTTAATGTGCTGAACGCCGGTGGGAACGTTGTCGTCGAAAAGGGGAACGGCAATGTCGACGTCATCAACGTTGACGGTGCGGCTGCGATCGACAAGGTGCTTGGCAGCGTATCATTGCGGAGTGTGCAGGGAAAGGTTGCCTGCGACCAGGTCAACGGTATGTTGCATCTCGAGGACGCGGGCGAGGTCGCGGTGCGGCGGGTGATGGGCAATTTCACGGCCGAGAGCATCCGCGGAGCGCTGGCGTGTCAGAAGGCGAACGGGCAGGCGACGCTACGCGAGGTAGGCGGCGCGATTTCGCTGGGCGGTGTGGGCGGCGACCTGGTGGTGGAGGGATGCGGCGGTTCGCTGTCGGCAAAATGCGGTGGCAACGCGCAGTTGTCGACTGTAACCGGAAACGTGACAGTGACAGCCGGCGGGGATGTAGGCTGTCGTTTGGATGGGAACGAAGGAGCCTCTATCAAGGCTGTCTGCGGCGGCTCGCTTACAGTCGAGGGGGGGCCATCGATGGTTGCGCGCGGGCCGGGCGTGCATACGTTCCGCGTGGGCGCTGGAAAGAGTGACTTTTCTCTTGTCGCCGGGGGCGACGTGCATCTTGAAGCCGGCGCGGAGCTGGAGGGTCTTGGCGAGGACAGAGGCGCGCGCGGCGAACGAAAGGCCGCCCGGGCACAGCGCCGCATAGCCCGCTCTTTGAGCAAAACGCTGCGCCGTAAAATGCGGGTGGCGGGAAAGAGAGTTGCGGAAGGGGACTGGGAAGGCGCCAGCAGTTGGAGCTTCAGCTTCGACTCGGATGAACCTGCGGCCGGCTCTGCCACGCGAGATGAGCGGGTGCGGTCTGAGTTCGACGATGTAGATGTGGATGTTGACGTGGATCTGGATATTGACTTAGAGAGCGGGCATGACGATGAGCCGGTTTCCGAGGAGGAACGGTTGGCTGTCTTGCGCATGTTGGCGGAGGGCAAGATTACGGCTGCCGAGGCTGAGGAGTTGTTGGATGCGCTGGGCAGGCAGGCGCCATAGCTTTGGCAGCCTGTGCCGGGTTGACACCAGATGAAGATGGAGGAAAAGAATGGACAAAGATAGTCAGGATGGCGGGAAGAAGCTGCCGGTTCGCGCTTCGTCGGCGATTGTGGGTGGCGGAGATGGGGAGCTGGCGGAGGCAGGGGGCGGCAACCAGGCGGAACTGGCGGAGATCGTGCGGCAGGTCCGGGATGGCAACCAACAGGCGTACGTCACGTTTTTGCGCCGTGCGCTCTTTCTCTGGCTGCGTATCTATGTTTACGAATGGAAGGCCGGCGAAAAGACTGGGGCGGTGGATGTGCGCATCCCGATTCCCGTGCCGTTGATCGGCGCGTTCTTCAGGCAGAGGTTGAGCTGGTCACAGGCGTTCCGATTTATCGAGCAGAGCCGCCGTTCGCAGGGGATCACGCCGAGTCGTTTTCTGGATTCATGTATGGCTGTGGAACTGCTGCGGATAAAGGAGGAAAAGCGTGACAAAGAAGGGTTACTGGTGATTGGGTTTGACTGAATTGCGTCAGATTTTGGAACTTGCAGTTTGGGCGCGACTTAGTTAGTAAACCTCTTGCACAGGATGTGTATCAAACAGGATTTGCACTCTTTTGGGAAATGGGATGAAAGCAGCGATCGAAATCGAGTCTCTAAGCAAGATATTCCGGGGCCGCGGCAGCGATGACATTGAAGCGGTCAGCCAGCTTGATCTAACGGTGGAGCCTGGCCAGGTTTTCGGCTTTCTGGGCTCCAATGGTGCGGGTAAGACGACCACCATTAAGATGGCGTGCGGCCTGGTGCAGCCGACAACCGGCACGGTTCGGCTGAACGGATACGACGTGCGCAGGCAGCGCGGGCAGGCGATGCAGCAGATTGGGGCGGTGCTGGAAGGGACGCGCAATGTCTACTGGCGGATGAATGCGTGGCAGAACCTGCTCTACTTTGGCCGCATTAAGGGGGTCACGTCAGGCAGGATACTTAAGGCCAGGGCGGAACAGCTGTTGCGGGAGCTGGATTTATGGGAGCGGCGCAAAGATCCGGTGGGGGAGTACAGCCGGGGCATGCAACAGAAGGTGGCGATTGCGGCGGCGCTTATCGCTGACCCGCCGATTGTGTTGCTGGACGAGCCTACCCTGGGCTTGGATGTTCAGGCCTCGCGTACGGTACGGGAGTGGATTTCGCAACTGACAAAGGAGCGCGGTAAGACGGTGGTATTGACCACGCATCAGTTGGACATGGCAGAGAATCTGTGTGACCGGGTGGCGATAATGAGTCGGGGGAGGTTGCTGGCCCACCGTCCCACGACAGAGCTACTTGACCTGTTTCGCCGGGAATTCTATCAGATTCGGCTGCGGGGCAGCATCATTCCAGCTGACGTGGAGATGATGCCGGGCTTTAGCGCCAGCCAAGAGAACGGCCATACGGTTCTGGCCGGTGCGGTCAGCGAGGAACTCTCCGTCTTCGACCTGGTTGACTGGGCGCGCCGGGCCGGGCTGGACCTGGTCAGCGTCACGCCGGCTGAGCCGAATTTGGAGGAAATCTTTATCGAGTTGGTCGAACGGGCGGACCAGGCCCCCTGGCAGGACAGTGGGGTGGAGCAGAACGGAAGCTACAGTCGTGCCATCAGCGAAATCGGAGGCTGACACAGTGTTGATGACTAGAACGGTGCTGATGCCGGGAACGGTCCTGCTGAATGAATGCTACAAGCGCATCATTTTGCTCTGGTCCTACCGTTTCAACTTTCTGACCGAGACATTCATGATTGGCTTTTTGTTTATCGGCATCAGCTTTTTCGTCTCCGGCGGCAGCCCGGCGCCGGAGCAGATGGCGCCGGCGCTGTTGGGATATCTTACCTGGTTTTTCGCGGCTTTCGCGATCGGGGACATGAGCCAGGGTATCCGCGAGGAGACGCAGACAGGAACGCTGGAGCAGATGTACATGAGCCCGCTACCGTCGGGTCTGCTGTTGGCGGGGCGTTCGGCGGCTTCATTGCTGGTGAGCAGCGCAATGGTCATTCTGGTTGGCGGGATTCTGATGCTGGTACTGGGAATTCGGATTCCCGTTCGGATTGAAGGCGCGCCTATTTTTGCATTGACCATCTCCGGGCTTTACGGCTTTGCGTTTTTGCTGGGAGGGGCAACCCTGGTCTTCAAACAGGTAAATGCGTTGAGCAATTTGCTTACGAATATGCTGCTGTTTCTGAACGGCTCCTTCCTGACGGTAGAACGCATGCCGGTCTGGCTGGAGACTTTCGCCCGCAGCCTGCCCACGACACAGGGAATCGACGTGTTGCGGCGAGTGATGCTGGACAACCTGTCGCTGGCCAGCGTGTGGCAGGACGGCAGTCTGGTTTGGCTGATAGGGCATTCGGTCATTTTTCTCGTGGTCGGATGGGGTGTTTTTCTCTGGGGTGAAAGGGTAGCTCGCAGACGCGGCTTGCTGGGACAGTATTAGAGGGGGGAAATGCGGGGGTCAGGGGCCGGAGACCTGTGCGGCGGATGCAGAAGAGGGCGATGGCATTAGTTTCAGGAAGAGGTTGATATGGCTACAGCTGAAGAGCGAATGCGGGTATTGAAACTGATCGAAGACGGCAAGATAAGCGCGGAAGAGGGCGCGCGTCTGTTGGCCGCGCTGGGGAAGAGCGATAAAGGTGGTAAGCAGGCCCGCCGCCAGCGGGGGACAACAGATAAGAGCGCGGACGGAGAGGGGCGCTGGCTGCGCTTACGCGTCTCGGATACGAGGAGCGGCAAGACGCGCGTGAATATGACGATCCCGTTGGGGCTGGTCAACATGGGGTTGGCCGTCGGGGCGCGATTCGTACCGGATGTGGCTGAACTGGACGTAGAGGCGGTACGCAACGCGTTGCGATCCGGGCTGCATGGCAAGATTCTGGAGGTCCGCGATGAAGAGGAACTGGTCGAGATATACGTGGAGTAGGATGCTTCCGGGTGGGAATTGGACCTTTTTGGCAGATCGTAGCTAAATCGTAGGTAAAATGTCCATTTGGCAGTTTGCGTCGGTTTGGCGCGGCATTTGGGTTGGCATATGGGGGCCTACCAGAGTAATTGTCCACGTTTTTGAGGAGATGCGGGGCCTGTGGTGGGTCGCAAGCGGCCATATGGCGTTTGACAGCAGGTGGACCTCAACATATACTGTAGGCAGCCGTGCCCCCCTAGACGTAACGGCTCTGAAGGTTTTCACTACAAAAGGACCCGTTCCATCCGCAAGTGGATGGTTCGTGGGCCGGTCAGACGACAGTTGACCCTCAAGGATGAGCGTGAACGCCTGTACTTTAGATGGCTGTAGCCGGAATTCATATCGAGTTGCACTGTCTGCAATGACTGCAAAAACCCGGGCACGCGCTGTGTCGGGGTTTTGTTTTTTGCGTTCACTTGCATCTTTAGGGAAGCTGTCTCGAAACGGTGTTTTTTCCTCAGCGGTAATCACCCCAGAGAAAGGAAAACAGAATGGACGCGATTGCCAGCCGTATCATCAAAGCCCGCCAGTACGCAGCAGAACGTGACGAGCGCCTATGGGTTAACAACCTGCAGGTGAAGATTCACGGGGAGAATTCTGATCACCGTGTTTCCTATGATCAGGGTTCCTGGGATTGTGATTGCGAAGAGTTTCAGCGCAGAAGCATATGTGCCCACGTAATGGCGATGGAAGAGATTCTCGGTGAGGCGGTGCAGCCTGCGATGCTTCCCATTCCGGGATAGTGCAGGCGACGACAGTCCAGCAAGTCTACCTTTGCGTGCCAGGCCGTTTGGCCTGGCACTTTTTTTGTCCGGCTTAGGGAGGGGGGAACTGCAGGGGTTAGGGGGAACTGCGGGGGATAGGGGCGGATTTCAGCGGGGCATCGACCTGTGGAATAATGGGGAGATAAGCGACGCCAAGAGGAGTGAATGAAACGCGCGGCCCAGTTGCTGATCGGGATACTGATCAGCCTCTTTTTTCTCTATCTGGTACTGCCTGGCCTCCATCTGCCGGAGGTATGGCGGACGATGGGGCAGGCCAACTTCTGGTGGATTATTCCCGGCGTGGCCGTCTATATGGTGGGATTGTGGGCGCGCACATGGCGCTGGCACTTTATGCTGCGGCACCTCAAACCGGTCTCTCTGGCCAGACTTTTCCCGGTGGTGTGCATCGGATATTTCGGAAATAATGTATATCCCTTTCGCGCCGGGGAGGTGATACGTGCCTACGTTTTGTGGCAGCGGGAGGAGATTCCGGTCAGTTCCAGCTTGGCCACGGTGATAATCGAGCGCGTTTTCGACGGGCTGGTGATGTTGCTGTTCGTTTTCCTGGCCCTGCCCTTTGCACCAATTCCAGCAATGTTTCAGCGGTTTGTCGTCTTTGTGACGTTTCTGCTGCTGATTGTAACAGCGGTTTTCATCTGGGTTACGGTGCGCCCGCGGCGGCTCGCAGTCCTTTACGGCTGGGTGGCCGAGCATTTCTTGCCGGCTAGAATCCGCGAACGGACCGACGGCTATTTTGAGCGGTTCATGGCTGGTCTGGGCAGTTTGCGGAGCGGCCGCGACCTGCTTCTAATCTTTGCCACAAGTGTCGTAGTGTGGCTGATGGAGACGGTCAAGTACTGGTTTGTGATGCATGCTTTCACGTTCAGCGTGAGCTTTCTGGCGCTGATGTTGGTCAACGGCATCGTGAATCTGGCGACGACGCTGCCATCTGCGCCGGGCTACATTGGCACTTTCGATACGCCGGCGATTGAGACGCTCTCCGCCTACGGGATCGATCCCCAGTTGGCCGCCGGCTACACTCTGACTCTGCATGCAGCGCTATGGGTTCCGGTGACGCTGCTTGGAGCATATTATTTCTGGCGCGAGCAGCTGCGCTGGAGCGATTTTACAAAGGCACAGAAACGGGCGGACCGTGCGGCCCAGGGTGAAGCGGTCACTTCAGAATGAAAGCCCGCGGTTTTGCTGCAGGGATCACCACCGATTTCATACGCATTGATTCTTATAGTTCAGACAAGAAGAGGAGCCAGGACTGATGGCAGCAGACAGCACAGCGCGTGCGCCGGAGAATGGCAGTGTGCAGAAGACAGACCTTGACAACGGGTTGCAAGTCCTTCTGAAGGAGAGCCACCTGGCGCCGGTCGCCAGTTTCTGGATCTTTTACAGGGTGGGGAGCCGCAACGAGATGCCGGGCGGCACCGGCATCAGCCATTGGGTGGAGCACATGCTTTTCAAGGGTACGGACAGGTATCCGCAAGGCTCTTTCGACAAGGCGGTGGCGCGGGCCGGGGGCGCCTTCAACGGCATGACCTGGCAGGACTGGACGACGTATTTCGAGACCTTTCCGGCTGAGCGAATCGAGCTGGCGCTGGACGTTGAGAGCGACCGGATGGCCAATGCGATCTTCGACGCGGACGAGACCGAATCGGAGCGCTCGGTCATCATCAGCGAGCGGGAGGGCAGTGAGAACAGCTACCGCTGGCTGCTGAATACGGAGATGCAGGCGGCGGCCTTCCAGACGCACCCGTATCGCCACCCGGTCATTGGCTGGAAGCATGATCTGCTGACGATGGGCCGCGACGATCTTTATGAGCACTACCGCACGTTTTATACGCCAACCAACGCGGTGGCAGTAGCGGTGGGCGATTTTGACGGCGCGCAGATGGCCGACCGGATCGACCACTACTTTGGCAGTCTGGCGGGGGGGCCTGTTGTGCCAGAGATGCGTTTGGAGGAGCCGGAGCAACGGGCCGAGCGGCGGATCGTGTTGCGGGGGACGGATCAGACATCCTATTTCGGTTTGGCATTTCATGCGCCGGCGGCGCAGCATGCGGATTTCTTCGCGCTGACGGTGCTGGACAGCATCCTGAGCGGGGCGAAAGGGATGGGGCTATTCGGGGGAGGCTCTTCCAATCGTAGCAACCGGCTTTACCGGGCGCTGGTGGACAAGGAGCTGGCGGTGGGTGTCTCTTCCTCCTTTATGCCAACGATAGATCCCTATCTTTTCGGCTTCAGCGCTACTCTTGCACGTGAGGTCACGCACCAGGAGTTGGAGGATGCGATCTGGGCTGAGATCGAAAGGATGCAGGAAGAGCCTGTGACGGCGGAGGAGCTGGAAAAAGCGATCAAGCAGACCAAAGCGCAGTTCGCCTACAGTAGTGAGAGTGTGACAAATCAGGCGTACTGGCTGGGTTTCAGCGAGATGATCGCGGACAGCGACTGGTTTGCCGGGTGGCTGGCAAACCTGGAGGCGGTGACTGCAGACGACATTCAACGGGTGGCGCAGACGTGGTTCAGCCGCAGCAAGCAGACGGTAGGCTGGTATTTACCTGAATAGTATCGAGCGGCCTGTGCCAAACACTGATCGCTGACCAATGTTTCTTACCCAGCTCCATCTGGAGCATTTTCGCAACTACCGGGAATTGGATCTTACGTTCGGCGCGCCGGTAACGCTTGTGCAGGGACGCAACGGCCAGGGCAAGACCAATCTGCTGGAGGCGGTCTACTACCTGGCGACGAGCAAGTCGCGCCATGCGCGGGCAGAGCGGGAGGCGGTGGACAGGGCTGCGACGGAGGAGCCGATCCCGTACGCCCGTATCCGGGGGGAGGTGATGCGGGGGGAGGAGTTGACGACGCTTGAGATCCTTTTTACGCTGCGCGGGGACGGCTTTAACTACACGAAGCAGATTCGGGTGAATGGGGCGCCGCGGCGCAGTATGGACCTGATCGGCCATCTGCGGGCTGTGCTGTTTCTGCCGGAGGATTTGACGCTGATCGCGGGCAGCCCGAGTGAACGCCGTCGTTACATCGACGTTGCACTGTGCCAGATCGACCGCCGCTACTGTCAAACGCTTTCCCGTTACCAGAAGGTCGTCACGCAGCGGAACAGCCTGCTCAAACAGCTGCAGGAACGGGAGCAGACGGACGGCTCCTCGGCGGCGGCGCAGCTCGGATTCTGGGATGATCAGCTGATCGAGCTGGGAACGCAGGTGCTGGCCCGACGTCATACTTATCTGACTGAACTGGCCCCGATTGCGCGCCGGGTTCATGCTGACATTTCGCAGCAGCAGGAGTCGTTGGATCTGGTTTACCTACCGAGCTTTAATACGGGTCTCTACTCTGAACAGGACTACCAGCGGCTGCGCGAGGGCGAGGAATTGAAGGCTGATGCGCTTGCTTGCCTGGAGACGGACACGGCGAAGATCAGTGAACGGTTTCGTGAACGGCTGGAAGTCCGGCGCAGGGTGGAGCTGAACGCGGGCAGTTCGCTCTACGGGCCGCACCGGGATGAGTTGATCTTCATAGTCAATGGCTGGAACTTGCGCACGTACGGCAGCCGGGGACAGCAGCGGACAGGCGCGCTGGCGCTAAAACTGGCTGAACTGCATGCGATGGCGGCTGCGACCGACGAGAAGCCGATTCTGCTGCTGGACGATGTGATGAGCGAATTGGACGAGCAGCGGCGCGCGGCCTTGCTCACGGCATTGGCGGATGTGCGCCAGGGCATTGTGACAACGACAGACTGGGCGCAGTTCTCGACTGATTTCCAGGAGGACGCGCAGCTTCTTCGGATCGAAGCTGGCACCGCCAAGCCAGTGGTGTCACCGGCCGCAGACTACTAGAACCTTCCCACACTCCTTCTGACAACTAACGACATGAACGAGAGACTCTATTACGAAGACGCATACCGTACCAGCTTCGTCGCGCGGGTGACCGAGCGGCTCACGCTTGAGGGCCAACCGGCGGTGCGTCTGGACTGCTCGGCCTTTTACCCGACATCGGGCGGGCAGCCGCATGACACGGGGAGTCTGAACGGGACGGCGGTGGTCGACGTACAGGTTGGGGCAGATGGCGCTGTGCTGCATTTGCTGGCTCGTGCTCTGCCGGATGATACAACGAGCGTTAGCGGGCAGATCGACTGGACGCGGCGCTATGATCATATGCAGCAGCATTCGGGTCAGCATCTGCTGTCGCAGGTTTTCCACCGTGAACTGGGGCTGGAGACGGTGAGTGTCCATTTCGGCGATGTGTTGAACACGCTGGATCTGGATGGCCCGCCGCTCTCTGCGCAGCAATTGGCGGCTGTTGAAACGGCCGTCAACGAGATGGTTTGGAAGGACCGCCCGATTCTGAGCTATTGGGTCAGTGACGTCGAGCGGGAGAAAGTTCCGCTGCGGCGCGAGCCCAAGGTGCAAGGATTGACGCGCATTGTGGAAATTGACAAGTTCGACTGGTCGGCGTGCGGGGGGACGCACGTACGGCGGACGGGGGAGATCGGGCTGATCTCGCTGCTGCGGGTCGAGAAGCACCGGGGCAGGAGCCGTGTGCATTTCGTGTGCGGAAGGCGGGCGCTGGCGGATGCGGCGGAGCGGCGCGGGTTGCTGGCGGAGACGGCGGGATTGTTGGACAGCGGCGTGCAAGACGTTCCCGAATTGGTTGCGAAGCTGCAGGAGGCGTCTAAACGCGCGGAGAGGGAGTTGAACGCGCAGCGGGGGGCCTTGGTTGAATTCCAGGCGCGCGAACTGCTGGCGGGGGCCGAAACTGCGGCTGGTGTGCGGCTGGTGGCGCAGGAGATGGCAGATGCTGATCCGGCGTTGGTACAGAAGATGGCGCGGGCGCTCATTGCTGAGCCGGGCGTGGTGGCGCTGGTTGGATGTGCGCGAGGGGGTAAGGGGACAGTCGTTTTTGCACGTTCAGAGGACTGTTCGGTGCACGTTGGCAATCTGTTGCGGGATACATTGAGGGAGTTTGGCGGCGGGGGCGGCGGGCGGCGGGATTTTGCCCAGGGCGGGGGTGTGGCGGCGGACAAGCTGGCGGAAGTGCTAGAAGCGGCGGCGGAGGCTGTGCGTCAAGCCATCCGCGACTAAAGTTCGTTCAGAGTAACTACTAAGCCACAGTAGTTGACCGGCCAGTCATCCTTGGAACCATTCAGTCTCTTGGTGACGCATCTGGTGTACAGCGGCCGCCATGCTCGCCAGCCGACACGTTGCAAAGAATGCACACGGTCGGTGAGGCATGGTTTTGTAGGGGGGCGTTGCGGGGGCGCAGCCCCTGCACAAGGGAGGCCGCTTGCGGCCGACCGCCCAAAATACAACAATGAGGGGAGAAAGAACACCTTTGCTCGCCTCGTACAGGTTGGCGAATCAGTTGCGGCTGAGTAGTTACGATACGAAGTAGAATCGCATCCCTTCCCCAGCCTGAAGAAGAGGGGATATAGGGCTGATTCCTTATTCAAGTGCGTGTTTACCTGGTCTGACGAGGAAAAAGTAAGCCAATGAACTCGACAGCACCGCCGATAGCCGGTCTCTGCACCTATGCGCAGGGCGGACAGTTGGGCTACAGTGTTGAACGCACAGTACAGTTGCTGCGGCGCTATCTGTTTATCGAGAGCCAGACGATGCGCTGCCTGGCCGCCCACCTGAACGCCGTGCCGGAGTGGGAGGTGAAGAGCGGCCTCTCGCTCCATCTGTGGCAGGACGCAGAACATTGTACTTGGCTGCGCGACCGTGTCAAGGAGATGCGGACGCCGCCCCTCCACCTGGATCGCGTACCTGACGCGGCTCTGGACACTTTCTTCCAGGAACTGATCCGTTCCCGCACTACGCTTGAGCTTCTGACCGGCGTATACCGGGTGCTCAAACCGGCCAGTATCGCGGCCATGCAGCGCCATCTAGCCGAAGCGAACCCGCTGGCCGATCAACCTACGCGGCGCCTGCTCAGGTTCATACTGCTTGAGGAAGAAGAGCAGCTCGCGTGGGGCGACCTCGCGCTGCGCAGTCTGATCGAAGAAGAAGAGAATAGTGCAACGGTCGAAGCAGGGAAACAGTGGATCGCGCATCTGCAGGCATACCTGGATGCCGCCGGCGGAATCGACGCCGATGGCGAACTGACTAAGGAGGACGAGCTGCCGCCGGCCCGAGCCGAGGAGCCATTCAACCCAATCCGGACCCCGCAACGAGATGAACGCTTTACCAGGGTGTGGCAGTCTCGCGGACGCCTCCCCAACGGCGACATCTCCGTCACCGAGCGAAACTGGTTTCAGCTCTACATGCGGCTGACTGAAATGCACGTCCCCGAACTGATGGCATTGATCATCTATGACTGGGACGACCAACCCTGGGAGTTCTACCACGAGATGGCCCGCCAGCTCTGGGATGAGGCGCGCCACGCCATGATGGGCGAGATCGCCTTCGAGTTGAGTGGTTTGAATTGGGCGGCGGTTCCGCACGAAATCAGCTTTGGCGAATTTCCCAATACCCAACTCGAGCCCGCGGACCGGCATTGCCTTCTGTGGGGGATCGAACAGGGGCTGATGAAACCGGACGGTAAGCAACTTGAGTTCAAGGTCGCCAGCGAATCGGGCGACCCGCTGTCGACTACGTTTCAGGACTTTGATTGGGCTGACGAGGTTCTGCATGCCCAGATAGGGCGCAGATGGCTGCTGCCAGCCTTTGAATCGATGGAGGCGATGCAGGAGCGCTACGAAGAGGTTCTGGCGCGCTTCCATGCTATCCTTGACCAGGACCAGGCGTTGCCAAGAGCGGAATGGTGGGATGCCTTCTATCAGCAGGTACCTCACCAGGATAAACAGGAGGAACCAGTTTGACGAGTTGTTTGGTACTGTGTGTGGGCGAACACTTTAAGGGAAACTCATACGCACATTTCCGGACCATTTACCAGAGGTGAATCCATCCAACTAACCCACAGAAGTTATCTCATTCCCACAAAGGAGGAAAAGAGATGAAGCAGATCAAGTATTCGTGGCTGTTGGGAATCGTGATGGTTGTAGCCCTAGTGCTCTCGGCCTGTGGTGCTCCGGCCGCAACAGAAGCCCCGGCCGAGGAGGCCGCCGCTGAGGAAGAGGCCGCAGGGCCGGCCGAACTGCCGCAGATCGTCCCGATCGAAGGGCCGGAAGTGATCCTTGACCCGGCCATGTTCCCCACTGAGTTCAGTGAAGCGCCGATGCTGGCCGAGATGGTGGCCGCCGGCGAGCTGCCGCCGGTCGAGGAACGGCTGCCCGATCCCGAAGACATCTACGTCATCAAGCCGCTCAATGAGATTGGCAAGTACGGCGGCACGTGGCGACGCGGATTCACCGGGCCCGCCGACGGCGAGAACCTGATGCGCATCAACTCCTCGTCCCGTCTGCTCACCTGGAACTACTCGGCCTCCAAGATTATCCCCAGCCTGATCAAAGACTGGGAGATCAACGAGGACCACACCCAGTACACACTCCATCTGCGCCGCGGCGCCAAGTGGTCTGACGGCCATCCCTTCACCGCCGAAGACATCCTCTTCTGGTACGAGGACGTCGCACTGAACGATGAGATCTGGCCCACCCCGCCCAATGAGATGGTGATCAACGGCGAAGTCGGCCTGCTGGAAGAGATCGACGACTTCACGGTGCGCTGGACATTCGCCTCGCCCTACCCACTGTTCCTGGACATCCTCGCCGGTCACAACGCTGTCGGCGTTGGCCCGGACACGGAGGGCGCTTGGAACGGCGGCGGCTACATGCCCAAGCACTACATGAGCCAGTTCCTGCCCGCGTACTCCTCCGAGGCGGAAGTGACGGCCAAGGCCGACGCCGAAGGCTTCGACAGTTGGCTGGAGATGTTCAGCTACATGGCCTATCTGCCACACAACCCCGACGTGCCGACGATGGGGCCGTGGAAGACGGTTACGCCCGTCAATGAGGCAGTCTGGTCCGAGGTCCGCAACCCCTACTACTGGGCCGTCGACACTGAGGGCAACCAGCTGCCCTACATCGACGAAATCGTGGTGACACTGGCACAGGACAGCGAGGTGCTCGCACTGCGCGCCATTGCTGGCGAATACGACCACCAGGCCCGCCACATTTCGATCTCGAAACTGCCCGTCTTCCTCGAAAACATGGAGGAGGGCAACTACCGCATCGACATGAGCCGGGCGTTCTTCCACAACAACGTCGTCAGTTTCAATCACAGTTACGACGGCGACGCCGAAATCCAGACATTGATCCAAAATCGTGACTTCCGCCGCGCGCTCTCGTTGGGAATCCGGCGCGACCAGATCAATGAGGCCATATTCCTCGGCCTCGGCGTGCCCGGCTCGGCCATGATCGCCGCCAACCTGCCTTCCACGCCCGGCGAAGAGTACGTCACCAAGTGGGCCACCTTCGACCCCGACCAGGCCAACGCGCTGCTCGATTCGATCGGGCTCGAGGCCAAGGATGACGAAGGCTGGCGCCTCCGACCCGACGGCTCCGGCGATCGATTGCGCATCGAACTTGCCGCTCCCGCCAACATCGGCTGGGAATGGGACGGCATGCTCGAGATGATCAAGGACCACTGGACGGCAATCGGCATCTGGGCCGACCTCAAGATCCAGGAGCGCAGCCTGTTCGAGACCGAATCACGCGCCAACAACCATCAGCTCGCAGTCTGGACCAACGGTGGCTCCTCGGCCCTCTGGCTCTACCCCCGCCACGTGCTGCCGGTCAACCTGGTTGAAGCCTACATGGGCCCCGACATCGCCCGCTGGTACAACAGCGGCGGCGAGGAAGGCATGGCGCCGCCCTATCCTGAGATGGAGCACGCGCTCGATCTCTTCCGCCAGGGTTACGGCGTCGGCGGCGACGAACGCAACAAGCTCGCTCAAGAGATCTGGTCGCTCGTCGTCGATGAGGTCTGGCAGATTGGCACAGTCGGCCAGGGGGCAGGCATCGCTGTCACCAGCAACAACCTGGGTAATGTGCCGCGCAACCAGTGCCCGGCGCAGCACTGCCGCACGCCCGCAACCAGCCATCCACCCACCTACTACTTCAAGGAGTAGTCGAGTCTGAATCTCAGGCCTGTGGTCAGGGGTCACCCCCTTGGCCACAGGCCCATGACCGCCGGAGCGCCCCATGCTCGCCTACGCTGCCCGCCGACTCGTCCTCGCGATCTTCACCCTGTGGACGGTCACGGTGCTCTCATTCATCATCATCCAGTTGCCGCCCGGTGACTTTGTCGACGCCTACATGGCTCAACTGTCTGCCACGCAGTCGAACGTCTCAGAGCAGCATTTCGAGTCCCTGCGCCGCCAGTACGCGCTCGACAGACCGATGTATGTGCAGTACCTCAAATGGATGAGCGGCATCTTCAGCGGCGATTTCGGTACCTCGATGATGTGGCGCAAGTCGGTGCTCGACGTAATCGGCGACCGCCTGGCCATGACCATGGTGCTCTCGCTGGGCGCGATTATTTTGACCTGGGCCGTCGCCCTGCCGATTGGCATCTACTCGGCCGTGCGCCAGTACTCGATCGGCGACTACGTCTTCACCTTTATTGGGTTCATCGGCCTGGGGGTGCCCAGTTTCCTCCTCGCCCTCGTACTGATGTATTTCGGTTTCACCCTCTTCGACTCCGATATCGGCGGGCTCTTCTCCCCCGAATACCAGTTGGAGCCGTGGAGTTGGGGCAAAGTGAAGGACCTGCTCTATCATCTTCCCCTACCTGCCATCATCATCGGCCTCAGCGGCACCGCCGAACTGATTCGCGTTATGCGCGCCAACCTGCTGGATGAACTGCGCAAACCCTACGTGATCACCGCCCGCGCCGCCGGCATGTCGGAGCGCACTCTCGTACTAAAGTATCCGGTGCGCGTGGCCCTAAACCCGTTCGCCAGCACCGTCGGCTATCTTCTGCCCTATATCTTGTCGGGCAGCGTAATCGTCTCCGTCGTGCTAGGGCTGCCCACGCTCGGCCCTCTGCTCCTGGGCTCCCTTGTCGCCCAGGACATGTTCCTGGCAGGGACAATCGTCATGATGCTCGGCGCCCTGACCGTCATCGGCACATTTTTGTCTGACCTGCTGCTGATGTGGATCGACCCGCGCATCCGTTTTGAAATGGTTCAGTAACCAGAAATCAGTGGCGCGTGCCGGGGCGCCGGTTCCCACCCACCCGCGCGTGCCGCGCATCACAGGTGAACCGTGACCGAAGAACACCCAATTGCCGACAGCGAGGAACGGATCTTCGTCGCCGGTCAGATGCAACTGATGTGGTGGCGCTTCCGCAAACACCGCGTGGCCGTGGTGGCTACCCTTGTCGTCGTCGCTTTCTATCTCGTCGTGCTGGGCGCCGACTTCCTGGCCTACACAAATCCCAACACGACCGAGGCCTATCGATCCCTGATGCCGCCCCAACCTATTCGCTTTTTTGACAACGGCAGGTTCAGCCCACATGTCTACGCCGTAACCGGCGAGCGGGATATGAGGACCTTCAAACGCGTCTACGTTTCCCATCCCGATCAGAAGCGGCCCGTCCGCTTTTTTGTGCGCGGCTACAAGTACAAGTTCCTCGGCTTCATCCGCACCGATCGCCATCTGATCGGTGTCGAGGGCGCTACGGCCGCGGAGTCAATCTTTCTGCTTGGCACGGATGAGAAGGGGCGCGATGTATGGTCGCGCATCATGGTCGCGACGCGCACTTCGCTCACAATTGGCCTGGTGGCGGTGGCGCTTAGCCTCGTGCTCGGCGTTCTGCTGGGGGGGATTTCCGGCTTCTATGGCGGTCCGATGGACTCTGCTATCCAGCGCCTCATCGAGATTCTGCGTTCGATTCCCACCATCCCGCTTTGGATGGGGATGGCCGCCGCCTTTCCCAGGGACTGGAGCGTCGAGCAGATTTACTTTGCCATCACCATTGTCATCGCCTTGCGCGGCTGGACAGGGCTGGCACGCGAGGTGCGCGGCCGCTTTCTCTCTCTGCGCGAGGAGGACTTTGTGACGGCCGCCGACTTGGCCGGTTGCAGCCGCAAGCGCATCATTTTCCGGCACATGATACCCTCCTTCCAGAGCCATATCATCGCTGCCGCCACTTTGTCCGTCCCGGCCATGATTCTGGCGGAGACGGCGTTGAGCTATCTGGGATTAGGTTTGCGTCCGCCGGCCATCAGTTGGGGTGTCATGCTTCAACAGGTGCAGAATGTCGAGGCCGTCGCGCTATCACCCTGGTTGCTGGTCTCGGCCGTCCCCGTGATCGTCGTGACATTGGCCTTCAACTTCATGGGCGACGGTCTGCGAGACGCTGCGGACCCGTATGGCGTCTGAAATTATTGACTCCTGAAATCTTTCTCTATTTACTGCTGAGGTTATGCAAGACGACCGCCAACCGATCTTATCGGTACGCAATCTGAAAACGAGCTTCTTCACCGACGAGGGTATCGTTCGAGCCGTAGATGGCGCCAGTTTCGACGTTCACCTCGGCCAGACACTCGGCATCGTCGGCGAGAGCGGCTGCGGCAAGAGCGTAACCGCGCTCTCCATTCTCGGCATCGTGCCCCGTCCGGGCCGCATCGTCGAAGGGGACATCCTGCTGCGCCGCGAACCCGAAGACGGGCAGGCGCACGAGATCGCGCTGACCTCGCTTGGCGACAGCAGCAGCGAGATGCGTTCGATTCGAGGCGCCGAGATCGCGCTCGTCTTCCAGGAGCCGATGACTTCTCTCAGCCCCGTTCACACGATCGGCAACCAGATAATCGGCGCCGCCCGCCTGCACCGCAAACTTTCCAAGCAGGAAGCCAGCGAGTTGGCGGTCGAACTGCTCAGCCTGGTAGGCATCCCCCGGGCCGAGGCGGCCATTGACTCCTATCCATTCCAACTCAGTGGCGGCCTTCGTCAGCGCGCCCTGATTGCGCTCGCGCTCTCCTGTGACCCAAGGCTTCTCATCGCTGATGAACCAACGACCGCCCTGGACGTAACCACGCAGGCACAGATTCTCGATCTCTTGCGCTCCCTCCAGGAACAGAATGGGATGGCAATCATGCTGATCACCCACGACATGGGTGTGATCGCGGAGATGGCCGATCAGGTCGTGGTGATGTATCTGGGCCGCGTGGTGGAGGAAGGCCCCGTAGACACCGTATTTGGCGAATCGAAGCATCCTTATACACAGTCCCTGTTGCGCTCGATACCCAGCATCCACTCGACGCCAAAAGTACAACTACCCACCATCACTGGAACCATCCCCCACCCGTATAACCGACCTGCCGGCTGCCCTTTCCATCCCCGCTGCCCCGACGTTATCCCGGGCGTCTGCGACAAGCACGAACCTGAGCTGCAATCGGTAGGAGATGAGCACCTGGTAAGCTGTTTCCTTTATCATCCGGTACCGGAAACCAGTCCGTAGAACCCTAATTCGACAACTGGTCGAAAGGTTCTGCTTCAAGACAGTTGGCAAAATGGAAAACGAACAAGTGCTGCTGGAGGTCAAAGGACTACAGAAATTCTTCCCGATACGGAAGGGCTTCTGGCAACGTGTAGTAGGCCAGGTCCGCGCGGTTGACTGCATCGACTTCCACGTTTACAAAGGAGAGACCTTCGGCATCGTGGGAGAGAGCGGCTGCGGCAAAACGACCGCCTCCCGCTGTATCGTGCGCGCGCTCCAGCCTACCGCAGGCGAAATCCAGTTCCGAACCGATGACGGCGCTATGATTGACGTCGCCAATCTGTCCAGGGACAAGCTGCAGCCCCTGCGCCGGCAGATGCAGATGATCTTCCAGGACCCCTTCTCATCGCTGAACCCGCGCATGACCTTGTTCGACATTATTGGCGAGCCCCTGCTGGTCAATGGGATGGCGGACCGCGGGAAACGTATCGAGCGCGTCGAAGAGTTGCTGGGCCTAGTCGGACTGCGGCCTGAATTCCTGCAACGCTTCCCTCACGCCTTCAGCGGCGGCCAGCGCCAGCGCATCGGCATCGCCCGCGCCCTTGCGCTCAATCCGAGTCTGATCGTGGCCGACGAGCCGGTTTCGGCGCTCGACGTATCGGTGCAGGCGCAGATCCTGAACCTGCTGCTGGAGCTGCAGGGGCGCCTCGGCCTCACCTATCTGTTCGTGGCGCACGACCTCAGCGTCGTCAAGCATATTTGCGACAGGGTCGCCGTCATGTATGTCGGCCGCGTGGTCGAGACCGCGGAAACGCAGCAACTCTTTGAATCGCCAAAACACCCCTACACCGAAGCCCTTCTCTCTGCCGTACCCCAGCCGGACCCGAGCCTTCGTTCGCAGCGAATCATTCTCGAAGGCGAAGTGGCCGATCCCGCCAACCCGCCGTCAGGCTGTTATTTCCATCCCCGCTGCCGCTACGCGGTCGACCTCTGCCGCGAGCAGACCCCAGAACTGGAGGAGGTTTCGCCCGGTCACGCGGTGAGCTGCCACCGCGCGCTTGAACTGGAATTGTCAGGAACTCTGGACGCGCCCGTTCCACAGACAGCGCACTCGTAGCCTGTTCGGATACCCCTTCTGCGATATGTCGCCTGGCGATTTTTGTCGGTGGGGATCAGCACTATGAGAAAGTAGTGGCGAGAGTTGCTTTCGTTCCTTACGGTGTCTTCCCCTCAGACCTCAGCGCCCATCCTTCATCGACCATCTGAAATACGTCTTTGGTTGGATTGTACCCTAGCATTGCCCGCGCCTTGGCGATACTCAGTTCCCAGTTGACGACCTTGGAGACTGTCACTTCGACGTAGGGCCAGCCGGTCACTTTCGATATGTATCTCAGCAGTTGATCGTGTGCGAACGGCTGCGCCGCCATCAGATGAAAGACTTTACCGACCGCGATCTCTTTTTCCAACAGGAGAAGCAACCCCTCGGCCAGATTACGCGGATCGTTTACCATTTCGGTCCCTACTACGCCCTGCGTGTCATAAGCGATCACCAGTCTTGGATCGCGAGGATCAAGGTCCTCCAGATTCTCGACCGTCTCCTGCTCCTCGGGCGACAGGACGGGCTTCGATTTCAGCAGCTTCAGGAACCCTGCCAGGTAGAGTTTGTCGGCCCAGATCGACGTGGAGTCCAGAAGCTCGTCGCACGCCAGGGTAACACCGAAACGGGGAATTGTCACAGGCAGGCCACAGCGCCGCATGTAATTCCAGCACATATCCTCGCACAGTATCTTGCTCATCCCATAGGGGTCGTCGTTAATGCGGGGATGCTGTTCGTCCACGGGTAGATAGAGGGCCCCGTTGGGATTCCAGTAGACGTTGTCGGTGCTGGCAAGGACGAACCGACTGATCCGGCTTGCGTGAGGTACGAGTGATTCCAGCAAATTGTATGTACCGACAACATTGGTAGCGAAGATTTCATCCGAGGTTCGGCCTTGGGGCAAATGAGCGCCCAGGTGGTAGACCGCGTCTACCCCCTCCACGGCAGGGTGCAGGCTGTCCCGTTCCGTGAGCTGTCCCTCCACAATTTCGACGCCCGGTCCCTCAATCCGCGTCCGCAGAGGATCTGCCGGCATCACGAGAGCACGCACCTCATGGTTCTGCCGCAGAAGTTCGGCGACAAGGCGGCTGCCGATGCGTCCAGTGGCGCCGGTTACAAGGATCTTCATCGTTTTCGCTCCAGTGTCGATTGAAAGGCCAACAGGGAGAGAAGATCGCTCCCCATTTGTGGTTTCAGCGTTCGCGCAAGGTCGGGTCCAGCAGGTCTCGTAAACCGTCGCCGAGCAAATTAAATCCGAGCACTGAGATGGCAATGGCGATGCCAGGGAAAACCGACATCTCCGGATGGGTATTCAGGTACTTTCGTCCTCCTGCCAGGATCAAGCCCCACGACGGGTCGGGCGGCTGCGCGCCAAAACCAAGAAACGACAGGGCCGCCTCGCTCAAGATGGTCCACGCCAGCCCGATCGTAATCTGTACAATCACCGGCGCGCCGGCATTGGGAAGCAGATGGAGAAGCATAATGCGCCAGTTGGACACGCCGATGGCGCGCGCGCTTTCAATGTAGGGAAGTTGTGATACAGCGATCACTGCGCCGCGCGAGACGCGACAGAGAATAGGAACATAGATGACCGCAAGCGCAATGATCAGATTCTGCGTGGACGGCCCCAGCAGGACCGAAATAGTAAGGGCCAACAGCAGACCGGGAATAGCAAACATCAAGTCTATGAACGCCATGATGCCGGTCTCGACGGGCCCGCGCAAGAAACCGGCCGTGATTCCAAGCAGTAGACCGACCAAACCGGACAGGGCCATCGATAAAATGGCGACAAGCAGGCTGAACCTCCCTCCGTAGATGATACGGCTGAAGAGGTCGCGGCCCAGATAGTCAGTGCCGAAAAGATGCTCACTGCTCGGACTGGCAAGCATCTGACTGAAATCCGCCTCGAAAGGGTCTGCGGTCGCGAAGACAGGCGCGAAAACAGATGTAATGATCAGAGCAAGCGTGATGATGAACCCGACCACGAACAGGCGGTGACGGGCAGCACGGCGCAAGAAACGCCGCAGCGGATTTCTCGCGGCCACTCTCTGCTCTGCTTCAGAGCTATTCGTAACGAATTCGCGGATCGAGTTTGCCATAGAGTACGTCCACGACAAGGTTTACTAAGACGAAAGCGGTTGAGTAGAGAAGCAGTACACCCTGCAGCACCGGCAAATCCCGGTTCAGCAGTGCGCGTACTGTCAACTGACCCAGCCCCGGCACGAAAAACAATTCTTCGATCAGGACCGTTCCCCCCAGCAGGTAGCCCAACTCCAGGCCAATGACGGTTACAATCGGGATCGCGGCATTCTTGAGACCATGTCGCCAGAGAACTTGCCGAGGACGGAGCCCCTTGGCATGCGCAACTCGCATGTAGTCGCGATTGAGAACCTCGAGAACGGCGGAGCGAACGACGCGCGTCATCACCGCCGCCAAGGGCAATGCCAGGCTCAAAGTGGGCATGACCATGTGCAACAGGTTGACACCCAGGCCATCGCTGAGTGGCCTAAAGCCGGAAGGCGGCAGCCACTGCAGACGGGCCGCGACGACAAGAATCAGAATAGTGGCAATCCAAAAGTTGGGTATCGAGATTCCGAGTTGACCAAATTGCATCGCCAGCAGATCAACCCAAGTCCCGTTGCGGGCAGCCGCCAAGATTCCCAGCGGAAGGGCGATCGAAAGCCCCAGCAGAATCGTGAGAACACTAAGTTCCACCGTAACGGGAATTCGCGACTTGACCAGATCCCAGACCGGGTAGCCACCCAACAGAGAGTTGCCCATGTCTCCGCGGAGGATATCTCCCAGCCAGTCGAAATATTGCACATGAAGCGGCCGGTCAAGCCCAAGGAACTCGCGCATCTTGTCGGCCGCTGGTGACCCCGCGCCGACGGTATCGAGCAGAACGAGCACCACGTCGCCGGGAAGCGCGTGCATCAGCAGAAAGACCAGGGTCGCTACTGCCCAAACAGTTAGTATGGCGCGAATCAGCCGGCGACCTAGAAATCCCGACAAGCTATGTCGTCTCCTCTTTCACGGTCTGGAATTGCGAAATTGGCCGCGATATGGGCGAGCGCGGCAAGGTACGGCAGGAATGATGAGCCGCCAGAGGGAGGACGCATTTCCAAGAAGAGCGGAAATGCGTCCACATGAACAGGACTTAACCCCGTTACCTGTCCAGCCATACATATTTCAAGAAGCGCACAGTGCCCAGACCATCTACCTGGTAGTCCATGACGTCGGGGTGCATGCCCATTCAATCGTCATAGGTGAAGAGGTAAACGAGCGGCCATCCCGCCTCATACCCAATTGTCAGCGCCTCGGTATAGAGTTCTCTGCGCTCGTCGGGATCGGTTACTCTGCGTGCCTCTTCGACAAGCTCGTTGTACTCGGGAATGTCGAAGTTAGGTGCAAAGCCGTGCGACACGCCCTCCGGATGCATGATACCGTAGAAGATGTCGTCCGGGCTGGATGCGTAGAGACCTTGCAAGGCAGCGGTGAATTCGCCCTTATAGACCTTCTCCACCCAGACCGCGTGGTCGGTGGCCAGGAGATTGAACTTTATTCCCAACTCGGCCGCGCTGATCTGGAGAATCTCGGCGATTTGGCCTTCATCCGAAGCCGCCCCGTAGAAGTTCAAATCAACTTCGAAACCGTCTGGATAGTTGGATTTGGCCAAGTACTCCTTGGCCTTTTCAATATCGGGCGATTTATAGTCCTCGATTCCGGTGTAGTATTGGCTGTTCGGGGGCTGCGGGTCGCCGGCGAAAAAGCGGTTGCAGCGGCCAGCGGTATAGACATCGCACATGACCTGCTTGTCGACCAGATGCTGCAACGCCTTCAACACATTGGGGTCGTTGAACGGTTCCCTCCCTACGTTAAAGGTAAACATAAAGAAGATGCCGGTGTCGCCGGTGAACAGCTTGTACTCCTGCTGGGTCAGAGTTTCCCAGGAGGCGCCGGGAACCATCATAATGAAATCGACAGCATCAGAGGAAAGGTTGGCCGCGCGCGCGGCGTCGTCGAGCAGATAGGACATGCTGATGCCGTCCAGGTAGGGAACGCCCTCCTCCCAATAGTCCTCATTTCTGACCAGTTCCGTCTTGACCCCCGGCTCAAACTCCTTCAATTTGAAAGGACCTGTGCCAATGTATTCGAACGGCTCCTTCTCAAAAGTGCCTTCTGGCATAACCAGCACTGCCGGCCGGCCAAGCACATCCAGGAACGGGCTGTATGGTTCCTTTAGGGTCACCTTAACGGTGTAGTCGTCTACTGCTTCGACGCTGGCAACCGGTGACAGCCATCCAGCATACGCCGAGATCGAATCATCCATCGCGTGTTCAAAGGAGTAAACAACATCTGCGGATGTCATCTCTTCGCCGTTGTGGAACAGGACGCCTTTGCGCAGATGGAAGATATATTCGATGTCGCTGACAGCCTCCCAAGTCTCGGCCAGGGACGGGTTGTTGTTATATCCCGAATCCCAATACAGCAGCCCTTCATAGATCTGGTGGAGGATGTTCCACTCGGTCGCGCCGTGCAGCCGTCCGCCCCAGGGGTTGATGACTGTAGACGCCTGCGCTTGCCCAAATTTGAGGACACCTCCATACTTGGGCCCTTCCTCAGCAGCCGGCGCTGCCGCTTCCGATTCATCGGCGCTGGCGGCCTGTTCAGCACCACCGTCCGCCGGAGCCGCGGGGGCACATGCGGCAAGCAGGGCAAGCACCACGATCAGTCCGAAAATCGTAGCCGCAACAGAAAAATTCCGCCTTCTCATCTTTTGGCCTCCTGGTGTCTTGACTGTATTTGACGGTTGGGAACGTTGATGCAGAAAATGGCAAAGCAACATAATCTTATTTCATTGGTACTCGTTAGGTCAAGTCACTTTTTCCCGTCAGCCGCGTACCAGCTTCCGGAGTCATCCCGCCCGCACACGGCACAGAATACCGGAGGCTGCCAGAAGGTTAGCGCAATTCTTTGGGATGTACTCCTGCCGAAGTCAGCCCTATACTATCCGGCGAATATGTCCCCAGGTTTGAGGTGATAGAAACTACTCAACCACAACTAATTTGCGATCCTGAATGGGGCGAGCGAAGGTGTTTTCTCTCTCCGCACTCCTCTATAGTCTCTCTTTTCATTTGGGCGGTCGGCCGCAAGCGGCCTCCCTTGTGCAGGGGCTGCGCCCCCGCAACGCCCCCCTCCAAAACCGTCGCTAACCGACTGTGTGTGCTCATTCCGGCAGGGCCGCTCCAGCAACGTGGCTGCCGCCAACCGAATACGCAATCAGACAGCCCGAATGGCGGCAGGGATAACTGGCTGGTCAAGACAGGCACTGTATATGGCTTAGTAGTTACAGGTGACAATGCAGTAGGGTAAGATAACTCAGTGGAATGTTCCCTGTCAGTTGTGAACTGCACTCAGGAGACGAACCCACCCCGACCTCACACAACCCCAACCCAGGAGCAACCGCCATGACAGAAGCGACGATCCCTATCGAGTACATTCGCCCCTATGCTCCTCCTCCACCAGCGAGCCGCCGGCGAGGCGTTCGAGCCGAAGCGTGGACGCCGGCGACCCTCGACCTGGCCGACCGGGCCCGCCTTGCCGTCAACGGCATGGTCGAGCCGACCGACCCCGAAGCCGACTACCGCGTTTACTGGAAGGCTTCGTTTCGCTTCAACCCGCCCGTCATGTATCACGACGGTTCGGACACCGGTATCACGCTCAAGTTCCTGGAAGCAGCGCCGCGTATGCGCATCATGAGCGGTTCAGAACAGGGCCTGCACGTCGAGCAGCGCTGGCGGGAGGTGCTGTTGCGTATGATCGGACCGGACGGGCAGGTGGCCTCGCCGCTGGTAGGTCCCGGGCTGGTGCGGCCACCTGTGCTGGGCGGGCTGGAAGGCAACCAGATGATCGATCAGCAGGTCAACGGGATCGCGTTGGGGGTTGCCGCCACCTATGCTGCGCTGGACGACAGCGCCTTCTGGGAGCCGGTTGGGCGGGGCATCGTTGAAGGGCTGCAAGGCCTGGTAGTTCAGCACGAAGACATGGCCTATCTGACCCAGTGGGTGTTCGCGCCCGGGCAGCGGGGCGATCCTGCGCAGCCGCGCCCGTTGGGCACTTTTGCCGCCTATGCTATGTGGCCGGCGCGCCGCCTTGTCGACTTCTACCGCGTGACCGGTAGCGAGCCTGCGCTGGCATTGGCAGGCCAGCCGTGCCGCTACGTCGTCCGTGAGGGCCAGTACTTTGACGCCGCCAACTATCGCTTCCTGCCCGACAACCCGGACCCCGGCGGCCCCCGCCATGATGTCGTGCATTTCCACCATCACGCCATGACGATATTGACCTGCCTGGAGTACGGCCTGGCCAGCGGCGATCAGGAGATGCTCGACTTCGCGGCGCAGGCGTTCCCCGTGGCCATCACCCACGGAGAGCGGCTGACCGGCTTCTTCCCCGAGTCGGTCATCGATCACCACCAGACGTGTGAACTGTGCGAAGTCGGAGACATGGTGCGGATAGCGGTGCGGCAGGCCGAGGCCGGCCTCGGCGACCACTACTGGGACGACGCCGACCGCTGGACCCGCAATCAACTGGCTGAGGGGCAGCTGACGCGCGCCGACTGGATCGAGCGCTTGCATCTCGGCGATCCACCGTCGCGGCACGATACCGGGGAGCGCTGGCCGATGACGACTGAGCGCGTGGGTGAACGCAATATCGGCGCCTTTGCCGGCTGGCAAAGCCCCAACGACTGGGTGGAGTTCATGCTCACGCGCTGGCCGGAGGGGACACCGTTCGGCAGCAATCTGGGTCACGTGCAGGGCATCATGCACTGCTGCACCGCGAACGCCGCCCGCGGCCTTTACGATGTCTGGCGCAATATCGTGCATGCGCAGGGCGACCGCGTCAAAGTGAACCTCCTCCTCAATCGCACACACGAAGCTGTAGATGTTGACAGCCATCTCCCTTACACGGGGCAGGTCGACCTGCACGTCAGGCGGGACTGCCGACTAGACGTGCGGATGCCGGCCTGGGTTGACCTGGGCGAGGTGGCCTGCCAAGTGGAGGGTAACGCGCGTGAGGTCGGATTCGACGGACGCTACGCGCGGGTAGGCGACGTTGGCAGAGGCCAAGCCGTCCGGCTCAATTTCCCAATCGACGAACGCACTGACCGCGTATCGATCAACAACCGGTGGTATCTGCTGGTGCGCAAGGGGCATGACATTGTATGCATTGATCCGCCGGGCAAGCTGTGCCCGTTGTACCAGCGGGATCACTACCGGGACGATGTAACGTTGTGGAAGAAGACCCCCCGCTACCTAGATGAACAGCGGTTGGATTGGTAGTTATTACCGCGAGGGTGGGAGGACAGGTAGAGGCGGAGGAAGGCAGGCCGGCGACGGCAGGTCTGCATACAGAATTGGTTAGCGCCTGGAACGCCTATGCCGGGTAGGCTCTGATCATATCGATCAGAAGAGCAATCTGAGCGCGCCCTCCTGCAGCCGGCGTGCGCGGCGTCTTCCCGTTCACTATACAGTCGTGGAAGTGAACCAGCTCCAGCTTGAACGCTTCCTCGTACGAGGCGGTCGTCGTCGACTCGCGGAAGTGGCTGCCATCCATGCTCCACTCCTCCACCACCGTGGCGGCGTTCTTCAGGAACGGACTGGGAAATCTTATCGACACGATGCTGTCCGGCGCATAAACGGTCATCGTCTCGTCGAAGACGCGTAGCCCCCGCACCGAGGCGGTGTCCAGTATACAACGCAGATTGTTCGGATAAGCCAGGATCGAGACGAAGGCCCCGCCGCCATTCCAGATTTCGGTCGACACGACACGCTCCGGCAACCCGAAAGCGGCGTCCAGAATGTAGATGTCGTGGATCGACAGGCCCAGCATCTTACCATAGGCGCGCATGACCGCTTCGGGTTGGGCGCCAATTGCGCGTTGCAGGCTTTCCTGGTTCAGCCGCTGCATCCTGTCCTTCTCGGCCGCGTCAACGTCATCGACCCGCACGATGTCATAGTGCTCCAGAAACAGGGCGTTCGGGCCGTTGATATCGTAAAGGCGGATCAGACTCGGGTCTTGCATCTGCTGGATGCGTTTGCGGCCGGCCACATAGCCGGGATCGTAGCATTTGTGATGGCCGAGCATCGCAACACAGCCGCTCTGCGCCTGTGCGTCCAGAATCTCATCGGCCTCATCCAGGTTGTTGCACATCGGTTTCTCGATAAAGACGTGCTTGCCCGCCCGCAGCGCATCCGTAGCCGGCTGGGCATGGTCCTGCGTCAGCACCATCACAGCATCCACGTCCGCGCGCTCCAGCATCTCGCGATAGTCGGAAAAAGTGTGCCGGATTCCATACTTCGCGCCGACAGCCTGAACGGTTCCGGGGGACAGGTCGCACAGTGCCGCAATCTCAAAGAGCTGCGGCATTTCAGACAGATGCGGCAAGTGCATCACCTGCGCGACCATTCCAGTACCGATCAACCCGATTCTGACTGGCTTGTTTCCCACGCTTTGACTCCTCCGTACAAAAAGATGGCGCCGCTTTTGTACACTGCTTCGCATTCTGCCCGAAGTGTTACGGCTGGAGTTTCAGACTACTTCAAAATGTGCCGAGAAACGCCTCGACGCTCAGATCAGCCGGAACCTGATCGAAATAATAATGGGTCTCGTCACCCTGGAAGCCCGGCACCCACTGAACTTCCTCGTCCTGCAACAAATCGTCAACAAACTTGAAACGCGTCCACAGTATTCCGGCTTCCTGGTCGCTGAAGCGATCGGCCAGTGGCTTGCCCCACTGCAGAGTCATGGGATGAATGCTCGTCGCCCAAACTTGCTCTTGCTCGGGTAGGCTGTCAAAGTCCGGACTCTTGAGTTGATTGATGCGCTTGGCGCTCTTGCTCAAAAAGATCGTTGAGAGTAACCAGCCCTTTTCGCCGCGACCTGGGTGCAGACGTTCCAGAGCGGCCTTGTATGCAGTGCCGTCACCGTCAATAACCGCCCGCAACGCCTCCTCGATATGCTCGAACGTCTGGGAGCTGCGTTCGTTCCAACGCTTGAACGCCGCCTGCGAAGCGGGAGAGAGATGTTCAAGGAAAGGAAGATCCTTCTGTGTGGTGTACTCCGAAAAACCGCCGTGTATGGTACGGCGCATCTTGGCGTTGTAGCGGCTGCCCCAATGCAGCAGGGGCAGGATATAGGCCACGCCATCGCCGGCCGTCAGATGCGTCTGGACGGCGCCAGGCACCGGCGTACGTGCATCGGAATTTAACGCCGCGTTTTCCTCCGCCGTGTTAAGACGAGCGTGGCTGCCGGGCACAACCCAGAGAACGCTGTCGTCGTAGAGCGGCAGATTCCATTGAATGTAACGCGGCCCATTCTCCAGGATGTCGTCAGCATAGCCTTGCAGCGGCGCGGTGTGCGGCGGATAGAAGTCGCGGTGCCAGCCGCGATGACCGGCCGTCTCGTGGTCGCGAACCGGATTGCACATGACCATCATTTCGGTGACAGCCGCGTCCTCCACGCCCAGCAAACGGCTGCTGACGCCCTGCATGTTCTCGTGCAACCAGATTTCGACCCCGCCTATGGTCTGCGCATCGATCTGGTCGGCCAGCGCTCCCAGATTGAGACGAGGCTGGGCGTGGGTCTCCCAGACACCGCCCGGCGGGTCGTCCGGTCCCCGCTCCCGCGCCCAGATCTCTTTCTGGCGCTCGACGAGCACCTCATGAGCCCGCCGCAGGCCTTCCAGCTGTTGCGGCGGAATTACCCCCCGCAGAATCACATATCCATCTTCCAGAAACTGATCGCGGCTGAATTCCATGACTGTTCCCTCTTCACTTTCGTCCCAGGAAGTTGTTTCCCGAACTGAACTCATTCGCGCGCGAATTGGCTTTCCAACGCGCCGGGCTAATCGATGACCCGGCAGGTGGCGTGCAGTCTACGTCCTCTCTCCGAAATATTGTCGAACTCGGTCCGTGTCATTTCGATTGGCACGCGCTGGCCGAACCAGGGCAGTGAGTAACAGATAACCAGTTCCGGCCGTACGTGATCCGAGCGGTTGGGCGTGCCGCGGTGCAGCGTACGCGGGTCCTGGATCCACAGCGTACCTTTTTTCAGATTGAGACGGCGCCGGGTGGGGAAATCCCCTGCCTCCAGGATCTCATCATAGCGCGTCTCCATCTCCGGGTCAGCAAGATATTGGGTGCATGGCAATATTTCAAAGCTGCCATTTTCTTCATGAGTGTCTACCAAGGGAAATTTAATGCCGAAATGGGGACAGACTTCAAGACCGACATGAGGCACCAATTTCGATATGCCGGCGTCGCGATGCCATTTCTGAAATTGGCTGCCGGGATAGGGGTTGTTCGAGTGATAGCAAGTTATACGGTAGTCGTCCGTGCCCCAATAGCGGTCCAGAAAGTCCAGCACGACTGGGTTCTCGCAGATTTCGGGGTCGGCGAACGGCTGCTCCCATGGGACATAGACGGTGTAACGGTTGACCACTTGCAGGCGGCCTTCGAAGACAAGGCGATTGTCGCTGCGTCCCCGGAGAGTTACCCCGCTTTCCGGATCGCTGTGCGCCCGCACCGTTTCCAGATAGGGTAGAAAGGACTCACGGATCCGGTCAATCTTTTCGACCGGAATCAGGTCTTCAAAGAGTACATAACCGTTGATTCGAAGCTCGGCCAGCTTAAGATCGAGGTCATATCGGTTTGGCGATGCCAAGATCGGTTCCTCCTTCGGCACTTAGAAAAAGTTAGCCAGGGCCAGCCAGGACTGCCTTCTGGACTTGTACCGTTTGCAACAGAGTCGGGAGGTTTTCAGTCAACCGGCACTCGATAAGAGGTTTCTTCAATCTTTTCGTGGTCTGACGTCCGTGCAATCTCCATCGCACGCTCGGTAACCGGCAGATAGTAGTGTGTTTCGGCGTTCATCGAGATAAACCCCTCCGCGTAGGCAACGCCGCCGGACATACCGAACGCGCCGTCGCTGGTCTCGATGCGCTTGCTGGCATAGGCGCCGCCGTAGCCCTGGCTGACAAGACAGTCCAAAGCAGCCAGTTTCTTGTCGACAACGTCGGTGATGTCGATGAAGACATCGTTGTAGTATCCGCCCTCGGATTGCCAGACCTGCCGCGGAATCGCGGCCGCGCCGGTGCCGAAGAAGAAGACCTGGGCGGCCTTGTGCGGTGGATTGGTGTCGCCGGGATCCACGCCGGATGCGAGAGACAAGGCATGGAGAACGATTTGCCCGGCGATCGCATGGGGGTTGGTCAAGCCGTCGCCCTCCTTGGGGAAATGGGTCAAAACCAAATCAGGTTTCAGCTGCCGCAAGAGCCGGGCCAGACGCCTCACTGCCTCGTCGGTGACGAGAAGAACGGCATCATCGGCGCCGAAAAAGTATACGTCTTCAACGCCCAACAGATTGCAGGCCTTGCGCGCCTCTTCCGCCTTGACGTCAGACCGCTCGGCCATCAGCGACTGCAGTTCATCGGCCGCGGGCACCTCACTGCGGTGGTGCATCTCATCGCTGATCACCTTATCGTGGACGCGCGCGCCGTGCGTGAGGACGACACAGCCGACATAGTCGCCGCGCGACGCGTGATGGGCCATCGTACCGCCCGACTGGTCGAAAATGTCGGCGGGATGCGCGCCGACGGACAGAATGCGTAGCGACTCGGACATGGGTCATGCCTCCTGATTGTTGTGGGAACTCTGACTACCCTAAAGTATAGCTTACAAACCCACGAGGAGTGAGTGGCCAAAAACAGGGGCTACTGAGATTCTCCTGGCCGGCGAATTCGTCTACACAAGCGCCTGTTCGAAGACCGCGTTTACGACGCAACAGGGTCCTCGAAGTGAAATGAAAACAGTTCAGCGTCTCGCAGGAAGAAGCGCAGCTTGCGCCAATAGGTTCTCTCGCCCGGCCCGCCCCATCGTGAGCCAACCCCCGCAGGGATGTCGGGACTCCCCTCCCACGTGATCGTGTGAGCGACACTGTCATCCGTGAACGTATCACAACGCTCCTTCAGGCAGGGCTCAAGCGGCTCGTCATACCTGTCTGCAACCTCGACCCGCACCGAGCCCCCCGGCGCGCAACGGGCATTGATTACCAACTTCGTCCCCAGACTGATCAGCTGGCGCGTCACAACAGTTCCCTCGCGATACCTGTTCGCATACAGCCCCGCGTATCCGTCCTTGCGCATGGTAGCCAGTCCCAGACCGAATCGCGCATTCAACGGATCGCGCGCCTCCGGATGATCCAGCCTCTCACGGGCACCGGAGAGGAAGTAGTCATGGTGATAATTCGTGCCGCCGTGATAGAACCACAACTCATCACCCATCTCGATTGGCGGACTCACCAGTGAAACCATGTAAGCATCCCAGTACCCTTCGCCGCGCGGGGCCAGGAACGGCTGACGCTTGCCGGTCCGTCGCCAGCGCAGGCCGTCACGGCTTATCAGCAGTTGAACCTCCATCTCATTGTCTACCGCCTGAAATACGCCGACCGTAGCCAGATGCACATTCCCAACCTTGAACTGTGACATCCCGTAGAACGAGTCGTCCAGGTTGTCCTCCTCGTCATCGGCCGCCGCCACCAGAACCGGTTCGCTCCAGTGCAGAAAGTCGTGGCTGCGGCACTGGAAAACGCGCCGCTGACTGTAGGCTGCGAAATTGTGGGGTTCATTCGTGATGGTGAATGAGCGGCGATTCTGCGGATTGCGCATATTATTCGCGCCGGCCGCAACCATCATCACATGCCGTGTATTCTGCACAAACTCGCGCGCATATTCGTCATAAAAGAGGGCCGACACGTCGTCGAGCTTGGATCCCAGCATTCCGATCGATGGCAGCTCGTCATAAACGGTCCAGTGAATGCCATCAGGCGAGCGCGCGCACCTGATATTGTGAAAACTGGCGACCTCGTCGTTCCTCATGTGAGAGAAAAGCGCGCGAAAACGCTCGTCCGGGCTGGAAGGATGGGGATCTAGCACGACATTCATCGAGTGGACCTGCCCAAACTCGCTGTCGCCCAGAACAATGTTAGTCTTGTGACCGTACAGTTCGTAGACACCCAGCTCCGGCTTCTGCCAGTGGATTCCATCCTCGCTCTCGGCGTAAAGCTGCCGTGAGAAAGTGCCAAAAGGATTGTTCGGAATCGGTTCGGGCGCGGGTTTTCCGGCCATGTCCTCATACCAGCACTTGAAGAGGCCATCCCGTGGGTCCCGCAGCACGCAGTAGTTCGAATAGGTAAAGTAGGGCACGTGCTCCCAGGGCCGGTCCTTGCTGATAAGGGGCGTTTCCAGGCGGCGCGTGGGCCGGTGCCAGCGGCGCGTCACATCCTGTACCGATTCAATGACGACATTGTCCAGAAACGTCTGTGTAAACTCCTTCACGTACAGATGGGTGCTGTCCCTGCTCAGATCGCGCATAGAATTCCTCCCAATCCTTCATCCATTCGGACGTTAGACCTAAATCGGATAAACAGCGGCATCCCGCCTGTCAGATCGCATGGCCTATTCGTGCGCCATCGGTTGTGGCTTCGAAGATAAATCGGGAAGCGTTGGCCGCGCCGATAACATGCAGTTCGTCAACCTTGCCCGCCAGCGCAGCGGCCAGCGGATTATAGGGCCTGCTACCGGTTGCAACGACAATCTCGTCAAATGGACCGACTTTCTGCTCGCCGGCGGTGTAGATGCTTCGTAGCGTCGCGATAGCGCCGTTTACCCGCGCCAAGTCGTGCCCCACAATGAAGGTGACGCCATGCTCTGTCAACCGTTGGCAGAGCATCGCCGCATCCCTTTCGCCCAGGTCCGCGCCGGCGCGGGCCATCGCCGCGACGAATGTGACCGCCATCCCCGCGCTGCTCAGGTGGTCGGCAGCTACAAAAGCTGGCGCATGGCCGTCGCGGTCGACGATCAATACACGGCGGCAACCATCTGCCTTGCCTTCAAGGACCTCATGGACGGTCAGGGGCTCTTTGTCACCGCCTTCGACCCGCGCTCGGACCGGCTCGGAACCCGTAGCCAGCACTACCACATCGGGGTTCAAAGTCAGTATGCTTTCATGCGTTGCCTCGACACCTGACCGAACTTCGAATCGGCTGCTGTTGGCCTGTCGCTGATAGAACTCTGCAATCGTCGAGAAGCCGCGGCGCAGCGGCGCGGCACCCGCCAGATGGATCTGCCCGCCGACGCGATCCGCCTTTTCCAAAACGATCACCTCATGGCCCCGTTCAGATGCCGTGATAGCGGCCTCCATGCCGGCCGGTCCCGCGCCCGCGACCACAACACGCCGACGAACCGGGACAGGCGCCGGAGTCGCCCATTCTATCTCGCGGCCGGCTACCGGATTGTAGATGCAGCCCACCGGACCTTCGCCGCCATCGCAGCAGAACTGACAGCGAATGCACAGACGAATCTCATCCCGCCGGCCGCCTTGCAGCTTGTTCACATAATGAGGGTCTGCAAAATGACCCTTGGTGATGCCAACCACGTCGAGACGGCCGTCGGCCAGCGCAGCCTCCGCCACCTCCGGGGTGACAATGCCCCCGGCGTGCAAAACAGGCAGATCAATCGCCCGGCGCACACGGGCTACCCGAGCAAGCTGCGCCGCCTCCGCCATATACATCGAGCCTGTATGGTGGACGGCGCCGCCAACCGTGAGGCTAACATAGTCGATCAGCCCCTTGGATTTCAGAAGCTGGATCAGGCGAACACAGTCCTGTTCGTCATAGCCATCCGGGTGCATGTCGTGCGCCTTCAAGCGCGCGCCGACGACATAGTCGTCGCCCACGGCCCGCCGCATCGCCGTAAGCGCATCGACGAGCAGGCGCGCACGACCGGTAAAGCTGCCGCCGTAGTCGTCTTCGCGGCGGTTGCAGGCCGGGCTGAGGAACTGCGAGAGTAGATGATGTTGATGGGCATGCAGCTCCACCCCGTCGGCGCCGCCGGCCCTCGCCCGCCGGGCCGCCCGTCCGCAGCAGGCAACAAGATCCTCAAGATCTTCCGACGACCAGGATGCCACGTGTTCCGACGCCAGAACGGGCGGATCGATAACAGCCGGTACCACGCGCGCAGCAGGCGCGGTCGGCATCGGCTCGCAAAACTCAGACAGATGGACCTGAGCGCCGCGGGGACAAAATTGGGCGATAAATTTGGCACCATGGCGGTGTACGGCCTGTGTTAGCGTACGGTAGGAGGCGATGAAACGATCGTCAAGATTCTGGAAATAGGCGGGGTGATCGCCTTCCCGTACCGAGGTTGCCCCCAGCGTAACGAGGGCAATGCCGCCTCTGGCGCGCTCCTCGAAATAGGCCCGGCACCTGTCGTTGGGCACCCCGTTGTGGTGCATCCAGGACGCCATGTGGCCGGTACTGCATATGCGGTTACGCAGCGTCATCCCCTTGATTGTCAGCTGTGAAAAAATATGGGGATAGTCTGTCATTGGTCAGCGGGAGTCGCCCTACTCTGCAGCTGAAATGAAATCCTTAGTGCCACGCCAGGTCCCGGAAGTTGTGGACGCGATGAAAAGTGGCCAGGTCCGCATCGTGGAAGTGTCCAGAGTTCCTGCAGGTGCGCGAAAGGATGGCCAGGTCGTCGCCGTCAACAACCATGGACGGATACATAAAAGATTGACTCGAGGTGGGGGCCATGGCGACGCAGCCGACAGGCAGCCAGTTTAAGCCGTCCATGCCGCAGTACAGCATCAGGAAGCGTCTCTCCCCGTTAGGCCCGCCGTCCAACTTCTGCGGCTCAGCGCTGGAAATAATGTTGCTGGCCATCCAGAACAGCCGCGTAAGCGCATCATAGACAATGCAGAACTTGGATTGGCCGCCCGGCCAGGGATAGTGCTGGTCGAACCGCAGGGTCAGGTCGGCTCCGTCGTCCTCTATATCAAAGACGGCGGCGATGCCCGGGGTCGTTCCCGTGTGCTTCGGATTGACGCGGCAGGCGATCCTGAGGTGCCCGTCCACATCCATGACGTTCCCTTCAAGATTCCAGTCGTCAAACAGTTCCGGCTGGTGATCGTCATGCGCGGTTCTGAACTGCATGGCCGTCTGTTTTGCCTCAATTACCTGTGAAATGCGCCATGCGCCGGGGTCCAGCAGGTCTTGTGACAGGTCGGCGGCAATTGCAACCGTGGCTTTGTGCTTTCGGTCGAGAACCCAATACAGTTGGCTGTCTCTGATCACCATGTTGGTCTGGCAGTTCCAAAAGGCCCCTTCCAATACCATTGCGGGCTCGGACCAGGTCTCGCCCTCGTCATTACTGCGTGTGAAATAGACGTCCTGGTGCTGGCGAGGCTGGGTAAACATGTATAGCCCGTCGTCGATGACAAACGGAGTTCCCTCGGCATACGGCAGGTCAGGCAGCCGTTGCCAGCTTCGGCCTCCGTCTACACTGCGCGACACTATCAGGTGGTCGGGTCCTACACCTCGCTTCCAGCAAGGAGCGGCGACAAGAAAGTTGCCGCTGGGCAGCCGGACCATACCTGGATCGTGGATAAAATAATCTGCATGATCGGGAACTTCGGCTGCGATCGTGTAATTCTGTGCCAGCGGTAGCGAGAATGGATTTCGGACGGGTGAACCTGAAGAGGAGCTCCCGCCGCCGGTCCTGCCGGCTGGCGAAGGCGCTGCAGCAATTAGGACGCACCAAGGCGCGTCCGGGGTGAGGCTCAGTCCCGGCGAACCAATGTCAATGCGTTCACCTTCCCGCATTCGTTTCTGATAGACCGAACAGTCTACGGTCTTACCACCAATGAATGCGCGGAATGCTGGAACACTCGCCTGCCAGAAACCCATGCGTTCGAGTTGACCCGCCCGGCTCAGCTTACTTTGTCCCCGCGCAGGGGTGACGGCGTAGGCGATACCCGGCTGGCGGCAGACCTTGCGTGTGCCGAAGAAACTTGAGCGAATGAAGCGCCGGCCTGCCAGTACCTCCGGCAGCTCGGCAATCGTATGGTCAACATCCAGGAAGAGGCGCCCTCCTTCTTCCAGGGTATCAGTTTCCCATTCATGCGGCTCCAGTACGGCAAGCGCGCCGCATAAGAGCGCCTCGGCCCTATGGTCGGAACGCGTCACTGGCAAGTTCGTGATGGTTCCCTCCTGCAGAGGGGGCGACGGCCCGTTTCAGGCACAACCTCTCCCACAAAGGTCTAGATCGGCCAGACTGCGTCCATCTCCCATGCATCCAGAGATTGGAGGGTTGCATTGCCGCCCAGCGAAGAAATCTGCACACCCAGACTGTCGGGCCGCGCCGGATATATGCGCTTGCCCAGGTACTGGCCTTCAGCATAGACTTCGACCACACTGCGGTCAACAAAAACGCGCAATTCGACCGGCCGGCCGTAGTTGTGCCTGACGATACAGCGCTGCGACTCCCGATTCTTGACCCCCTGACTGACGCTCGAGCGCGTAACGTCCAGAACCAGTAACCGGTCAGGGCTCATATTCTCCTGCGGCTGCGTTGAATCATTGGGATTAACGTTGAAGCGGATCATCGTCTGCTCTGCGCCGTCAGGCGAACAGCATACACTTAACCCGAACTCCTCGGCACTTTCCCAACTGAAAACAGCCCGGATCTCCAACCGGTTGCCGCGCACACCGTCAAGCGTAATCGTCGAATCTCCCGCCAAGTGTATGTCGGAGAGCTGCACACGGTTGCGGCGCAGCGTTTCCAACTCTTCTACCGGGTTCAGGAGCAGTTCGTCCTGCTCACCCATGGATAGCGTCATCGGCAGAGCCATAATCCCCGACCAGCCCGATGCCCGCTGAATGTAGCCAAATCGCCCCTCGGACATCCTGCCAAAAAGAACGCGCCGGCCGTTGCCGTCCAGAAGAGTCTGGCACTCATTCAGTATGCCCGTTCGGTTGGAGAAATTCGTCTCTCCGTAGGCTTGTCTCCCGTACCTAGTGGGAGTGAATCTTTGATTCGCGTAGGTTCCCGTATAGTATTGCGGCCCGCGACGGTGGCTGGCGAAGAGCAGGACATGCCTGTCACCCAGTGGGAAAAAGTCGGGAACAGCACAGTCCTCGCCGATTTCAGTGTGCTCACCGCCTTCATAGAGGGTATGCAGGTATTCCCACTGCGCCAGGTCTTTCGAGCTGAACAGAAAGGCCCTGTCCGGCTCAAGACCGTCGAATGCCTCCTGGCTGCTGTTTCCCGTGAGCGCATAATAAGTGTCGCCTTCGATCCACGCGCAGGGGGCCCCGTCCACCTTGTAGGCGTCGCCAGACACCGGTGTCGGGATAACCGGATTCGCTGGATGCTTTTCCCACTCGACCAGCAGATCATCCTGACTCGTGGCAAGGCAGATCCCGCCCCGCACGCCGTGGTAGATAATGGTAGGCACTCCCTCTATGTTGACAAAGGCCGTGCCGCTGTAGCAGCCGTCCCGGTCATAAGGGTCCACCGGCGCCAATGCGATCGGCAGATCCTGCCAATTTACAAGATCTTCGCTGACGGCATGTCCCCAGTGTATCGTTCCCGTTGCCCCGCCGTGGTACGCGCCGTAGGGATTGTGCTGGTAGAACAGGTGATACCTGCCCTTCCAGAAGATCGTCCCGTTCGGATCGTTCAGCCAGTTGTGTGGGGCCAGGAAATGGTAGGCCGGCCGATACGGATCGGACGCAAGTTTCAGGCGGTTCAGGTCCGCGGCGCCCGCGTCTGTTTCGATCATCTGCCCACCTCTCTTCGCGGCTGGGATTGCGGCTGAATCCAGAGGATGGAAGGCTTGGCCGCAGTCAAGGGTTGTTGAAAAAAGTTGCGAGCACCCCCGTTGGAGTGCTCGCAACGAGCTATTCCAGCATTCCAGAGTCTGAATCAGGACGAAATCGTCTACTGTGAATCCGCATCCGGATCCCAGAGCCACCAGTTGGCGATATCGACCAGCTGCGGCACGATGTACACACTGACATCGAGGTCAAGGTCTACACCCTGAAGGCGTTTGCTCTTGAGGGCGATCCACGACTCACCGATGAGGTGCGGTATGAAGACCTCCTCATTCAGGATGCAGTCCAGTTCCTGGAAGTAAGGCGTCTGTGCCTCTATGTCTGTCTCAGCGAAGATGTTGGCCCAGAGCTCCTTTGCCTTGTCCGCATTCGGGCTGTACTCATTCCAGTGATAGTCCCGTTCTACGTCGAGCGGCCAGTAGCCCAGATCGACCGTACCAACCATATACGGTTCAAGGACATAGGGATTGGTGCCCGGGCCCCAGTTGGCGATGGCGAAGTCGAACTCGGTGCCGCGCGGCCCTTTGCCATTGCGGTAGTCGGCCCAGGAGGCCGCGTCGATGAGATCGACGTTGGTCTTGAAACCGAGCTGGGTGTAGGCTTCATGCAGCATGACGGCGTAGTCGACGCGCATCTTGTTGCCTGGATAGACAGTCAGTTCAAGCTGGTAATCGGCGCGTTTGTCCGCGGTCATGCCGATTTCGTCGAGCAGCGCCTTCGCCTTGTCCAGGTCGTATTCAAACTCGATCAAGGTGGGGCACTCGAACCGCGTTCCGTGGAACCAGCTGTGGCGCACCACGCCAAACCCCTGCATCACGTTGTCCACGAAGCCCTGCCGGTCGGCAGCGTACAACAGCGCCTGCTTGGCCTTCGGGTTTTGCCACAAGCCATTGCCGGCATGCCAGTTCGGCGTCTGAATCCAGAAGCCCATCACGTTGTCGGCCACCAGTACATCGATGTCGGGATTGTCCATCATCCGCACAGCCTCTTCAGGGGGCGCTTCCCACACGATGTCGAGTTCGCCCTTTTCCAGCATGATGATCGCCGTCTCGATTGGCGCGAACTTCACGAAGACGCGCTCGGGGCCGGGCTTTCCGCCCCAGTAGTCATCAAAGCGGGCATACTCGACATACTGGCCAGGCACATGCTCCACGAACTGGTAAGGACCGGTGCCGATCGGCCCTGTAACCCAGTAGTCGCTCGTGCCCGCCACCAGTTCGTCGCGGTCAAGCGTTTCAAGAACATGCTTGGGCATCATCGGATGTTCGACGTAGCCCAAGAACCCGGGAAAGAAGCTGGGATCCCGCTCAGTCAGCACGAACTCAACCGTGTAATCGTCAACGATGCGAATGCCGGTAATCTCATCCGCGCCCTCTTCCCCCTGCTTGTAGGCGAACAGACCTTCAACCCGCTCCGCTTCGGCCTTCAGCGCCTCCGGCGGCAGGATGCCGGGATCATATTTCAGTTCGAAAGAGTACTTGACGTCCTCGGCGGTGAATTCCTCGCCGTCGTGGAATTTGACGCCCTCCCGCAGATGCACCGTGTAGATCAGCCCATCTTCGGATACGTCATAGCCTGTGGCGAGTACGGGGATAAAGCTGCCTGTGGTGGTAAAGAAGAGCTCCTCCCACATCCAGGTTGTCACCTCGTCCCTCTTGATATGGTGGAACCAGTCCTTGCTGCCATCCCAGGAAGGCTGCCAGAAGTTGAGCGTGCCGCCGTACTGTCTCTCTGTAGGCGGTTCCTGCATGGTGGTGGCGGCCGGGGCCGTATCCACCGGTGCGCAGCCGGTAAGCAGCAAAGCCGCTACGATTAGCAAGTTTACTGCAAGCAGTAGCCGTTTCATCGTTTTCTCCTCCAGTCCTGACATGAGCCTGAGCGGCTCACTAATGTTGTCTGTCATTCTTCTAGAGAGCTGAAACAACGACCAGAGTTTTTGCACCTCCTTTCGGCTATGACCAAAGATTAGCCGGTTTCCATTCCGCGCGGATCGAGTGCATCACGAAGTCCATCACCGATGAAGTTGATCGAAAGCACAGAAAGCATAATGGCGATGCCGGGCGGCACCCACAGCCATGGCACGCGCTCCAGAATATTCAGCGTCTGCGCTGAGCTCATCATGTTTCCCCAGCTGGCCGTAGGGGGCGGCACGCCGAGGCCGAGAAAAGAGAGACCTGCCTCCAAGAGTATGGCGCCGGCTACACCGAAAGTGGCGTGAACTACCAGCGGCGCTACCACACCGGGCAGTACGTGCCGCAGGATGATCCGGTGGGTGGGCAGACCAAGCGAGCGAGCGGCGGTCACGTAGTCCATCTCCCGCAACGAAAGGATTTGACCGCGCACCAGCCGCGTTGGCTCCGGCCACCCCATTATTCCGATGGCAAGCATCGAGTTATACATGCTGGGGCCAAGAATCGAGACCAGGAAGATGATTACGATCATGGTTGGGATCGTCATGACGACATCTACGGCGCGCATGATTATCCAGTCCAGTTTGCTGCCATAGTAGCCGGCGATCGCGCCCAGAAGGATGGCGATCGTTTCATAGATGCCGACAGCCACCAGCCCCACACTGAGAGAGACCCGGCCGGCATGGATAAGGCGGGAGAACACGTCGCGGCCCAGAGAATCGGTGCCCAGCCAGTGCGTCTGTGTGGGCGGTTTGCGGTAGAGGCTCAACTCCTGCTTGGTCGGAGAGTGGGGAGCGACCGCGGGCGCGAAGACGGCGAGCAACACCATAATCAGCAGCACACCAAGGCCGAGCATCGCCAGACGGTGCCGTGAAAAGCGACGCACAGCGCGCCTGGCAGGTGTATCGACAAAAAGCTGTTGCTCGGCCTGCAGATCGTTGGCCATCGGCCCGGCCCTCCAGCGCCGCACAGGTCTGTGCGGAAGTTCAATCGTAACGAATTCTCGGATCGGCCACGGCGTATAGAATATCGGCCAGCAGGTTGCTGGCAAGAACCATCGTGGAGGCAATCAGAATGATCCCCATCAGGATCGGGTACTCCCGGTTCAACGTGGCCTGCCAGCCCAGCATGCCAAGCCCCGGCCACTGGAAGATCGTCTCGATGATGATCGATCCCCCCAGCAGTTGACCCAGGCTCAGCGATGCGACCGTGATCATCGGCAAGAGCGCATTGCGGAGAGCGTGACGGACGACCACGACCCGTTCTCTTAGACCCTTTGCGCGCGCCGTAGTCACGAACTCCAAGTGCATCGTCTCCAACATGCTGGAACGCGTGTAACGCGCCCAGACACCTGCAAAGTAAGCGGCGAGGATGAACGAAGGCATGATGAGATGGTGAATCCGATCCCAAAGAGAGAAGGGTTCGCCAATCGTTTGCAGACCGGAAGTCGGAAAAATGTCTAGCTTCAATGAAAAGACGTACATCGCGCCGAGAGCGAGGAAGAATGAAGGGATCGACAGTTGCGCGAAGGCGAGTACGGTGACGAGATAGTCGATCCAGGAGTACTGCTTGAGGGCCATAACGATCCCCATAGGAACGCCGGCCAGAAGGGACACGGCGAAAGCCGTCGCCATCAGCAGCAGCGTCGGACCGATCCGCTGTTGCAGCAGCTCCATAACGGTGTAACCGCCTGTAAGAGGATATCCCAAATCGCCGCGAATTGCTCTGCTCAGCCAGGAGATATAGCGCCCCCACCACGGATCGTTCAGACCAAGACTTTCGCGCGCCGCTTCCAGCTCTTCGGCGGTCATCTCCAGCATGGCTCTCTCGCCCAGCAGCATTGCCAGCGGGTCGCCCGGCGCCAGCGCATACAGCGCGAAGACGATCATGGTTATGCCGAAGAAGATCGGAATCGAGACTATTACACGTTGGATTATGTACTTGGTCATCGCTCGTCAATTCCCAGAGAGCGTATTCGCGCGTTGCGTACTACCACGTCTTGAATCATTGGAAAAGGGCGGCGTGTACGGCCTTTCGCTTCGTTCAGCGCTACGCAACCAGCGGGCGTCGGCCCCAAAAAAGAGTGGCGGCAAGGTCAGGAGGATTTCTCCCTCTGCCTTTCAGTCATCCCAGATCTCCCGGAATAACCGCAGCCAGTTGCCGCCCAGAATCTTTTCAATGTCGGCTGAACTATAGCCCCGATCCATAAGGGCCACGGCCAGATTCGGCATTTCATCGGGCGACTCCAAGCCCAGGGGATAGCGCAGGCCGTCGCGCTGGCTTCGTGACAGGTCAACGAACTTGGCCGGAAATTTCGTGCCCTGCTGCGACCCAATATACCTCCCAAACGACTCCGGCTGATCCTGCGTAAAATCCGTGCCGATGCCGACATGGTCGATGCCTACTATGGACACCATGTCATCGATCGCGTCGATGTAATCCGCTAAGATGGAATCAAAGCCGGTGCGCAGAAAAGCCGTGATGGCCGTCGCGCCGATCACGCCCCCGCGCTCCGCCGCCAGCTTCAGGGCATCCTCCGTCTTGTTGCGGGGAACGTCGTAATAGGACTTGGCGTTGGCATGGGTTATCGCTACCGGTCGGTCCGATGCCTCAATCGCCTCCATTGTCGAGCGCACGCCAACGTGGGAAAGGTCGATGAGAATGCCAAGGCGGTTCATATCCTCGATCGCGTCGACGCCAAAATGGCTCAGTCCGTCATCGCGGCGCTCGTAGCAACCGCTCCCTAGCAGATTGCGCTCGTGAAAGGTCAACTGGATGATCCGCACGCCCAGGGCATGGAACAGAGCCAGCCGGTCGAGATCGTTTTCGATCGGCGTGGCATTCTGAAAGCCGAGGATGACGCCGACCTTGTTGTCCCGTTTGGCTTGCAGGATATCCTCCACGCTCTTGATTTGAAGGAGGGTCTCTTCGTATGTCCGGAAGCGCACCAGCCAGGCGGCAATGTGGTCCAGCGTCTGGGTATAATTTTCCAAAGTGGCGACCGTTGCGTTGAAGGCGGTAACGCCGCCGGCGTGCAGGCTCTCAAACACCGCCGGGCTGTCCCAGTTGCTGACATTCAGACCGTCGATGATGACAGCCTCCTGGTAGAGCTTGCGCGCAGTCTCTTCGTGCGATGCAGTCATCTTTTTCTCCACGGTGGATGCCGTCTTACTGCCTTGGGATCAGCTGCTCTGCGCTCAGTTTAGGAACGGCGACGGGTTTCTGGTCATGCCCCGCCCACCTTGTCGAACCGGTCCAGCCTGAACCGCTCCACCGGATAGTCGGTGGAGCCGTCCGCAGCTAGATCGGCCAGGATCTTCCCAATGAGGGTCGAAAACTTGAACCCGTGCCCGGAGAATCCCGCGCCCACGAGTACATTTGGATTGCGGGGATGGGAGCCAATGAGAAAGTCCCGGTCCGGCGTCAACGTATACATGCAGGTCGATCCTTCGACGTAGGAGAAGCCGCTGCCGGGCATGATGGACTCAAGCCATCGTTGCAGTTCATCGCGCTTACCAAGGTCAAGAGTTCGATCGACTTCAGAGGGAGAGAATTCTGCGCCAAGCCCATCATCTGCGACCTTAAGCCCCGGGCCGTAGTCGGGAAAGCCGTAGAACTTGGTGTCGCTGTCGCCATAGACGGGCAGGGGGCCGGGCTGGTAAGGGGCTCGGTTTTTCGGTCGGAAGTAGAACTTCTGCTGGCGCGTAACGCGCAGCGGCAGCGCAAGCTCCGCCAGGATCTCGGAGGCCCAAGGGCCCGGCGAGATGATAAGCCGTTCGCAGCGATACTGGCCGGCGGATGTCTCAAGCACCGGCGACTCCCCGCTTAGATCAATACGATCGACGCGAACCTGGTCGTGGATGGCTGCCCCAAAACGCTGCGCCTGTTTCAGATGCGCCAGGACACTGCGGCCCGCATCCAGAAAACCAGCCCCGGGCGTAAGGCAGGCGACGGAGTCCTCGGGCAGTCGCAGTGCGGGGAACCGGGCCGAGACTTCCTGCGCCGTCAGCCTCTCATAGGGCCTTTTCAGCGCCTCCATTACGCCCATTCTCTGTTCGACATTGTCGTTGCCGGGGCGCGCGAAGTATAGCAGTCCAGTAAGGTGGAGAAGCTTCTGGTCGGAGAGGGACTCCAACTCCTGCCAAAGAGGGAGGGCCTTTTCAGCGAGCTCTACGTAGAGCGGATCATCGTAAAAGTTGCGATAGATCCTCGAAAAGCCATGGGAGCTGCCCAGCGCGTGGCCAATCTGAAACTGTTCGATCCCGACCGCAGCCACCCCGCTGCGAGCAAGGTGATATAGGGCTGCGCTTCCCATGGCGCCCAATCCAACGACCAGAATGTCTGCGTTGCGCATGATTACTTGAGCCGATTTGCGTTGAGGAAAGGATGTGAACTGAGCGGCCTGGAACAGGAATTCCTACCTGAAGTCTGGCCTGATTATATGCGAAAGGAAGCAGACGATCAAGTTGCCAAAAAATGTTGAATCATTGTCGTCAGTTGACATCGCTTGGTAAGGTCTCCTCGCCAGCGTTCCGATTGGCAAGCTCGGCCATGTCGCAGGCGTCCAGCCGCGGCAGACTGGCGCGACCGCCTGTTGCGAACGCGGCAACGCCTACGCTGTCACTGTGTGTATGATAGATGCGGCTGGTGCGGGAGCGAGATGCTCGCTACGCTTTCCTCGTCGTTCTCTTCTACTTGTCGATGCCCAACATCCGGCGCGTCTCTTCGATCGTGGCGACGCCCCTACCGAGGTCGTTGGCAAAGCGCGCAATCCGTTCCACCATCTGCGCGTTGCTCTGCGCCAACTCACCGCGCTGGTAATGGATACAGTCCTCCAACCCAGTGCGCACGTGGCCCCCCAGCAGCATCGCCATTACATTCACCTGAAGCTCGTCAAGGCCCAGCGCGCATGTCTGGAAGAGGCAATCCTCCGGCAGGTTGCGCACCATGTACAGAAAACTGTCCATACTCGTGTTGATGCCGCTCTGCTGCCCGAAGACCAGCTGTAGAAAGTAGGGCTTGTCGAGCGCGTCGCGTTGGATGAGATAGTCCAGAATGTCGAGATGGCCGGGGTGGTAGAGGAAGACCTGCGGCTTGATGCCACGCTCGCGCAGGCGGTGTGCGGTGCGCTCTGAGTCGTCGAAGGTAGCGACGGTGACTTTGCTGGGCCCGCTGTCGCCACCGGTGTAGGCTGCGCCGCCGCGAAAGGTCATAGGCCCGGGGTTGAATGCCATGATATCGGGGCCGGCGTCGATCGGTGCAGACTTGTAGTGGTGTGCCGTTCCAACGAAATCGCTGCCCGTGGTTGTCAGGTCTGCGAACCCTTGCGAGTTGTCGACAAGGATTTGCGGCGCTTTGGCGCGCATCAGATCGTTGATCTCGCGATAACGGTCCGCTTCGTGGGATGACTGGGTAGGGTCGCCGGCCTGGCGGGCGTGGATGTGGATGATGGTGGCGCCGGCCGCGAAGACCTCGGCAGCAGCATCAGCCTGCTCTGCGGCGGTTACCGGCATCGCCGGATTCTCGCTCTTCTGATGCCCACCGGTAACAACTGCGCTGATGATCACTGGCGGCATGCCTTCGCTGATCCGTTTGACATACTCGCGTTGGTTCGTGTAATCCCAGGTGATGTCCATGCAAACGCTCCTCAGTTGGGAACTATTACGCCTTTGATGAAGCCATCCAGTTCTAATTCGCCTGCGGCGGCGAGCACGGCTGTCTCGGCCTCGGCCAGCGGGAAATGGTGTGTGACCATCTTCTCGATGGGATAGCGGCGCGATTCGACGATCTTGATGGCGGCCTGCACGGCGGGGGTATCGTGCGTATTCACGCCCTGCACGCGCAGCTCCTTTATGGGGATCTTGCTGGGAACGATGGCGACCTCCAGCGCGCCGGTGTTCGAACCGACGACGACAACGCCCATCGGTCGCGCCAGGTCGAGGGCGAGGGGGAATGAAGCGGTGGCGCCGGTCAGGTCCACAACCAGGTCGGCCAATACGCCGTCGGTGAGCGCCAGAACTGCTTCGACCGGATCTTCCTGCTCCAGATTGATGATGTGGGTTGCGCCGAACTGCTTGGACAGCTCGAAACGGTGTTCATCCTGGTTCAGGCCGACCACGATGATCTTTGATGCGCCGGCCTCGTTGGCCGCCAGGATCGCGGCCAGGCCCTGCCCACCCGGGCCGATGACGACGACGTTGTCGCCGATGGCGGCCCCGCCCTTTGTGCCCACCCAGCGCAGGCCGTTGCCGATGTTGGCGCATGTCATGGCCGCGGCTTCGGCAGGCACATCCTCCGAGACGCGATGCACGCGCGAATTGGGCGCCAGATACATGTACTGGCTATATGCGCCCCACAGGTGAGGGGGCACGCTGGACGGCGTGGTACCGCCGTAGCCCTGATGCTCTTTGCAGAAGCGATACTCGCCGAGGAGGCACCAGCGGCAGTACCCGCAGCCGAAGAGGTGCTCGACGATGACCCGGTCGCCTACCTGCACTCCCCAGCGCGCCGCGGCCCGGCTTCCGACTTCCTCGATGTGTCCGACGAGCTCATGCCCCATGATGAGTGGAAAGCGATGGGGTTCGGTCCAGTTGTAGATGCGAGGATCGCTGCCGCAGACGCCGCACATCTCGACTCTGAGCAGGCCGTCATCTTCGCTGATCTTGGGAGTGTCGAAGGTCTGGATCTCCATTTTTCGCGTGGTGACGACGACTGCGGCTTGAATTTTATTGGGCAAGTCAGACTCTCCATAGGCGAGTGTGAGCATTTCTTGATCTATCCACAGATTGCCTCAAATGGCCGACAAGAACACCTTTTTGTGCTCCACGAAGGGCCATGAAGAACGGCAACTGGGGAAGGGCAACGGCAACACCTTTTGTCCACGAAGGGCCGCTAAGGACCACGAAGGGCCACGAAGAACTGCAACTGCGGAAGGGCAACTGCAAGACTCTTAGTCCACGAAGGGCCACGAAGGGCCATGAAGAACGGCAACTGCAGAAGGGCAACTGCACCACCTTTTGTCCACGAAGGGCCACGAAGGGCCACGTAGAACTGCAACTGCGGAAGGGCAACTGCAAGACTTTTAGTCCACGAAGGACCGCGTAGGGCCGCGAAGAACTGCGACTGCGGAAGGGCAACTGCAGCACCTTTAGTCCACGAAGGGCCACGAAGGGCCACGAAGGGCCACGAAGAACTGCAACTGTAGAAGGGCAACTGCAATACTCTTTGACCGCGGAGGGCCGCCAATGACACCATGTATGGTTGCCGTTGATCATCGTTGGCGAACAGGAGAGAGGCGGCCCGATTCTGCCAGCGGGCGTCCTGTTTTTGTGACCATCAGAACGGTTTTCTCCAGGTGTCAACGACCTGTTACGTAATGAAGCTAGGGGGAGGTCAGGTCAAAGATGACCTTCATCATCCCTGCCGCGCCTTGGTCGATCAGGCTGTAGGCCTGGGGCGCTTCCTCCAGGGGGAAACGATGCGTGATGAGACCGCTGACGTCGAGTTTGCCTGTGCGCAGCAGCTTGATGATCACATTGTGAACGCGGATGATGTCCCAGCGGCGATGGTAGAGTCCGCCATCAGGGCTTTCGGGGGGCAGACGATAGCCGCCGCTGCGAGAGTGGAGGATCTGGCCGGCGCTGCGGCAGAACTCTTCGCCCAGATAGAGGTCGTCGGCGGGACCGTCGTACATTCCAACGGCAACGACTTTGGGGAAAGGGGTCCCGCAGTGGAGGGCCAGACCGATGCCGCTTGCCTGGCCGGAGCATTCGAAACAAACGTCGGCGCCGTGCCCGCCGAGGATGCGCTTCACCTCGCGCCCAACATCACCGTGGGTAGGGTTAAGAGCGTAATCGGCGCCGAGGCCCTTTGCGGTTTCGAGTCTTTCGTCGAGCAGATCGATGGCGATGACCGGGTCGGCGCCGGAGAGTTTGCAAAGCTGCATAGTGAGGAGGCCGACCACGCCTTGGCCGACTATCACGGCGCTCTCGCCGATCCGCACCGGCCCGACGAGGACGGCGTCCAAAGCGACGGTGCCCAGGCTAATGAAGACGTACTTTTCGAGGTCGTCGTCGGGGGGCAGCGGATAGGGAAAGACGCTTACGCCGACGCCGCGGGTTGTCGCCCCGACTTTGGCCTGATCCAGGTTGAAGTTTCTGGTCTGGCGGTGGTGCGCGGAGGCCATGACGATGTCACCGACAGCCAGTTCGCCCACTTCGGCCCCGACCTCCACGACACGGGCGACATCCTCGTAACCGTAGGTGAAAGGGTGGCGCATGGAGCGCCCTTCGGTGACGAAGCCGTCGGTCTCCACACTGCGGCCATGCCAGACGGCTTCGCCGCGAAAATGGGAGCGCTCAGTGCCGTGGCTGATGCCGGAGTAGAGATTCTCGACCTTCACATCCCTGGGACCAAGCGGCGGGTCGGTATACTCCTTTATTTCTACGTGCCGGGGACCAACAAACAGGACTTCTTTCGGCATAGGCAGCTAAGGGGCAAACCCGCAGGTCAGGCCGCCATCGACGAGCAGGTTGACGCCTGTAATGTATTTGGCCTCGTCGGATGCCAGGAACAGGGCGGCATAGGCGACATCCCAGGCATCCCCCATCTTTTTCATCGGGCACAGGTTGTCGCGCTGCCTGATCATCTCTTCGACGCCCTCGTCCGAATAGGCGTCCTGGAGACCCTGGGTGATGAAAGGCGTGTTCATCAGGCCGGGCAGGACACAGTTCGCGCGGATGCCCTTTGGGGCATACTGCATGGCGATATTTTGCGTCAGCTGGTTGATGGCGCCTTTGGAGGCGTTGTAGGAGACACTTGGGTAGCCGGTGTAGCGGATGCCGGCGATGGAGGAGATGTTGACAATCGCGCCGCTGCCCTGCTTCTCCATGTGGGGGATACAAGATTTGCAGGTCAGAAACATTCCCTTCACATTGACATCCATCAGCCGGTCCCAATTCTCTTCGCTGATTTCAACCGGTCCGCCGACTTCAATAATGCCGACGTTGTTGTGGAGGATATCGATTCTGCCATAGGTCTCGATGCAGGCCGCTGCCATTGCGTCAACGGCCTGGGAATCGGTGACGTCGGCCTCATAGGCGGTGCAGTTTCCGCCCTCCTGCTCAATGATGGCCTTTGTCTCGCTGGCGGCCTCGGGGTTGTAATCGACGAGGAAGACTTTGGCGCCTTCGCGGGCATAGAGTACCGCGGCGGCTTTGCCGTTACCCCAGCCGGGACCGACCGAACCGGCGCCGGTTACGAGGGCGACTTTTCCTTTTACACGATCTGTCATCGGTACCTCACACTTGGTTTGTAAAATTGTCAGTGATTGCAGTGCCGAAAAGGCTGGTCTACCAGGAGTAGCAGCTTCGACGCCGCGCCTACGTACACGGCGAATATGCCTCAGAAAGGAAGTCGCGTCAAGCGAGACTCTTGAATTTCTGAGAAACTGTTTGAATAGGGCCTTTTCTTCACGGACGCTACTTCACGGCGCCAAACGTCAGGCCGCGCGTGATATAGCGCTCCAGCAACAGACCAGCGAGGGCAACGGGCAAAATACTGAAAATTGCAATGACAGCCATATTCCAATATTCAGTGCCTGCCTGGATACTTGTCTGCAGCGTAAGATAGAGAGGAAGTGTAACAGCTTTGTTAAACATAAAGGTCAAGGCAAACAAGAATTCATTCCAGGAGCCGATCATCACCAGGACAAAAGCGGTGACAAAACCGGGCGCGGAGAGGGGAATCGCGATCCGGAATAAGACACCTAAGCGATTGCAGCCGTCGATGAGCGCGCTCTCTTCAATTTCAACCGGTAGAGAACGAAAGAAATCGCGCATAATCCAAACGACAAAGGGAATACTGAACGCACAGTAGACCAGGACCAGTCCCTCGCGCGTATCCAGCAGGCGCAACGTGCGAAACAGAATCAGAAAGGGTATGAGAAGGACAGCAGGTGGAAACATGCGCTGAATCAGGAAGCCGAAGGCGATGCGATCATTGTTCAAAGGGCCGGCGCGGAAGGGAAATCGGGCCAATGCATAACCGCCGGCGCCGCCGATTACCGTTGATATCGTTGCAGTGGCCAGAGCAACAACGACACTGTTCACAAAAGGACGGCTACTGGCCAACCCTTGCAAAACAAAAACATCGTAAAAGGCCATTAGACTCGGCTGGAAATCTACCCAGGGGAAATACGTTGCCCCCCGGTTGATGGCATCGGGCCGCTTGAAGGCAGTGATAAACAGCCAATAGGTCGGTATACCCACAACGAAAGTCCATGTGACCAGAATGATGTAAGCGACGATCCGCCCCAGGCGACGTTCTCCCGTCATTCGTGCAGTCCTCCCTAGTATGAAATCCTCACCCATTTACGCGTGAGGAACAGGACCAGTGCTGTAAAGACAGCCATCATAATCAGCAGTAGATAGGAGGCGGCTGAGCCAAAGGCAATATCGCCTCCCTTCACACCCATCCGAAAAACGGTCAAGGTTATCGACTCGGTCGCCTGCCCAGGACCTCCCCCGGTCAACGAATAGATAATGTCTACGACTTTGAACGCGTCCAACCCGCGTATCAGGACAGCCGTGAGAGCTACGGGGCCCAAGAGCGGCAGCGAGATGTATCGGAAACGCTGCACAGCGGTAGCGCCATCGACAACGGCAGCCTCGAATGGCTCCTGGGGCAAAGATTGCAGTCCGGCAAGAAACATCAGAATCATAAAGGCGGTGTGTTGCCAGACATCAACTAACACAATGGTGATCTTGGCCATAGCCGGATTGCTCAGCCACATGATCCTGGGAAATCCAAGGCCCATCAAGACGTCATTGATAGGTCCAATGTCTTCCTGTAACATCAATTTTCCAATCAGAAATACGACCGCGATAGGATTGAACATCAGCGGCATCAGGAAAAAGACACGAAAGAAGGTTCGACCGAATGTCGCCGCGTTAAGCGCCAAAGCCACCGTCAGACCCAGCAAGAACTGCAGAGGCAAGGCCAATCCGACAAAGTAAATTGTGTTCCAGGTCGTTGTGTGGATGTAGCTGCTAGTCAGCACCGACGCCCACATCTTGAATCCAACAAAATTGATCGGTGCATTCAGGTTGAACAGATGCCAGTCGGTGAATGAGGCAACGAACGTAAACAGGAATGGAAAGACCAACAGGGCAATTACTGCTATCGTGGCAGGCAGTATGAGAATCCACTTGAAAATCACATCGGGAACGCCCTGATTGAGGCGCTTTTTCGGCGACGGATCCAAAGCTTGTTTGGCAGTTGTATTTCGCTGCATAGTCATCCCTATCAGAGGATAGGATAGGGATGACAGCAGCGTGCTGTCATCCCCACTGTGAACTATCAATCCAGCCCAAGGTGCGTCCTGTAGTTGTCCCGCTGCTTTTCCGGCCCGCCCAGGCGGTCGGTGATGGCGGTCCATGCCTCGGCCGCTTCATTCAAGGAAACCTCCGGGCTGGCCTCGCCGGCCAGCGCCTTTGACACGCCCAACTCCAGCGCGTCCCGGTACTGAGTCCAACCCGGCATCCGCAGATTCAGAACCAAATTGGGATGCGTCATCGTTTCGTTGAGCGCCCGCAGGTAGGTAGTGGCACTGCGCTCGGTGAAGCCGGCGATTTCTATCCAGGGTTCGATGTTAGCAATATCACTGATGCGGATGGGATTCTTAAACCCCTGAAAGGCAAACGTGTTGCCCATCTCCTTTTTTGTGAAATGCTTGGCCAGTGCCCAGGCAGCCTCCTCGTTTTCGGCGCCTTTGGCAATCGAAATCTCCCAGCCGCCAAAGGCCAGCGACGGCGCGAAATTAATTTCAGATCGGTTTTCCCACTGGCCCGAGCCGGCGTTGTAGACCTCGTAGGAGCCTGGCAGGACCGAGTAGGAGGACTTGCCTGCGGCCAAAGAGCCTTCGCGGTGCATGGCGACGCCATCCCACCCAACGTTCATTGCCACGCGCAAGGCCTGAGATGCCTCGATCACATCGCCCCAGCCCATAGAAATCATTCCAGGTGGTCCGAACTGCAACTCATCTTTCCACTCGGTGAGACCTCGTACAAAGGCCGGGCTGTTGATTCGCGGTGCTCCTGTCTCGACATCGAAGAAATACCCCGGGTCATCGGGATGTTTGCCGTAGGCTGTGCAGCGCGATGCGAAGCCCCAGAATGCCGTATCCCCGCGCTTCATCATATGCGCAAAGCCATAATTCGGGTCGCCGTCCCCGCTCCAGTCCCAACCAGTGAAGAATTCGGCGTAGTCTCGATGCTCTTGCCAGGTTTGCGGTCCGCGGTCCGCGTTCAGATCATAGCCGTACTCACCGCTGAAATTCGCCTGGTTGTCCGCATCGTCCATCAAACTGTGGAGGAACATCATGTGATGCGTATCGCCGTCGTGGGGCATTCCGTAAATGACGCCATTCCAGGCAAGGACCTTTTCTCTATAGACCGGCAGCACATCGTCCCACGCCATCTCTGGATCGTTGAGAAGATATTCCGGGACCGGAAGGGCCAAATCGTTTCCCCAGACATCGGCCGCTGCGTTGTTCGGTATGGCCAGTAAATCGGCGAAATAGGTGTTGGTCGCCACTGCTTGCATCAGTTTATCGGTAATTTCCTGCTGCTGGAAAGTGGCAACATTTAACTGCATCCCCGTTTCTTCCAGGAATTCTTCGTACAACGGCTTGGTGTTCTCCCACAACCATGGCATTCCCGCGGCGGAAACGGTCTGCCCTTCAAACGGTCTGCTAGGTGGTGCAGAACCGGATTCCGCCGGCGCAACCGGCGCCTGGCATGCGGCCAGCATTGCAACGCCAAATGCAGTGCCGGACAATCGCAGGAACTCTCTTCGGCTTACTCGTGCGGACATTTTCATCCTCCTTGTGAAGAAAGTGATTGTTACAACCGAAGGCAAGGCAGTCGACATAAACGAAATGACAGTAATGAACTGTTAGTCTGGCACGGACTAGCCCGCAAAGTGATGCCAGCAACTTCAGGTTTTTGCAATGTGGATTCCTGAAGTGAGAACCTCTTTCCTTTCAACCGTGAAAGCATCACCCCCTTTGGACAAGGGCATCATGATAGCAAGCATCGACCGCAGTCCGCGCCGGATGGAGATACCGTACACTGCCAAAATCTAACACACGTGTGTTATCAAGTCAATCATATATTTTTGGTAACTACTAAGCCATCTACAGTGCCTGTCTTTACCAGCTCTTTATCGCTGCCGCGATTCAGGCTATCTGATTGCGTATTCGGTTGGCGGCAGCCAGGTTGCTGGAGCGGCACGGCTGGAATGAGCGCACACGGTCGGTGAGGGATGGTTTTGTAGGGGGGCGTTGCGGGGGCGCAGCCCCTGCACAAGGGAGGGCCGAAG
>MKWU01000910.1_pt1 | contig 54369 bp, 43 predicted proteins | sample 809101 | NCBI WGS metagenome assembly MKWU01 (sample SAMN05860141, study PRJNA318959) | sponge metagenome | host: Aplysina aerophoba | place: Slovenia: Piran, Adriatic Sea, Gulf of Piran | collected 2013-05-07 | reverse complement strand
AGTTCCTGGGCTACGGACTGCACGAAGCGACGCCGGACCACTCGACGCTGTCGAAGACGCGCAAGCGGCTCGCGCTGGAGGCCCACGAAGAGGTGTTCGGATGGGTGCTGGGGCGGCTGCGGGAGGCGGGCCTGACGCAGGGCGGCGAGGTGGCCGTGGATGCGACGACGCTGGAGGCGAACGCGGCGCTGAAGGGGCTGGTGCGCAAGGCGACGGGAGACGTACCGGGAGTTCGTGCTGGGGCTGGCGGAGGCGGCAGGAGAGTGCATCGAGAGCGAGGGAGGTTTCATCCGTTTCGACCGCCAGCGAAAAGGGAAGAGCCTGTCGAACGAAGAGTGGGAGAGCCCGGTCGACGCGGATGCACGGGTGGCGAAGATGAAGGACGGGACCACGCACCTGACGTACAAGGCGGAGCACGCGGTGGACCTGGGGAGCGGGGCGCTGGTGGGCGTGACGGTGCAGCGGGCGGACGGCGGGGACACGCAGACGCTGGCAGCGGTCGAGGAGGCTTGCGGGGAGACACCGGAAACGGTGGTGCTGGACAAGGGGTATCACAGCGACGAGACGCTGGAGCGGCTGGAGGCGGCGGGGGTGGACTCGTACGTGGCGGTGCCGGAAGGGCCGGAGCGCAACTGGAAGGGCAAACAGGAGCAGCGGCGACGGTACGCAGAGAACGAGGAGCGGGCGGGCAGCGAGCGTGGCAAGCAGTTGTCGAAGCTGCGGACGGAGAAGGCGGAACGCTCGATGGCGCACATGTACGAGACGGGCGGGATGCGGCGGCTATGGCTGCGGGGCCTGGACAACGTGAGCAAGCGGGTGCTGATCCACGCCTGCGGACACAATCTCGGGGTCCTGATGCGGGAGCTCACAGGGACCGGTACGCCGCGGAGCCTGCAAGGACAGGGGCGACGGCTACGATTGGCGCTATTCGCGGCCCTGAGAGTGGCGATATCGCGGCTTCTGGGCCGCTTTCCGGGTATTGCATGGCGATGGGGGCACGATCTGACCGAGATCTCGGCTGAGAGACCGTAATTCGCCTTACCGCGCCGCAGCCACTATCCCAGTTCGGACCCCGAATTTATCCACGGGCTGCTAGCGTCCTCACCTAGAGGGCGATAGCAGCCCCGAGCCGTGCCAACTAGCGAAATCCGCACGAATCCCTATTTTATACAATATATTTGTAGTTTTCCCCTAAATAAGCTCGCTAACGTACGACATATCGGCTATCCTATAGACATCAATGGAAGGGAGTTCACGAGACACGCCAAGCGGTACAAGAAGCAGGCCGGGCTGGAGTTCCGGTTCGACCGGTCCGAGGGCAACGGCAGCCATGGCAGGCTGTACGTCGGGGGCCGATGCGCAACGGTGAAGCGGGCGGAGATCAGCAGGTCCCTTCTGCACGTGATGCTGCAGGAGTTGAGGATAGAGAAGGGGGAATTCTATTCATGAGGTACGCATATCCATGTCAAATCACCCTCCACGAGGCTGACGAGTTCGTGGTGTCCTTCCCGGACGTCCCGGGGGCGCTGACTGGCGCGAACGACCGCGCCGAGGCGCTGGAACTGGCAGCGGACGCGCTGTCGGTCATGCTGGCGGGATACGTCAAGGACCGCAAGGCCATCCCGGTCCCAAGCCCGGCGCTGGACGGGCAGGAGATCGTGGCGGTCGACCCGGTGATGGCGGCCAAGCTGGAGCTGTATTCCACCATGCGGGAGCAGGGCGTCACCAAGAACGCCCTAGCGGAACGGCTCGGGTTGTCCGACACCACCGTGGGCCGCCTGACCGATCCGGGTCGGCGCTCCCATATCGGCTCGGTCGCCCGGGCCTTGCAGGCGGTCGGACGGGGCCTCGTGATCGAGGGCCGCGCGAATCCGGTCCGCTAGCGCGACTAGGGCGCGCCATTCTGGGCGGCAACTTCTAGCTTGCAGACCCGGCCAAGCGGTGCGATCACCTCTCTGTAGCCAGGAGAATATTTGTATTCAGCGCCGGTTTCCCCCACGGCGAATTGTCCGCTGTTGGGTAGTCCCCAAGCGAGTCAGGGGCCGGGAGCCTGGGGTTTGCACTGGCTCGGGGCGGTGCGGAAGGATCCCAAGAGTGGTCCCTGCCTTCGGTTGCGAATTCGAACCGCTTTCGATCGCGGTTCTTGTCCCCAACGACTCGTGAAGCAATGGCAACCCAACACCACGGGCCACCCGCAATCTCATCGCGCTTAGAGGAATCGGCGCTGCGATGAGCGGCGAGAAGATAGGACGTCGCCGACATCGCCTTGACCGCCCCGCAGGCGGGGTGCGCGGGTGGATGGGAGTCCCGCTACGAGCGCGAGGCTTGGATGGCTATCATGAGAATTGTGCCGGAGCGACCGGATGTCCTTTATCCACGAAGATTTTCTTCTTAGCAACGAACCCGCCAAGCGGCTCTACCACACCTACGCCAAGGATCAGCCGATTCTCGACTATCACTGCCATCTCCCGCCCGAGGACGTGGCTTCGAACCGCCGATTCAGCGATCTGTTCGAGATCTGGCTCGAGGGCGACCACTACAAGTGGCGCGCGATGAGGGCCAACGGCGTGGGCGAGGAGTACTGCACGGGTAACGCGGAACCGTACGACAAGTTCCTGGCGTGGGCAAGGACCGTCCCGGCCACTCTGCGCAACCCCCTCTACCACTGGAGCCACCTCGAACTGAAGCGGTACTTCGGATTCGACTCGTTGCTGGACGAATCGAACGCCACAGCGGTGTGGGGACTCACCAAGGAGCAGCTCGCCAGCAGCGACCTCAGCGTCGCAGGGATCCTCCAGCGGTTCGATGTCCGCGCCCTCTGTACGACAGACGACCCGACCGACAGCCTCACCCATCACAAGCGGATCGCTGAATCGGGCCTGTCGACCAAGGTCTATCCGGCGTTCCGGCCGGACAAAGCCCACGCGGTGGACAGGCCTGAGCTCTTCAACTCGTGGGTGGCCAAGCTCGAAGCCGTTGCAAACTGCGAAATCTGTTCGTTCCAGGACTTTCTCGACGCGCTCCGCCAGCGGCACGATCACTTCCACCAAATGGGCTGCCGTCTGTCGGATCATGGGCTGGACTTCGTTTACAGCGACGTCGCCCCGGAATCGGTTGCTGAGGCTGCATTTGACAGTGCCCGGGGCGGGACGCCCTGCGAACCATCGGACCATGCCCGGTTCGCGGCCTTTATGATGCTTTTCTTCGGCAGGCTGGATTCCGAGAAGGGCTGGACGAAACAGCTCCATCTGGGTGCCCGTCGCAACAACAGTTCCCGGGGCGCCCGGATTTGCGGCCCGGATTCCGGGTTTGATTCGATCGGGGACTGGGACCACGTCGCGGCGCTTGGTCGTTATCTCGACACGCTCGACAGCGAGGGATCGCTACCTCGCTTGATCCTCTATAACAACAACCCAGTCGACAACTACACGTTTGCAACGATGCTGGGCAATTTTCAGGACGGCACGATTGCCGGCAAGATGCAGTTCGGGTCAGGCTGGTGGTACCTCGACCAGAAAGAAGCGATGGAGTGGCAGTTGAACTGCCTTTCGAACGTGGGGCTGCTATCACGCTTTGTGGGGATGCTGACTGACTCGAGATCCTTCATGTCGTATCCGCGCCACGAGTACTTCCGGAGGGTACTTTGCAATCTCCTTGGACAGGACATGGCCCGCGGCGAACTCCCAAACGACGAATCCCTAGTTGGCGGGATGGTCGAGAACCTGTGCTTCAGCAACGCGAGGGAATACCTCCGACTCGAGGGCGTCTAGCAGCCGGGAAGCGATGATTACCCGCCGCAGCTTCGCGACATCACTGGCCGCTGGCACCTCAGGCCTGACTCTGAGCTGCTCTGGCGAGCCCAAGAACGCGCCGACGCCGCGCCGAGTCGTCGTGCTTGGGCTGGATGGCCTCGATCCGAAGATCGTGCAAGCCCTCATGGACCAGGGGCGGGCGCCGAACTTCAAGAAGCTGGCTTCGACTGGCACTTTTCGGAAGCTCGGCACGACGATGCCGGCACTCAGCCCGGTGGCATGGAGCACCTTCATCACCGGGACGGACCCGGGAAGCCACACTATCGCGGATTTCGTAATGCGAGATCCAATCACATACCAGCCATACTTCTCGATCTGGGAAACGCGGCCGCCGGACCGAACCCTCAGCATTGGCAACTACGAGCTGGGCATGGGTGGCCCTGGAGTGGTCAACAAGCGGGTCGGTGTCCCATTCTGGACCTATCTCACCGATGCCGGCATCCCTACCACGGTGATCAAGATCCCGACCAACTTCCCCGTTGACGACACGGCAACTCGCGCCGTCAGCGGAATGGGAACGCCCGATGTGGCAGACTCCCTGGGACGATTCAACTACTACACCACCGACGTTAGCGAGGAGTATCCCGGAATTACCGGCGGCCTCGTGCACCAAGTGGAATTGCGAGGGGGCCGTGTCGAAGCGCAACTCGCGGGCCCCGGCAACTTCATTCGCAAGGATCGCGCGGAACTCCGCATTCCTTTTTCCGTCGATGTGGATCCGACGAACGATACAGTGCTGCTTGAAGTGCAGGGGAAGAGGATCCTGCTCCAGCAAGGCGAGTACAGCGACTGGGTGCAGGTACGCTTTGACGTGGCGTCGTGGCTACTGGGGATATCGGGAATCTGCCGCTTCTATCTCAAGCAAGCCCATCCTCACTTGAAGCTCTACGTCACCCCCATAAACATCGACCCCGCTGAGCAGGCGATGCCAGTGACTTTCCCGGCTGAGGCGGGACACGAAATCGCAAGTGAGATCGGACCGTTCTGGACGAAGGGGCTACCGTCCGACACACGGGCCCTGGACAGCCGCGTGATTGAAGACGAGGGTTACGTCAAGCAAGCGGAACTGATCCTCAAGGACCGCTTGCGGCTCTTCGAGCACGAGTGGGAGCGATTTCGGGAAGGCCTGTTCTTTTTCTACGTTTCCAGCACTGACCAGGACGCGCACATGCTTTGGAGAAACATGGACAAGACTCACCCGATGCACGGGGTGAGCGATGTCCGCTTCTCCGGGTACATCCACCACCTGTACGAGGAGATGGACAAGCTGCTCGGCAGGGTCCTGCCAGCGGCTGATGACGACACCCTGATAGTTGTCTGCTCAGATCATGGGTTCGCACCATTCAGCCGCCAGTTCCATCTCAACTCGTGGCTCCGGGAGGAAGGCTACCTAGCACTCAAGGCCGAAGCCGCGAGCAAGGAATCCGCAAGCCTGGAGGATATCGATTGGTCGAAGACGGCCGCTTACGGAATCGGCTTCAACGGACTGTACATGAACCGAGTCGGCCGAGAGGGTCAGGGAACCCTCGGCGACGCGGAGGCCGACCGAATCTCCCGACGCATCGCAAGCGAGCTTGAGGCAATCGTCGACTCTGATACAGGTGAGCGGCCGGTCCATCGCGTCTATCACCGCAACGAGGTGTATTCGGGCGAATTCACGCGCGAAATGCCAGAGCTTCTCGTCGGCTACACTCCCGGCTACCGGTCTTCTTCCGATTCGGTCATGGGGGAGAGCGGAGCGAAGATTCTCGATCTCAACCCCTGGGCATGGGCGGGCGACCATTCGATGGCACACGAACTCGTTCCCGGCTGCTTGTTCTGCAGCCACCCGCTACGGGGAGACAACCCGCAGATCGCAGACTTGCCTGTCACGATCCTTAGCTTCTTCGGAATCCCGAAGCCGTACGACATGCAGGGAGTGTCCCTGCTGTAACGGCCGTCGTCAGGATTGGGCGAGTTCTTCGGAACGCTCAGCGGCCGCTTCAACGGCGGACATCAGCGCGGACCGAACCGCATGCGCCTCCAACTCGGATAAACCCGCAATCGTCGTCCCCCCCGGAGTCGTGACTCGATCCCTCAACTGAGATGGATGCAAGTCAGTCTCCTGCAGGAGCTTCGCCGAGCCGTAGAAGAGCTGAACGACCAGTTCTCGAGCCAAATCCGTCGAAAGCCCCTTCTTCACGGCACCGCTTATGAGGCCATCGATGAGAACACTGACGTAGGCGGGGCCGCTTCCGGTGAGCCCCGTCACAACATGCATCATTGACTCATCGACGCGAACCGTCGTGCCAACCGAACGAAAGACAGTCTCGATGCTGTCAAGCTGCTCCTCCGACACGTGCTCGTTGGCGCACAGCGCGGTCGCGCTCGCTCCGACAACCATCGCTAGATTCGGCATCGCACGAACAATGGGCCAGCGGTCCGGTAAGCTTGGCGAAATCTTGGCGGTTGGCACGCCGGCGGCAACGGAAACCACGACGGAACCGGCGGGCAGGCTGCCTTTGATTTGCCTCAGGACCACGGGGACCAGATGCGGTTTGACCGCCACGACGACGATGTCGGCCGAGGCAGTGGCCTGCTGCGGGGTCGCACTCTGGAACTGGTCGCCCAGACGTTCCGTGAGCTCCGTAAGACGCTCTTTCGAAACGTCTGAGCCGACGACCCTTCCTACCGCGCCTGCAGCCAGCGCCCCCTCGGCCAATGCACCGCCCAGGTTTCCGACCCCGACGATTCCGAGTGTCAGCGTGCCTGCCATTCAACCCAGTGTACGACGGTGCCACCTCCGCTGGAGCCGGGCGATCACCCGTCCCGGGGGCATCAATCCAAGTACTCGAACTCCCAGCCCGCATGGTCGTACTGGCTGCGAATTCTCCAGGCGAGCAACGTGTCCAGCAGTTCACGTTTCTTGTCCTGGCAGGCAGGATCGTTCCAGAGATTGCACACCTCGTCCGGATCCTCGTTCAGATTGAACAGTTGCCCGTCCTCTGCGTCGAGGAAATGCACCAGCTTCCAATCTCTGCTGCGCACCATTGTCTGGAAGTCGTTGGTCGTGAAGTTCACGTCTCGCGCAGACTCGCAATAGACATGTTCGCGACCGTCCCACGCCCGCCCTTCCAGGGCGCCTACCAGTGACTCCGCCTCCATCTTCCGCGGAGGTTCCAATCCGGCCAGCTCAAGGATCGTTGGCCCGACGTCGAGCAAGGAGCAGAGCCCGTCTAGCTGACGTCCCCCGGCAAACCTCTGAGGAGACCAAACGACAAGAGGCATGCGAGTCACTGTGTCGTACATCGTCCATTTCTGGCTGTGTCCATGATCAGTGAGGCAATCACCATGGTCCGATGTAAAGATGACAATTGAGTCTTCCAAGTAGCCGCACGATTCAAGAGATTCCATGATCTTCCCGATCTGCTCGTCGATCAGGGTGACGTTTCCGCAGTAGTAGGCCCGTTGCCTGTGGCGCTGTTCCCGAGTGGGATGCCACTGGTGAACAACGGAGTCATGGTCGACTTCGCAGTTGTGCTCGATCATGCCTCGATACGCCTCGGGCTGGCCGTCAAGTTCCGCCTGAGTGACTTCCAGCAGGGGCAGAGCCTTCTTCATGTACGGGTCGGAATAGCTCGTGGGCGGATCGTAGGGTGGGTGCGGACCAGGAAATCCGATCTCAAGAAACAACGGCTCCGTCTTGGGGTAGTGCTCGATCCACCATGTCGCAAGCCCACCGACAAACGTGTCGGGATGCATGTCGTCGTCGATGGGCCACTCGAAGGCGCCGAGGCGCTCCCTGTAGTCAGGCAACCTTCGGTACGAGAGCCGTCCCGGTTTCTTGAGTCCACGCGCGCGGAGCGCCTTGTCCCACTCGTCGAAGAAGTAGCGCCCTTCGAGATGCCGATCTTTGTTCTCGACGGTGTAACGCTGGCGGAAACCGAACAGTTCGTTGTACGGAAACGAATGCATCTTGCCAATGTTGACCGTGTTATAGCCTGATCGCTTCAAGTTCTCGACCCAACTGTGTCTCCAGCGGTCGCCGTTGCGCAGGACTCCGTGCGAATGGGGATATTGGCCAGTAAAGAGGCTGGCTCGGCAAGGTGCGCACGAGGCGGCAGGGACGTGGCAGTTGGTGAATGTCACCCCCTCACGCACGAGGCGATCGAGGTGCGGCGTGTCCATGTGGGAATGGCCGAGCGCGCGGATCGTATCGAACCGTTGCTGGTCGGTGATGATGAGGATGATGTTGGGCCTCTCTGCGGGCATCAGCCCGATATTCTAGCCGCCCCAGCCCCAGCGGCCCGAGATGCCGCTCCACGGCTTGAGTCCTAACCGTGAACCACCATCGGATCGGGACATCGATCGGGCACCTGCCGAGGCCGCTCGAGTCGGATGCGTGCAACAAGGCCAGCGGCCGGTCGTCCAGAACCAGTCGACGTGATGTCGACTGAGTCCGGTGCCCCGTTGCAGCTCAATGGGCAATGCCAATAAAGCGCCTCTGAGTTGCACGAGAAGGCGGTCGACACTGTGCAACGCGGGAACCCACTGCCCCCGATAGGAGAAGGGTTTGTTGACGCTATCGCAGTACCCTTGGACTGGGGAGAGTGAATGCTGCACTACAATCTTGGCATTGACTCCGTTGATTCTGCTGCTGACTGGACTGCTTGGAGTCAACTGCCTCTTGATCCTTGTTGCACTCAGAATGATCGTCTCAAGGGTCCCCTCAAGAGACACTCGTGGCGTTCAGTCGACGAGAGCGAGACTGCAAATTGCTTGCATCAGTGACATTCTTATATTGTTAGCAGCGAGCCCCTGACGGAATTGCCAAGTTCTAATGTCATCTCGTTTGACATGCAAGTATCACTGGGGTTTTAATATTTCTGGTATCTTCCGCAGCGAATGAGAACCGAGACTCAGCAAAAGAGGACGACAGTGATGACCTCGAAAGAACGGCGCCGGGCAGAAGTAATCGCAGCGGTGGTGGACAGGAAACTCCGGCAGTGGAAGGCGGCTGAGATGCTGGACCTGACCCCTCGCCATGTGAAGCGACTCGTTAGCCGATATAGGCAAGAAGGGCCTCAAGGGATGATTTCCCGGCGCAAGGGCCGACCGTCAGGTAACGCAACCCCGGTAGAGGAACGCCGCCGTATCGTGGAACTGTTGCGCAACGGGTTCGCGGACTTCGCGCCTGGTAAGGCGCACAGGAAGCTGGCTGACGAATACAATTGCGGGCTAAGCGTGGAGACCATTCGGAAGTGGATGATCGAGGAAGGACTCTGGAAGCCCCGAGCACGGAGAAGCGCTTTGGGCTCCAACTGATGATGTCGTTGGTACGGGGCTCTATTGGGCATTTGGCGTAACGAGGCCCATCCGCATTGGTGGCGGCTATAGCCGAGTCCCAATCTCCAGTGATCCGGTCAGTTTCGGTGGTCTGAAATTGTCGAGTCTCCAATCCAACCTCTGCAACAGCCTATATTCGCCCCGGCTTTGGAGCTTGTGATTGGCCACACAGTCTTGGCCGGCGATGTCACACGCTGGGAGACACCGCACGGGCCGGTTCGGCGCGAGACCTGCGGGAATCGCGACGCAAGTTCCAACGTATGATTGTCCCACCGGTGACGGGTCTCAATTAAACAACTGAGACAGTATCAGTCACTTAGATATGCGGTCTCTGGACGCGCGACTCGTGTTTGGCGACAGTGCCCAGGTGGATCTACGATGCCCTCCAACACGAAAAAATCGGGGGGGCATAAGCGCTAACTTATTGATTGACACTGCAAGTCCGACTGGGTATGATTTCAGTGGGGTGGCATAAGCACCCTGCGAAAGAAGTGAACCTGGATACACCTGCACAGCTGAACGAGGACTGGGGCCTGCTGATCTCCTTCCTGCCCGCGAACTGGGAGGATCTGGCACGGCAGACCGGAGCACTGCGGAAACTACGCAAGCACAAGTCGCCGGAGAGCTTGCTACGCACGCTGCTGCTGCATCTGGGCTGTGGCCACTCGCTGCGCGAGACGGTGGTGCGAGCGCGCCGGGCGGATCTGGCAGACTTGTCGGATGTCGCCTTGCTGAAACGGCTGCGCAAGTCACGGGACTGGCTGCAGGCGCTGTGCGTCGAATTGTTCCAAGAGCAAGGGGTGGCCGCCACGGCGAGCACGGACGGCTGCGAGGTGCGGGCGTTTGATGCGACGACGGTCAGCGAGCCGGGCCGCACCGGTTCGCTGTGGCGGATTCATTACAGCGTGCGGCTGCCGTCGCTGACCTGTGACTTCTTCAAGCTGACGCGGACGAAAGGCACGGGCACGGGCGAGTCGCTGACGCAGTTCCCGGTCGCGGCAGGAGATCGCATCCTAGCCGACCGGGGCTACTCGACGGGGCGCGGGCTGCAGTACGTGGCCGAGGCGGGTGGCCAAGTCACGGTGCGGGTGAACAGCGGGGCGCTCGCATTGGAACACACGGACGGCACGGCGCTGGACTTGCTGGAATGCCTGCGGCCGTTGCACAGTCCGGGGATCATCGGGTCCTGCCAGGCCCGTGCGCTGGCCAGCCAAGGCGCGCCGGTAGCGGGCCGGCTCTGCGGCCTGCGCAAGACCGAGGAGGCGGTCCGCTTGGCGCAAGAGAAGATTCGCAAGGAAGCCTCCCGCAAGGGGCGCGCGGTCCAGCCCGCAACGCTGGAACTGGCCAAGTACGTGATTCTATTCACGACCGTGCCGGAAAGTGAGTGGTCGGACGCCGACGTGCTGGAGTGGTATCGCACGCGCTGGCAGGTCGAATTGACGTTCAAACGCTTCAAATCGCTGGCCCAATTGGGCAGTCTGCCAAAGTACGACGACGACAGTGCGAAGGCATGGCTGTACGGCAAGCTGCTGGCCGCGCTGCTGGTCGAGAAACTGATTCACCATGCAAGCGCAATTTCCCCCTGGGGGTACAACGTGGGACCCAGACCGCCCACGCAGCCCCTGGCGTGACTTCCATTTCGTTTGGAATCAAGTGCAACGAGCGATCGAACCGGAGCTCTCTCTGTCTCAGACACTCGCAGACTGGCCAGCGATTTCGGCCGAACTCGCAGAGAATCCTCGGAAACGCCGGGCCCAAATGGCGCAGTTTTTGGAACCAACTAATAAGTTAGCTCTTATGGGGGGGGCGGGCTCAGCGCTGGCTTGGACGCGCACCCCTTCGTGTTCGCCTCGGCAGCCTTGATGACTGGGCTCAACGAATCATCATTCCCGGAGCCCGTTTCTGGCTCGCGTTGAACGGATCCAAACTCTGTGTCTTCCTGAATTGGAGCCCGTTCCGAACCGCACCTGATCCCGTTCCGGAGACCGCGCCAGCCGTCTCTTCCGATCAAGCCAGCATCGTGCGCGCAACGCGCAAGGCGACCCTTTTCGTGTCTGCTAGCATGACTGATCGGCGGTGTTTGGACGCGCCGAGCAACAACGGTGACATATTGCGAGGCAATGGTTCGTGATCAACTATGGAATGCCAGCGCATTCGATCGTCGCGATTGCCGTCTTGGGAGGTTCCCCGGGGAGAGAATCTGGCCCGGTGCGAGGAAACGGGGTCTTGGATTGCAACCGCGCGACTGAGCCACCCGCCCATGAGCAGGGTTCCCTGTTCCCATGACGATTCAAGACCCTGCCTCGACAGTTGGAGTAGCGAGTTGTCAACTACGAACTGCATTAGCTGCGCAGGCAGTCGGACTACCCAGACGCGGCTTGGACGGGAGTCGATTCATGGACATGGCTGACGCATCCGACCATGACTGTCCTCGGCGAACTCCGCTGAATCAGATCCATCGAGCGTCCGGAGCGCGGATGATCGATTTCGGCGGCTGGGAAATGCCTGTTGAATACACGGGCATTGTCGCCGAGCATCGGGCCGTGCGAACCGGTGTTGGGGTATTCGATGTGAGCCACATGGGGGAGATTGAAATCCACGGTCCGCAGGCGGTCGATCTCATCGACTCCTTGTGCTGCAACCGAGCAACCAGTCTCCGCGACGGCCAAGCGCAGTACACCGGCCTGCTCAACTCGCAAGGGGGATTTGTCGATGACCTGCTGGTGCATCGAATCAATTCCGAACACTTCTTCCTGTGCGTGAATGCGTCGAATCAGGACTCGGACTACGCTTGGATCCGGGACAACAACCCTTTCGACGCCGCCGTTGTCTTGACAAGCACGGACTATGCTCAGATAGCCATCCAAGGGCCCCGGGCGTTGTCCGTGGCAAGCGGACTGACCGAATTGGATCTCGTTTCGATGCGATACTACTGGTTCGGACGGGGCGAGTTCTGCGGTGTTCCGGCAATCGTTGCCCGTACGGGCTACACCGGCGAAGACGGCTTCGAGGTATACGTCCCGTCGTCCGAGGCGGAGGGGGTCTGGCGGGCCATCCTGGCGAAGGGCGGCAAAGACGGCATCCTACCCTGCGGGCTCGGCGCGCGGAACACATTGCGCCTGGAAGCTGCGATGTCTCTGTACGGCCATGAGATCGACGCTCACACCACCCCCTACGAAGCCGGACTTGGCTGGATTGTCAAACTTCGGAAACCAGCGTTCCGAGGGCGTGACGCTCTGGCCCGCCAAAAGGCGGAAGGGATCACCCGCAAGGTAGTGGGATTCCAGATGCGGGGCCGGGGCATCGCGCGAGACGGCTACCGCGTCTTGATCGAGGGCAAGGAAGTTGGCCAAGTAACCAGCGCTTCGCCCGCGCCGTCTCTGGGCGCGAATATCGGGCTGTGTATACTGCCCATCGAATACTCCAATCCCGGGGGACGGATCGATATCGAGATCCGTGGCCGCCCGGTGGTCGCCGAGACAATCCCGATTCCCTTCTACAAGCGAAACAACTGAGGAGCCATGGACTATCCGATTGACTACCGCTACTCCCGAGAGCACGAATGGGTGCGCCTCGAAAACGGTACCGCTACTGTGGGCATCACGCACCACGCGCAGGATCAGCTGGGTGACGTGGTGTTCGTCGAATTACCGAGTGTGGGATCGAAGCTCGAAGCCGAAGGAGCGTTCGGCGCGGTCGAATCGGTCAAAGCGGTGTCCGACATCTACGCGCCGATCAGCGGCGATGTCATCGCGGTCAACGAGGCGCTCATGGACGCTCCGGAACTGATCAACAGCGATCCTCACGGCGAGGGCTGGCTCGTGAAGCTGACTGTCTTCGACCGAAGTGAAATCCAGCGACTCTTGAACGCCGATCAATACACAAAATACGTCGCGGCCGAGTCCGACGAATAGCTCGAGGAAGGACTCTTGCGCTATCTTCCGAAGTCACCTGCGGAACGCGAGTCCATGCTCGCCGAACTGGGCCTGGAAGCGGCGGAAGACCTCTTCGCAAGCATCCCTGCGCAATTGCGACAGAAGGAGCCTCTCGGCATCCCGGACGGCCAATCTGAATACGAGATCCGCGACTTCTTCGAGTCGCGGGCAAGCGAGAGTGCGCGAGGCTACGCCTGTTTTCTCGGGGCGGGGGCTTACAGCCACTTCCGTCCGGTCGTCGTGGACTCACTCGCAACGCGAGGCGAGTTTCTGACGGCGTACACGCCGTACCAAGCGGAGATCTCGCAAGGCATCCTCACGTCGATCTTCGAGTTCCAAACAATGGTGGCACAGCTTACGGGCATGGATGTCGCGAATGCCTCCATGTACGACGGCTCAACCGCTGTTCCTGAGGCGGGCATGATGGCAGCGCGAATCACCCGCCGACAACGACTGCTCGTCGCGCGGTCGATCCATCCGGAGTACCGGCAGGTCCTTGAGACGTACTACCGCCATCAGCGTCTGCCAACTTCAACTGTGAACTGGGACCCGCGCACTGGCCAATTGGACCTCGAGGACCTTGAAGCCAGCCTCTCTGACGACGTCGCCGCTGTGATCGTCCAGTCGCCCAATTTCTTCGGCATCGTCGAGCAGATCGGAGAGGCGGCGGAATTGGCGCACAGGTCCGGGGCCTTGCTCGTGGTTGTCGTCTCGGAAGCGGCTTCTCTCGGATTGCTGGCACCGCCAGTGGAAGCGGACATTGTCGTAGGCGAACTACAGTCGTTCGCACATCCGACCAGCTATGGTGGCCCGTACGTGGGCATCCTGGCAACCAAGGACAGGTACATCCGCCAAATGCCGGGTCGCCTGGTAGGAGCGACGCTTGACTCCGATGGCAGACGCGCGTTCTGCCTGACGCTCGCGACTCGGGAGCAGCACATACGCCGGGCGAAGGCGACTTCTAACATTTGCACGAATCAAGCACTTGTCGCGCTCATGGCGACTATCTACATGACCGTGTTCGGCAAGCGCGGCTTGCGGGAGTTGGCCGAGCAAAACCTCGCCAAGGCACATTACCTCGCCGACTCAATTGAATCCAAGGAGGCGAAACGAGTGTTCTCGGGTCCGTTCTTCAACGAATTCGTCGTCCGCCCTACGGCGCGAACGGCCCGTGAGGTGAACGCACTGGCGCTTGAGTCCAACATCGTGGGCGGACTTGACCTCGGCCGCTTCTTCCCGGAACTCAAGGGCACGCTGCTCATATGCGCGACGGAAACCACCAAGCGGGCTGACATGGATCGATACACGGAGTGCTTTGGGCGAATCCGATGACGAGGGTCCGGCAGCATCAAACACAAGACGAGCTGCTCGTCTTCGAACGGTCGTCGCCTGGGAAGGTCGGCTATCAATTGCCTGCGCTCGACGTTCCTGCGGCGGATCCGGTTGAGGTCCTGGGGAAGGAACGCGTGCGCGAGAGCATCGACGGGTTTCCCGAAGTGAGCGAAGTCGAAGTCGTGAGGCACTTCACCCGATTGTCGACGTGGAACTACGCGATTGACCTCGGCCTGTATCCTCTCGGTTCCTGCACGATGAAGTACAATCCCCGGCTGAACGAAGCGGTCGCCCGGATCGAAGGTATCGTCGACGCCCACCCATACCAGCCGGAATCCATGGCGCAAGGCCTCTTGCGCATCCAACGGACGTTGGAAGCCTACTTGGCAGACATCGCCGGCATGGATGCCGTGACATTGCAACCTGCCGCCGGAGCACACGGTGAATTGACCGGACTGATGATGATCCGGTCGTATCTGGAGTCGCAAGGATCCCCTCGGAGAGTTGTCTTGATTCCCGATTCAGCGCACGGGACGAATCCGGCCACAGCTGCCATCGCAGGGTATGAGACCAGGGAAATCCCCTCCAACCGAGAAGGCATGATCGATCTCGCGGCGCTCCGCCTTGCTGCGGACGATTCGGTGGCCGCCCTCATGGTCACGAACCCCAATACTGTCGGGATCTTCGAACGAGACATCGCCGCGGTCGCCGAGATTCTCCATCGGCAGGGGGCATTGCTGTACGTTGACGGAGCCAACATGAATGCCCTGGTCGGCATCGCTCGCCCGGGGGACTTTGGCGCCGACGTCATGCATCTCAACCTGCACAAGACGTTCTCAACGCCGCACGGGGGTGGCGGGCCGGGAGCGGGACCTGTGGCCGTGAAAGCCCATCTCGAACCGTTTCTTCCGGTACCGAGAATTCGGGAAGAAGCCGAGGGTCTGCGCTACGACTGGGACCGCCCTAAATCGATTGGCCGGGTACGCGCGTTCTATGGCAATTTCGGAGTGCTCGTGCGCGCGCTGGCTTACATCCTGGCGCACGGCGGGGACGGGTTGCGCAATGCCACGGTAGACGCGGTTCTGAACGCCAGCTACATCCGCCGGGGGTTGGAGGACGACTACGACCTGCCCTACAATGCCCCCTCGATGCACGAGTGCATCTTCAGCGACGCTCGTCAAGCAAAGTACGGCGTCAAGACAGGAGACATCGCAAAACGTCTCATCGACCACGGATTCCATCCGTACACTGTCAGCTTCCCGCTAATCGTACGTGGGGCGCTAATGATCGAACCAACCGAGACCGAAAGCAAACAGGAGTTGGACGAATTCATCGAGGCGATGAGGGCAATCGCGCGCGAGGTCGAAGCGGACCCTCGCCTGGTCCGTAGCGCTCCGGTTACCACGCGGACGAACAGGGTCGATGAAACGCTAGCCGCACGCAAGCCGGTCCTGACATGGCGTGGCACTCCCGAATAGGCAGACCTTCGGGGAGTCGCCGAGAATCTGTGCAATTGCCCTATGAAATCCTGATCCCGGTTGGTCCGAAGGGGATGTGGGTCAGTTCCGGGCGACGGCAATGAATACCCAGATCTTGTTTGACGGAGGCGCGTTCCTCGAAGGCCCGCGCTGGCGAGACGGAAGGCTCTGGTTCTCCGACATGCACAGTCGTCAAATCCTGACGGTGGACTTGGCCGGGAACTCGGAAGTCATCGGGACGGTGCCAAACCGACCGTCGGGCCTGGGCTGGCTGCCGGACGGACGCCTCTTGGCCGTGTCAATGCAGGACCGCCGGTTGCTGCGGATGGAACCGACAGGGCTCGTCGAGCACGCGGACATGAGCGGATTCGCCGAGCATGAGTGCAACGATATGGTCGTTGACGCCCTGGGTCGAGCTTATGTCGGACACTTCGGCTTCGACCACTTCAACCATCGCCAATTCCGCCCGGCATCAATCCTCTTGGTCGAGCCGAACGGAGACGTCCGTGTCGTAGCAGACGATCTCAAGTTCCCCAATGGCACTGTGATTGCAGACGGCGGACACACTCTGATCGTGAGCGAATCTTACGGGCGCCGGTTGACCGCGTTTGACATCAACAGCGACGGGTCCCTCGGCAGGCGCCGGACATGGGCCGCCCTCGATATGGCGCCGGATGGAATCTGCCTCGATGCGAAAGGATGTATTTGGGTGGCCTCTCCGACTGAAAGGGCGGTCGTTCGAGTCAGCGAAGGGGGCGCGATCTCTAGGCGCATCGATGTGGGCCAAAAGGCCATCGCATGCATGCTAGGAGGATCAGACCGGATGTGGTTGTTCATCCTGACCTCCGAGACGACCCAGCCAGAAAAGGCTGTGGCGACGCGCAGCGCCAGAATCGAGACCGCCAGGGTCGAGGTCCCGGGAGCAGGGTTGCCCTAACGCCATGGATCCACGCACGCAAGGGCCGACCGGATTCGCTGGGGACTTAGAAGCATGAGCCTGGCTGGAACCTACCGTCTTGCCAGGTGCGAGATCCGCTGGTCTGACGGCGAAGTGGAGCAGCCCTACGGCAGCTCACCTGAAGGCATCCTGGTCTACACACGCGACGGATTCGTGAGCGGGCATCTGATGCGTCGGGACGTACCCCTGCTCAAGACAAGTGCGCGACGGGCAAGTCCGGAGGATCTCCGCTTGGCCTTCCTTGGATACCTCGGGTATTTCGGTACTTATACCGTTGACGAGGCGGCCGGGACGGTAACCCACCACGTCCTCGGAAGCTGGCATCCCAATTGGGTCGGCACCAACCAAGTGCGCCACTTCAGACGCGAGGGGGAATCGATTGTAATCGAGACCCCTTCGATCCAGTCACGCGGTCGCGGGTACCGGACGCGGCTGGTTTGGAAGTGCGTGGTTGCTGGATGACACCTGGCGAAACGGCATGGATATACTGGGGCCGGCGCGCCTCGCGTCAGGGGCGCTCATACGCCAGTTGAATACTGCTTGGCGATTGCGCGCAAAGATTGTTCCGCTGGTCCCAATCGAGGTCATGAAGATCACTGCCTACCAAACTCGGGTCGCGTGCCCCTCGAAATCTGCTGATCGATCGCGAGAACCCATAGCGGCCGATCTAGCCAACTTCGTCATCATCGAATTGCAGACAGATGAAGGATTGAGAGGTGTCGGCTACGCAGGTTTCGTAATGGCCGAGATGCTCAAGCCTCTGCAGCACACGATGGACGCCCTGGCGGAGCAGGCGGTGGGACACAATCCGGAGGAAGTGGAAGCGATCAGTTCGAAACTGCTGGGATTCGGCGGCAACGGCGCCCCCGCCGGGCTCGTGACCAGCGCCAGCGCGGCGATTGACACAGCCCTTTGGGATATCAAAGGAAAGGCGGCTGACCTGCCCCTGTTTCGCTTGCTTGGCGGCGCATCCAACCGGGTTCCTACGTATGCCAGCGGCTACTTGTGGCGCAACTACGACGCAGCGATGCTGGCCACAACCGGAGAGCGCCTCGTCGAACAGGGCTTCAAGGCGATGAAATTCCGGATGGGCGCAGAAGACACCGACACCGCGGAGGTCGCACGCATGAGGGCGATTCGAGAAGCGGTGGGGGACGGTATCGACCTCATGGTCGATATCAATCAAGGCTGGGACGTCAACCGGTCCATCCGGGTCGGAAGAAAGATGGAGGACTGCGGGCTGTACTGGCTCGAAGATCCCATCCATCATCAGGACTACACGGGGCTCGAACGGATAGCGGATTCGCTTGACACACCCATCACAACCGGCGAATACCACTTCGGCATCGCGCCGTTCCGCCACATGCTTGAGCAGCGGTCCGTGGACATCGTGATGGTCGATCTGCTTCGAGTCGGAGGAATCACTCACTGGATGAAGGCCGCACACCTAGCCGAAGGCTTCAACAAGCCTGTCGTCAGCCATTTGGCGCCGGAGGTACTGGCGCATTGCGTCTCGGCGGCACCCAATGGCCTAAACGCGGAGCACATGCCGTGGGCGCTTCCGCTGTTCCAGGAGGCGTTCTTGATGGAAGACGGGAAGATTGTCCTGCCTGACAAGCCGGGCTTGGGCCTGGAACTCGATTTGAAGGCGATCGAGAGACTGCAACCCGGTCCATGAGGCCGCCGCCGACCGGTGCGATCCGAAATCAACTGGCCATGCAGCGGTATTCGTTGGACTCAGCAGCGATCGCCGGCCGGATGTAGCATCAGGGCCGGCAGTAGGTTGTTGGGCGTGCAAGTCGACTTTGCGAACGAGGGAAAGAATCATGGCAAGGAGGCACACCTACAAGACGAGCGTTTTCTGGGCCGGTGATCGCGGCGAGGGCACCCAAGGATACAGGTCTTACTCACGCGAATTCGACATCAGCTGCAACGGCAAACCGGTCATCAAGGGTTCGGCGGATCCCAATTACATGGGTGACGCTAGCCGACACAATCCCGAGGACCTGTTGCTCGCTTCGCTCTCGTCCTGCCATATGCTCTGGTATCTGCATCTTTGCGCGGCAAGCAAGGTTGTCGTAATAGCATACGAGGACCACGCCGAAGGCGTGATGGAAGTGGGTCCGGACGGCTCCGGACAATTTGTGAGCGCTACGCTCAGGCCACGAGTCGTAATCTCGCCGCACAGCGATGTGGTGCGAGCGGAGCGTCTGCACGAAAAGGCCAACGCGCTGTGCTTTGTCGCGCGTTCGGTGAACTTCCCTGTCGAGCACGAGCCGGAAATTCTGACCGGATAGGCCACTCGGGACCAAGCCCAAGGGTGTGTGCAATGGCATTCTGCTGATGTCGATCCAAACCTTGGTCGAACCCGCCCGTGAGTCCGGGGACGAGTTGATGTTCTGGTCGAAGGCAATGGATTGTCCAGCCTGGATGCAGAGCACCTGCCTCGGGCACTCCCACTCTTCGAACAGACATTTTCGATCGAAGATGGGGAAATGGTCCTGCCTGGCAGACCGGGCCTGGGTTCAAGCATCGGTCTGACGGTAATCGAATGGCTGCAACCCAACCTCTGAAATGGACCCCGCGACAGCTTGGCCTAGTGGAAACAACGGGCGCTAAGCGTGCCACGAGTTCGCGCTGTGCATTCTCGCGGCAGTGGCCAGGTTGACGCGTATCGAGGGCGGCCTCCGGCGCCACGAGGGAGCATTCGGGTTGAGCGCCCGAATGCGGCGAGCTTCGGGAATCCGGCCGGACTTGCATCGCAACGGGCCTGCGCAGTTGGGCGGGCTCAGATCGGACATCGGCCCATCCTCTGTCCACGACCAGTTGTTGCACGGAAGGTTGGGGCAAGGTACCAAAACCGCGCGCGTTGGAGTGCGAAGCGCACGGCGAGTCACCTCCGATCTCGGGATCGTGGCGTTCACGACTAGTAGCCACCAGTACCCACCACGGGAGATCCGCATTGCGGCAGGGTGGTCGGGCTACGATGAAAGATCGTCAATGAGACTCTGCACATTCGAGCATGCAGGCCGGTGCGAGGCGGGTATCCTGCGTGGCAACAAGATTCTGCCCATAAGCCAGGTCAATGCCAAGCGCGGCGCGGATTTTCCCGTCGAAATGCTCGAATTGATCAATTCGAATTCGGGCAAGGCGCTACCGACTCTGTCCAAAGGCCTCGAAGCCGAGATTCCGGTGACAGATGTGCGGATGCGAATCCCGTATTCCAATCCGGGCAAGGTATGGTGCATCGGGCTCAACTATCGCTCTCACGCCGAAGACCTCAGCGAAGTCCAGCCGGAAGAACCAGGCAGCTTCATGAAGCCCTCGTCTTCGTTTTTCGAACCAGGGGGGACCATCGAGTTGCCCCCCGAGGACCTGTCGCAGGAGGTCGATGCGGAAGGCGAACTGGCTCTCGTGTTCGGCGAGCGTTGTCGGGATGTGCCTCTGGAAGATGTCAGGGATGTGCTGTTCGGCTATACGACAACACTCGACATGACCGCGCTGGACATCCTGGCACGCAACACTCGCTACCTTCAGCGAGCCAAGAGCTTCGATACGTTCTTCTCGTTCGGTCCCGTGATCGTCACCGTCGACGAGATTGATGACATAGACTCGCTCGAAGTGTTGACAGTGCACAATTCGCGCGTGTTCTCCCGCGATTTCGTAGCCAACATGAAGCACCGGCCGCTCCAGCTCGCGGCTTTCCATTCGAGGGTGATGACATTCGAACCTGGCGACATTCTTTCGACCGGCTGCCCGAAGGGAGCGAGAATCCGTCCAGGCGACACGGTGGAAGCCCGCATCGAGGGTGTCGGGCAACTCCACGCGTCGGTCACTCGGCGCGGCACGACAGGTTGAGGGATTGGCCTGGCGTGCCCTACCCGGGAACGGCCAACCGCTTTAATTTGGCAGCGGGCGGACGCTCACCTCGCGGAAATGAACGACTGACCGCCCGTCGTGATTCTGTAAGCCGATGTAGCCTGAATCCGGGCGCGGCCCGCGCTCGGGCTCAAACCATTTCTTGCGTTCGGGAACTTCTTGGCCGCCCTCGAACTCATTGACAACCGATCCATTGACCTCGACACGTGTGGTCTGGCCGTCGAGGAAGATCTCCATCGTGTTCCAACCGTCGCCACTGGGCGGGAATTCCTCGGATGGCGCCAGCGAGTAGATCGAACCAGTGCGATGGAATGCATCGCCCGTGTCTTGGATTTGCACTTCGTATCCCTTGTGAACCGCGAACCAAGGGTCGTGCGGAGGCTCGGGCACACGAATGAAGACACCGGCATTTGATCTGGGCGACTCGGGCTTGTAGACAACCCGCAGGACAGCGTTCCCGATCTCCTTTCCGTCGTACACGAGCAGCCCCATGCCCCCAGAGGTTTTCAAGGCTCCGGCCTCAACGGAAAACCCGCCCTTCCCAACATGGCGCCAGCCCGTCATGTCAGTCCCGTTGAAGAGTTGCTCGGCAGGAGGGTCGGAGACGTCGCAGGCGAGGAACAAGAGAGCGGTCAGCGAGACAACGATCATTCTCATGGGCCTACCAGCATACATCTCGAGCAATCCGCACGGGGCTGTCGGATGTTGTTCCATCGGATCCGGGAGCGCTCCGGACGGGCGATCTTTCGAGGCGAAGTCCGTGAAACGGTCAGTCCAGAACGGATTGCTACGTTGGACCCATGTCCGAGATTTGCGCCCTTAGCGCCAGCGAGCTGGGTCGGCTCATCACGACGGGGAAGCTTTCGTCACGAGAGGTTGTCGACGCGCACCTCAAGCGGGCCGAGGTGATCAACCCGACCATCAATGCCATTACGGACCTGCAGACGGACAAGGCTCGCGAATCGGCAATCGAGGCCGACAACGCGCTCCGACTAGGGAAGCCGGCCGGGGCACTTCACGGAGTGCCCATCACTGTGAAGAGTTCCATTGCCGCTCGAGGCTGCCGCCATGAGTGCGGCACACCACTGCGCCATGGTCAGGTCGCGGACGAAGACGCTTCGCTCGTAGCAAAGTTGAAGCAGAACGGAGCTATCGTTCTCGGCACAACCAACGTGCCGGAATTCCTGATGGCGTACGAAACCGACAACACCATCTACGGCCGAACCGATTCGCCTCTGAACCCTGACTTCACGCCCGGGGGATCCAGTGGAGGCTGCTCGGCCGCAGTCGCGGCCGGCTGCTCAGCCGGAAGCTTCGGCAGCGACGCCGGAGGCTCGGTCCGGGTGCCCGCACACTTCTGCGGGCTCTGCGGGCTCAAACCAACTCCCGGCGTCATCTCGCGGAATGGCCACTGGCCCGCTGTGGCCGGCCCGTCCACGACACTCGCAACGGTCGGACCGATCGTCAAGACAGCGGAAGACCTCGATCTTTTCTTGGAACTCACGATGGGGCCCGACGCCGGCGATATCTCTTCGCTGCCAGGGCTATCTCCGGCGCCCCCTCCAGATGGAGGCCTCCGGGAGTTGAGGATCGGCTGGTTCGATCACGCTTGGAACACTCCAGTTACTCCAGAAACCCGGGTTGCGGTCCAAGATGCTGCGAGGGCCCTCAAAGAGCGGGGGTTCACAGTCGAACGCATGGAGCTAAGAGGGCTGGAGCGGGCCCCTGACACTTGGTGGCAGTTGTTCGGAATCTGCTTGAAGACACTCATCGAGAGCTCGGTCCCAGAAGGCTACCGGCTCCACCCTCTGTCGTACGAGGCAATGGCAGGGGACGACGAGGAGACAGAAACGACCTACCGCGATCTCCTCATGGCCTGGGTGCTCCAAGACCAACTCCGATTCAAGTTCGGACAGCAAGTGCGGAACTACCCCATCTTGCTTTGTCCGGTCGCGGCAGTGCCTGCGTTTCGCCACGGCGAGCGGCAATGGTCGGTTGCAGGCGAGCTTGTCGGGTATCCCGGTGCGTTCGTCTACAGCCAAGTGTTCAATCTGCTGGGCGCACCCGCAGCAACCGTACCTGCGGGTGCGTCCCCCGACGGCCTACCAATCGGCGTGCAAATCGTCGCGGGTCCCAACCAAGATCGGGCCGTGACCGCAGTGGCACGCGAGCTGGAAGCCGGTCTTCAAGGAAGGTAGAAGGGTGGCGTTCGTCGGGCCTGTCCTACCAGCATCCCTAACAGCATGGATACTCTCACCGGAGAACTGGGAGTCTTGATGCCGTGACGACCAAGAATCGAGACCGTCCGCAACCAGGCCAGGATTCGACGAATCGTCCAGCTGTTCAAGAGCGTCAGGATCTGCCAAGATAAGTGCCCTCCGCTGTGTTCACGCGGATCGACTCGCCTTCTTTGATGAATTGTGGCACCTGTACGACCAATCCGGTCTCCGTCTTGGCCGGCTTGGTGACATTGGTCACCGTGGCGCTCTTGATCGCTGGCTCCGTCTCCTCGACCCTGAGGTCGACAGACGATGGCAGATCCAGATTGAAAGGCACGCCGTCAAGAAACTGCACCCTTACGATCGTGTCAACGATCATGTAGTTCACCTGCTCACCCAACTGCGCCTTCGAGAGTTCGATTTGATCGTACGTTTCGGTGTTCATCAGGTGGTACGTCTCACCGTCGGCATACAGATACTGCATTTCTTGCGATTCGAGCATTACCTTGGGGAGGAAGTCTTCTGAAGCGAACTTCTCTTCGACCATCGCACCCGATCGGTGATTACGCATCTTGGCCTGAACAAACCCGCGCTTGTTGCCCGGTGTGCGGTGCTCGGTCCTGTGGATCGTGCAAATGTCTCCGTTGTGCCGGACAACCATGCCCGGCCTCAACTGCGTAGCCTGTACGGTCAACCTCTACCCCTGCCCTTCTCAAGTGGCACGGTCAATGACCACGCCGTTTCCCCAAGTATATCGGCCTACCTCGGAAACGCCGTCAGGGGTGTCAACCCAGAAACCACGGCCAGGCAATGCCTTCGGACCCGGGCTGACACTCTTCTTCAACAGGGGACAGCTGGCCGCGCGGGTTCACGCTAGCTCGGCAGGCAAGCCGCCCACGTCATCCGTTGCCACACCTACACCTCGGATTCCAAGAGCCAAAAAAACGGGGCGAACGCCATCCGGCGTCGGCATCCCGGAAAAAGTCCTATCAGCCCTCATGCGGAACAACGCCGGCAAATGATTTGCCTGTTTCCTATTCGGATACAACAGTCTGTCAGCCGAAACGGTCACGTTACCGCTCAGACGATCAGCCTGCCCCTGGTCGAGCGCGAATCTTGGCAAGCACTGGAGTACCCTCGCCCAGCTGTTGCACCGATCGGCGACCAGGACCCTACCGCGAGGCTGAACACAGCGGCCCGAAGACCGTCGAACAACCCGGGATGTGGCTCGCATTGCTCCTAGTCGACCGAAATGGCGTAAGGCGTAGTGAACATGGTTCCGCCCTGCATCCATGGAGCCCAACCGCCCGCGTCAATCCAAACCTGTTGGAGCCTGCCCAGAATCGGCACTTCGAGCAACTGGCTTCCGGCTGACTGACCGCCTGGCGACAGCAGGGATTGAATCATGCTCTGCTGAGGCGGATAGCTCACGATCTGCACCGGAGAATCCTCGTCGATGTCAGCTGCCTTCTTCACCTGCGCAATGGCTTCGCGGTAGCCGCCCAACTCGTCCACCAGCCCGTTGTCCAGTGCTTGGCTACCGATCCAGACCCGCCCCTGTGCCAGTTCCTGTACGGATTCAATGTCCAAGCCGCGCCCTTCCGCGACTCTGGCCAGAAACGTGTCGTAAATGGAGTCTACGTACTCACGCAGCTTCTCTCGCTCGGCGCCGGACATCGACTCATAGTCGGAATCAATCGCGGCAAAGCGACCTCGCGTGAGAATCTCCTTGGTGATGCCGAGTTTCTCGTAGAGGTCGTGCAACTTGAACATCAGGGTGAACACTCCGATTGACCCGGTGTAGGTGCCCGGGTAGGCGACGATCGGGACGTCCGGCGCTGATGCAATGTAATAGCCCCCGGATGCCGCGAGCGTGGACATTGACACCACCAGCGGCTTCTCCTCGGCCAGTTGCCGCACCGCCCTCAGCATCTGTTCCGACGCGATCGCCTCCCCCCCGGGGGAATCGATTCGCAAGACTACTCCAGCAATGCTCTCGTCCTTCCGCAACTTCTCGAGAGCCGGGATGAATCGTTGCGCATCGAGGATTTGCGTACCCGGGCCGAAGGGGCCGGACCAGGCAGACCTGCTGGTGATAGGACCGATCGCGTGCATGATGGCAATCTTCTCGCCCTGTCTTTGATTCGGAAGAGCACGCCGTGCATAGTCTGCGACGCTCAGGCGACTGAGGTCCTCTACGGAGGCCGCTTCGTTCAACTGGTCGAAGAATGCATCCCGGTACAACACATCGTCGATCAAGCCGTGCATCTGAGCTTCCCCGGAGGTGAAGGGCCCTTCGTCGAGCACCGTCCCCCAATGCTGCGCGTCTCGACCGCGCCCATCCGCGATCCCGGAAAGAAGCTGGCCATAGAATTCGTCGAGCGTCTGGTCCAGGACTGTGCGCCACTCCGGCGAAATCTCCTCCCGGGTGAACGGCTCTCCAGCGCTCTTGTACTTTCCCGTCCGGATGAGTTCGACTTCGACGCCGAGTTTCTCAAGCGTGCCCTTGTAGAACATCACCTCCAAGCGCAACCCCTTCAGGTCGAGGTAGCTCTCCGGCTGGAGGACAACCTTGTCAGCGAGCGATGCGATGTAATAGTCCTCCCTGCCGGCGATTTCCAGGTACGCCCAAACCGGCTTGCCCGATTTCTTGAACTCTTGAATCGCCCAGCGGGTCTCCTGAGCTTTGGCCCAGCCCGCCTGAGAACCGCCCCCTCGCAGTACAAGTGCCTTGATTTTCTCGTCCTCAGCTGCGAATCGAATGGCTTCGGTAAGGGTGTAGAGGTCAATCGGAGACCGGCGATCTCCCATCTGCAGCAAATCGGTCCAATCCATGTCCGCATGCTCGGGCACATCGCCTCGAAGGCTGATTTCCAACGCAGTGTCGGAAGGAACGGGAGGCTGGCCACCACGGCTGGCCGCCCAAATCAGCAGGCCGAACAACGGCACTACGAAGAATACGAGCAAAGCCCCGACCAAGGCTCCGAGAAGAAAATTGCGCATATGGCTACCTGAATCGTCATTATATTCGGAAACTCCGGATTCCGAGTCCGATCGTGGGAGACCCCGATACGCTATGGAACAGCGCACCCTACTCGAGTCCAATCTGTCGAGGGCGGCAAACTCTCTGGCCAGTACTCCCGCAGAGCCTCAAAGGAAGCATATCGGAGAGACTGGCCGCTCCGATGCTGTTGAACCGGAAGCCCCGGCGCCCTGATTCGGAGAGAAGGGCTACGTGGACTTGCCAGCGGCACGGAAGCGTCCCGGTGGCGTCCCAAGACGCGCACAATGACAACCCCCTGCGTGCGCCGAGCCAATCTCATGAGCCGTCGCGGCAAACCCGGCCTGTCCATCCGACAGCGTGTCCACTTCTTCCAATTCCTCGGTTGCAGTCAGCGATATTCGCAACGCCATTCGTGAACCCCCTTCCGGAAGGCAAGCCAAGGTTGCTGGCCTCTGCTTGTGTCGTCTGGATCCTGCGGCAGCAGGCGTCTATGATCACATCGGTTTGCGGGAGTCCCAACGACAGGCCTGAAGGACCTCAAGTCGCCGTCGCGAGCCAGCTCTCTAGCCGCTCGCGCTTCGAATTGCAGCGCCGTCTCAATCGAGAGCCCAGGGAGAAGCCGGCAGAACCCGGATGATACCTACCATTCGCTGTAGGGCGTGCCTGTGAGGGAGGTTTCATCGGACCCGCTGCGGACGTCGAACACGCCCGACTCTCCGGTTGGCCCGGTCTCGGTGATTAGTTCCCAAGTCTCACGGGAGTTCGTCATCGGATCGATTGGCACTTCGCGCAGATACCCTTCCTGGACAAGATCCTCGAGTGACTGCGGCGGCGCTTCCTTGTCGTAGGTGAACTGATCGATCACCGAGCGCATCGTGAGGAGGTTCGAACGCAGGACGCTTTCCCTCGCCCGGACCAGCGCGGAGGTATAGAAGGGCACGGCGATCGAGACGATCGTCACAATGATCGTCATCACGACCATCATTTCCAGCAGCGTGAAACCCCTTGCGAACCGCTTGGAAATACCTCGGGCCGTCCCTACCATTCGCTGTACCTCGTACCGTCCAGTGCAATCCCGTTGCTGAGGGAGTACACATCGAAGACGTTCCGTCCGCTCCAGCTCCTGCCTTCCGGGTCGTCAGAAACCGACAGCATGCCCCACTCGCGCTGTCCTGTCATAGGATCCACCGGAATCGACCGTAGGAAACGGATCATCTCGGGTCGGTCGCCTGTCTCGAACTCGCTGCCATCGGGAAATGGATCGTCAAGGCCAGATCGGTTTCGGTCGCCGAATGTGCTTCTCTGCCCTAGGTTCGCTCCAAGCCTGCCGGTTGGGTCGCGGCTCTGGCCCGTGTCCATGCGCATGCCTCGAGAGGGTTCCAGGCCGATCCCCGCAGTTGCGCCCGGCTGCTGGTTGATCGGGATGCCGCTCACAAGGTCATCGAGACTCGGCGGATAGCCGAAGTTGTCGGGATCTAGCATTCCGAGGTTGCCCTCGTCCGCCATGTCCTTGTGGCGATCTATGGCCGTGCGAACTTCGTGCAGCGCGTGGCGCAGCCTCTGCTCCTTCTCGCGTTGGACCCTGACCCGCGCAACCGGCAAGGCCATGAGCGAAAGAATCAGCATCAGGCTGAATGCGACGATCAGTTCGATCAACGTCAAGCCTGCCTCACCCCATCCCGGGGCCAGGCGCCTGGCAAGGCTTCGCGTCCCCCGCGGGCGTTGCACGGATCCCGGCATCGCGGCTTATTCCACCTTGACGTCGACCTCGAGAGGCTGGACTTGCAGGGACGCATTGCTGGTGTTCCGCGGGCCGGTAGCGACAACACGCAACTGAGCCTCGCCAGGCTCCAGCCCTTCGAACGTGAGTGTAGCCAGCTGCCCTCCGCCGTTTGCCCCGCCCGCGCCTGGGTACCTGGAGAGCGTCACCGCTGCCAGTCCGTTCGCGTGGCGGATGGCGCGAGAGAAAATGATGTCACTCGCATCGGCGCCAGCAAGGAATGGGCCCTTTTCGACGCGGAGCAAGCGCATCTTCTGCGGATCATACTGGACGCGCAGCGGCATGCTGACCAGTTCGACGGCATCTGCGACGACCAAGGACAGTGTCATTTCCTGCCCTACCTGCAACTGGACCACCGCAGGATCAATCTGGAGGCGCGGCCCGGCCGGCGGCTGCGGCGCCGCGCCAGCGCTAGGCGCTGTCGCCTCGGCGGTCGGGCTGGTAGTTGGCGGTGCAGTCTCGGGACTCTCTGGAGGGCCCGGTGCTTCGGCCTGGGAGACCGGCTGTTCGGCAGTAGGTTCCGCCACAGCCGGTTGCACCGGCTCGCTCGGGACTGGCGTACCCACGGCCGGCGCGACGGGAGCCTCGCTTGCCGCTGGGTCCATGGCAGGAAGCACAGGCCTGCCATTTCCAACCTCTTCGTAACGCAGTTGGAACTTCTGGTCCGTCCCTGAGGCGATTGTCCGCAGGTTTGTATCCTCGATACTCGGCATCCTGACGATGTGAGGCACAAGCACCAGCAGAATCTCGCTGTCCGTGCGCCGGACCTCCTCATCGCTGAAGAACTTTCCGATCACAGGAAGCTCCCCGAGGAATGGCACGCCAGCTCGGGTCTTGAACACCTGGGACTGGTTGAGGCCGCCAATGATACTGGCCTCGCCCTCGGGTACGCGGACATCGTGCGCGATGGTGCGCTGGCCAATCACCGGTTGTGAAATCCCGCCAATGTCGACGAACTCCTTTACGTTCGAGATTTCAATCTCTACATGCATCGAGACTTCGCGGTTCGCGTGGATCTTGGGGGTCAGGGCAACGTTTACTCCGACATCGGTATAGGTGAACTGGGTGTTGACTAACGGATTGATGCCCACCCCGCCAACGCCGGGCTGGAAACTGCCGGTTGCGATGGGAATGCGGTCGCCAATTCGCAGGTCCGCTTGCTGGTTGTCGGCAGCCCGCACGCGCGGGGACTGCAAGAGGTTCGTTTCGGACTTGCTGAACAATGCGGTGATGAGGAAGTTGGGCAAGCTAGTCGACCAACTCCCCACATCGGCAACTTTTGCAACGGTCAGTGCTCCAGCGCCTTCTGCCGCCGCACCGGCACCGGTGAAGGATAACGGGAACTGCAACCCTCCCGAAGAACCAGACAGAGGGGTAAGGCCCAGCGTTCGACTGTTGGTCTTGCTGGTTTCCAGTACCAGGACGTCGATGATCACTTCGGGCCTGGGTTTGTCCATGTCGTGGACGATCTTCTCCGCAAGCGCGATTTTGGAGCGAGTTCCGCGCATGACGATCGCGCTCATCGAATTCACGGTGAACATGCGCCGGATATCCGTCATTCCCCGGATCGCCGTGGACACTTCCGAGAGGTCCTGCGGAGTCGACAGATTCGTCAGATAGACTGTCTTGACGACCTCGTCCTCGAACTCCCGCCGCTTGTTCGGGTTGTCGCTCGTGATCAGCACGGTATTGTGAGTGATCGGCTGCCAAAACGCCTGCGTAACCAAGCTGACGTAGTCCAGGGCTTCGTTCAGGGTCACATTGCGGATCTCGATTTCAACTTCCTTCTCAGGGAAATCCGGGTCGAACAGGACATTGATCCCGGCCAGCTTGGCGATCGTTTCGAACACCACTTTGGAGTCCTCGGTGAGCATCAGGTTGAAGGGCTCGTTCGAGAGCGGAACCAGTTCCGCCGGCGTCACCATGCTTCCCACACGACGCGCCCGGTCGATGCGATCCGCTTCCAGGGCACTGTCCAGGGCCGCTGCAGGCCGGCCCTGGTCGTCCACCCCAATCTGGTCCCGTTTCGCGATCAAGGCCAGCGTGCGACTGCGTTCCTGCACCGCCACGCTGGAGGCCGGGTCGATTGTGATCGCCCGTTCGAACTCCCCAAGCGCCTCTTGGTACAAGCCTTGCTGGCGAAGCTTGAAGGCTTGGTCGACATGCGCCTGACCGGCGACAAAGCGCATGCGACGCTCCGCAAGGCCGTAGCGGTTGTCCGCGGGAGCTTCTTGGCTCGCGATGCGGTATAGTTCCAGCGCTTCGTCGTACTGGCCAGCCAGTTCGGCCCTGCGGCCCTGCTCGTAGAGCTTGAGCGCCTTGCGCGAACCCGCGTGCACCGGTTCGGCGAACTGCAGCAGGAGCAGCAGCACGAGACCGGCACAGCGCAGGACCCCTCCGAATACTGGCATCCTGAGGGATGGAGCGCTCGTCCGCATCTTCCAGTTGACCTAGATAGATGACGATGCGGGGCTCCGGAGCGTGGAACGGCGATGGCTAAGACGGCAGCAAAGGGGACTCTTGCGGACAATCGGCGGGCCCGGCGCATCTTCTCAATCCTGGATCGCTTCGAGGCCGGCATCGTGCTCACTGGCCATGAAGTCAAGTCATGCCGCAACGGAAAGATCCAGCTGTCGGACGCCTACGCTACCGTCAAGAACGGTGAGCTTTGGCTGTACAACGCTCACATCAGCGCCTACAGCTACGCACGGGTCGACGGAACGGAGACCGTCCGCCCGCGGAAACTGTTGATGCACCGCAAGGAGATCGACAAGCTTGAAGGCAAGACGCGCCAGAAGGGACTGACGCTGGTCCCTATGCGAATCTACACCAAAGACGGACGGATCAAGTGCGAGATCGCAGTCGCCAAGGGCAAGCGACTCCACGACAAGCGGGACGCGAAACGGAAAGCTGTGGAACTGGCCGAGGCGCGAGAATCCGTGCTGCAACGTGATGGCCGACGCTAGCCATGCCACTGGAGACAGGCAAGGACTTCCCAACCTCGAACGATTCCCGATGTCCCGTGCCAGGCGCGGTTCGAAGGCTAAAGACTGCTCGCACCGTTCCGGAATTCAGCCGTCGAAGCGGTCTGCGAACACGTAGAACTTGAACGTCGGCGTCGGTTCTCCGACTCCCCACCGTGCGACCTTGTAGCGGACCTTGACAAAGCGGACGTCCGGCACTGCGTCCAGGTCGCAGAGAATCTGCCACACGCCCCTGTAGAACTTTTGCGGGAAGGCACGGAGGGGCTCGTCCATCCACTCCTCGCCGTCGACGGATCCCTGGACGTCCACGTCCAGACTCTGTTGCTCGAGTATCTCGGTGATGCCGAGAGCTAGCAGTACCGTGCCATTGCCGGCACCGATCTCAACCGGCTCTCCGGAGCCGCTTTCGTGGACAGTGGATTCAGGAAAGAGAAAACCGGGAATCATGGCGGCAGGTCCGCTCGGAAAGGCCATTTTACCATCGGCCCTGTCCGGAGACGCCACACCCGTCACGCATCGCGAATCTCCACGATCGTTGCGCCGGCGCCACCCTCCTGCTGTGCGGCTTGGTAGTACTTGGCAACGTGCACGTGGTGGGCGAACATCTGCCAGAGCTCACGCCGCAGCACGTCCTTGCCGAAGCCATGGACCACTCGCAGCTTTGTCCGGTTCGCGAGGACGGCCCGATCGAGAAACTTGTCCACGTCCGACAAGGCTTCGTCCGCAGTCTTGCCGATCACGTTGATTTCGAACGGCAAGTCGCCGACATCGACGGCTGTGTCAAGGCTCACCCCGACAGGAAGGCGAGTCGGGCGATCGAGAGCCTCCCCCGCAGCAGCGATGTCTTCGGCAGCTGCCTGCAAGCGCATCGCGCCAGCCCGCACTTCCCATCTGCCGCCATCCAGCCTCCGCACGATCTCTCCCGAAATCCCCATCGAAATGAGACGCACCTGGTCGCCGACAGTGAAGTTGTCGCCCTCGTCGGCCTCCGGGAGCGGTCCGGTTCCCAATGCGGACTGCACCGCGGCTGCCGCCGCGCGACGAAAACTGCCAATCGCTTGGGTCGAATGCTTTGGGGCCGCCCGACTCGGCCTCGCGCTCGTCGCACGGATTTTCTTCAATGCAGCGTCCAGCGACTCGCGGTACGTTCTCTCCAGGTTGGCAACGAGCTTCCCCACCCGGTCTTCCGTCTGCTTGCGCAAGTCTCGAGCCAGCCTCGCGCTCTCCTGCTCGAGTTCGAGCTTGCGGGCCTCGAGTTCCCTGGCTTGTCGACGCAGGCCTCTGGACAGTTCCTCGTACTTGCGGGCGCGCTCCCGGAGATCGGCCAAGAACGCGGAGGCGTGCTCGCCGGCATGGCCCTTGAGAGAGCGCGCGCGCTGGACGACATCAGCCGGCATGCCGAAACGCTCCGCCATGTCGAGCCCGGCGGACTGCCCCGGAATGCCGGTGTGCAGCCTGTAGGTCACGCTCAGATTGCCTTCATCAAGTCCCATCGAAGCGCTGACCACGCCCTCGGTGCGGGCGCCATACATCTTCAACTCCGGAAGATGCGTGGACACCACGGCGAACCCGCCTGCCGCCCGCAGCCGCTCGACAACCGCCACTGCCAGCGCTCCGCCGTCCTCAGGATCGGTCGCAGTACCCAGTTCGTCCAGCACGGCCAGGGTCTCGGGCGAGGAGCCCTCCAAAATCGCGTTGAGCTTGGAAACATGCGCCGAGAACGTGCTGAGGCTCTCGCTGATCGACTGAGCGTCCCCAATGTCGGCAAGGATTCCCTCGAACCACGGAAACTCCGCATCGTCAGCTGGAATCGGGATCCCGGCCTGCGCCATCGCCGCCAAGACGCCGATGGTCTTGAGCACAACCGTCTTCCCGCCCGCGTTCGGACCGCTCACCACCATGGTTCGGTTGCCGCCATCGAGCCGAACACTGAGCGGAACCGGGCGACTCGCCTGCTGGTTCAAGAGGTCTTGCAGGAGTGGATGACGCGCCTCGTCCAATACGATTCGGGCAGCCGTCCCGATTCCGAACCGGGGCACACAGCAGCCGAAATCAATCGAGAACCTCGCTCGGGCGAACACGTACTCCAGCTCTCCGACCGCTGTCACCGCCGCCACGATTCCGGACCGCTCGGCATGGAGCCTGGCACTCATCTCGCGCAAGATTCGGAGGATCTCGCTTTGCTCGTCCTCGCGTAATCGCACGAGGCGGTTGTTCTGCACGATGGTGTCTAGCGGTTCGACGAAGACAGTCTGGCCGCTAGAGCTCGCCCCGTGCACGATCCCGTCGACGCGGCTCTTCAACGTCGATTTGACAGGTACGACTGTGCGGCCATTGCGCATCGTGACGTACTTGTCCTGAAGCACTCCGGAATCCGCATGCCTGCGAACGAACCTCTCCAGTGAGGTTTCGACCAGCGCCTTTTGCTTCTCGATCTGCCGCCGCACCTTCGACAGAGCGGTGCTCGCAAGATTGGAAAGCTCGTTATTGGGGAGGATCTTGCCCGCCAGAGCCGACAGCAAGAGCCGCAGGTCCGGAATATCCTTGCCCCAGGCCTGCAAGAGCGGCCGGCGGGTTTCATCACCGAGCAGGCCATGCCGAATCCGTTGGGAAATGCCTAGCAGGTCGAGAATCGCGCGAATCTCGGACGCATCCAAGACAATCCCTTCCATCGACAGTCGCCGGACTGGCTCGCGGACATCTTCGATCCCCGAGAAACGTGGGGGCGGTACGGATCCTTCGAGACCCTGATCCGCTTCGCGGAGCCAAGAGATGGCCTCGCCGACTATCGCCAGTTCGGCTGTAGCCGCCCGGGCCGACTTCAGGCGCGGCTTGGCGAGGACTTTGTCCAGCCGCGCGGCGCCTAGCGGACTTGGGGCGTAGCGGCGCAACAGAGCCACGACCCTGTCGAACTCCAGTGCCTCGTATGGGTCGGCCAGCATTAGAGGTCTTGCCCGCCAGAAATGCCGCCCGTCATCCTGAACGCCTTCTCGATTACCGGTGCGGCCCCTGGCGTCAGGTGGAGGGCATCCAGTTCCTTTAGCGCGAACCACCCGACCGCGGCGGCGTCATCACCCGCGCGCAAGAGCCCCCCTTTCGCTTCGCAGAGATAGTCCAGCACGACGTAGTGGTCGGCTGCCCTGCCCGCACCGGGTCCCGGCAGCCGCTCATACACTTCAACCAGGGCTCGTGCCCGAACTCGCAGGCCCGTCTCCTCCAGCATCTCCCTCTCCACCCCCTCAGCCAATGTCTCGCCAGCGGCAAGCTTGCCACCGGGAATCGACCAATAGCCCTTCGCTGGGTGAGCGCCCCGTTTCACCAGCAGCACTCGCCCGCCGTCAAACAACACTCCCCCCACTCCGAGAATCGGCCCCACACGCTCCGCCGGCGTTTCCGCTCGAACGTTCATACAGTTGCGTCAGTCTCTGCCGTAGCGAGCACGGGGCCGGATTGCTCAGCGGATGTAAAGAAATTCCTTGAGATTGAAGATGGCATGCGCGAGATCGGCCCAGGCCGACGCGTTGGCGTCTGCGCTGAAGTAACCCAGACTGCGATCGAGCTCCAAGGGCTCCGGCGGGCGTCCAAGAGCCTCCAGGAACATCAACCTGACGGTGTCAGAAGCAGCCATGTCGCCGTTGGCCAGCGCCTCGCCCCACTGCTCCGCCTGGGCAATGACCAGTGGACTGTTCAGCATGGTGAGCGACTGGGCGGGCACGTTAGTCACGTCTCGCTGGCCTCGGGTGGAGGCCGGTTTGGGCTGATCGAACACTTCCAGGAACGGATTGTGAGCATTTCGGCGGATTTCCTGGTACACGCTCCGACGTCCATCCCCGTCGAGCGAGCCCTTGGTCCGGTCGCCCTTGGTCTTGCCCTTCGCGAAGGCGTAGTAAACATTGATCGAGGGGCCGTGAAGGCTCCGGTCCAGCCGCCCTGAAACCGCCAGGACACTGTCGCGAATCGACTCACCGTCCATCCGCCGGATACGCATGTGTTGCAGGAGGTCGTTGCCGGGATCCACAGCACCAGCGAGTTCGGAAGGCTGGCTGTCCAGCTGGTAGGTCGCTGTCATGACCAGTCGCCGGATCATGCTCTTGATCGACCATCCGTCCTTGACGAACTGGTCTGCGAGAAAGTCCAGCAGTTCCGGATGAGTCGGCGGGCTCCCGAGCCGGCCGAAGTTGTCCACGGTAGACACAAGGCCGCGCCCGAACAAGTGCCGCCAAATGCGATTGACCATGACCCGGGCTGTGAGCGGGTTGCGCGGACCGGCAACTTCCTCCGCCAACCGCAGGCGAGTCGTGGCGGGGTCCTCGTAAGGCTGGCCGCCTAGCGCGGTCAAGTACCCCCTCGGAACGGGCTCTGCGGGATTCTTGAAGTCTCCGCGGACCAACAGCGGCTGATCAGGACCGGCTTCGTCCAAGACGCCGGGGGCGCGACGGAAAACCGGCACGGACTGCTCGAGACGACGGTAGTCCGCGACCAGCGTGTCGAGCCGTTCCGAGGCCCCCAGGGTCGCGGGCAGCAGTCCCTGTCGCACGAACCAATCCAGAAAACCGGCTTGCGACTGGGTACTTTGCCCCCTGCGCCAAGCCTGAACCGCATCCCTAAGGCGGTCGGCGTAAAGCTGTTCCAACGCCTCGACATCCTGCGGCACCGGCCCCTTCAGCAGGTAGGAAAGTCCGGTCTCGGTCTCCTTCGGCACGACATCCTTGTCATGGAACGCCACCGCCATGGCTCCGAAGTAGGAACGCCCGTCTTCAGGCGCCGTCGGCCTGGGCTTTTGGCGCGAGTGCTCGGGGTCCAGCTGGAAGTTCGTAGAGTCCTGCACGGTCGCGAACTCGATGTACGCGCTGAACCCCTTCCAGTACGTGGTGTCCCAGCCAGCCCAAACCGGCGAGTCATTCTTGGGGGAATAGCGCTGCCAATAAATCCCTGCACGCGGAACGGCATAGTTTTCCACTATCAGCCTGACGAAACTCAGGCCCGAGCCCTGCACGCGAAAACTGATTCGATCCGTGTCGATCGTGAAGCGGGGTGTTTGCAGCACACCGTCGTGCCGCCTGGAGATGAGACCGCTGTAGACTCCCGGCTCGTAGATTCCCGTGAGGACTCGATCACCCTCAGGCGAAATGGAGAACTCGCCGGGCGATGTCGGGCTGCCTTCAAGACCGGTTCCGAGCCGGATCCACCCTGCGCCAGGCTGCGTGGGTCTCCAAATCGTTCCGAACTCTTGGCGATTGAACTGCTCGCGAAACTCGACCTCCCGCTCCCATCCGGCCACGAGACTGTGCCATTCGGAGAGCAGGTCTTCTCCAGTTCGGGCGGACAGCTGGGTCCACGGATACAACGGGCTGTCCGGGTCGCAAGCAGCGGATTCGATGGCGCGGTCAAGCGCGGCATCGCCGTTGCGAAACCTCGCTGGCAATGCGTCTGCCGATGCGAGCCAGAGTGATGCGAGTGTGTCGCGGATGCTGGCCTTGGTGGCCTGCAACGCGTCCCTGTGCGTGTTCAGAACATCCGGGGCATCTACGGCCCGCTGCACGGGGCGAGCGCTCGCCAAGACGCCGTACAGCGCGTAGTAGTCCCGCTGGCTGATCGCGTCGAACTTGTGGTCGTGGCACCGGGCGCAAGACACGGTCAGGCTCTGGAACGCCTTCGAGACAACATCGATCTGATTGTCAGTCCACTTGACGCGGTCCTCGAGCGGGTCGACCGGCTGGAAACCGTGCTCGATCATGCGGTAGTGGGCAGTGCCCAGCAGCGACTCGTTTAGGCCATCCAGCTCGTTGAGCCTAGGCTCTGGCAGGAGGTCTCCGGCCAAGTGCTCGCGAATCAGCTGGTCGTAAGGGATATCCAAGTTGAACGCACGGATCAAGTAATCGCGGTAGCGCCAAGCTTCCGGGATGTCAGGGTCCCCCTCGCTACCGTGCGATTCGGTGTAGCGAAACAGATCCATCCAGTGGCGAGCCCACCGCTCGCCGAAGTGTGGTGATGACAGGAGGCGCTCCACGACAGTTTCAACGGCCCCCACCGAATCGTCGCCAATGAACGCCGCAATTTCCTCTGCAGTCGGTGGCAGGCCCGTCAGGTCGAAGGAGAGCCGTCGCAGCAACGTGTAACGATCCGCTGCCTTTGCCGGCGTCAGCCCCTTTTCCTCAAGCTTGGCGAGGATAAACCGGTCAACGGTAGATCTCGGCCAATTCCTGTCCACCACAGCCGGCGCGGGAACCAGGCGGACCGGCTGCCACGACCAGTGCTCCTTGCGGCGACTCTCGAGATCGAAGGCTTCACCTGGATCATGTTGCCCCGGGGCCTGCTCGCGCGGCCAGGGAGAACCTGCGTCGACCCACGCCGCCAAATCCTCGATCTGGTCGTCGCGCAACCGGCCCGTGGGCGGCATCGGAACCCGCGCCTCTCCACGCACGGCTCTGAGCAAGAGGCTATTCGCGGAATCGCCCGGCACTACGGCAGGCCCGGAGTCGCCGCCTCGCAGTACGCCGTCCCTGCTGTCAAGATAGAGGTTGGCAAACACGCTCGGCGCTTCCGCGCTATGGCAGGTGTGGCATTGCTCGGCAAGAAGAGGCCGGATCTTCTTCTCAAAGTGTTCCAGCGCAGTCTCACCACCAGCCGCCGTTTCGGGCAGCGCAAAGGCCATGAGCGCGCACATCGACGCCCAACAGCGTATCCCGTGTCGCGCTTCTCGCATCAATTTACCGCCCGTATTATAGTCGCAATCCGGGGCTCTGTAACGCTAGGTCAATCGACTCAAGTCCATCCGATAAACTCTTAGCTTGCAATGGACGCGGCAATCGAGCAGTTCTTTTCCCAGGCCCATTGGTCTCTCCTCATAGCAAGCATCGCGTTGTTGCTGGGCGTCCTCGGCAAGGCCGCGGACTTGCTCGTCGACCAAGCCGTCGAGCTCTCCGAAGACCTCCGGATACCGAAGATGGTCGTCGGTGCGACGATCGTCAGCCTCGGTACGACAACGCCGGAGGCGGCGGTTTCCGTGCTCGCTGCCGTCAAGGGTGCCCCGGGACTCGCGCTGGGAAACTCGGTCGGGTCAGTCATTGCGGACACGGGACTGATTCTCGGAGTGGCCTGCTTGATCGCACCGCTGAAGCTTGATCCGAAAATCGTCAACCGCCAAGGGTGGATGCAGCTCGGAGCCGGTGTCCTGCTGGTTCTGCTTAGCCTACCGTGGAATGACCCGGCGGAAGCGTTCGCTGCAGGCGGCCGTCTGGCGCAAGGGAGCGGGTTCCTGCTCGTTGCCCTGCTGGTAGCGTATCTGTACGTCTCGGTCCGATGGGCGGGACAGGCACGGGCGTCGATCCCAAGCGGGGGCATTCACCACAGCTCTGTCTGGCTGACTTTGCTGAAGCTGGTCGCTTCCGTGGCACTCGTCGTCGCGGCGGCCCACCTCGTCATCCCGGCTGTGGAGGAAGCGGCTCACCGCATTTCGGTACCCGAGAGCATTGTCGCCGCCACGCTCGTGGCATTCGGGACATCCCTGCCGGAACTGGTGACTGCGGTCACAGCCGCCAGACGCGGACATGGTGAGCTTGCTGTCGGCAACGTCATCGGCGCGGACATCCTGAACGTCCTGTTCGTCGCCGGGACGGCCGCGGCCGTCACCTCCGGAGGCCTACGCGCGGGAAGCGACTTCTTTACGATTCTCTACCCGGCTATGCTTCTGATCCTGGTGATCTTCCGAACCGGAATCATCGTGTCGCGAGACGTCCTGCGGCGGGGCTTCGGATTCGTCCTGCTGGCAGCTTATGGCGTCTACCTCGTCATCGCGTACTTCTATCTTCCCGGCGGCATGCCGGGGCACTAGAAGAACCGCGCGAACGGCGACCGGCGAAACTGTCAGCTTCGGATCAGACCCGCTTCGGCAAGGTAGTTCCAGACCGTGTCCGTCGACTCTTCCGGTGTCTGGGTTCCGGAATCGATGCGCACGTCAGCGTGTTCCGGAGTCTCGTACGGGTCTGAGACACCGGTAAAGTTCTTGATCTCGCCCGCAAGTGCCTTCTTGTAGAGCCCCTTGACGTCTCGCGCGACCAGTTTCTCGAACTCGCAGTCCGTGAACACTTCGACGAAGTTTGTCGTTGTCGCGCGCACTTCGCGGCGGACCTGGGCATAGGGAGAGATGGCCGCGGCAATCGCGATCACGCCATTTCGCGACAGCAGGCCGCAGACAAACCCGATCCGGCGGATATTGATATCACGGTCTTCCTTGCTGAAGCCGAGCCCTCTCGAAAGGTTCGTGCGGATGACATCTCCGTCCAAGACTTCAACCTTGGCACCCGATTCGCGCAGCCGGCCCGCAAGCATGTTCGCGATGGTGGATTTTCCAGACCCCGACAGTCCGGTCAGCCAAATCGTGGCTCCCTGATGGATCATAAGCCTCACGCCCGCCCCGGAGGCAGGCTTCCCCTCTTACACATAAACCTAGACTGCGTTACTTGACAGAATACGGACGCCGGGCAGGCAGCACCTGGTCCAGCATCACGTCGAATTCGCGCCGAAGCCGGCCCGCGGCCGAGAAGTGCATTCCGCACTCCTTGTCTTCTTCATTCTCCCACCACCATCGCCCGGCGCGACTGCTCTCGCCATCGGCGACGGGCCGCGTGCACGGCTGGCAGCCAATGCTGCGGTAGCCTCGGGCGTAGAGCGCATGCAGCGGCACATCGTGCCGGGCCGCGTATTCGAAGACTTCGGCGTCCGACCAGCTTGCCAATGGGCAGAGTTTCACAATGCCACCGTGCTCTTCGTCGACGTCAACGTTCTCGACCGTTTCGCGATTGCTGGCTTGATCGCGACGAAGGCCGGTAACCCAGGCATCCAACGTCGAGAGGCGCCGCTTGAGAGGTCGCACCTTGCGAATCTCGCAGCAGAGCCTGCGCTTGGCAGGAAGCTCGTAGAACAAGTTCGGTCCATGCAGCGTGAGCATCGAACTCAGTTCTTCGGAGTCCGGCGCGACCAGTTCCACCGAGATCCCATAACGCCGCCGAACCGCTGCGATCAACTCGTAGGTCTCCTCCGAGAGCCGCCCGGTATCGATGCTGAACACCCGGACGGCATCGCCGGCTATCCCGGCTGCAATGTCTAGAATCACCGATCCAGTGGCCTGAAAACTCGTGCAGATCGCCAAGCCCTCTCCAAACTCGGCGACTCCCCATCGCAGGACCTCCTCAGCGGAGGCGTTGCGGGCCGGCCAGGTGAACTTTGGCTGTGCGAGGGTCATGCGGATTCGCGGGCTGCCGTGACCAGGATCTCGGCAACCTCGGGCCTCGTAAACTCGCTGGGGGGCATCTCGCCGGCACGCAGCATTTGACGGACGGCCCTGCCAGCGAGATGGACATGCTGGTCAGAAGGATGCGGACAGGTCTTCTTGGATGCCATGCCACCACAAACCCTGCAGTAGTGGACAAAGTCGAAGAATATTGGCTCGACCCCGAGTTCCCCCGGCCGGAACTCGGAGAATACTTTCTGGGCGTCAAACGGCCCGTAGTAGTCCCCGACCCCGGCGTGGTCACGACCCACGATGAAATGCGTGATGCCGTAATTCTTGCGAACTTGCGCATGAAAGATCGCTTCGCGTGGTCCGGCATAGCGCATCCACGCCGGAAAACCGGCCAGCATCGCATGCTCGGCCGGATAGTACTTGCGCAGCAGGACGTCGTAGCAGGCAAGCCGAACATCCGCCGGGGTGTCGTCCGCCTTCGTCTCGCCGAGGAGCGGATGAATCACCAGGCCGTCGGCCGTCTCGAGTGCGATCTTGGTGCAGAACTCGTGCGCCCGATGAATCGGGTTTCGAGTCTGGAAACCCACGACCGTTTCCCAACCCTTGGCCGTCACCAGCGCAGCAACCTCGCGAGGGGAGAATGGCAGCGCGCCCGGAAGGTCCAGCGTCCAGTCAGAGCAGCGCTCCACCGTCCCGGCGACCGAGTAGTCTCCCGCGCGGCGCAGCCAATCCACGCCGGGATGCGCTTCATCCTGGGTGCGGAATACGCTGTCCGCGTAGACATCCTTGCGGATCGGAAACACTTCTTCGACATGGAGCAGGCCGGCCGGCTCGTCCCCGTCCATCAACACGACTTGGTCTGATGATCCAATGCGATCCTTCGCCTCACGGTCGATCGGAAAGATGACGGGTATGCTCCAGGGGGCTCCACCGCTGAGATGCATCGTGCGGCACACAGAGTCGGTGTCTGTCGAGTTCAAGAATCCGCGTACCGGCTCGTAGCCGCCTTCGGCCAGCAGGTAGAGATCACTTAGCTGACGAAAGGTCGCCTCATGAGACGGAACCGACGATGCGCGGAGGTCGCAAAGTTGGTGCGCCGGAACCGTCATAGAAAAGCATTATACCCTATCCCTATCGGAATAGTAGGGATTTGATCGCAGGCCTACGCCCTGGTTCCAGTCCGGCGGAACGAAGATGCAGCGCGGGAGGCAGCGGACCAGTCACGGGCTTCGCGGCCGCTCGCGTTTGCGCTGGGCCATGTACTGCTGGATGCAGTCATCGAGGTGCGGCATCGGATCTATGCCGGCAGCCTCGATCTTGGCGCAGGACAACGCTGAGTTCACCGGGCGCGGCGCAGGAGTCTCGTACTGTGAGCGGCTAATCGGCGTGATTTCGGCCCGGCAATCCGCTCCGGCTGCGATCCTGCAAGCGAAGTCGTACCAGGAGACCGTCTCGCGGCCAGCGAGATGGTAGAGGCCGACCGGAATCTGCCGCTCCAGGACATCCAACGACCGCTTCGCCAACGCCGTTCCGAAGGTGGGATTGGTGAACCGGTCGTCGACAATCTGCAATGGGGAGCCTTCAGCGCACCGCCGCAAGACAAACTCCGGGAAATTGCCATGATTCGAATAGCGCCCTGCGGACCCAAACACACCGCTAACGCGTAGCACGTAGTACGACGAGCAGGAAGTGCTGGCATACACGTCCCCGAGGACCTTGGACACGCCGTAGAAGGAGAGCGGTTTGGGCGTGTCGCTCTCCACGTACGGGGTCTTCTTGTCCCCGGCGAAAACGAGATCGGTGGAGTAGTGCAGGAGCGTCGCGCCGACGCTCTCGCAGGATTCCGCCAAGTCCCGGACAGCGGCAGCATTGATTTGGAGAGCCGTTTCGAATTCCTGCTCGGCCAAATCGACCTTGTTGTACGCGGCCGCGTTGAAGACTACCTCCGGGCGATACGATTCCAACAGCTGCCGGACGGCGGCCGCGTTCGTGATGTCCAGTTGACTGCGATCTAGCGCAAGGACCGAGATTTTGCGCTCAGCGCACTCCCGAGCCAAGTCGACGCCGAGTTGCCCTCCGGCTCCGAAAAGGATCGCTCGCACCGGCGTGTCCTACCGATCGGAGACACCCAGCGCGCGAAGCGCGGACTCCAATTCCGAGCGTGCCCGGACGGCTTCTTCCGACGCCCCGCTGATTGCCAACGGAGCGCCTTCCTCCCGCCCTGCCGACATGTCGAACATCCGGCCGTCATCGTAGAGTTTCCAGCGCTGCGTCCGCACCCATCTCTCGCCTGCGTCCGAAGCGTAGGCCCACTCGCGGGGCGACTCTTCCCCGCCCCGCAGGCGGTCCGCAAAGCTGATCCCGTCCAGGTCCTCGGGCGGCTCGCCCCCTGCCAGATCGACAAACGTGGGCAGCCAGTCACTGAAGTCCACCAGATCGTCCACGACCTGGCCGGGACCGAGAGTGCCCGGCCAGCTCGCCACAAGCGGGACTCTCGTTCCAGCGTCAGTCAGATCGCCCTTGCCTCCCCGCACCTCCACACCGTTCCATCGCATCAGGATCGGCTGCTTGAGCATGTCATTGCCCTGGGCGGTGAAATAGTACGACTTCGGCGTCCCGTTGTCCGCGGTGAACAAGACCAGAGTGCGCTCCCGGATCCCTAACTCGTCGATCGCGTCGACCAGTCTTCCCAGTCGCTCGTCCAGGTTCTCCACCATTCTCTTGTAGCTGTCATAGTGCCCTTGCGGACCCAGCGGGGGAGGTGTACCGATGTCGTCCGTCACGTCGTGCGCCAAGGCCATCGAGTAGAACGCAAAGAACGGATTGTCCCGGTCCCGCCGCACGAAATCGACGAGCAGGTCGAGGTAGACATCCGGACCGTAGCGCTCGTTCACGTCAGAGCGAACCTTGCCGTCTTCGTATATCAGTGGCCGGTAGTATCGCGGTCCCTCGTGCCAACCGAAGAGAGACCATCGGTCGAAACCCAGCCGACGCGGGTGGTCCGGTTCTTCCCGGAGAAGGGTCAGCTGCCACTTTCCGGCAACCGCCGTCGCATAGCCAAGTTGGCGCAGCTGGTTGGCAACGGTAGATCCCTCGAATCGCTCAGGGTACGAACCCCAAGCCGGATGCCCAAGGCGAAAGGGATACTTCCCTGTCAACAGGGTCGTTCGGGTCGGATGGCATCGGGGCATTGCATAGCAGTGTCGGAAGAGCATGCCTTGGGAAGCCAGCGCATCGATGCGAGGCGTGGCGAACGATGTCCCGCCGTAGCAGCCGATCGCCTGGTCACCGACGTCGTCAGCCAAGACAAAGATGATGTTGGGCCTGTCCGCAGCGAAACTGACCCCGCAGCAAGCTACCCACAGGGCGAGTATCACGCAAGGCCTGACCCGCATCGGAGCCCATGATACTGCACTTGCCCGCAACCTCCGGACGAGACGGAGCTTGCCTGAATGTACTATGAACGGGTAATGAAGCCTCTGGTCACAGGCGCAACCGGATTCATTGGGCAGCAACTGTGCAAGTCCCTGCGCGCCCCAAACGTCTTGACCCGCCGTCCCGAGACGGTTCCGGCCGCCCTCGCCAGCGCTGCCTGCTTCCGGTGGGACCCATCAACCGAGGCACCGCCCATTGAAGCGCTCAACGGTTGTGACACGGTCTTTCATCTAGCTGGAGAACCGGTCGCGGAAGGCCGTTGGAACGATGCCAAGAAAGCACGTATCCGGGACAGCCGGGTCGTCGGCACGAAAAACCTGGTCGCGGGCCTGGGTCAATTGGACCAGCCACCAAAGGTCATGATCTCCGCCTCGGCGGTCGGGTTCTACGGAAGTCGGGGAAACGAGATCCTGTCAGAGGATTCGCCGCCTTCCAGCGGCTTCCTTGCCGATGTTTGCCAGGAGTGGGAGAACGCAGCCGCCGCAGCCACGGGCTTCGGGACGCGGGTGGTGACGGTTCGGATCGGGATGGTGCTCGGAAAGAGTGGCGGAGGTCTCGCCAAGATGCTCCCGCTGTTCCGGCTTGGCCTGGGAGGGCCGCTGGGCAGTGGCCGGCACTGGATGCCTTGGATCCATGTGAAAGACCTCGTCCGGCTCTTCGTCTTCGCCGCCGCCCACGAAGGAGTGCAAGGCCCTATGAACGGCGTTGCTCCTAATCCGGTAACCAATCAGAAATTCACGCGGGCCCTGGGTCGGGCGGTAAGGCGTCCGGCGGTCTTGCCCGCACCTGCTTTCGCTCTGCGGCTTGGACTCGGCGGCTTCGCCGAAGTACTGCTCGCATCGCAACGCGTCACGCCCGGTGCCGCGCTCGGCGCCGGATTCAAGTTCGACTATGACGATATCGATTCAGCCTTGGCGGCCCTCTGAAGCGACGGAATCGCACTGCCGGGCCACGGTCACTTCAGCCATCGGTTGAGAAACCAACCGCGCACATCTGCATCGCCGCTAGGCGGTATCGGATCCGCCATCCTCGGTCGAGCGGGCCAAGTTTCGGAGCATGCCCTCAAAGATCAGGACATGTAGTGGGAACAGGGCATACCAATACAGATTTCCGAGCCAGCCAACGGGATCGAATTCCGCTGTCTGCCTCAGCGTGCAGGTCGTGCCATTCGGTTCCACCTCGAACTGGAGCCAGGCGCGCCCTGGAAGCCGCATTTCGGCGTAGAGTCTCAGTCGACGGTTTGGCTCGATCGCTTCGACGCGCCAAAAATCGACTGTGTCGCCGACCTGGAGATGGCGAGGGTGCTTCCGGCCCCTCCTCAATCCCACGCCTCCTACCAGAAGATCCAGGAATCCCCGGAGTTTCCACAGCCAGTTCGCGTAGTGCCATCCCGTGCTCCCACCGATCGCCTCTACCGCCGCAAACGCGCGCTCAGCGGAAACCCTCACTTCGGTCGCGCGGGAGTCCACCAAGCGCTTCCCGAATCGGAAACCGCCCCAGCGGAGCCGAGTCTCAAGGGAAGGGTATGCGTCCGACCAGCGTGTGACGGCAAACTCGCGGTCTTCGTTGCTCAACGCACGAACCAAGGCCTCTTTCGCAGTCCTCGGGCGGATCTCGAAGGCTCGAAGGGCTTCGTCATCTCGGACTACAGTCTCGTTGCGCACGCCATCGATAAGCTTTCTCCCGACCCGCGCATACACGGGAGTGACCAGACCGAGCCACAGGCTCGAGAGCCGGGGGGTCAGGAACGGCACGGGTAGAATGACCCGCCGCAATCCACGCAGCTGAGCGTACTCCTCCAGGAGATCGAGATACGAAACGCGGTCGGCCCCACCGATCTCGAAGACGATGCTTCGACCGATCTCCACGTCCAGCCCGGCGATCAAGTAATCGATGACATCCTCGACTGCGATCGGCTGTGCCAAGGCGCGAGTCCATCTCGGCGTCACCATGACGGGAAGGCGGTCCACCAAAGTACGAATGATCTCGAAGGACAGGCTCGCCGATCCGAGAATGATCGAGGCTCGAAACTCCAGCGTTTGCACGCCGGAATCCCGAAGGATCCGGCCGACCTCCTGACGGCTCTCCAAGTGCGGGGAAAGACCAGTCCCTGCACCCAGCCCGCCAAGATAGATGATGCGGCGCACACCTCGGTCCTTGGCCACACGGCCGAATGTATGGGCAGCTTTGCGGTCCAAGCTCTCAAACTCGCGACCGGAACCCATTGAATGGACAAGGTAATAGGCCGTGTGGACTCCAGCGAGCGCAGCCCCAAGCGATTCCTCTGCCAGGACATCCCCGCGAAACACGCGAGTCGAAGGACTGACGCGAGATTCGAGGTAGGCCGGGTTTCTAGACAGGCAGCGAATCCGATGCGGCGTTGATTCCAGGGCGGCAAGAAGACGGCCGCCGATGTACCCGGTAGCGCCAGTGACTAGGACGTCGGAACTCGTTCTGATGGAATGATCGGCCTTCATCTCTCGCCCCCAAGACTGCCTGCTCTAAGGCTAGCGTCCCGTCACCTCACAGGCTCCTTGCACGGCTACGGCCTGAGGTCCCTTCCATCGCGACAGTTCGACCTGGATCCACCATCGACCACACTTCAGGTGGCGGATCCGATCTTCCACCCCGGCCAAGTGGAAATACAAGCGCTCGCAAGGAACTCGCGGAATTTGCGACCCCTTACCACGAGAGGACCCATCACGCCATCCACCGATAGATTCCGCACGACCCGGTTCTAGGGGGCGCCTGAAGCCAGCACTCTGGGAGCACGGGCGATGTCAGGAACACAATCGGGGCTGCTCTCGCCCACGCTGCGCTCCCAGGGCTCCAAGTCAAGAACCGACTCGCCGCATTGGTCCGGGCGTGTGCCACCGCATCATGGGTGTGCTTGGAGCGCGCGGGTAATCCACAGTACACTCCAAGGCACACCATGGACCTCTCAGGAAAAGCCGCTCTTGTCACCGGGTCGAGTAAAGGTATTGGGCGCGGTATCGCAATCAAGCTCGCAAAACTCGGCTGCGACGTTGCCGTTCACTACAACTCGGACCAACCGGGTGCGGACGATGTCGCGGCAGCGATCCGGGCTGAGGGTCGGGAGACAATCACGGTTCGTGCAGATGTTGGCAAGGCGGGCCCGGTGCAAGATATGTTCGAGACCGTCCTCGGGCAGTTCCGCCGCCTCGACATCCTCGTGAACAATGCCGGGACGCAGGTTTGGGCGCCGCTGCTGGAATTGTCCGAGGAAGACTGGGACAAGGTGATCGACACAAACCTCAAGGGCTGCTTCCTCTGCACGCAGCTCGCCGGCCGGCACATGAAGAAGCACGGCGGAGGACGCATCGTGAATATCGGTTCGGGCTGCAACAAGTTTGCCTTTCCGAACCTTGTCAGCTACACGGCCAGCAAGGGCGGGATCGAACAGCTCACCAAGGTCGCCGCGGCCGAGTTGGGAGAGCACGGCATCACCGTGAATTGCGTCGCCCCCGGTGCAATCCTGATCGAGAGGACGGAACGAGAGGCCGAGGACTACGCCGGCCAGTGGGCGCGTCTGACCCCGATGGGGCGGGTGGGCTATCCGGACGATGTCGCAGAGGCCGTGGCCTTCATCTGCACGGACGCTGCCGATTTCGTTTCGGGCCAGACTCTGATGGTCGACGGCGGGATCTTCACCAGGGGGCCATGGGCATACTGAATGGAAATCATAAAGAGCGGCGAACAGGCAAATCGTGCCGTGCCGGTAGTAATCGTGGGTGCGTGTGTGGATGTGCCCGGTTCCGAGCGGCAGCCCCGGCTGGGTGCGTTAGCCCCGGCTGGGTGCGTTCCAGCGCCTGGCATTGCGTCTTCTCGTCGCAGCACAGCACGACCGACTTCTCGGGTGGGTCCAGATACAACCCGATCACGTCCCAGAACTTGCGTTCGAAATCCTTGTCGTTCGACAGCTTGAAGGTCTTGGTGCGGTGCGGCTTGAGGTCATTCCGACGCCAGATGCGGCCGACCGTGGACGACGAGATCCCGGCCTCCCGGCCCATGCTGCGCGTGCTCCAGCGTGACCCGCCAGCCGGCTTCTGTCCCGCCTGGGCGATCACCTTCGCGACCGTCCCGGCAGGGATCGACGGCCGCCGGCCGCGACCGGACTGGTCGCGCAGGCCGGCGATGCCCTCGGCATCGAATCGCCGGGACCAGCGATTGACGCAGGCGACGCTGGCGCCCACACGCCCGGCGACCTCGCGCTGGCTGAGGCCCTCGTGACGCAGCAGCACGATGCGGGCCCGTAGACAGTCGCGCTGGGAGGTGGTTGAGGCCCGTAAGCGTCGTTCCAGTTCCGCCCGTTCCTCCGGGGACATATCGAGAACCTCGATGGGGCGTGCCATGGGCGCAGCCTCTCTAGTAATGGCATAAAGCTTCCGGCGTTATTTAATGGTATTTTAGGCACAGGACACTAGGCAAAACTAGCCCGCAAAGATTCTCGAACTCCTCATTCGATCCTCTGCTTGCTGAGTGTACCGTCCGTTCGCGGCTTGGTGGATTGGTCGCGACGTGCGAGAGTATCGTTTCTGTAACGACTGAGTGCCGCAGATCAGACTGAGTGGGCCATCAGCTTGGACTAACCGCCGGGGATATGATGGTTCAGCGACGGGTTGCTTTGGCAAGGCTCTGCCGCGCACTGGGAGGAAGGGGTTCATGGGCTTTTCCCTGTTGACTACCGCGGCCGAGACTCAAGTTCCGGTGTCACGTAGGCCCTTGCGGGTGATCGGAATCGACCTAGGTACCACGAACTCGGCCGTAGCCGAGATTCTCGTGCCAGCCGAGCTTACCGAGGCACCCGAAGCGCACTGCATCGACATCGAACAACCTACTCGGCAAGGGCCACAATTCCACACGCTGGTGCCGTCTGTCTTGGCGCGCCATGACGGCCAGATCTATGTGGGGGCGGGAGCAAAGGATCTCCGAGCCCGTATGGGCGACCTCAAACTTGAGCGGAATCGTAGTATTTTCTGGGACTGCAAGAACGACATAGGTGTTCGGCGAACCTACCACAAAGCCCCGATGGGCTTTCGTTCCGCCAAAGAGATCGGGGGCCATTTGCTGAAGTTTCTCACCGACTCTGCATCTGACGGAGGAAGCCAGTCGACGGATGCGACCGTGGTAACGGTGCCGGCCTCGTTCCAAGCTGCGCAACGACAGGACACGCTTTGTGCTGCCGAGCTCGCCAACATCGATATGACTCCCGGTGCGCTGCTAGATGAACCCGTCGCAGCCTTCCTCGATTACCTGTTTGCCCATGGCGCGGAGATCATATCGGGGACGTCTGAGCCCCGTCGGTTAATGGTCTTTGACTTTGGTGGCGGGACGTGCGATGTCGCCCTGTTCGAAATGCGGCCACCAAAGCCCGACGGCCCCGCTGGAATTTTGGTTGCGCCGCTCGCGGTCTCGCGCTATCACCGCCTCGGCGGCGGAGACATTGATCGGGCGATAGTCGTAGAGGTCCTGATCCCGCAGCTCGTCAAGCAGAACGAGTTGCACGCGCACGCGTTAGACTACCGCGCAAAGGCCGATTACGTGATTCCAGCGCTGCTCGGCTGTGCAGAATCGCTGAAAATCGGACTGTGCCGGGAGATCGCTCGGCTCAAGAAATTTGGCCGCTACGAGGAAGAACGCTCGAAGCTCGTCCAGAAGAACCCAGGCGTCTATCCCTGCACTCTGCGTGATGGAACTACGCTTCGCCTCCAATCGCCGACGTTGAGCGTGGTCGAATTCGAGACGGTTCTGAACCAGTTTCTCGACCGCGACCTGCTCTATCCGCGCGAGACCGACTATCTGATGACTTGCTCGGTCTTCGCTCCGCTTCAGGACGCACTCGCGCGTTCCAACTTGGAAAGAGAAGATGTCGACCTGTGTCTGCTGGTTGGCGGTAGTTCCCTGATTCCGCAGATAGCCGAAGCGATCGATGGATTCTTCTTGGCCGCTAGGATCCTGAGCTTTGACGATTCGGAGCGAACCCAGACGGCTGTCGCGCATGGAGCCGCTTGGCAGGCGTTGTCACTGGCCGTTCACGGGAAGGGACTTGTCAGGGCCGTCACGAGCGACAGCATCAGTATCCGTACTGCGAATGGACTGGTCGAGTTGATCGGTGATAGTGCCGAGCTTCCGTACCCATCAGTCGGAGACTGGGCAGAGAGCGATCGACTTGTGGTGCCCGAGACAAGCTTGACGGACGACATGAAGCTGCGGGTGGAATTGTGCGGTGGCGATGGCCGGACCCTCATGAGCGGGATCTGGATGATCCGGTCGATCGTCGACAAGGGCGATCCGATACGGCTGCTTTATCGCATGGATTCCAATCAGGTGCTGCATCTTCGCCTCGGCTATAAAGACGATGACGACCCTACTCGCGAGTACAATCTCACCGTCGAGAACCCACTGACCAGTGTGGTGAATCCGAATGCCAAGCGCGACCAGGTTCTCGATCTGGAGGAACAAATGCGCACGGGAACATTGTCGAAGACCGAGCAGCGGAACACGGTCGCTAGGATCGCGGAATTGGAATCCGAATCGGGCCACTACGAGAAAGCCCTGAGCCTGTTGAGCAGTCTAAACAGGGTCACACCAGACAACGGACTCCTCAACCGCATGGGCATCATCGCCGGCAGGCTCGGCGATCACGAAAGGGAGGAGAAGTTCTATCGTGAAGCTGCCCGAATTCCGTCAGTATGGAACGGCCCCCTATTCAACCTGGCGCTGTCGCAGCGGCGGCAAGGTAAGCCGATGGAGGCGATGGAGACAATCGACGCGGCGATCGCACGCCAAGCGGACCCGTCCAGCTTGATCCTCAAGGCCCTCTTGTTCGACAAGCTGGACCATCCAAAGACAGAATGCGCTGAGTTACTAGAACGTGCGCTTACGGCGTTCGGACCTCTCGCCGCTCTGAGCGAATTTGACCTGATCTGGTATGGGATAGGCGCAAACCTCGCCCAAGATGGCAATCGCCAGCAAGCAGCCGAAGAGGAGCGTAAGCGCCGCGGCAGGAGGTCGGATCCTGTGCCGGACGGCGTGCTTCCAGAGACGAAGGGCGAGATTATCAGGGGGCAGCGGTGAGTTGGCTTGTTCCTCGAACTGAACTGACCGACTCGCAGAGTCGAGCGGTTGGATTGAGTTCGAAGCAGCACCGCCTCGTGTTGGGGTCGCCGGGCTCCGGCAAGACAATCGTTCTACTGCACCGGGCGCGCCATCTGATTGACGAGAACCAGATCCCACCGGAGCGATTCCGATTGTTCGTCTTCACGAACGCTCTCAAGGCCTACATTCGGACCGCGCTCCGCGACCTAGAACTTCCAGACGAATGCGTCATGACATTCGACGCATGGTGCAGCGAATACTACCGAAACCGAGTCAATGAACGCCTGCCCTGGAACACCGAGTCCAGGAATCGCGATTGGGTAGTGATCCGACAGGCGGTGTGGGAGAACTCCCGCAAGCTTTCAAAATCGAATCGCCTCTACGACTTCGTGATGGTAGACGAGGGGCAGGACCTGGATCGACGCGACTTTGAGACCTTGGCAGCTGTTGCCCAGCACGTGACAGTCTTTATGGATCCCAAGCAGAAGCTCTACGAGCGGGATGCTGACGAGTCAGGCGTGGCGAAGGCACTGGGCCTGCGCCGCCGCAATCTCACATTGCTCGACGCCTACCGTTGCTCCCCGTACATAGTAAAGGCGGGTGCCTCATTCGTCCGCGACGAAGTGGAGCGGCAACACTTTATCGAGCAGAATCCGCCTGTCGAAAAAGGAGAGCGTCAGGTGCCCCTCCTGTATCTCGCCCGCGATGCGCAAGACGAGCGGACGCACTTGATCGATGTGGTCCGGACTCGAATCGACAGGAACGAGCGAATTGCCGTCCTGTTTCCAACTAGGCGACACGCGTTCGGCTACGGCCGTGCCTTGCGAGAAGCCGGTCTTGAGGTGGAGGTCAATCGGTCCGGGGGCAAGAAGGACGGTACCCTTCCGACCATCGATTTTGGTACTCCTTTGCCGAAACTCATGCCTTACCCGAGCTCGAAAGGACTGACATTTGACACTGTCCTGATGCCGCGTCTGAATTGGAAGTTGTTTGGGAGCACCGATGCGGAAAGGGTGGAACGCTGGCTGTTTGTGGGCATCACCCGGGCTACCCGGTGGATCTACGCCAGCACGACTGACGGTGAAGACGCCCCGTTCTTTGATCGGTTCAGGGAATTAGAACGGCGAAAGCAGATGACCATCAAGTGGGCCACTGATCGCTTGCATGCAGGGTCCGCGGTAACAACAGAGACTGGTAAACCCGCTGAGGAAAATGACCTGACAGACCTCTTTTAGCACAGTACTGAGTCGGAGTTGCCGTTGGCCAAAGCGACCAAACCATTACTCATGTGTGCTTTCGAACATCTCGGCTTGCTCTCCAACTTGTGGGGAGTGAGCCAATCGGGTTACTTCCGACCAGCTCTGAACTAAGCTGTTGTATGAAAGAGCTTCTGCGGACCGCTTCCCCCGCTCGCACACTGTGTATAGCCGGTAGCAGAGTTCGCGCGCAGTTTCCGCCATTCCGCCAAGGTCCGACGCCAATGCTGCCGCACCTTCTTCGCCAACCTCGTCTAGGACCCGGATCAGGTGGTGGACAGCCTCCCACGCCGTCAGCCGCGAGTCGGTCTTGGGATCCCAGTCTCTTGGCAGATCCCCGGGAGCCAGCAGCTTCACTGTTCCGGCGCGAGAAGCGAGGATTCCGGCTTCAACCATACCTGCCACGCTCGTGTTCTTCGCTTTGGATAGCGTCTCGGCATCACCATAGTCCCCCTCGGCAAAGCCATGTTGCTCGAACCAGGCGAGCGCCCACCGGCTGTCGGCATCAAAATCGCCTTCTTGCTCAGCCAGTACCTCATCGAGAATCTGGTTGATAAGCGCCAGGGCCTCACGCACGGACAACGGTTCTCCAGCTGCGTCGAGCACCCGGGCGTAGCGGGTGTATACGGCCATACCGGGGCCGATTGCGGCCTGGGCCAGGTCGACGGGCGCGATATTGCCGGTCTGCAGCAGGCGAACCGCCTGCGGCAGCTCCGACTTGAGGGCCGTCAGGAAGTCGCGCCTCGTTCCGACAGGGGCGTCGGAGGTACGGCGGCGGCAGACGAGCACGATGCTCGAGGCGAGGGCGTTGGTTCCCATGCCGATCATCCGGTTGCTGAGCTCGGTCCGTATCGGCCAGGTGCCGCTGATCGCGAAGCCGGACCGGATCACTGCGTCGAGGAACGTCTCCCATCCGGTGCTTGCGATGCCCGTGTCCCCTTTCCGCTCGGACTGCTTGAAGGCGTAGTAAATCGTGACCGGAAAACCGGGGTGGGCCTGCTCGGAAAGCTGCCTTAACGCCCCGGTCATGCCGTCGAGGAAGAATGACTCGGCCGCGGCCTTGCTTCCGTGGCGGTATGGAGTGGCGACCAACTCATCGGCCTTCGGAACGGCCACTGTGGCGAATAGATCAGGAAAGACTGGCTTCAGCGCCCTGCGCAACCAGACATAAAAGAAGTCGGAAAGGTCAGCGTAGCCGATGTTGTCATAATAGGGCGGGTCCGTTGAAACCACTTTGGCGAACGACCTGCTCTGGGTTGCCGCGTCCGATTGGGCACCTTTACCGCCAACGGTTCCCGGAAACACCTCAACACATTTCCAAATCCAGTCCACCATCGCCATCCAGTTCCCACTGGCCGATGAGAACGGGTTGGCCTCCGTGTAGTCCCAAGTCATCGGGATCGCTTGGCGGCCAAAGGTGTTGCGCATCTTCTCACCCGAATTGTGCCAAGTGCAGATAGAGGACCAGTAGTCGGCAACCTTGTCTACTGCAAACGCCAGATACACCCCGACCGCCTCGGCATAGGCCGGCGCCCCGATGCCGCCGTCCCGCAGCGGCCTGCCGTCGTCAGGCAGCCCGGCTGCCATGGCGTCGCGCCGGACGCGCTCCATTGCCTCCTCCACCAAGGCAGAGAAGGTCGTCAGTGCAGAGAGCTGGCGGGAGGTGAAGAGGTCGCTGAACGTAGAAAGGCCGTAGTTCGGAGTCTTGAAATCGCGTGGGTTCTTGGGAAGGCGAAGTTCCGGTTTCCATGTTGGTAACCGGTCGTTAGCGATAGCTTCATGCTCTGCTGTAGGACTTAGGTAAATCCGGCTGCGATCGCCCTCTGCAACAATCGCCATAAGCCGTTTACCCATCGACCCCGCTTTCCCTTCAGCTCGGATGTGGTCGTATGTCACTGGTACACCCGACATTAGGCAGCGAAATGACTGTCGCTTTCCGGCTGTTGTACCTCGCCTAGCTACATCTTGATCCGGCGGCTGTCCGACCCTCACTTCAAACCTATATCCCTGTGCCTCGATAAATGGCTGGACGTATGCCTCTTTGCCCTTCTTCGTCGACAGCATGAAGGTAGACACGAGTGGCACTTGTACTTCGGCGAATCCCGGATTCGGGCTCTTCACGGTCCGGGCCCACAGCCAGGCGATTACCCTTAGCCTCTTCCCTTCGTAAGGCCTCAGATCGGGGCGTTCCCGAATCAGGCCCGATGAAATCTCCACTTGTGGATACAGATGCCCGATCCGACTCTCGGCCTCGTCCCGCATCCACTGGCCGTAGTAGCGAACGTCCTCAGCCAGCCCCTGGGCTCCGCTCCACGTCCGGGCGAAGAAAGCTTGATCATCCCGCGATGCCGGGCTTACTGGCTCCCTGCCGGCGAACCTCGGCGGTATCTCGATCATCGCCTTGTTAATGAGCACGGCGACCGGATTCAAGTCGCTGGCGTGGGCTTCGAGGCCCAGGCGCTGCGCCTCCAGCGGCAGCGCACCCCCACCGGCGAAAGGATCATGGAATGCCGGCAGCGCGTGACGGTCGAATAGCTCGTTGGCGCGATCATGCCCGGCCTGCTCGGCGCAGGACCGGCGCCAACTCTGCCAGATCTCTGCCCTCGCTT
>MKWU01000909.1_pt1 | contig 54386 bp, 45 predicted proteins | sample 809101 | NCBI WGS metagenome assembly MKWU01 (sample SAMN05860141, study PRJNA318959) | sponge metagenome | host: Aplysina aerophoba | place: Slovenia: Piran, Adriatic Sea, Gulf of Piran | collected 2013-05-07 | reverse complement strand
ACACGCTGCCGTCGGCGTTCACGATCCCGACAGGTCAGTTTTCAGCGACCGCCACAATACAGATCACCGACGATCGCGACACCGAAAACGACGAGACTGTTGTGTTGTCCGCTTCGGCTGCCAGTCTGACCGTGACAGGTGCGACCTTTACGATCACCGCCAACGACGATCACGGGGTGTTCGTCAGCGGGCCCACGGTCAGGGGCGTGTTTGTTGGCCAAAAGGCGACGTATTCGGTCGAGTTGAACACCAGACCGTCGGCTGACGTGACGGTCACCGCCTCTAGCGGCAACCCCGAGTACGCGACCGTCGCGCCTACAGCGCTGACGTTCACCACCGCTGATTGGGACACGCGGCAGACGTTCACGTTGACCGGGGTAGAAACCGGCACCTCCACAGTCACCCACGCAGTCTCAGGTACAGACCCGAAATACCCGACCACCATGGCTGTCAACTCAGTGGAGGCACGCGTGTCCGTTTTTGTCCCGCCGGTGTTCAACCCGGGTCCGCCGCCGGCACCGGAGCCGTCGATGCTGGTGTTGACCACCGACGCAGACGACGACACCGTCATCGAGGGCGGGTCGGTGGCTGTCACCGCAACGCTTGATGAGGCGGCCACGTCGGCGGTGTCGGTGACGTTGACCGCCACGGGCACTGCCACAGCCGACGAAGACTACACGCTGCCGCCAGCGTTCACGATCGCCGCCGGCCAAACCACCGCGGCGGGCACAATTCAAATCACCGACGACGAAACCGCCGAAGACCCAGAAACGGTCATCCTCACCGCCACCGACACCGGCCTGACAGTCACGCCAGTGACCTTGACGATCACCGACGCGCCCGGTGTGTCGTTGTCGACCAGCGCCGTGTCGCTGCAAGAAGGCACGACCGCGGTTTACACGGCGGTGTTGGACACGCAACCGTCTGCGAGTGTCACAGTCACCGCCACCAGCGGCACACCAGACGCAGCGACAGTGTCTGAGGCGGTCACGTTCACCACCGACAACTGGGGCACCGCCCAAACGTTCACCGTGACCGGCACCAACACAGGCACCTCAGAGATCACCCACACCGCAACCAGCAACGACACAAACTACACCCTCCCCACGGTCGGCACAGTCACCGCCACGATCACCGGCACCGACGTTGAAGAAGCAGGGTTCGTTGACGTTGACCCAAGCAACAGTCACGCAGCCAGCATCAACGCCGTGTTCGGTGCCGGTATCACCACCGGCTGCAGCCAAAACCCGTTGAGTTACTGCCCCAACCAACCAGTAACCCGAGCCCAAATGGCCACATTCCTAACCAGAGCCCTCAAACTCGACGACACTACAGAAGCAGGGTTCACCGACGTTGACCCAAGCAACAGTCACGGAGCCAGCATCAACGCCGTGTTCGCTGCCGGTATCACCACCGGCTGCAGCCAAAACCCGCTGAGTTACTGCCCCAACCAACCAGTAACCCGAGCCCAAATGGCCACATTCCTAACCAGAGCCCTCAAACTCGACGACACCACAGAAGCAGGGTTCACCGACGTTGACCCCAGCAACAATCACACAGCCAGCATCAACGCCGTGTTCGCTGCCGGTATCACCACCGGCTGCAGCCAAAACCCGCTGAGCTACTGCCCCAACCAACCAGTAACCCGAGCCCAAATGGCCACATTCCTAACCAGAGCCCTCAAACTGTCAACACCCACACAATCCTAGAAACACAACACAACCAACAATTCTGTGATGGTAGACAACAAAGCAATTGCATGCTTCGATGCCGCCGAACATCTCACGGCTAAACAAGCTGCGATATCGTAGCTTCAGGCAGCACGCGCCGAGAATGACCCACCATTAGCGACCGCAGTCTCTGGAAATAATACACTGTCGAAGATTACGGCTCACCTGGTCGCCACTACCCCAAAGTCAAGACTGTCGCCTATCACAAGCCAACCCCGCCGATCCAGTTACGACGTTGTCATATTCGGCGGAGCGATGATCGGCTCCTCAATCGCATGGTCCTTGAGCGACCTCAACCGTTCTAGCGGCAGGGGCCCTTAGGTGCTCGTAATTGAAAACGAATACCGCACGCTAGATCTAACGCCACTAGGTTACAACCGGATAAACCGCCAAAAACCCTTCACCGAAACCGCCGTAATCTGAACGGCAGAAACCCATGACGACCGCCGAACCCAAACTGACGGCCGCCGCTATTGGTCGGTGTTAGACAGCTGATCGACAGCGTTGAGGAAATGCGCGATGTCGATCATCGGTATTCCTCTCTTCCGCGCGGTTTTTGCCTTGCCTGACTGCGACAACGGATCAGCAGCGACGAGCAGCGAGCATTTCTTTGTCAGGTTGGACGCAACGGTGAGTCCGACATCTTGAGCGGCCTGAACTAGTTGTTCGCGGTCGATTCCGAGTTGCGAAGACGCGCCTGTGAAGCAGACAACATCTCCGACCCTCATAGTGACCGTTCCAGCAGCGGAGTCGTAGTTAACGCCCTGGACGTAGGTGCCTGAGAAACTCTTGGGATCGAGTCGAAGTATCCGAGCAATATTCTCGGAGAGCGCCTGCTCACTCTCGGTCACGATTCCGTCAGCAACGATTCGTTGCGTTAGAAGGTCATAATACCGAGTATGCAAGATCAGTCTTCGTTGGTCACTGAGACCAAGGTGGAATGCCGTGTCATCGAGCCACTTCTGTTCAGCGGGTTCGAGTATCCCGTCGTCTAGGCACCGGTCCAAAACATCGAGATAAACCGACTCGTTAGCTACCGAGGTCTGAGGCCAGTCAGTTCGACTGACAACTTGTCCAAGTGACCCCCGGCGCGCCGAAGCTTCTGGGCGGCGGATGGTGAGACCCGAGGGTGCGTCCGAGCAACTGAACGACGCGTTTCGCACGCTGTTGAGGACCTGATAAGGACTCTGATGGCTAAACACGCCCAGAGCTGCACGGGCATCGTCGAGCGCGCCGTGCGAAGGGCGGTGCGTTCCGAAGCGCTCGGCCGCGATTGCCAATTTCAAACCGGTGAGTCTGTAGGTACACACGCCAACACCCGGGTCGAACGCCGCTTGGTCCAACCTCTCGATTTCCTGCGAGAGGAATCTGACATCGAAGCTGATGTTATGCGCGACCAGAATTGCACCATCAAGTCGCATCGCAATGTCAGCGGCAACCGCTGCGAATGGAGGGGCGGATTGCAACATCGTCGGCGTTATGCCGTGGATCCTTACCGGACCGGGGTCTCGTTCTGGCTGGACCAGCGTGTCGTACTCATCAACGATCTCGCCGCCAGTCACGGTGACGCATGCGACCTCGACGATGCGGTCATTGCGCGAAAAACCAGTCGTCTCAACATCGATCACCGCGTATCTGGGTGCTGCGTCTCGATTAGTGTTCATAATTTCCTTGTCTTTTGAATGTCGGTGAGCCTGTCGACTAAGCAAACATTAGTTGCAGGATTCGTCGCCGTCTATTGCATCGGTTGATTCGTCATCTGATTTTGATGATGCGGGAGGGGAGATCGGTGGTGCTTTGGGCACGAATGTTTGGAGGCCCTGCAGCACCTCGGCGTAATAGGTAACCGTAGCGTCAATCACCGAATCGATGAACCCGGGCGTACGTTTGGTTGCTCGACTTGTGCCCATCTGCGAATGGAGTCGCAAAATAAAACGCGCTGGAGGTTTCTTGTCTAGGCTTAAGCAGGCCAGTGGGTCTTCTCGAAGTTCGGCCAGAGAAGCGGTCACAGGACTCTTGGTTGCTTTCGGAAACGCATCAACCAACAAACTCTCCGGCGCGTTTCTTAGTTGTCTGACAAGCCAGACCACGCGAGCACGCGCAGTGCGGTCGTCGGGAGCTCTCAGTCGGGTACTCAACGTAATTCTTCGGGCTCGCAAGTTGACCTCAAGTTCGATATCGCCCACAGTGTCCGGGACACGTAACTCACCGCTCAAAATGCCCGTTTCGCAAAGCGAATCAATAAAACCTTTGCTGCGCAGCCGTGAGTCTTGCTGATGCGTCTTGGGGATGACTTCGATAGTGTCCGATCCAGTGTCGACACTCAAACGCATCGCAGTTACGCTTAGTAGTTGATCCCAACGTTGACACACATCAGCAACGGCGGGATCACGCTTCGATAGCCGGTCTTCAAAAGCCCCATCCCGGACCGAAACCCAACCTGTTCCCATGTCGGAAAAATCCACCACGCCGGAGTTCGGGTGGGTCAAATAACGGATCAACTCTCCGAGAATCCACGCCTGTTCTGGATCTTCAATACCTCGATGATGGTGCTCCTTGATTGCTTTGGAAACAATTTTCGCCCAAGAAACATGATGCAGGTCTGGGCCAGTTCGACCCCGCACTCGAATGCCTTCAGTCGGATGAACTCCTGGTGACGGTGCTATTTCGTTAGAAATAGAAATCACAGCAGGCACATAGTTGGCTTTCGCGGCCTCAATGTAAGCGGTCAATTGATCAAGACGGAGAGGTGCCGCGCCAGTCTTCACTTCGACGTACGCTTCGAAAGCAACTTTTTTGCCTTGCGACACGCGTATCAATCCATCGGGACGCAAAGAAGTTCCATCGGAGGTTTCGCATTCCGGTTGAACGAATGCCTCAATTTGTGCTCGCTTACCGATTCTCACGCCAAACATACCCAAAATCACAGACGCGAACGGTCTCACAACAGTCATCACTGCGAGCAGCGCAGAAGTGGCTCGATCCTCCGCCTCCTTCCTGCCTTTAATCCCTGAGACTGGGATCAGCCTGGCAGTCTCACCGTGACTCATCTTCTACCTCCTAAGGTCTAGGTTCCGCCGACAATATCTTGCTTGCCCACCGAATCAGTTGCATCCGCTTTGACACACCAACTCATAGTACACCAACAAGCGAATCTACCGAGCAAAACCCAAATGTCTATGATCCTCGGCCTAGTCCGTAGCCGAATCTATTGCGGTTCCGCACCCTTACGAAACCTCGGGCAAGAGATCCGAGCCGTGTGCATAGCTCGGACGCATCAAGACCCCTACAAAACACTATCTCAACACGCCAAACTCAGGAGCTCACAACAAACATCGAGCTTGCGGTAGCACCTAGTTGTCTTGTTTCGGTGGCGGATGGGTAACCTTTGGCATTGGTAGCAACTCGTCACTGTTCAACGCAGCACCGCGAACTAGAGACGCAGAAATCGGAGCAACGCAATTGGATATCCTGGTCGTAATCGGTACACGGCCCGAAGCGATCAAAATGGCACCGCTGATCCGCCGTCTCCGTGGCGAATCTTCGGTACGAGTGAATCTATGTGCCACCGGGCAACACAGAGAGATGTTCGCAACCGCCCTTGAACCATTCGAAATTGAGACTGATTTCAACTTGGATTTGATGCGCGAAGCACAACCTCTAGCCGACCTCACTGCTGCTGTCTTGCGCGGATTGCAAGGGATCTTAGATGAAATTAGGCCCGACATCGTTTTGGTACAAGGTGACACGAGTTCCACCTTTGCGGCTTCGTTAGCTGCCTTTTACGCAGGTGTCCGAGTCGGTCACGTGGAAGCAGGATTACGAACCGGTGACCCCCTCGCGCCCTGGCCCGAAGAACTGAACAGACGCCTCACCGCTCAAGTCGCACACTGGCATTTCGCCCCGACCGAAACTGCCCGATCCAACCTCCTCGCCGAATCCATCGCACCGAACCGCATTTTCGTAACGGGCAACACCGTGATCGATGCCCTCGAATGGATTCTGTCATCTATGGGTGATCAACTCCGCGAAAATATTCGTAATCGGTTCCCTTTTTTGGCTGACGACAAGAAATTGCTCCTGGCTACCGTGCACCGTCGCGAGAACCAGCGTGGCGGCGCCGCACGAGTATGCGCCGCACTAAGAACACTTGCCCGCCGTGAAGACATCAATGTGCTGTTGCCGGTTCATCCGAATCCCGCCATCAAACCTGTGGTAGAGGAGATTTTGGGTTCAACCCCGCGAGTGCATCTTGTTGAGCCGCTTGACTATTTTGAATTTGTCGCAACAATGAACGAGGCGCATCTGATCGTTACGGATTCTGGTGGTGTGCAAGAGGAGGCACCGTATCTCGGCGTGCCGGTTCTCGTCACCCGCGAGAAAACGGAACGTCCCGAAGCGGTTGCGGTTGGTGCAGCTCGTTTGGTCGGCACCGACACTGCGGAGATTTTGCGCCAAAGTTACATGTTGCTTGATGACAGGGATGCACACGAAGCGATGGCGTCAACTTCAAGCCCGTTCGGTGACGGACTGGCATCGGCTCGAATCGCAAAAGTTCTGCTAAACACGCCACGTTAACCTCCGTTTACCTGCGTCAACCTCCGAGCAGACCCTCACGCCAACGCGCAGGCTCGTCAAATTGCTGCTAGCTCATACACCCACGATGCCACATAGTCCACCGGGTCTGCACACCACTCAAGCATCTTTTGTCGCCGCTGCTGTTGTGCCGCCCGTTCCGCATCACGGTTGTGGAGAACACGCTCTAACTCTGCGAAGAACGCTCGGTCGTGGTTCGGGTTGAAAGTCTTAGTTAACCCCCAACGATGTTGCAACTCCTCTCGGTATGGGAGCCTTCCAACCCAAGTGTCGCAGTAGAACAACAATCCTACTGCATGGCCGTCGTCGGTATCGTAAAGAACCGGTGTACGTGTCAGCCAGCCAGCATGAACACCGGCAGGGGAACGGGTCAAGATCACGTCAGGGCGAAACTTCCGCACCGTGCGGAGGGTTACTTGGTCTCGGATTAGCAACTCGCGAGCCAGCGAAAGCCGGTTGCTTCCAGTTTGGGGGCCTCGAACGTGGGGTCTAACCCGAGTTTCGATCAGTTCCACCACATTGTCTTTGCCAGGGCGAGATATCCAAAGGGTTTCCGCGCCAGCATCCAACAGACGTTTTTCAACAGCACCCAAAACCCAAACATCGGCCGGATGTGCAGCGTCAATCAATACCTTCATTGACGTTGACCGTAGCGTCAGTCAATGTCGTAACAGTCCTGTATGGTCGTGTTCATCGTGACTCAAACTCTTACTAAGCAAGCAAACGAGCGGTTTTATTTTCGTCAACTGCTCTCGGGGCGTGATTTTGCGACTTCCGATCCAGTTGCGACCCAGATGGTGAACTGTGTTTATGCGATTGGTGACCGCCAAACCAATGAAGCGTTGCTTGTTGATCCAGCCTATGACATCGCCGCCTTGTTAGCCATCCTTGCTGACGACAGCATGGCTTGTAAAGGTGTGCTCGCGACTCATTACCATCCCGATCATGTGGGCGGTTCAATGCTGGGTTTGCAACTAGAAGGAATTGCCGAACTGCTTGAACGGGTGGATGTACCTATTCATGTGCAAGCCCCCGAAGCCGATTATGTGCGAGCGGTTACTGGGGTGGGTGACGCGTACCTGACTAAGCACAGCAGCAGCGATGTGGTGACGATTGGTGCCATAGATGTGGAACTAATATGCACGCCTGGCCATACCCCAGGTAGTCAGTGTTTTCTGGTAGAAAACTGTCTAGTTGCTGGTGACACTTTGTTTCTTGATGGCTGCGGACGTATGGATTTGCCTGGTTCTGATCCCACCCAAATGTATGAGAGCCTCACGAAGCGGCTAGCAAAAGTTCCCGATAATGTGGTCTTGTTTCCAGGGCACCGCTATTCGCAAGATTTTTCAGCGACAATGGGGGCAACGAGGCAAAACAACGCTGTGTACCGGCCCAAGACCCGCGAACAATGGCTTGCCGCGTTCGCCGGCTAAACAAACTCGCCGTCTGATTTCAGCGCGTGTTCCGAAGGCCCGTTCCAGGGCGGGTTCCGCCCACTAATCCCAGGGCGGGTTCCGCACTTATTCCAGCGTGGGTTCTGCACATTCGATGCGCGATGGCTGTGGGTTAAAGAAACGGGGTTGTTCAACGAAACCGGTACCTGAGCGTTCGGTATTAAGGTATGCATCAATAGCGTCGGCGGTCGCGAGCGCGGTTGCGCTAATGTAGGCATCAGTTGTGAAAAGTGCGGCTTCAGCAGGGTTGGAAAGGTAACCGTACTCGACCAAAACAGCGGGGATAGCAGGGCGGCGGACCATACCGTACGCATCTCTCCCTTCTGAAGAGAGCACACGCAACACACCAGCAGTGCTTGCTCTGCCCCAAGTGATCCCGTCGAACTTGGCAAGCGCAGTGGTGACTGCTTCGTAAAGCAATCCACCAAGTCGAGCGGAATCGGCGCTAACTCCCCCAGATGCAGTGGATTGGACATATACCTCGGTGCCTGGGGTGTTGCTCCCAGCCGGTGTTGGGGCGTTGTGGTGTATCGAAACCAACGCTTCAGGGTTAATTGCATCTGCGAAGAGCGTGCGAACCGAAATCAACGTTGGATAGTTGCCGGTGCGGGTGCTGATCGTTGGGATACCTCGCCGGTTTAGTTCGTCAATCACGGCTTGACCGAGCGTGAAGTTCAAATCTCGTTCCACTAAACCATTGGGGCCTACCGCGCCGGTGTAAATCGGACCCCCATGCCCTGGGTCGATAACAACCCGTGCCCCGTGAATTGGTGAACCGGTCGAGACCGTTGCGGTGTTCCCGCAAGGTGTGCGCACAACGTAACCCGAATCGACACAGCCAAGAACCGCAACCGTGATCCCCGTGAGCGTCACCAAACCAGGCGGATTGGCACCTTGGGGGCACGGAACAGTTGCAATCGGTGCGGTGGTTGTGGGCGGCGCGGTTGTCGTGGTCGTGGTGACGGTTGTGGGTGGGGCGTAGGCTAACTGGGTTGTGGTAGTTGGCGTGGTGGGTGTCGGTGCGGTGGGTGCGGAAGCCGGTCCGGTGGTTAGCGTGGTGGGTTCGGTAACTGGTGCGGAAGTTGGCGTGGTGGTCAACTTTGGGGTGATGTTTGTGGTTGTCGCAACCGAAGTTGTGCTAGCAATTGGCACGCTGGTGCTGCTTGGCGGCAAGGTGTCGCTGGTGAAGTCAATGTTGTTGTTAGACGAAGCGCAAGACGCAAGCAAGCAGGTCACCGCAATAAACTGGATCAGGAAATGGTTGGGGTTTTGCACCAACCCGTAACGTTAGCGTCTCGTTCTGTCACTTAGGGCGGATCCTCACCGTTTAAGGCAGTGCTCTCTGTACAAGTTCAATAGCCGCTAACCTTCCCTTCTCACCAAAATGTTGGAACTCCAACTCGTCAATCGTTATCCACCAAAACCATTTCGTGAAGGGGCAATGTCGTACCCTACGGCTAATGTTGATCTCAGTCGGATGTCTATTATCGTGGACACTTGAAAGGGAAGATGCAATGAGCGTAAAGGAAACCAGCCGATGACGAGCCAATGGCAGCATCAGGTGCATTTTGGGGATTGCCTTGAGGTTATGCGTGAGATTCCTGATAATTCGGTTGACCTAATTGTCACTTCGCCACCGTATGCGGATGCCCGCAAGCATACTTACGGAGGGATAAGTGCGGATAAGTATGTTGATTGGTTCTGTGAGCGTGCCGTTGAGATGTATCGCATTCTTGCGCCAACTGGATCGTTCGTTTTGAACATCAAGGAAAAGGCAATTGATGGCGAACGTCATACCTATGTACTTGAGTTGTTCTTGGCGCTTAAGCGCGAGGTTGGTTTTCGTTGGGTGGAGGAGTACATCTGGCACAAGACTACGGCTATGCCAGGAAAGTGGAAGTACCGTTTTCGAGACTCTTGGGAACGTTTGCCGCATTTCGCTAAAACTCCCAACATGAAGATGCGCCAAGATGCTGTGAAGGTTCCGATTGGTGGTTGGACGGATAAGCGTCTCAACAACATGAGCAGTAATGACTTGAGCCGCCAAGAATCCTCTACCCGCTCTGGTGTGGGTAGGCGCATTGCGAACTGGCAAGGTAAAGCGATGGTTTATCCAACCAATGTTTTGCATAAGTCTCCAGTGGCACACAACACTGGCCACAGCGCGGCGTTCCCGGAATGGCTGCCCGAGTTTTTTATTAAACTGTTTACCGATGATGGTGATGTCGTGCTTGATCCGTTTCTCGGGTCGGGCACGACGTATCGCGTAGCAGCAAGGTTGGGCCGCATTCCGGTAGGCATCGAACTCAACCCGGTTGGTGGTTGGATTGGGCACAATGGGGCATATGAGCGAGGATGGGTTTTTGCCTGAAGCGCCGACGACTGGGGCGGTGTCGGAGATTTTTGACCCGATTGTATGGCGCGGTGTGCCGGGGTTTGACGACCTTGTAGATGTCACTTACCATCGGGCAAAGGCGCAGGGCACGGTGCGGGTCGCTTTTGACCGCCCCGAGGTGCGCAACGCCTTTCGGCCCAGAACTGTCGACGAACTGTTTCGCTGCTTAGACCATGCTCGCATGTCTGTTGATGTTGGTTGCGTTTTGCTTACTGGTAACGGCCCCTCACCTAAAGATGGTGGCTGGGCATTTTGTTCCGGCGGCGACCAACGCATTAGAGGGAAAACCGGTTATCAGTATGCTGGCGGTGAAGCAAGCGATTCGGTGGACACTAACCGCACCGGGAGACTGCATATTCTGGAGGTTCAACGCCTCATCCGTACTATGCCGAAAGTAGTCATCGCGGTGGTGCCGGGGTGGGCTGTTGGTGGTGGACATAGTCTGCACGTCACAGCCGATCTGAGCCTCGCCAGCGAAGAACATGCTGTGTTTAAACAGACAGACACAGCCGTAGCGAGTTTTGATGGTGGGTTCGGATCGGCCTACTTGACACGCCAAGTCGGGCAGAAGCGAGCGCGAGAAATTTTCTTTCTAGGGCGAAACTACACAGCACAAGAAGCCTTGGATATGGGGATGGTCAACGCCGTTGTACCGCACCATCGTCTTGAAGCAGTAGCACTTGAATGGGCAGCGGAGGTCAACAGCAAGAGCCCAACTGCACAACGCATGGCGAAGTTCGCTATGAACCTTATTGACGATGGCCTCACGGGTCAGCAAGTGTTCGCTGGTGAAGCTACTCGCCTCGCCTATATGACGGAAGAAGCCACCGAAGGGCGTGATGCGTTTCTCGAGAAGCGTGATCCCGATTGGTCCAGTTTTCCTTGGTATTTCTGACTTACGGGTCGCTAGGTCGGGGGATTTTGTTTGGGTTTGTTCGGCCCGTGGCACAAAATTCGGGAGTTTAGGGTTAGCGTGCAGTTTGTATCGCTTTTGGAGGTGCCCTTTGGGCGATTTGAAACCGTTTTCCCCAAAACCGAAGCGCAACTATGGGTCCGTTCTGATTCGCCGTAGCGTTTTCTGGTCGTTGCTGTTGTTGGCCTTAGCAAGTAGTGCTTGCAACCACGTAAAACCCATCAGCGCACCAACTGCTTCCACCACCACTGTCAACCCCGACAAGGGCTCGAAAGGTGACCCACCCACCACCACAATTCTCACCGCACCCACCAAAAAAGACTGTTCACCACAAGTTGCAGACACATTTCGCTCAACTGAAAATACCGCAACATTGGCCAGTTTCGAGATAGCTCAAGCCGCATTTGACTGCGCTGACGAGGTTGGGCTCGCGCCACCCAATAACGCTGCCGCATTAGCCACGCTAGCCACCGTTGGGATAGACGGGCCAATACTCCTGCCTAGTTCGTTGACCGACCCAGCGTTAGTAGACGAACTCGCACGCCTCACGCCAGAGCGTATTGTCGCAGTTGGGTTCAGCGAGCAAACTCTTCGCGGCGCACTCAGCGATCACAATGTGGAGAAAATGGCGGTTGACCCGCTAGCAACTTTTTCAAGTACAGATGCTCTCGCTCAACGAGTGTGGTTAACCAACAACCAAGCCTTAGCCCAGCCATTAACAGTGCTCGCCGACCAAATCGGTGTTGGAGTCATCACCGCAAGTGGTGACCTGCGTGGGTTGCCCAAAGCGCAGCGTCAAATGATCATGGCTGCCGCACAGGTTGACCTGATAACCGAATTTGGCGAAGACGCATCCTGGCAACTCAATGTGCTGCGCAGCGGGAATGAACTTCCTGGCGGTGGTGTATTGATGTTTGATGCCGACAACCCCCGCCGGTTAGTTGCCATGTACGGCCATCCGAGCACCAGAAGCCTCGGCGTGCTCGGCGAACAAAGCGCAGCTGAATCTGTGGAACGTTTGGCGACCATTGCCAACGGTTACGAAGCGGACGGCTCAACCGTGTTGCCTACATTTGAGATCATTGCAACAGTTGCAGCAGCCCAAGCCGGGTTTGACGGAAACTATTCAAACGAAACTTCGCGGGAAACAATCCGCCCATGGATCGAAACCGCGAGCGCTAACGACATCTACGTGGTGCTGGATTTGCAACCGGGACGGTCTACGTTTTTGTCGCAAGCAATGATTTACGAAGAGTTTCTGCGTTTACCGAATGTTGGGCTTGCGATTGATCCCGAGTGGAGACTCAAACCCCACCAACGCCATTTGCAACAGATTGGCACGGTCGATGCTGTTGAGATCAACGAAGTTGTTGATTGGCTAGCCGCAATCGTGCGAGAAGAAGCGTTGCCTCAGAAGTTGCTGATACTGCATCAGTTCCGGTTTTCGATGATCACCAATCGACCGGTCGTGAAAACCCCCTTAGAACTAGCAGTTTTGGTGCATATGGACGGCCAAGGGTCATTGCCTAGCAAATACAACACTTGGCATGCTCTGACCCGCCAATCCGATGTCGACAAGTTTTATTGGGGATGGAAAAACTTCTATGACGAAGATTCGCCGGTAGCCACCCCCGCAGAAGTATTGGCACTCTCTCCGTCACCGCTGTTCGTGTCGTTTCAGTAGCAAGTTCACGCTGCAAAAACTCCCGAGAAGTATTGCGTGACTTGGTGGAAGCGAAGCAACTCGCTGTGCTTAGGTGGCTGGTGTAAAATGCCGATTTCGCGCGACACGCAACCTTCTGAACTGAGGTTTTACTTCACCAATTTGGCGATTTTGGTAGAAAAACACCAGCCACCTAGCCGCGTCTTGCAGACGGTCGGATAATTCAAATTATTTTGACACCGCTTTTGGTCAGGCTTGATAGGGCGGCTTGAGTTGTTTCAGGGGAGACACCAGCGCAGTGCTTCAGCAACACAGTGGTGGTGAAACCGGCGCGGGCAGCATCAAGCGCAGTTGCTTTCACACAATGATCAGTTGCCAAACCAACCACATCAACGCTAGTGACCCCACGGGAGCAAAGCCAGTCGCCTAACAACACCGACTCGTCAGCGGTGGCACCACCATCAAATCCAGTGTAGCTAGCGGTCGTTCGCCCTTTGAGAAAAACCTCGTCAATGGCAATGTCTAGAGCCGGATGAAAAGCCGCGCCGTCGCTATCCGCAACGCAATGCACCGGCCAAGTGTCGACAAAGTTAGGGCCAACTGCTGGATCTGCAAAATGTTCACCCGGGTCGACATGCCAATCTTTGGTAGCAACCACAAAGTCGTAGGCACCACCAGCCCGACCAAAACCGGCATACTCGCTGATCGAGCGGGCTACCTCCGTGCCACCAGCAACCGCTAGCGAACCACCTTCACAAAAGTCGTTTTGCACATCAACAACGATTAAAGCCTTCATGCTGTCAACCCTACCCAACTTTCGCTCAGTTAACTATTCAGTCCAACGACACAACCACACCCAATACCTCAACAACGACACCCACCGCTACGAACCAGCCAAACAACAGTCCCCAACCCCCGCCCCCGACACAACCGCGCCTGTTACCTCAACTACCAAACCAACGTCACGAACCAGCTCAAACAACAGTCCCCAACCCCCGTTCTGACAACAAGACCCCAACCTCAAACTGTCACTAACCTACCAAACAACAGTCCCCAACCCCCATCCCCGACACAACCGCACCCACTTCCTCAACTGCGATACTCACCATTCCGAACCGCTTTCGACACCGGTTCCTCAATACCCTGCCAGATAGTCGACACCGCCGGCGTGGTCCGCGGCCACGGCGTGCGGTCCCTCGCCTGCAAATACTCACGCCGGTCCACACAACGCGAGCGCGAGGAACTCACCCCTCCATCAACTGCAACGACAGATCCGTTTCGCAACAATGGCACCTGCGGGCACAGCGAACGCTCTGGCACCTCCACTGGCAACACAGACAACACTTCGGCGCTAAAATACCCATTGGCATCAAGGGTCCGATGAACCGTTTTCTGGCCACCGATGGTGCGTTTCTTGGGCGAAAGTTTACCCACAGCCCGCAACCCGGCAGCGCCATCACCTGAAGCAATCGCCACAAGTTTGTATACCAACGATGCTGTTGGATGGCCCGAACCGGTCACCAACCTCGTGCCGACCAAGTATGCGTCAATAGGCGCACCCGCCGCTTCGAGTTCGGCAATCAAGAACTCATCAAGATCACTCGACACCACAATCCGACATTTGTATGCCCCAAGTTCATCTAACAAACATCGAGCGGAACGACTATCAGCGAGTAGTTCGCCACTATCAATCCGTATCGCCGCAATATCCACCCCCACCACATCCACCGCACGACGAATACCTTCAAGCACCTCAAAAGTATCGACTAGGTAGGTTGAATTCACGCCGAGAGTATCACGTTGCACTCGAAATGCTTCGCTTTCGCTGCTGTGCGCCAACACGAAAGCGTGCCCGGTGGTACCAGAGGTAGGAATACCATGCCGACGACCAGCTTCAAGATTGGAAGTCATGTCGAAACCAGCAATATGGGCGGCTCGGGCGGCAGCCACAGCCGATTCTGGGTCGGTGCGCCTAGAGCCACCTTCAATGAGGAGCCGCTCAGGAGCAGAATCGGCAACTCGGGCAGCAGCCGAAGCCACCGCGCAGTCGTGGTTCAATATCGACAACAAAACTGTTTCGAGAACTAAACAATCTGCAAAGCTGCCAGACACCGTCAGAACTGGGCTGTAAGGAAAAAACAGTTCACCTTCGGCGTAGCCGGTGATATCTCCCCGGAAGCTATAGTCACGCAACCAATCGGCCATCAAATCGCTTTGGATCACGCCGCTGGCTTGAAGATGCCTCACCGTCTCACTATCGAAACGGAAGCGGGTCACAGCATCCAGCACACGGTCGATACCAGCAACCACTCCATAAGCTCGACCTGGCGGCAAACCCCGAGCAAAAACTTCAAACACGCATTGCTGCCCCGCGATCCTTGATTGGAGAGCCGACTCCACCATCGTTAGCTCATAATGGTCGGTAAAAAGTGCGCTAGATTGGCGTTTCATCTCACTTTACGTTAGCGGCACCGCGTAGCCTCAAGGTATGACCGGCCCAAGCCCCTTCCAAGTAATGCATTCACTGACCGCTGATCGTTCTGAACTAAGCGACATTGAACTTCACGAGCAGACGCGGCAGCGGGTGTTGGCTTTTGCTCGCCCGTATCGCAGTGCAATCGCTGTCTATCTATCGATAATCGTGTTGTCGACGTTCCTCGGTTTGTTGCCGCCGCTGCTGATTAGGCAGATTTTCGACGTGGCTATCGAAGACAGAAACCGCGGCTTTCTGAACATATTGTTTGCGGTGATGGTGGTGGCGGCCAGCGCAGAAGCACTGCTGTCTTTAGTGGAACGTTGGCTTGGTTCACGGATCGGAGAAGGCTTGATTTTCGATTTGCGGGTGTGCTTATTTGATCATGTGCAGCGAATGCCGGTTGCTTTTTTTACCCGTACCCAGACAGGCACGCTGATTAGCCGACTGAATAACGATGTGATAGGCGCGCAACGGGCTTTCACTGGCACTTTAGGCACGGTCGTGGGCAATGTGATCACGCTCACCGGCACGTTGGTTGCAATGCTGATCCTTGAATGGCGACTGACATTGTTGGCAATCGTGATTTTGCCAGTTTTTTTGCTGCCGGCGCGTCGTGTTGGCACTAATTTGCAAGCCATTACTCGTGAGTCGATGAACCTGAATGCTTCGATGAACAACACCATGACCGAGCGCTTCAATGTGGCTGGGGCGCTGCTGGTGAAATTGTTTGGGCGACATAGCGTCGAAGCTAATGAGTTTTCGGCGCGGGCGGGTCGGGTTCGCGATATTGGGGTGCGCAGCGCGATGTACAGCCGCGTGTTTTTTGTGGCTTTGAGTTTCGTGGGCGCGCTTGGCACCGCCGTTGTTTATTGGCTCGGCGGGTATCTAGTCATCAACACTTCGATCACGATTGGCACTCTCACCGCGCTAGGTCTTTACACCGTGAGAATTTACTTGCCGTTGACTAGTCTGTCTAATGCACGGGTTGATGTGCTGACCGCTTTTGTGAGTTTTGAGCGGGTGTTTGAGGTGCTTGACGCGCCCAACGCCATTGTTGACGCTGCGGATGCCGCCGAGTTGGAAAACCCGCGGGGCGACCTGAGGTTCGATAATGTGACTTTTCGGTATCCCGATCCGCCGACCGGTACACCTCCATCTTTAGGCGGCGATGAAACTACGGCATCACCCACTGCGGTCTTGCAGGACATAAACCTGACTGTGCGAGCTGGGCAAATGATAGCCATCGTGGGGCCTTCTGGTTCTGGCAAAACCACGCTCACCTCACTCGTTCCCCGTCTATATGATGTGACTAGCGGGGCGATCAGTGTAGATGGCCACGATGTGCGAACGCTCACTCAAGATTCTTTGCGCCGCAGTATCGGAGTCGTCAGCCAAGACCCGCATCTGTTTCACGATACGGTCGAGATGAACCTACGTTATGCACGTGCTACGGCAAACCGCAAAGAGATCGAAGCAGCGTGTCGTGCAGCACGCATCCATGAAGTGGTCGCGGCATTGCCAGATGGCTACGACACCATCGTCGGTGAACGTGGTTATCGACTTTCTGGCGGCGAGAAACAACGTTTAGCGATTGCTCGAATGCTGCTGAAAAACCCCGCCATCGTTGTGCTTGATGAGGCAACTAGCCACCTAGACACCGAGAACGAAGCCTATGTGCAGGAAGCGTTGATTAATGCTCTGGCAGGTCGTACTTCGTTGGTTATCGCGCATCGTTTATCGACCATCACTGATGCCGATCTCATCGTGGTGCTTGACAATGGACGCATTGTGGAGACTGGAACACACGATGAGTTGCGCAAGCGTGGTGGTCTATACGAAGAATTGTATGAGGTGTTGGTGCGAGCCGACCACACCTAGTGCGTCTCTCAGAAAAATATGTTGCTGCCTACCAACAGAGCGACCATCGACATGACTACAAGAATCAACGATCGGTACATCGTCCGCGTGTGCGTTGTCATTTGCTCTGCAATAAAGGTTGTTTGATTGTTCAAAGACTCAAGAACTTTTGAATAATGGCTAGCCAACAACAACGTCATCTCACCACGCAACTCGCCAAATTTCTCGCCCATCTCGCCACGCAACTCGCCCAATTTCTCGCCCATCTCGCCGCGCAACTCGCCCATCTCGCCACGCAACTCGCCCATCTCGCCACGCAACTTACCGAATTCCTCGCCCATCTCGCCGCGCAACTCGCCCAATTTCTCGCCCATCTCGCCGCGCAACTTACCGAATTCCTCGTGGACCTCAACGCGAAGTTCGGTAAGGGCCGCCATAAGGGTGTTAGAAAGTTCGTCAAGATCTTGTTTTGTGGCGTAGTCGGCAAGCGCCTTTACCACATCATCTTTGGTTGCAATTTGATCCCAAGCTACTGGCGGTGTTCGCTCCATAATGAGTCTGGCTACCTCCTCACCATGTACGTTAATCATACTAGCGAAGATTGCAAGGCGATTTTCTTCGGTTATGGTCATTGAATTGCCCCTTTCCTTTGGGTTCAGTGTTTTCAAAATCGTCAACGTGAGGACTACTATACATGAAATTCATCAAACAACGCTATAATCGCGATATCTTCTAATCTAATTGACTTTGATGTTTTCGGCACCTAAACAACTAAAAAATATTGCAACACTAATAGATGTTGCAGTGCAAGATTTGCTAGCTCAAGAGCGCAACACTTGGTCTGCAGTGAACCCTGCATTGGACGTGCCTCTCGCCGAACTGAACGATTTTGTGATGCGTGGCGGTAAGCGGATTCGTCCAGCTTATTGTCATTGGGGTTGGGTAACGGCTAACGGCGACCCCGACTTGAACGCGCCTGAACCGTTGGCGGGGGGTTGCGCTCTGGAGTTGCTGCACGCTTTCGCGCTGATCCATGACGATGTTATGGACGGTTCAGCCACACGGCGTTCCGCTCCGGCGGTGTGGGCTAGTTACATTGAACGTCACCAGCATGCTAGTTGGCGTGGTGAACCTCGGCGTTTCGGGGAAGCGGCTGCGGTGTTGATAGGTGACATTGCCTTAGTGATCGCCGACCGTACACTCGGTGATGTTCCTGCGGTTGCGCGCCGTGTTTGGGACGCTTTGCGCACCGAGTTGAACATGGGCCAGTACCTTGATGTGATTGGCACGGCGCAAGGTGCGGTTGCTGTTGAAGATGCTCGGGCTATCACCCGCTACAAGACTGCGCTATACACGATTGTGCGCCCGCTGCAGCTTGGCGCGGCTCTGGCTGGCAACGCTGATCTGGCCGCAGCGTTGGCTGCCCACGGGTTGCCGCTGGGTATGGCTTTCCAGTTACGTGACGATTTGCTTGGCGCGTTTGGCGACCCGCAGCAGACTGGTAAGCCGGTAGGCGAGGATTTACGGGAAGGCAAACCGACGGTTTTGCTGGCGTTGGCTCGTGAGGAAGCTTCGCAGTCGCAAAAGGGCGTACTAGCAAAGGCTGGAACTGATGTAACCGATAGCGAAGTTGCAGCGATGCAGCAGGTGCTTGTGGAGACCGGCGCGGCGGCTTCCACCGAAACCGAGATTAACCGGTTTCTAGCGAGCGCATTAACGGCCCTCGACTCTTTACCGAATGTTCACGGCAACCGCGACGCGTTAAGCGCGCTGGCGCACTATGTGGTCAACCGCGAAACTTGAACGTCGCGCCCAATCGGCAAATCAGCGCGATTTGGCCTAAAGTGTTGTTATGAAACTTCACCTAGACACCGAACTTTGCCAAGGTCATAGCCGTTGCGTCATGGTGGCTCCAGAATTGTTTGACGCTGACGAAGACGGCTACTCAATGTTGCTGCATAACGGCGATGTACCAGCGAGTTTGCATAACAAGGCAAGGCTCGCGGTTGATAACTGCCCTGAATACGCGATTGAGGTGCTTGAAGGCTGATTGCTGCCTAACCTGCAATGGTGCGGATACACAAGTTTGCGTCTACAGACGCTTTCGTTGCTATTGATTTGCCTGATGTGGCTGCTTCTTCGGGCCCGCTTCGCTGGGCTCGCAGAGTGCTTCAAGGCGGTGCCAAAGAATTGGCACGGTCGCAAACCTACACCTATGCTGCACTCAACATGCGCTATGGCGGTGCCTCAGCAGGGATTAGCGCACCTGTGCCGACACGCCAAGAAGCTATCGCCAAGTTCGTGGCCGAGGCGGCGGAGTTAGTCAAACAAGGCACATATTTGCCTGATGCGGCCAAGGGTGTGAGTGAAGCTGAGTTGGCTCCTTTGCGTGCTGATGACCCGCGTGACACGGCGAGGCTCGGTGGAGCCACCAACCGAGGCGCTTCATCTTTTGCCGACGGTTGCGAGGGGCTAAGTGCTGCCGTTTGCGCAGATCAATGTGTTGGGGGTGTGGACGGCCTGAGCGGCCGAAATGTGGCGATTGAGGGTTTCGCTGCGAACGGGCCGGCGTTGGCCGCAGCGGTAGTTGAGCGTGGCGCAGTGGTTCGTGCAATAGCCACATCAGTAGGTTGCGTGAGTTCAAAGTCTGGGCTTGAGGTGCAAGCTCTTAGCGATGCATGGGACGCACAAGGTGCCGAGTTGGTTCACGAACTTGGTGTAGTTGAACCTCACGAGAAAGTGTTCGCATCAGGAACTGAGGTGGTGTTTGTTGGCTCAAAGATGGGTGTGGTCAACCATCAAGTTGCCGCGTCCATGCTTGACGTGAAGGCGGTGGTTGCCTGTGGACGTATCCCGCTAACGGCTAGAGCTTTGGCGGTGTTGCGAGGTGCTGGCGTGGCCGCGCCCGCAGATTTCGTGGCTTTAGCAGGCTCAACTATCGCATTATGGGGAAGCCCGACCCGCACCGAAGCCGAAATCCTTGCAGAGGTCACCGAAACCGTACGCACTGTGAGCCACGAGTTTGCATCCCATGACGAAGGGCCGTTCATGTCCGCCTGCTATTCGGCTGAATCTTTTCTGCACACCTGGCAAGAACACCTGCCTTTCGGACGACCGCTTGCCCCATAGCCCAACGCAGTGCTAGCAAAGTCGCGTTTTGGCGGTAATCCGCTATGGTAATGGGTTCTCGGGGCTGTAGCTCAGTTGGTTAGAGTACCTGCTTTGCAAGCAGGGGGTCGCGGGTTCGAATCCCGCCAGCTCCACAATACCGTAAGCTTTTTTAACCACGCATGTCACGCAATTCGCGGCGCAATTCTTTGACTTCGTCACGTAAGCGAGCCGCGTACTCGAAACGCAGATCAACCGCCGCATCGTGCATTTCTTGTTCAAGTGAGGCAATCAACTTAGTAAGTTCAACTTCGGGCAGGTCACTCAGTTCATCGGTTGCGCGGCGCTTACGTCCTAGTTCCGCTAAGGCATGCGGCACTGGCGCGGTTTGTTCTCGGGGCCGTATCATCGACAAAATATCGGTGATTTCTTTACGGACCGACTGCGGGTCTATGCCGTGTTGCGCGTTGAATTCTTGCTGCAGTTGACGGCGGCGCATAGTCTCGTTAATTGCCCTTCGCATCGAATCGGTAACCCGGTCTGCGTACATCACCACCTCGCCAGCAACGTTGCGAGCCGCCCTGCCGATCATCTGAATAAGCGAGGTTTCGCTGCGCAAAAATCCTTCCTTGTCGGCATCAAGGATCGCCACCAAAGACACCTCAGGAAGGTCAAGACCTTCACGCAACAAGTTGATCCCAACCAGCACATCAAAAGAACCCATACGCAGGTCCCGCAAAATCTCGATGCGGGCAATGGTGTCCACTTCGCTGTGCAAATAACGAACCCGCACACCAAGTTCGAGGAGGTAGTCGGTAAGGTCTTCCGCCATTTTCTTAGTGAGCGTGGTGACCAACACTCGTTCTCCTCGCCCTACCCGGCCGGCGATTAGTTCTTGCAGGTCGTCAATCTGTCCTTTGGTGGGTTTGACGAGCACCGCCGGGTCAACCAAGCCAGTAGGTCTTACAATCTGTTCAACCACCTGCGAGGAAACCTCCAGTTCGTACGCACCGGGCGTAGCAGACAAGAAAACCACTTGGTTGATTCGTTCCATCACTTCGCTAAAGCGCAAAGGACGGTTATCTGCCGCCGAAGGCAGCCGGAAGCCGTGATCAATCAATGTGGCTTTACGACTGCGGTCACCTTCGTATTGGCCGTGAAGTTGCGGTACCGCCACATGCGACTCGTCAATCACCATCAAAAAGTCTTCCGGGAAGTAATCAAGCAACGTATATGGAGCTTCGCCCGGATTACGCCCATCTATCGGTGCTGAATAGTTCTCAATCCCGTTGCAGTAGCCAACTTCTTGCATCATCTCCAAGTCGTATTCTGTACGCATCCGCAAACGTTGAGCCTCAAGAAGTTTCCCCTCTTTATCAAACCAGGCCAAACGCTCGACCAACTCCTGTTCAATCCGTTGCATCGCCGCGATCATGGTGGCTTCGCTGGTGGCGTAATGGGTCGCAGGAAACACCACAAGATCTTCTAACGTCTCCAGCTTTTCTCCCGTAAGCGGGTCTACCACCGTAATCTGTGTTACCTCATCTCCAAATAGTTCCACCCTTACCGCCGTTTCGTCATATGCCGGATGGATTTCTATGGTGTCTCCACGAACTCTGAACTTGCCGCGAACCAAGTTCATGTCGTTACGCTCATATTGCAGATCAACGAGACGCCGCAAAATTGAACGTTGAGCATATTCCTGACCGGCATGCAAAACCAGCAATTGTTTTTCGTATTCCTCAGGTGATCCCAAACCATAGATAGCCGACACAGACGCAACCACTATCGTGTCTCGCCTAGTCAACAAAGCCGAAGTGGCAGAATGACGCAAGCGATCTATTTCATCGTTTACAGACGAGTCTTTCTCAATATAAGTATCGCTTGAAGGCATATACGCCTCCGGTTGGTAATAGTCGTAGTAACTGACGAAATACTCAACTCGGTTGTGCGGAAAAAACTCTTTCAACTCGTTTGCCAACTGCGCGGCTAACGACTTGTTTGGTGCCAACACCAGCGTTGGGCGCTGAACTCTTTCAATAGTCCAAGCGATAGTAGCGCTTTTGCCTGAACCAGTGATTCCCAACAAAGTTTGGAAACGGTCGCCTCGTGCAATACCATCAGCCAGCGCTGCGATTGCCGTTGGTTGGTCACCACTCGGTTGAAAACCCGACACGACCTTCAAGGCCGTGCGGTCGCTCGGAACTGTTGCTGGAGGCATCCTCAACAACCTAGACGTTTGGAAGAGATTTTATCCACTCCCAAGTTCGGTTGATGTTGCGGGTGAGCGTTTCCAAATCGGCAGAGTTGTCGATTACCCAATCAGCAACAGCTAGGCGGGCTTCTCGGCTTGCTTGACTAGTGATACGTGCCCACGCTTCGGCTTCGCGAAAACCACGGCTCTCCACCAAACGCTGCACAGCAAGTTCGCAAGGAACATCAACCACGATAATCCCCGAGAATTTCCCGAAGCGGTCAGCAATAGACGCACCGTCAGCCCCCACAAGGAGCGGCAAATCGAAAATCACCAGCGCATCACAAGCCACCGACCGCGCATAGTTCTGCCGTTGGTTTTCAATCTCAAGATAAAGCGGCGGATGCACGATTGCCTCAAGAGCCGCGAGTTCGGCGGCATCACTAAACACGATCTGTGCAACCGCTCGACGATTCAAAGTGCCGTCATCGGCAACCACCGCAGCGCCCCAACGTTGCAGCATCGCCTCAAACACAACGGAACCGGGTTGCTGCAATCGGCGCACAATCGAATCAGCGTCAATCAAGTTTGCTCCACGCGCCACCAAAGCGGCCGCGACGCTAGATTTACCTGAGCCGATCACGCCAGTTAGCGCGACAGCTTTCACTGCTACGCTACAGGCGCTGGATTTGCTTTGAGGTCTTGCTCCGCCACATCAGAAACCACTGCAGAATCCGCAACAGTTGCGGTTGCATCGTGACTGGCGACTTCATCGTTCTCAACTTCTTCGGTCACTTCCACATATTCGTAAGAAGTGCCGTCTTCATCGGTCTCGATAACGCCAGTAAGAGCCGTATCTAAACCAGTTTCGGCGTAATACTCTTCCCAAGCTTGTTGACCTTCAGAACTCCCGTCACCACCGATATAGTTCCCTTCGGCATCATATGCATGGTCACCGAAATGTTCTTGATATTCGGCAGCCACCTGACCACCTTCCGCCGCTTGTTTAATCGATAAGCTAATACGGCGGCGTTGCAAGTCGAGATCAATGATCTTCACCCATAATTCTTCGCCTGGCGTGACCACCTGCGCCGGTGCGTCAATATGGTGTGCAGACATTTCAGAAATATGCACCAACCCCTCAATGCCATCGCCCACCTGCACGAACGAACCGAACTGAACGAGTTTGGTGATACGACCATAAACCAACTCACCAACACGATGACTTGAAGCGAAATCCTGCCACGGATCTTGCTGAGTGGCTTTCAGCGAAAGACTAATCCGCTCGCGGCTGAGATCCACTTCAAGAACCTCCACATCAATTTCGTCACCAACAGCAACGACCGAATTGGGGTGATCAACATGCTTCCAAGAAAGTTCCGACACGTGGACCAATCCGTCCATCCCGCCAAGATCCACGAAAACCCCAAAGTTCACCACCGAAGACACCACACCTTTGCGTTGCTCCCCCGGTTTGAGATTATCCAAGAAGGCCTCGCGCTGCTCTTTCTGGGCTTCTTCCAACCAAGCCCGACGGGACAACACCACATTGTTGCGGTTCTTATCAAGTTCAATGATCTTGGCCTCAAAATTTTGGCCAATATAAGGATGCAGGTCTCGCACGCGGCGCAATTCAACGAGAGAAGCAGGCACGAATCCACGCAAACCAATATCCATAATCAAGCCGCCTTTCACCACTTCAATGACTGCACCCTGCACCATCCCCCCAGCTTGTTTGACGGCTTCAATCTCGCCCCAAGCCCGTTCATATTGGGCTCGCTTTTTGGACAGTATCAGTTGCCCGTCTTTGTCTTCTTTGGTGAGCACCAAGGCTTCGAGTTTCTCTCCCATCGCAACAATTTCACTAGGGTCAACGTCGTTGCGTATCGACAACTCACGGCTCGGTATCACGCCTTCAGATTTGTAACCAATGTCGAGCAGCACTTCGTCTTGATCGACTCGAACGACTGTGCCTTCAACTAATTGACCGTCTTCCACAACAACCATTGCCGAGGTGTACGCCTCTTCGATATCCAACCCCTTGACATCGGCGTCAACAATTTGACGAGGGGTGTAATTGCCATCTGCATCGAAGGTGCCGAAGCGGGTTTCTGCATTGATTGTTGTTGTTTCGTTTTGCATATATTTTCTTGTCGGGTTGAGGTGACTCCGCAGCATCCGACTACGGAACCCTGTCAGTTAGACAGCCACCAAACACTACCAAGAACTACCGCAAACGACTCACCCGCACGGGGTTTGCGAAACGTCTAGTTGTGTCCGTAATGCTCAACTTTTCGCTTCAGCCCAAGTCGTCCCAACATGCAAGTCGATCTCAAGCGGGACACGCAACTCAAATGCGTCTCGCATGATCGCGGTAATCAAGTCTTTAGCCTCTGCAACTTCTTGGTCGGGTGATTCCACAATAATTTCGTCATGAACTTGAAGCACAATACGGCTCTTCAAATCCGCCGACTCAAAAGCTCCGTCTAGGCGCACTAGAGCAACTTTGAAAATGTCGGCGGCCAAACCTTGAATAGCGGCGTTCATGGCTTGACGTTCCCCCGCCTGACGCACCTGCCGATTCGTTGAGTTGAGTTCTGGGATCTGCCTCCGCCTCCCGAACAATGTTTCGGTGTAGCCACGCTGCCGCGCCAAACTCACAGTCTGGTCCATATAGTGTTGAACCGCTGGAAACGCTTCGAAATAAGCATCTAGTATTTCAGCCGCTTCCGGCACCGCAATATTGAGCCTCTGCGACAAACCGTATGCCTCCATACCGTACGCCAGCCCGTAGGAAACCATCTTGGCTTTTGAGCGCTGCTCAATACCCACCTCAGCAGCGTCGATATGGAAAATCTTTGCGGCGGTTGCGGTGTGAATATCGTCTCCAGCCTCAAAAGCGCTAATCAATCCCGGGTCTTCGGCAAGGTGAGCGATACAACGCAATTCTATCTGGTCGTAGTCTGCCACTAGCAGTTTGTGCTTGGGCGGGGCCACAAAAGCGGTTCGGAACACGCGACCCCGCCCCGAACGCAAGGGAATATTGTGCAGGTTAGGTGCATCCGAACTCAACCGCCCAGTGCGAGCCACGGTTTGGTTGAAAGTAGCTCTGATGCGGTCATTTGGCCCAACCTCGGCAACTAAACCTTCGCCGTAGGTGGAGCGCAGTTTCTCAACCTCACGAAAACGCAGCAGATTGTCCACAATCTCGTGCTGGTCACGGATTTTCTCCAACGTCTGAGCATCAGTGCTGTAGCCCGTTTTGGTCTTCTTTTGCGGAGTTAAACCAAGTTCGTCAAACAGCACCTGGCGAAGTTGTTTGGTGCTGTTGACGTTGAAATCGTGCCCTGCTGCCGCTACCACCGCAGCACGATATTGTTCCGTTTCGGCGGTGAGTTCATCACGAATCGCAATGAGCGCATCACGGTCTACGGCGATGCCGCGTTGTTCCATACGGGCCAGCACCCGCACTAGCGGCACTTCAAGTTCAGCATTGAGATCGCTGAGCGCGTGAACCTGCAAAGCCTCCCTCATCGGTTCCAACAAACGATTGACTGCTAAGGCGTTGCGTGCAGTTTCGGTTTGTGAGTCGGCGTCAGTAGCATCAAGATTGAGTTGCCCAGGGAGCGCCGCGCTGCTTGGCAACTCCATGCCGGTATGGCGTTTTAGCAGCAAACCAAGTTCGTAGGTGGTTTCGTTGGGGTTCAGCAAGTAAGCAGCCAGGCTGGTGTCAAACACCAATTGCCGCAGATCTATTCCACGATCCAGCAAGCGCCTCGCGGTGGCTTTGGCACCATGCATGGCAACAGGTTTGCCGTGTGCACCCAACAGTGTACTAAGTCCAGTCGTCAGCTCTGGGTCTTTTAGCAGCGCGCCCGGCAAAAAGCCGACCCGATTAGCGGAACTGTCGATCACGAACGCCAAACCATCGTCTAGGCCGTACTCAGGCACAGCCAATGCCAGAACTTCTTCTTGTTGGCTTGCCGTAGTGAGCGACGCGAGCGCAGCAGTTGGCGTCTCCAAGACACAGACCTCGGCTTCAAGCACATCAACACTGCTTTGCTTTGATTTGGCCAACTCGGTGCCAAGCACTTCGTCCAAACGTTCAGCAAGCCTGCGGAACTCCAAAAACTCAAGAAGCCGTGCAAGTTTGACCTGATCAATCTCACCGATGACCAGATCGTGGATTTCCACAGGAAGCTGCATATCGCGCAGCAAGGTCATCATTTCAATATTGTTGCGAACATTGGTTTCGTGGTCTGCGAGGTTCGCCCTCAGCCTCGGAGTGAGTTTGTCGAGCGCCCCATAGATGCCGTCAATGCTGCCGTGTTCGTTGATGAGCTTCGCGGCGGTTTTCTCGCCAACCCCAGGCACGCCCGGCAGGTTGTCGGAGGGGTCGCCGCGCAGCGCCGCGTATTGCACATAGTCTTCTGGGGACACACCAGTTTTGGCCTTGATTCCGGCGTTGTCATATATGGCATAGTCCGACACTCCCCGCTTGTTGTAAAGAACTTTGATATGCGGGTCTTCAACGAGTTGGTAGCTGTCTCGATCGCCGCTGACGATCACCACATCGCAGCTTGCGTCACGGCCTCGGGTTGCCAACGTGGCGATGATGTCGTCAGCTTCAAACCCGGCCTTGTCGAGCACCGGAATCGCCAACAGATCAAGCATTTCACGCACAATTCCCAATTGTTCAAGCAAGCGGTTAGGGGTTTCGTCGCGCTGTGCTTTGTAGGTCGGTGTCCGCTTATGGCGAAACGTGGGTTCGGCGCGGTCAAAAGCCACCACGATGAGTTCAGGTGAATGGTCTTTGAGCAGATTGATTAGCATCGAAGTGAACCCATACACGGCGTTGGTTACTTGCCCAGATGCCGTTGACATATCCTCGGGTAGAGCAAAAAAGGCACGGTAAACGAGAGAGTTGCCGTCGATCAGCATCAGCTTAGTCTCTGTCACTGGGCAAACCCTACTTGGCTCGGCTGTTCACGAGGCACTCAAACGATCAAGAAGCATGTCTTGGGTTTCTTCGGTTTGCGCGATCCGCCTAATTACCCGCTCACGATGACGACTAAGCTGATCAAGATGTCGAGCACTAAGGCGATACTCCCGGTCAGCAAGCGGAGTCTCTGCAACTAGCGCACGCAGGCGCGCCTGATACGCTTCATCACGCAACTGCTGCAGTTGTTCATCAGTGACTTGCAAGTCGGCACGCAACACGCTCAGTTGGTGTGCAACACGCTTCAGACGCCGTTCGATATGGGTGCTGGATCTACTAGTCATGTTCGGCACATCCATTATTGACGATCGCGGCTATGCGGATTAGAAGTGGTCATAAACATGACCCGCACCGACTCGTAGTTTTCGATCACACGGCCGGCACCATAGGCCACGGCTTCCAACGGCGAATCCACAAGATTAACCTGAACATTAGTTGCGTCCGCCAACCGTTGGTCCATGCCCCGCAACATACCGCCCCCACCAACCAAATGAATGCCTTGCACAATCAGGTCTTGAGCCAACTCCGGAGGCGCTTGCGAAAGACACGAAAGCACCGAATCAACCATCGCCGAAACTGGCTCCTCAATCGCCCCACGAACCTCCACCGGGGTCAACACAATCGTTTTCGGCAAACCACTCATCATCTCCCGACCTCGAACCTCAGCATTCACCTCACCCTCGGTAACCGCAGCCGAACCCAACACAATCTTGATGTCCTCAGCAGTGCGCTCCCCAACGGCTATACCATACTGACGGCGCACATAAGCCTGCACCGCGCTATCAATATCAAAAGAACCAACCCGCACCGCCTCAAGCGCAACCACGCCACCGAGCGACAGCAAAGCGGTTTCGGTAGTGCCACCACCAATATCGATAACCATGTTTCCGATCGGTTCATTAATCGGCAGATCAGCACCAATCGCCGCTGCCACCGGCTGCTCAATAAGTTGTGCATCAGCAGCACCCGCCCCCCTAGCAGCATCGGTCACCGCACGCCGTTCCACAGCAGTAATCGCCGAAGGCACACAAATAACTACCCTCGGACGGTTCAACCTGCTTACCCCCACCCGCTGCAAAAGCAGGCGGATCATCCGTTGAGTGACATCAAAATCGGTAATAGCCCCCTGGCGCAACGGACGCACCGCAACAATATGACTCGGTGTACGCCCAATCATCTGCCAAGCTTCACGCCCCGTGGCAAGCACCTTCTGAGTACGGCTGTTGACCGCGATCACGGAAGGCTCATTCAAAACAATGCCCTCCCCACGAGCATAAACCAAAGTGTTGGCCGTGCCCAAATCGATAGCTAAGTCACGGGCCAGGACGCAACTCCTCGTCAAATTCGCGATCCAAAGTAACAACCCCTGGTGGTTGCTGCACCACCGCTGAACCCTTTCGGGGCGCAATCGCCTTGAGATGTTCGCTAAACGAAGGCAACGGGGCGCTCCTCGCCCGATGCCACAACCACAAAATCAGCGAACCAAGAATCGCTAAAGCCACAGCCGCCAACAAAAAAATCACCGCACTACTCATCAGGCACTACTCATCAGGCACGTTTTCCGATATTGACATAATTGATTGTGTACGAAGATCGCTCAGCGGCTGCGTTTCAAGCCCCCAAGACTCACCGTTAATCCAAGATTCTTTCTTCCAAATCGGCACCGTCGCCTTCAACGCATCAATCCCAAAACGCGCCGCCGCAAACGCCTCAGGACGATGCGGTGACGACACCACTACCACTACCGCCGACTCGCCCAACGCCACCTCTCCAACCCTATGCAAAAGCACAATACGCCCAACCACTGGCCAACGCTGTCGAATTTTCTCGGCGATTTCTTCCAATCTCGGCACTACATAACGATCATACGCCTCATATTCAAGACGCTCAACACCCTCACGACCCTCAGCATGATCTCGTGCCGTTCCCGAAAACAAAACCACCGCACCGCACCGCGGCAACACAGCCCAATCAAGGGCAGCCCCATACGGCAAGGTTTGCGACGTCAAACCCAACCAAGTATCAGAATCCGCAGGTGGAGACAACATACGCTAAGCGTAGGTCTCAAATCCGCGACTGTGGCGCGGTGGGCGAGGAACTTAGGCGGTAACCTCAAATGCCATATGACTGCCTTACGAATACCCGAAAAGCCGAATCTAGCCGGCCTTGAGCAGAAATGGGATACGCGCTGGGAGCGCAGCGGTATCTATCACTTCAACCCTAAAACACCTCGTGAAAGGGTATTTTCGATTGACACGCCACCGCCGACCGTTAGCGGGTCGCTGCATGTTGGCCACGTATTCAGTTACACCCACACCGACACGATTGCCCGCTATCAGCGTATGGCCGGCCGCGAGGTGTTTTATCCCATGGGTTGGGACGACAACGGCCTCCCCACCGAACGCCGCGTGCAGAACTATTACGGTGTGACATGTGACCCAACATTACCCTTCGACACAGATTTCAAGGCTCCTGACGATGCCGGCACCCCCGCAGCAACCAAACGCAAACCGCTCCCAATCAGTCGGCCCAACTTCATAAACCTGTGTTTGGAACTCACTGAGAAAGACGAAATAGTTTTTGAACAATTGTTTCGTCAGCTTGGACTCTCAGTTGATTGGACCCGCACCTACACCACAATTAACGACCATTGCCGCCGCATCAGCCAAATCGCCTTCCTCGAAAACTTGGATCGAGGCGAGGCCTACCAAGTTGAAGCGCCATCACTTTGGGATGTGACATTTCAAACTGCTGTGGCCCAAGCCGAACTAGAAGACAAGGAAGTCGCCGGGGCCTACCATAAGATCCGCTTCTCCCGCACCGACAGCGGCGAAGCAGTCTGGATAGACACTACCCGCCCTGAATTGCTAGCAGCATGCGTGGCGCTAGTTGCTCACCCAGAAGACGCACGCTACCAGCCACTATTCAACAAAACGAAGGTTCTCAGCCCACTATTCGGAGTGGAACTGCCGGTTTATCCGCATCGTCTCGCTGACCCAGCCAAAGGCACCGGCATAGCCATGATCTGCACCTTCGGCGACACTACCGATGTTACCTGGTGGCGAGAACTCGACCTGCCCGTACGCACGGTGATCGGTCGTGACGGTCGATTTGATGCCGACACTCCAGAATGGCTCACTACGGCAACGGCAGCGGCCGCCTACCAGCAATTAGCCGGAAAATCGGTGGCGCAAGCCCAACAAACAATCGTTGCTCTGCTGCAAGAATCTGCTGACTTGAAGGGCGCGCCGAGACCCATCACGCATCCCGTCAAGTTCTATGAAAAGGGCTATAAGCCATTAGAGATAGTGTCGAGCCGCCAGTGGTATATCCGCAACGGAGGTAAGGATAACGACCTGCGCCAAGCGCTGCTAACTCGAGGCAACGAAATCAACTGGGTGCCAAGTTATATGCAGGCCCGCTACAGCAACTGGGTTGAGGGATTAAATGGTGATTGGCTAATCAGCCGCCAGCGTTTCTTCGGGGTGCCGATCCCGCTTTGGTACCGCCTAGACGCGCAAGCTCAACCGTTGCGGGGTGAGCCACTAATTCCAAACCGCGACCAACTACCCATTGACCCATCCACCGATGCACCCCGAGGATTCACTGAAGCTGCGCGAGGGCAGCCAAACGGTTTCATTGGCGAGGTTGACGTGATGGATACCTGGGCGACATCCTCTTTGACACCGCAAATCGCTTGCGGATGGCAAACAGATGCCGAACTCTACGCCGCAACATTCCCGATGGATGTGCGGCCCCAAGCCCATGACATCATTCGGACTTGGCTCTTTTCTTCGCTGTTGCGCGCCCATTTAGATGCACAAACCGCGCCTTGGCGTAGCGCCGCATTATCGGGCTGGATACTCGACCCCGACCGCAAAAAAATGGGCAAAACTAAAGGTAACGCAGTGGTGCCCAACGACTTATTGGAGCAATACGGTGCCGATGCGGTGCGTTATTGGGCGGCTTCGGGACGCCCCGGCACCGACACGAGCTTCGACCCTCAACAAATGAAGATTGGGCGCCGTTTAGCTATCAAACTGCTCAACGCTTCCAAGTTCACCCTCAGTTTTGATGTGCAAACCTTTGACGCACAAACCGATGTGGACCGAAAACCAGTTGAATATGATCCTGGGAAGATCAGCGATCCCCTCGACCGCTCAATGCTGGCTCGACTCGCCGACCTTGTTGATGATGCCACCGATGCTTTTGAGCATTTTGATTACGCCCGAGCCCTTGAACGCAGCGAAGCCTTTTTTTGGTGGTTCACAGACAATTATTTGGAGCTGGTCAAAGCACGGGCATACGGCGAATTCGGTGACGAACGCGCCGCTTCGGCCCGCAATTCTTTGCGGTTCGGGTTGTCGGTGATGCAGCGCATGTTTGCGCCTTTTCTGCCGTTCGTGGCCGAGGAAGCCTGGAGTTGGTGGCATGAAAGTTCGATACACCGGGCGCCATGGCCGCAGTCTGCGCACCTGCACAAGGCTGCTAAAGGTACCGGCGCGACTGCGTGTAGTGTGGCCGCTGATGCATTGAGCGTGGTTCGGCGCAGCAAATCGGAGAACAAACGAAAACTGCGCACACCGCTGCTAACAGCCAGGTTTTGCGCTACCGCGGCGACCTTGGCAATACTCGACCAAGTCATCGATGATGTGAAAGCCGCTGGCGTGATCTTGGCAGTGGAACCAGGCGAAATCATCGACAGCAACGAAATCAGCGTCCAGGCCACACTCGAACCTGAACAGAACGCGCAAGCTACGTGCTAATCGGTATTGACATCGGCGGTACGAAAGCGCTCGGTTTGCTCGTCGATCCAGCAAACGGTGCCATCATTGCACGGAGCAAAAAATCTTCTCAAGGTAGTGGCCAAGAACTCCTACGGCGCTTAGTTGAGATCATCGACGAACTCACGGCTGCGGCTCACCCGCTGGTAACCGCCGTGGGGCTTGGCATCGCTGGCTTAACAGACCGCTACGGATTAGTGCATTATTCGCCTAATCTGCCTAATTTGTTTCAGTTTCCACTGGGCCGGCGACTCAGCAAAGCCACGCAGCGAGACATCTTCGCAATAAATGATGCCACCGCTGGTACTTGGGCGGAAGCAAAACACGGAGCTGGGCGTGGCCTTGACAACTTTGCATACGTTGCTTTGGGAAGCGGTATCGGCACTGGTTTCGTAGCCGGCGGGCAATTGCTTCTAGGTGCCAACGGTTTCGCTGGAGAATCAGGGCATATGACCGTTGACATCGACGGACCAACACATATCACCGGGGAACCTGGACCGTGGGAATATTTCGCTTCAGGCCATGCACTTGGCCGGCTTGGACGCGAGGCTGCCGAGGCAGGCAGATTTCCCGAAGTCGCAGGTCTAGTAACTAACCTCAAGGACATTCGTAGCGAACATGTGGTGCAAGCGCTAGCCCAAGGCGACGCACAAGCCCAGGTAATATTCGACAGTTTCTGCGCCCAAGTCGCGCGTGGCATCGCCAATCTGGTGTTAATCTTGGATCCCAGCCGGGTGGTGCTCGGAGGCGGGCTTGCTGAGGTGGGTGAAGCGCTTAGAGCAGGTATCGATACGTGGCTTACGCGGCTACTTTTAGGTTCGCAACATCGTCCGCAAGTGGAAGTTGTGTTGGCTAAATTCGGAGCAGAATCCGCTGCTTTGGGTGCGGCCTGGTTTGCCGCCGATGCTGTTGGCAACTAACTGGGAGTGCGCTCCGAGGCACCCAGCACGGTCTTGTTGGTACCAAGATAACTAGCTATCACCAAACTGTCGTTGCGGACCGCCTCGGGCGAACCATTCGCGATCACGATGCCCGATTCGAGGCAATACACGCGATCGCTGATGTTCATCACCAAAGCCATGTCATGCTCAATCACAACGGCTGCTGCGTTCAGTTCCGATTGGATCGTTTTGATTAGCGAGCCGAACGCCTCCGCTTCTTGTTGCGTCAACCCCGCAGTTGGTTCGTCCAAAAGCAAAACACGGGCATCAACAGCGAGCAGGCAACCGAGTTCCACAACACGCCGAGTCCCCGTTGAAAGAGTTCCGATGAAACGCTCGGCGTAGTCACCCAAACCCAGAAAATCGATAATATCAGCAGCGGACTTTCTTTTGGCGCTTTCTTGGGTGGCCGCTGTTGCAAACGCCAATACCGAGGGCACTAGACGAGAACGCGAACGAGCTTCCAGCCCCACCATTATCGCTTCACAAACAGTCAAACCCGGATAAAGTCGCGCGGCTTGAAAGCCTCTGCCCAAACCGACCCTGTGACGAGCCGCGGCGCGATACGCAGAAACATTCACCCCCAATAGTTCGACGGTTCCCTGGGCCGGCACAAAACCCCCAATAGCGTTCAACAAGGTGGACTTACCGGCACCGTTAGCGCCAATCAACCCGACTAGTTCGGTTTGGCCTACCTCAAAGTCCACTTGGTTTAAAGCCACATTACCGCCGAAGCGGACGGTGATTGCTTTAGCGACGAGTGCCGGGCCAGCAGTGCGCGGTTGGCGAGCACGAGACGAAGACAACACTGCTGCGTTAGCCACGGGTGGAGTGGGTTGACTGCGTGTCTTAGCGAGACGGCGGTCGACCCACCCCAACAACGCATCGCGCAGCGAGTAAACGATCTGAATGAGCCCGCCCGGGATATACATCAGCAACACCAACAAGCCAATATTCGAGGTAAGCAGTTGCTGCAAACCTTGAAGTTGGTCGGGAATTAGCCTTTCAATACCCAAAATCCACAACGAACCAAGCAGCGGCCCAGCGACCGTCCCTAGCCCACCCACAACAGCAATCACCAAAACCCTGATCGAAGCGGCCGGAGCGAACTGAGTCGTTGGGCTAAGTGACGGCGCAGCGATCACAAACAACGCCCCCGCCAAAGCAGCCATCCCCCCAGCCAACGCAAACGCGGTCAACTTCATCTGACCGCCGGGCACAGCGCAAGATGCCGCAGCATTTTCGTTGTCACGCACCGCGATCAAGCAACGACCCACACCGCTAGCACGCAGCCGCGCCAGCATCAACACCAACACCATCAACACAACCAAACAAAACAAATACATCGTGCGTCGTGATTCGCCTAAGTCCACACCAAACAACTCCGGCCGGTCTACCGGCCGTGGTGCGCTCGTACCACCGCTAAAGAAACCTTGACGGAAAGCCCACGTGCCCGCCATCACCGCGAAAGCCAAGGTAGTGACAGCCAAAAACAATCCTTGTACCCGCAAAGCCGGCAAACCCACCAAAACCGCAACGACCACACCCAAAGCAGTAGCCATCACCACCGCCACACCCCAAGGCACATCAATATGCAGATCAAACAAATCTAAAGGAATAGGCACATCGTGGCCTTCGGTAAAAGCCAGCGTTGCCAACCCTCCAACCCCCACAAGCGCGAATTGACCAAGCGATAGTTGCCCCGCCCAACCGGTCAACACAGTCAAAGACAAAGCCACCATGGCAAATATCAAAATGTTGGTCCAAGTCAGTATCGGTGCCGAATCAGTAACCGCTAAAGGAACCAAAGCCAAAAGTCCAAACAAGAAAACAAAGCCAAGTTTGTTGAGGTTTCGCACCCACCAAATATTTCGGAGCCGCGGCGGGATCGGGCGCAATGTTGGCGCAAGCGACCAACCCAATTCCTTTTTACCTGCACGCACAAACCACAACACCAACAACAACACTGTGATAAAGAACCAAACATTCACAATCGAATAGTTACTTGAGTGGACGTTGTCGCGGGCGATGGATTCCACCACCCCGACCGCCGCCCCAGCCCAAACGACCCCCGGCAAAGAAGACATTTTTGCTAACAACGACACAACCAGAACTTTGAGCAACAATTCCTCAACCAAGAGATTGCCGGTGTCATCCACAGTAGCCGACTGCAAGCCCTGCAGCGGAGCGACAAGCACGGCTGTTGCTGCGGAAAACCCCCCGGCTATGGTCCACACAATGGTAGAAACTTGCCGAGGGGAGATGCCATAAACCCTTGCTGTTTCAGGGTTCGCGGCACATGCCCGCACCGCCAGACCAAAGCGCGTTTTGGCCAGAAACAAACCAAGTAGCCCAATCAGTACTGGCACCACCACCAAAACGCTGACCTCGCGGGCAGAAACTCGAATATGCGTCGTTGGTTCCCAGGTAACCTCAAACGCAGTCGGAATGTTCCCCCCCGTGGTGATATCTGGAATCCAACCAACACGCGCCAAAGTAAGTATCTGCCCAACACCAATCGTGGCAATCAACAAAACCAGGCGTGGCGACTGGAACAAGCGTCTCACCACAATCAGTTCCACAGACATGCCCACGAAAGCGGTTGCGGCGATTGCCAAAACGAACGCCAACCACCAATTCACTTCGTAATTCACCACCATCAAGACGAACAGCGCCAAACCAAAAAACCCCATCTCGCCATGAGCAAAATTGAGCACCCCGGTAGCCCGATAAATCAGCACAAAACCCGCCGCCAAAGCCGCATAAGTCAAACCAACAACCAACCCAATGATGATGGCTTGCTGCGCGACCTCAAGACCCAGAAGTTCAATCACGAGTTGCTTCCTCCGAAAAAGACCGTCCGTGCCAGATCAGTATGTTCAGCAAGATTTTTTGCTGAGCCACTGTAACGAATGAGTCCCTTTTCTAAAAACACGGCACGGTCGGCAAATTCTAAAGCCACATTGAGCGACTGTTCCACAATCAACATAGTCTGTCCCCCGGCTTTCAATTCGGCAATAACTGCCAACAGTTCTGCCACTACCGCCGGAGCTAAACCCAAACTCAATTCATCTATCAGCAAGATCTCTGGATCGTGAATGAGCGCCATCGCCAGCGCCAACATTTGTTGCTGACCCCCAGACAAATCATCTGCTAGATCATTGAAGCGTTTGCCTAGAACTGGAAATGTTTCAATTAACTCGGCTGTCTTTAGCTCATATTCCTCTGTTTCCATATTGCTCTTGAGCACCGCCGCGCGAAGGTTATCTTTGACACTCAACCCTGGAAAGATCCCTTCACCGCCCCGTACTTGAACGATGCCGAGTCGAAATCGTGTCTCAGCTTCGGTGTAGGTGATGGTGCGTCCGTTGAGCTTTATCGAACCCCCGTGTGGCACACCCAAACCCGAAATGGTGCGCAATAGGGTTGTTTTGCCAGCTCCGTTAGCACCCAACAGAGCAACAACTTCACCCTTCGCTAACTCAAGTTCAACGTCAAATAAAACCTGCACCGACCCGTAGCAAACGTCAAGGTTGCGTAACTGCAGTAGCGGCACATCTTCGCCCGAGAGCGCCTTGTGGACCTCAGTTTGCTCCTCACGCAACTCAGCAATTGCCGCAGAGGCATCATCGCCGATATGTGACGCGCCACGCCATAGCAACCAACCACCCAAGAGCGCCAAACCCGGTGCCAACAAAATCAATGCCGTACGATTGTTGTAAACCTCAGAAAGCTGACCAGCAATGACCCCGCCAGCAAAACCACCAAATAGAAACACAGACACTGGTATCACCGCGAACGCTTGAGCACGTATGCGATAAGGCGCCACCAACGCAATGATCACTGGGGCAGCCACAAACGCAGCCGAAATCAATGCTTGGGCAAACCCGGTCAACAACACCAACAGCCCAATCGTTTTAATCGGAAAAGCCAACAAATACAAGCAGCCCGCTGCAGCTAGCAACACACCCATAAACCTGCCAAGCAAATGCGGGCTAGCTTCAACAGCTTTCTCAATCTTGCGCCCAGCTATAGGAATAGCCAGTAAAGACGGCAGCCAAATTAGCGACTCGACAACACCACGAGCTAACGCACCAAGAGCGTATTTGTCTTCCAACAAAAGGTTGAACTGCAAGGGCACGCTAAGCAGCGCGAAGCCAAGCACGCTAAGGCCTGCGGCGAGAAAACGAAACGTTGGGATTTGTCGCAAGCGCGCGAAAGCTATTCTCATTGAGACCTCAAGTTCCGTTACTTCCACGCCAGCCGCTTGTTCAAACTGACCCCTCGCAGGTTCTTCGACATGCGTAGAGGAAAACGCAACTACCGCCGCCAGCAACGGTGGGCAGGCCAGAAACAAGATTGCCCAACGCCAACCTTCATCACCCCCAGCAATAGCCGCAATCAAACCAACAATCACCGGCCCGCAAAGCAGACCCAGAGGTCTCCCCAGCGCCTCAACCGCAAACACTCTGGCTCGACCTTCAACGGGATAGGTATCGCTAATCAGCGAACCAGCCAGCGGAATTCGGTACGCCTGCCCAAAACCAATCACCGTGCTTGTCCAGAAAAGCTGGAAAATGTTCACAACGAATGCCGCTACGACCATGGCCGCCGCCCAAAACGAAGATGCCAACGCGATAATCTTGCGCCGTGAATAGCGATCCGCGAGCGCCGCTAGCGGCAGCGCTCCAACCGCCAGCGCAACCCCGCCAACACCGAGCACGCCAGCCAACACTGCATCCGACACGTTGAGCGAGTTGCCAATATCTGGGGCCAGCACCCGCACCGCACGAGGCAAGTCATCAATGAAGTTCAAAAAGCAAAGCAGTACTAAGGTTGTTTTGCCACCAGCACCGACGACTTTACGCAAAGTTAGCTGCACCGCACCCACCCAAACAGCATGCCACCCTTTGCACGCGCATCAACAGCATTACCCGCACGTCTGTGCTTGCCCGCGCCGTGACCGTCATCAATGTTGCGGAGTGTATCTGCAGATGCAAGCAGATGTGTCGCACGTCACAACAGTCGACAAGATGGCTCCGCAACGATTAACCTTTGGAACGCGCAGACTTGGGGGTCAGCCTATGCATAAACTATTGATCAAGTGTGTAACAATGATGCTCGCACTTGCCTTCTTCGCAACCGCGTGTGCGGGAGAAAGCACAGACAACACCAACACCGACAACGGCAACACGCAAACGTCGGCACCAAACGAGGTCAGCACAAACGAAACGAACAGCGCCGCAGACCCTTCCTCCGAGACAACAGCCGACCCCGAAACAGCTACGCCAACCGACCCACCAACCGCAAGCAACGACGGCGGAGACCCACAACCAAACATCTACCAAGACCCCCGCGGCGGTATCTTCGCTGAGTTTCAACAAAGTTTCGACCGTTCCGACCACCCATTCACGCAAACCGACCACCTCTGTTTACCCCACGAACCAGCCGTGAACCGAACCGCAACCGATGAAGGCATCAGCGCCGAGGCAATCCGTGTGGGGCATATTCGGAGCCGCCTCGAGGATGGAATCAACTTGGGTTTCGGCGTACCTGTCGGCAATCCCAAAGAAATGTTTGAAGTCTTCATCGACTACATAAACGACACCTGCGGTGGGATACGGGGGCGCATGCTGGACCTAGGATACGCACAAGCAGCGCTCATTGGTGATGATGTGGAAGCCAGTCGCAACGCCGCCTGCTTAGCAATGACCGAAGATCACAAATCGGTCATCGTCATGAACAGCAGCGGGTTTCAAGGCACCGCCAACCTCTGTTTGGTTGAGGAACAACAAACCATCTTCATCTCCACGCAAGGCCAAACCGAAGAATTCATGGACCGTTCCAACGGACGCTTAGTTTCTCTGTCGCCGACATTAGAAGAAAGCCTCAGGTTTATGGTGACAGACCTACTAGCAAGCGGAGCACTAGCAGACCTCACCTTAGGTGTGGCCGCACCAAACACACCAGGCCAAGTCGAAGCCGTTGAACAAGCGCTAGTCGAACCATTGCGAGAAGAAGGTTTTGAAGTCGTCTTTGATGTTATTGATTGCGCCGGAACCGAATTTTGCACCGGTGGAGTGCCTGCATCAGTCGCCAACATGGTTGAAGCGGGGGTCAACGGCTTTTTCAACGTGCTCAACATTATTTCAGCGCCCGGCTACATCGCTGAAATGGCCAACCAAGGCTACGAACCAGGCAGCGTGCGTTTTTTCGCTTCGGATTTCAATTCGCAAACATCTGAAATTGTTGCCAGCCAGATAGCCAACAACGTCGCCGCAGGGGAACTCTACAACGGCGCAACAATCTTTGATTACCGCACAACCGGCATATACCGCGACCCGAACTACCAACCCAACCCGATTCTCGAAACTTGCAACGAAATCTACAGCCAACACAGCCCATCAGGAGCGAGCCACGCTTGGGACACACCAGGCGACTCGGCTTACGGAATGGTCGGGATGGTTTGCGCCATCGTGCGGGTGATGGCTCGCGCTCTATACGATGCCGGCAACAACCCCACGCTCGACGATGTGCGTGAGGCGATAACCAACTTGGGGCCAGTCGACAACAACGCCATGACCCCAGCGTCTATACGACCCGACAAAACCCAGATGGCTGACGCGATCCAAACGCTCGACTTCTCTTTCCCATGCACCCAAACACTGCCGTTCGAGCGACGCGATGGTGACCCGATTTGCGTCACTGGCAGAAACGATTTCCGTCCCGCTCCCCGCTAAGCAACAACAGGGCACATCAAAGGAATACACACAGAGTGGAGGTGAGGGGATTTGAACCCCTGGCCTCCTCGATGCGACCGAGGCGCTCTACCAACTGAGCTACACCCCCTGCGGCCTGCAATCCTAGCGGGTTCGCGGGCGACCGGTGATAACGATCAACCGTTAACCACTTCCTTGAACGGCAAAAGTGCTGCTTCTTCGGAACCGTAGTTGGGGTAGAGCAAATGCACCTTCATTTCGCGTTCTGCCGCGCGGCTGCGCCGTTGCGAAACGAAAAAGGCGAACGAGCCAGCCGCCAAGTCGACCGCCAAGTGGCCGAACCAAAAGACCCCACCAAAAGCTAACGCCGTGAAAAGAGTTGTGACACAAAACATTGCTAAAGCGATACCAATATCACGGCGACGCTGGGCTGCTTGAATAGCACCACGAGGTACCAAAAGCGATTGACGATTCTGGGGCCGCGGCCCAAGGTCGTGCGTGTGCCGTGTGGAGCCAAGCCTGCCAAGCCCATTGGAGAATGCGTTTACTTGGTCTTTTTGATCACCCGCAGCCTGTAACCTTTGCCTCCAATACCAACCTAGGTACCAAAGCCAGCTAACTGCTAAGGCCACAATGATTATCGATTCCGACATTCCGTGGTTTTCTCCCAAAACGTTAGGTTACAGTTATACAACAATTGAAACACAAAGGCAACGCGTCAATGGAGATTTTCTCGCCGATACTTTCCGGACCGTCCACCAGTCTTCTCCCAAAGGCAAACATCTGAGATCACCATTGAACGGTCTTTAGCCTTACACATGTCGTATACAGTCAACGCCGCCACACTACAAGCCGTCAGAGCTTCCATCTCCACACCAGTACGACCAACGGTTTCAACCCGTGCCTCAATCTCAATACTCTCGTCAAGAACCTCCAAATCGACACTAACCGCACCCAGCAACAACGGATGACACAACGGCACCAACTCCCAGCAACGTTTCGCTGCTTGGATGCCAGCAACCCGCGCAACCGCCAAAACGTCACCCTTAGCAACCTCACCCGCAGCGACCGCCGCCGCAGTTGACGCACTCAGCAAAACACGACCGCGAGCGATGGCTTGGCGCTTCGTGACGCTCTTCTCGGTGATGTCGACCATACGCGCACGACCCGCAGAATCCACATGCGTGAACCCTTCATGGGGCATAACGCGCTTAGCCACCAATTTCCGACATTGAACGGACGGGACGAATGAAATGCACCTTATTGATACTATGACCAGCCCATTTAGCCGAAACCGAACGTTGCAAAGCAGCCGCTATCTCGTCATCGGAAGCCGCCTGGCGCAACAAAGCCCGCACATCGGTTTCCTCGGTAGCAAACAAGCAGTTACGGAACTGCCCATCGGCAGTGATCCTAACTCGGTCGCAGCTATCGCAAAAGGACTGGCTAACACTTGCCACAACCCCGATCTCGCCGCCACCGTCTGCGTAACGCCAGCGGCTCGCCGGTGCCGACGTGCGATCAAGGGGTTGCAACTCGAACGTGTGTGACAGTTCGGCAAGTATCTCCGCTTGAGTCAGCACCTTGTCGTTGCTCCAATCTTCGTCTGCGTCAAGTGGCATAAACTCAATGAAACGCACCACCACCCCGAATTCCCGACCGAAATGCGCGAAATCGACAATCTCGTCATCGTTGAATCCCTTGATCACGACAACATTGATCTTGACCGGCGCGAATCCAGCCTGCACAGCACTATGGATACCCTCCAAAACCCGCGTCAGCTCATCACGGCGGGTTATTTCGTGGAAGCGGTCTGGCTGCAACGAATCTAAGGAAATATTGATCCTTCGCAGGCCCGCCTGACGCAAGCTGGGAGCCAAAAGCGGCAACGTGACACCATTCGTGGTCATGGCCAGATCAACATTTAGCGCGGCAAGTTTCGCCACAAGCACAGCCAAGTTGGCACGCACGGTTGGCTCCCCGCCAGTCAGACGAATCGCTTTGATGCCAAACCGCTGCACCAAAATCGTGGCTACCCGTTCGATTTCTTCAAAAGTCAACAGATCTTCTCTCGGCTGCCACTTCATGCCTTCTTGGGGCATGCAATAAGTGCAGCGAAAATTGCAGCGATCGGTGACGGAAATACGCAGGTCTCGATGAACCCGACCGAAACCATCGATCAGTTGCGAGGTCATTGCATCACCGTACCCAACAAGATGATCTCAACCTCATCACCGGGAGTTATTTCTTGCCCAGCGGGGACAACTGCTAGGGCGTCTGCCTGCGCCATCGCGGTCAATTGATGCGAGCCTTGCCCGCCGAGTTTGCCAACGCGCCAACGACCAGTTTCATCTGGCTTTCCGCAGACACGCAAAAAGTGGGTCTTACCGTCATCGTGACCACCCAAAGTGTCTCTACTGACAGCAAGCCGCCGGGGACGGTGAATGCACTGCTGGCCAGCCATCTTTAGCAACGCCGGCCGGGCCAGAAGTTCGTAACTCACCATTGATGACACTGGGTTGCCTGGCAAACCAAACACTGGTGTCTGCCCAATTAGTCCGAAGGCGAAAGGTTTCGCGGGTTTGATGGCAATTTGCATCCAGCGCATCTCACCGAGACGGTCAAGCACCACTTTCACAAAATCAAACTCACCCATCGACACTCCACCAGAGGAAACGATGGCATCGCAGCTTTCTGCGGCGTTGCTGAAGGCCCTGGTGAGGTCTGCCTCGTTGTCCCTAATGATGCCCAAGTCCAACGGCACCATTCCTGATTCAGCTACCAAAGTCAACAAAGTGCGCCGGTTGGAATCTCTGATCTGGCCAAGTTTTAGCGGAGCGCCGTCATCCACAAGTTCGTCGCCAGTTGAAATGACCCCCACTCGAGGCCGACGGAATGCGCGCACCGTGTCGAACCCCACGCTGGCAAGCACACCGAGATGACCGGCACCCAAAAGGGTACCCGCTGCACAAAGCTGATCGCCAGGTCGCACATCCTCACCAGCCTGGCGCACATGGTTGCCCTCAGCAACGGTGATTTGGACTTCCACCTCCTGCTTCAGCGGATCGAAATTTGTGCGCTCCACCATCACCACTGCATCGGCACCTGGTGGCAGCGGCGCGCCAGTCATGATCTGCATCGCTTGCCCAGTTGCTAGGGACTTGCTTGCATAGTCACCAGCAGCGATGGCACCAGTGACCTTGAGGGTTACCGGGGCGTTGACCGTGTCGGCCGCCCGCACCGCGAAGCCATCCATCGCAGTGTTAGCGAAAGGCGGCACCAACTCCAACGCATGCGCGGTCTCTGAGAGTACCAGACCGGCGGCTTCGGAGAGCGGAACCGGCAAGGCTTCTAATGGCCGGATCTTGTTGAGCAAATAATCATGAGCGTCTTCGAGAAATATCACCTCCTAATCCTGCCCCACTTGCCGAGCGATTACCACCATCAACAATGCGATCAACTGCCTTTGCAATCCACAACCGCGCCCTGAAGATGGTTAACGCTTGGCAAGCAGTTGACGAATGTTGGACTGGTGACGCAGCACCATAATTGCAGCAACCCCGATCGAAGCAAGGATTTCTGAAGCCGGATAACCCCAAATCAAAGCCAACAACGGATACGAAAACGCAATTGAGAGCGACCCCAACGCCGCCACCCGCACAACCTTCACCACCACCAGAAAGCTGAGCCCACACAACAAGCCGATAATCGGACTGATCACCAAACCCGCGCCGCCCGCAGTGGCAACACCTTTCCCACCACGAAAACCCCGCAAGATCGGCCACACATGTCCCACCACAGCCGCCACCCAGACCACATGAGCAGCCGTGCGCCCCGACACCGACAAGGCCAGAGCCGTCGGCAGAGCACCCTTGCCCATGTCAATCAAAGCAACAATGATCCCAGCTTTACGACTACAAAGCCGATACATGTTGGAAGCACCCGGGTTACCCGAACCCTGCCTCGTGGGATCGATACCTAAACGCCGCCCAACCAAAGTTGCTGTCGGGAGCATTCCCAAGCAATATGCCGCCACCGCTAGTGCCACAATTTCAATCACCTCATCATCGTAGTGTGGCATCTGCGCTCAACGCGGGTATCCTCAGTTTTCGTGCCAACCTATGATTACCGATGCCAAAGAACCGGCGAGATGTTTGAACAGTGGCAGTCGTTCGGCGACAAGCCACTCAACGTCTGCGTTTTAGTTCACGACAATGAAAATCAACCCTGCGAAGCACCCGTCAAAAGGGTGTTTTCCAAAGTTGGAATATCCTTCAAAGGCGATGGCTTTTACAAAAACGATCACGGTGCCAACGCTCGGGCAAGAGCTACAGAAAAATCCAGCAAAGACACATCAAACAGCGATTCCACAAGCGGTTCAAAGAGCGACACCAAAACCGACTCAACTGGCACCAAAAAGGACGCAGCTTCCTCTAAAAGCAACAGCGGAGGCGGCAGCGATTCCAAAACGTCCAAACACAGTGCCACAAACGCCGCCTAACGCACCGCCACACAGCTAGCCAAAACGCCTTCCCCCATAACGCCTTCCCCCATAACGCCTTCCCCCATAACGCCTTCCCCCCATACACCCTTCCCCCAACACAATCTAGCCTTAAGGGGCACAAATGTTCGAGTTGGAACGGCCGCGGCTCACCACGTTACGCGCCACAATCACCGGGGTTCGTGTAAGCATCAGTCGAAGCCGTTGGCCACGACTGCTACTGACCATCGTCGTTGGGTTAGCAATAGGGTTGTGGCTCAACGGCATATACAACGATGCAACAACGGCTCAAGCACAATGGCAAACCGAAATATTTGGCTGGACGGCCACACGAGACCTGGAAGCTGGCAGCACACTCGCCGCCGGCGACATGGCAGCAACACGATTGCTAGCTAGCGGTACACCTCGTGACGCAACGCTCACCGACCCCAACGGTCTCACCCTGACAGACTCACTAGCCGCCGGTGAAATCCTGCGAGACGGCCGACTAACCTCCAAGAGCGGCAAATTGGCGGCGCAAATCGGTGCTAACGCAGGCGCAATAACCATCGCATCTGACGGCGCACCATTGATTGCCGACGACCTAGTAGACCTTTACGCACTAATAGACGGCAGGCGTTTGGCCAGCGCCGCCACCGTCATCAATGTCCAAGAGGGATTCGTAACCGTGGCCGTCACTGAAGCAGAGATCCGTGCGGTCATCATCTCTTTAACCACTGGAGGTGTGGTGCCCGTGCTGGTTAGCTAAGACTCACCACAACTAGAGCCAACCAGCAGGCAAAAGACCCAAGATTGCGAACCCCAAAACAATCCGGTACCACACAAACACCATAAAACTGCGCGCCTGGATAAGCCTCATCGTCACCCAAACAGCAAAAAAGCCAGTAATCGCAGCGGCAGTCGCCCCACTCACAAACACTGCCCAAAAAGACCGCGAAATCTCACTACCAAGCAATCCAAGAAAAGCAAAAACCCCAGCACCAGCAATAACCGGCAAGCTCATCAAAAACACTAATCGAGCCGCCGCGTCACGTTCAAAACCCAAAAACCGCGCCACGCTAAGCGTTGCTCCTGAACGCGAAACTCCTGGTTGCAGCGCCAAAGCCTGTCCCAAACCGATCAACAAAGAATCAGCCAGGCGAAAATCTCCCTGCCCGCGAGATGCCTGCCGACCATCAGCAAACGCCAGCAACAACCCAAACACGATCAAAGCCAAAGCAATCACGGTCAGATTGTCGGCATTATTGATACTTGAAGCGAAAAATACCCCAACTAAACCCGCGGGCACCGCTGAAAGCATGAGAAACCAACCAATCCTCCCCTCTTGATTAAGCGGCTGGTGCCTCAACGGTGCAAGCGCCGCTTTTGCATAGCGCACAATGTCGGCGCGCAAATAGATTATCGCCCCGAGCAAGGTACCAAGATGCACCGCAACATCAAAAAACGTTTCCAAGTCGCCATCAAGTTGCTGCCAACCAAAAGCAGCTCGGGTTATCTCTAGATGAGCACTTGAAGAAACCGGAAAGAACTCTGTCAACCCCTGCACAATGCCGAGAATGATGGCATGGTATATCGGCATTGAGGTCAGGTGCCAGACATCATCACGTCAGCAACTACCAACGAAACGCCCGCGGCGCTCATCGGCAACCAAACCAGATCATTACCGATTGCGGTGATATCAAGCAGTATCCTCTGCAACGTTGAAGCGATGGTGACCTCACGCAGCGGTTCGGCCAGCGCACCATTACGGATCCGTAAACCTTCGGCCCCCGTCGAAAAATCGCCAGAAATCGGGTTTACGCCCGAATGCAAACCACTCACGCCTTGCACCAAGAAACCATCATCAATGCCAGCGATCAGTTCTTCAGGGCTGTGTTGGCCGGGGCGCAACGCCAACGCTTGAGCACCCACACCGGGCGCGCCTTTGAAACCGGGCCGCACCGCTGAACCAGTTGACGCTGTGGCGGAGCGCCGGGCCGTGTATGAGTTATGCAAAAATCCTTGCAGCCGGCCTTCGTTGATCAAAGTATTTGGTCGTGTGGCAAGACCCTCAGCGTCAACCGCAGCAGCTGTGAAGGCTTCTGGGTTGGTCGCATCGTCGAGGAGACATAACTCTGCTACAGCAACTTGTTCGCCTATGCGATCTGCAAAAAATGAGCGACCACGCTGTACTGCGTCGCCGTTGAGCGTGGCGCCGATAATGCCAAGGAGTTGAGCCGAGACCCACGGGTCAAGCACCACAGTGAGTTTGCTGGTTGACGGTTTGACAGCTCCAAGCAATCTGGTAGCACGGTCGGCGGCTTGAGTTGCGGCCGCGCCAACATCAAGTTCGGCTGGGCCCCTAGCGATTGAGTAACCAAAACCAGTCTGGGTTTCACCCTCAGCTTCAGCCATGGCGTAGCTAGCGAGATAGGCACCCGTTTCGCGGCTAGCAATAGCGATACCGGTAGACGTGGCCACAGCCGATTGCAGTTGGCTGTCTACATATTCTGCTGATTCGATACCTGAAACTCGCGGGTCTGCTCCAAGCGTGGCTCTTTCAAGTTCGATGGTAAGGGAGATTTTGTCTGCTGTCGCAAAGCTCTCTAGTGACGCATCGCAGAGGTTGAGGTCGATAGCAGGCACACCGTCAGGCACGGCGACCCCATTGAACTCGTCTGCTTCTGCGAAAGCCGCGTTGTCTCGTGCTTCTTGCAAGGTTTCGGTAAGGGCGGAGCGCTCAAGCGTGCCCGCGTAGGCGTAACCTTGCCGACCGTTAGCCACCGCGCGCACACCGATTCCTTGACTACGCGCGGAAGTGAAAGATTCGACCTCACCTTGATAGGCACGTACTTCCGTTTCGGTTGCATCGGCAACGTAGACCTCCAACTGCTCGCCGGGATTAGCCCAGCTAGCAACTTGCTTGGCGATGTCTAGCAGTTCGGGTTGAACCGACCCGTTGTCACCCATTTCAGCACCTCAAGCGGCGGTGCCGCCAATGGTGAGTGCGGTGACTCGCAGCGTTGGTGTGCCATCGCCCACCGGCACCCCTTGGCCGTCTTTACCGCACGTTCCTGGTGAACCCATGGCGAAGTCGTTGCCCACTGCGTCGATTAGTTTCAGGGTTTCTGGGCCGTTACCGATGAGGTTGCCTTGGCGAATCGGTTCACTGATTTCACCGTTCTCAATCAGATAGGCTTCGGTCATTCCAAAGACATAGTCACCTGTAGCGGTGTTGACCTGCCCGCCGCCAAGTTGAGCCACGTAGACACCGGATTCGGTGCCCGCAATAATGTCGCTGGGGTGATCGGAACCGTTTTCGATGTAAGTGTTGGTCATGCGCACCATCGGCAAGTATTGGTAACTTTGGCGGCGGCCGTTGCCAGAACTGTTGCGGCCCTCTTTGCGCGCCCGAACATGGTCCCACATATAGTCGGTGAGCACGCCCTTATCAATCAAAACGTTGTGAGCCGCAGCACGGCCCTCATCGTCGATCCGGTAATGCCCCCATTCGCCAGCCATGGTGCCGTCATCAATCAAGGTCACCAGCGGCGTGGCTACTTGGTCACCCACACGCCCAGCGAAAACGCTCGCTGACTTGGCAACCAGGTCGGCTTCTAACCCATGGCCACACGCTTCATGGAACAACACTCCGCCACCACCAGGCCCGACCACTACCGGCATAGTGCCCGAAGGTGCCGGACGGGCATTCAGTTTGGTGATGGCACGCTGCGCGGCACGCCGAGCCAAGTCGGTGACATCGGTTTCATCAAAGAGTTCAAAACCAATCGTTCGCCCCACAGATTCACGCCCAGTTTGCAGACCAGTGTCGCCACTGGCCACACACGAAACCGAAAATAAGGTACGCACTTGATCGTCTTGGGCAAACAAGCCATCACTGTTGGCAACAAGAATACGCCGCCGACTATCGCCGTAACGCGCCGATACTTGCGATATTTGTGAACCGCTAGCACGCGCCGCAGCGTCGGCATTGGCGAGGAGTTGAACTTTGACAGACTTAGCCACGTCAGATGGGGCAATTCGTGCGCTGGTACCAACTACGGCACCACCTGCGTCAACAGCTACGCTACGCCGATCTGTGCTACTAGATTGTGCGTTGTTTTGAGCCACAGCCGCTGCGGTGCTGGCAGCTTTTGCTAAACCCGAGGCACTGAGGTCGGCAGTGTGTGCAAAACCAGTGGTGTCTTTGTGTACCACACGGATGCCCGCACCGCGATCACGCCCGCTGGTCAACTCCTCAACACGACCATCATCAAGCAGCGCCGAAGACGATCTCTTGTCTTCCACGAAAACTTCTGCAAATTCCGCTCCCGCGCTTAGCGCGGTTTGCAGCGTACGGTTAATGAGGTCATGGTCAAGCACGTTGCTACTCCTGGGCCAATGCTAAGTGTAATGTCGCTATGGTAGCGCGTGTGCGCGCTGAAACGGGGCAAAGTACCGCGGTTACCGAGATGTCGTTTGCTGTGCCGGTGTTGAAATGGTGGAAAGAAGCAGCGTTGACGTTGATATTCTACGGTGTTTATACGGCAATCAGGAACCAATTCGGTTCGGCGTTGGGGGGAAGGGTGCGGCGCCGTTCCTATGAAAATGCGCTTGATGTCATCAATATTGAAAAGGCTATGGGGCTTTATTTTGAGGAATGGCTGCAACAATTGTTCGTTGGCTGGGATTGGTTCATCGTGTTTTGGAATGTCTTTTACGGGTCGTTTCATTTCATTGTCACGATCTTCGTGATGGTATGGCTGTTTTGGCGTTTTCCGAGCCGGTATATTCTGATGCGTTCCGCTTTGGCTGTCACCACCGCCGTTGCGCTTGTCGGTTTCGCTTTTTACCCACTGATGCCGCCACGCTTATTGCCGAATTGCGTTTCTCCGTATGGTGCTTGTGCCGCGGGCCACAATTATGTCGACACGTTAGTTGATCCTGGTGGATTGTGGTCTTTTGAATCGGGGACGATGGCGGCTATCTCTAATCAGTATGCGGCGATGCCGAGTTTGCATATTGCTTGGGCGTTGTGGTGCGCGATTGGTTTGTATCCGCTGCTGAAACACCGAGCAACACGAATATTGGCAGTGATGTATCCGCTATTTACATTATTTTCAATAGTTGTGACAGCTAACCATTATTGGATTGATGCGATTGGTGGTATCGTGATTGTGGCAATTGGTTTGCGGTTGGCTCCTAAACTCACACCGTTTTTGCCGGGTGGCTCAAGAAAGTTCCGCCCCGCCACACAAACTGGCTAAGATTTACCGCAAAACAATTCTTGAATCAGCGTTCGCGACCGGTCTTTACAAAACGAGAGGATTCCGATGCGCCTTGACGCACTAAACAACCCACTTGATTTGCAAGGCCGCAGCTTTGCAGAACTTGATGATCTTTGCGAGCAGATACGCGCGCAGGTTATTGCCGCGGTTAATCAACACAGTGGTCATCTGGGGTCGAACTTGGGTGCTGTGGAATTGACCGTTGCTTTGCATCGGGTTTTTCGTTCTCCTCACGATGCCATCCTTTGGGACACTGGGCACCAGGCATACGTCCATAAGATGTTGACTGGGCGGCTCAGCGGGTTTGCACAGTTGCGCCAAGAGGGTGGGCTTTCTGGTTATCCTTCGCGTGCCGAATCGGAACATGATTGGATTGAGAATAGTCACGCTTCAACGGTGTTGTCATATGCTCACGGTCTTGCTACCGCGTTCTATACCAATGACGACCGGCGCCGCGTGGTAGCCGTGATTGGCGATGGTGCGCTTACTGGCGGGATGGCGTTCGAGGGACTCAACAATTTGGGGCACAGTGGGCGTGATGTGGTGATCGTGCTCAACGACAACGGCCGTTCTTATGCCCCGACAGTATCTCGGTTGAGCGAAAGTTTGGTAAAGATTCGCAGCAATCCAACATACATGCGCCGCCAAGCCAAAATAGAAGAGATCGCTGAACGTATTGGTTGGGTTGGGGAACAGATAAAACGTGGCGTGAAAATGTCGAAAGCCGCGATCCGGGAGATGTGGGAGCCACCAGCTTTTTTTGAGAACTTGGGTATCCGCTATATCGGCCCGTTCGACGGCCATGATATTGCTTCGCTAGAGGAAGCCTTGCATAACGCCGTTGAGTTTGACGGGCCGGTTTTGGTGCATGTGTTAACCCAAAAGGGCCGTGGTTATGCGCCAGCGGAGAACGACAGCATCAAAAACATGCACGACATCGGTTCCGTCAAGGAAGGATCATACACCGCGGCATTTTCTGAGACTCTGGTGAAGCTAGGCGATCAGCACCCAGAGTTGGTAGCGATTACCGCAGCGATGCCTGATTCGACGGGTTTGTTGCCCTTCCGGGAGCGTTTTCCCGAGCGTTGTTTCGATGTGGGGATCGCCGAACAGCATGCCGTTACTGCTGCTGCGGGCATGGCTATGGGAGGCCTGCGTCCCCTAGTTGCGGTTTATTCGACCTTTCTGAGCAGGGCTTTTGACCAAATCAACCTGGATGTTGGTTTGCATCGTCTACCAGTGATCTTCTGTGTGGATCGCGCTGGCGTGACTGGCCCAGACGGAGCTTCGCATCATGGTTTGTTAGACATGGTGCTATTCACGAAGGTTCCAGGAATGACCGTGTTTGCGCCTTCTAGTTATCAAGAACTGCAACAAATGCTTGAAGATGCGATGTCGCTAAACGCCGGGCCAGTAGCGATTCGCTGGTCTCGCGGCAAAGCGCCGCATGTGAGCGATCATGAGGTTGGTACGGGCCTCAACGCCCGCAAGACTCGCCTTGGTGATGGCACGGTGGCTTTGCTTGGGTTCGGGCAGATGCATGGCGCAACGATGGCTGCGGCTGAATTGTTGGCTGCACGCCAGATCAATGCCACGGTTTACGACCCTCGTGTGGTGGTGCCTTTAGACACGGCGATGATTGACGACATTGCCCGCCACGAGGTTGTGGTCTCGGTTGAGGACGGGTTGCGTATTGGTGGTGCCGGAGCCGCGCTGCGTGACATGCTTAGCGAACGTGACACCAACTGCCGTATCCGGGTAATGGGGATTCCCGTAACCTATGTTGATCATGGCAACCCAGACGATATTCACGCTCGCTTCGGCCTTGATGCGGCCGGCATAAGCGCTGAAGTTGAGGCGCTGTTGGCCTAGGTGTAGTATGGATTTGCGCCTTGTTCATGGTCGGTTGTGTCGACCACTTCGGTTATTTCAGGGATAGCATCACGGATCGCCTTGGAAATCCCTTCGCGCAGTGTGGCGGCACTCATCGCACATCCTTGACAACCCCCACCCATCGTCACGAAAGCTCGTTCGCCTTCAACACCAACCAACTCCGCGAAACCACCATGTGAAGCAAGCGCCGGGTTGATCCGTTGCTCCAATAAGGTGCGCACCTTGTCGGCAGCATCGCCAGAGAGTTCTAGCTGACCAAAGTCGCCTAGCGGGTTCGGACGATTCGGATTACGGATTACTAGACCACCTTGCGCGGCGTTGGCTGGTAGGTCTAGCGTGGCACCAGCCAAAAGCGGAACGCTCAACGCGGGCACGATCACGGTGAGGCCGTCTTTTTCATGCAGGTGGTCGTCTGCGGCGGTTTCGGCTAATGGTTCAAGGGAGAGGTCGTAGGTGTAGTCAACCCCTTTCGCACCGGTGATCTCAACGCGAAGTCCCAATGCCTCAGCATCGTCTTCTTGAGAACGGATTTCTTTCACGGTGGCACGGGCTGCGTCAGAGACGATCAAAACCTCAGTTTGAGTGGTGTCGGTCATAGTGTCGGTCATGGTGTCGGTCATAGTGTGGGTAAGTGTATCAGCACCGGTGTCGGTCATAGGTTTGGGGGATCCCATACGTGGCAAATTTCGGTTAAGTAGCGAACAAATGCGCTCATCAAAGTGGGCCCTGCGCGCAAACGTGGGATTTGGGTTGCTGGAACTGGGTTGGTGGTCATGTTATCAGGATGCCTCGTGTCAGACGCAACCCACGACAACCTCATCGACGGCGACTGTCCACCGGAGTTGTCCAAGCTGGGCCGCACCCAGTGCCGCTGGCGTACACAGATCAGCAACTGGCAGCATGTCCGGGTAACCAACGCAGCCAACTTGATCAAACGCGTCGTCTTCGGATTCCGACGATTCAATCACTAGCGGATCCGCGCCCTGCTCTGCGCCGGGAAACCCAACTGGAGACTACTCAACACATCACTCCCCACTAATTTCCGAAGAGCCTGAATTCTGCCACTGAGTCAATCGCCTTGCCGAAACCTGCCAGCACTACGGTTGCCCACGTGCCTGCGTCGTCCGCTTTGTCACCCCAAATCACTGATATTCAATCGCCCTTCCAATGTGCGTTTACGCGCCGAATAGATTTGACTATTTCGCAATTGTGTGCTATCTTGGACTCATCACCAACCCAATCCTTACCAAAACGAGATCATCCACCAAAATCATCACTAAACGAGACCATATAGCAGGCTTGGTGTAGTGATGATATCTGTGTTGACGTTTGCTAGCTTACTGCCAGTTAGTGCAACAAACGCAACTCAACCTGACGCTCCACAGCAAAACGATGAAACGTCGCACACGGGAGAAAGCCCCGCACCCGAGACACCTGCCGATGAAGCGAGCAAGGAACCACCGATAAGCCTTACAGAACCTATCGGGAATACGGATGTTCTGAGCCTTGACATGACTTGGACTGACGGTTCCATAGGAATCGACGGCATTTCCAACGTTCCTGGAGTCGGTGTCAAAACGAACTACATCGGCGAGGAGGGTACCTTGTTGGTACTGTTGCAGATTGACTCTGCCGATGACCCGACAACATATAAATTCAATAATGCCGTCCCCAATGGATACAAGGCGAAAATGCAACCAGACGGATCTGTGCAGATTTTGGATGTCTTCGGCAACCACGTCTCGGGGATAGCTGCACCTTGGGCCTATGACGCGAGAGGCATGAAGATCCCAACAAGCTTTTCCTTGGACGGCTCGACCCTGCTTCAAACGGTTCACCACAACGGAGCTGTCTACCCGGTCGTTGCCGACCCCTGCGGGTGGGGGTGGAAAGGTTTGAAGGACTGTGTGAAAATCGCTGCAACCGCGACCGTCGCAGCGGCAGCATGTTCGACGCCACCTGTAAACGTCGTGGTCTGCGGGTCGGCGGTGGCGATTGCCGTGGTAACCTATGTGGAGGTTCAAAAACCTGAGCCAAAACCGCCACCTCCTCCACGTAGAGTCTGTCGAGTGTGGCATCGTGTTCATCGTAATTTCTGCGTCCAATTTTATGCGTCATGACGTTCCCTCGCAAGCGTCTATTTTTCTTGAGGCGAAACTGGGCGAATGACCGCGGTCTGCACATTACCGATGACACAATTACAAAGTGGCTGCTCGCGGCAGCTGCCACAAGCATTATGTTTTTTGTATATCTTGCCGGTCATAACAGTTATTTCCTAGATTTCAATCTTACGTTACGACAACTTATGTTTGTTTGCATCTTTTCCGTTGTATCGGTTGAGTTCCACAATTGGATGTGGATTAAACGGGCTATAATCTTGCAAGACCTAGATATGTTGAAGCCTCCGTATACACGTTTTTTCGTTTCGAAAATTAGTGATATTGACACTACAGGTTCTAGATTGCCTCCGGTGGCATCCGCCTTGTGGGGGATCCAAATAGTGGGTTTAATTTGGGTTTCGGGGAAGGTTGGTTTCCCGGTGCAACTCGGAGATCGCGCGCCGATCATCGCAACTTCTTGGAGAACTCTTTCTGACACTTTGTTTTGGATAGCCTTCTTTATGTACTTGATTGCTATCGTCCGGTTCGGATTACTGATTCGTCGCGTTGACAAAAAATCCAGCAACTAATAGTACTCGCCGATAGCTGCCAACAGAAATGACTCAGCTAGGCTTAGAGTTTTGTTTTAGCCTGACCTGGTCACAAGAAAGTGATTCCATGAAGCGAGTATTGGTGTCCGAAACGATTGCCGAAGCGGGGTTAAACTTGCTGCGCGCCGCCGGCCATGTTGTTGATGTGCGGCTCGGTTTGTCGCCCGACGAGTTGGGTGAAGCCGT
>MKWU01000908.1_pt1 | contig 54404 bp, 46 predicted proteins | sample 809101 | NCBI WGS metagenome assembly MKWU01 (sample SAMN05860141, study PRJNA318959) | sponge metagenome | host: Aplysina aerophoba | place: Slovenia: Piran, Adriatic Sea, Gulf of Piran | collected 2013-05-07 | reverse complement strand
ACGACAAGGCCGAGGAGGGCCATTACAACCTCATCAGCGCCCTTCACAAATCGGTCCGGGGGTCGGATCCGGACGCCTCCCTCTACTGGCTCCCCCGCATCCTTCCGGCGGGGGGGGGACCACTCTTCGTCGCCCGCCGCGTCATCCGCATGGCGGTCGAGGACATCGGTCTGGCCGATCCCGCTGCCCTGCCGCAGGCGGTGGCCGCCCGGGACGCCTTCGCCTTCCTCGGGTCGCCAGAAGGGGAACTGGCAATCGCCCAGGCGGTCCTCTACTGCGCCACGGCTCCGAAGTCCAACGCCGCCTACCGCGCCTATTCCGCCGCCACGAAGAGTGCCAGGGTCGAGGGAAGTCCGATGCCGCCAAAGATCATCCTCAATGCTCCGACGCGCCTCATGGAGGATCTCGGTTACGGCGAGGGATACACCTATGACCACGATACCCCGGCCGCGTTCTCCGGACAGGACTACTTCCCGGAAGGCATGGGGCGGCATCACTTCTACCGGCCGGTGGAACGGGGATTTGAACGCGAGATCGCAAAGCGCCTCGCCTACTGGGAACGGCTGCGCCACCAGGACGGAGAGGACGGGTGATCAAGGCCTGTCTCCTCGTTGCCGCCGGTGGCGCGCTTGGCGCGGTGGGCCGCCATCTCGTGACGGCCGTCGCCACGGCGTGGCTGGGAAGCGGGTTTCCCTGGGGCACCCTCATCGTCAATGTGGCGGGTTCCTTCCTTCTCGGGGTTCTGGTCGCCTTGCTGTCAGCCGTCTGGACGCCGCCCGGAGAAGTGCGACTGTTTCTCGTCACCGGCTTTCTCGGGGCCTTCACCACGTTTTCGGCCTTTTCCCTTGACGTGGTGAGCGAGTTCGAGCGTGGGCACAACTCCCTTGCGATTCTCTACGTCGTAGCCTCGGTGGTTCTTTCGGTCCTGGCGCTTCTGGCAGGTCTTCGCCTCATGCGCCTGGTTCTCGCATGACGGCAGTCACCTACCTCACCGTCACGGACGCCGACGCCGGCATGCGCCTTGATCGCTGGTTTCGTCAGCGCTTTCCCCATGTCACCCATGGGTATCTCTCGAAACTGCTGCGTACGGGCCAGATCCGTCTCGATGGCGGGAGGTGCGGTGCGGGGGCCAGGCTCCAGGCTGGCCAGGCGGTACGGCTGCCACCTCTTCCGGAGGCGCCTGCGGTGACAGGACCAGCCCGGCAGTCTCCGGCCGGCCGCGACCTCGAGGACATCGCCGCACGGGTCATTCACATTGATGACTGGGTCATTGCCATCGACAAACCGGCGGGCCTTGCCGTGCAGGGCGGCAGCGGATTGTCGCGCCATCTCGATGCCCTGCTGGATGGGTTGCGCTTCGGTGCGACGGAGAGGCCACGCCTGGTGCATCGCCTCGACAGGCACACCAGCGGCATCCTGCTGCTCGCCCGTCACGCGACGGCGGCGCGCGCCCTGCAGGCCTGTTTCAGGGAGGGCAAGGTCGCAAAGACATACTGGGCACTCGTCGCCGGTGTCCCGGACCTGCCGCGGGATGGTCGCCTTGCCATGCCGCTCGTCAAGAGGGGAAAGCCGGGGCGCGAGCGCGTCGAGGTCGCTGAAGACGGTGGCCGGCGCGCCGTGACACTCGCGCGCATCGTGGCAAGCGCCGGCCGTGTCGCATCCTGGCTGGAGTTGTGTCCGTTGACCGGGCGCACCCACCAGCTCAGGGTGCACTGTTCCGCCATCGGCCATCCGATTCTCGGGGATGGCAAGTACGGCAGCCGCACGCCGGGGCCGATCACGCGTGTCCGGCGTCTTCACCTCCACGCGCAGTCACTTCACTTGCCGCACCCTCAAGCCGGTACGCTGAACCTCGTTTGCGCCCTGCCGCGGGATCTGCAGGAGGCCTGGGACATGCTTGGATTCAGTGTGGACGGGGATGGTCCGTGAAACGCCGGTACGCGGCCTCCGGTATCGCCGGGAGTGAAGGGGACTACCCTGTCGAACTCGACGGCCGGCCGGTGATGACGCCGGCACACCATCCCCTGCGCGTTCCATCACGGACCCTTGGCGACGTCATTGCCGGGGAGTGGGCGTGCCAGGGGGATCGCATCGATCCATCGACGATGCCCTTGATGCGCCTTGCCGCCACCGCCATTGACCGTGTTGCGCCGGATCCCGCACGCGTCATCGCCGATCTTGTGGCATGGGGTGACAGCGATCTCGTGTGTTTTCGTGCTGATCATCCGGTGGAACTGGTCAGGCGCCAGGGGGCGTGCTGGCAACCCCTTGTTGACTGGGTCGCGGCAGAGCACGGTGCGGCGCTGGCCGTCACCACCGGGATCATGCCGCTCGAACAGCCCCCGGAATCGAGCCTTGCGCTTCGGTCAGTCCTCACGGGCCTTGACAGTTTCCGCCTTGTTGCGGTCCACAGCGTCGCAAGCGCTACCGGATCGCTTGTCATTGCCCTGGCGCTCCTTGCCGGACGCCTGGATGCCGCAGAAGCCTTTTGCGCCGGCGCCCTCGACGACCTGTGGTCTCTCGAGGTGTGGGGTGATGACGCCGAAGCCCGGCAGCGCCTCGATGTCAGACAGACCGACATTGTCGAGGCGGAACGCTTTCTCCGTCTGCTTCGTCACCAGGCGTGAACATTGGTATGCTGGTCACTGACCTCTATCAGGCGGATCCGGATGATGCAGGACGTGATCGATGAATTGACGGGGCGCCGCGCCCGCGCCCGCGAAGGAGGCGGGGAACGGCGAATTGCCAGTCAGCACGCCAAGGGCAAGCTGAGCGCACGGGAACGCATCGAGCTGCTCCTTGACGAGAACTCCTTCGAGGAATGGGACATGTTTGTCGAGCATCGCTCGGCAGAGTTCGGCATGGCCGACCGGAAGGTGCCAGGCGACGGGGTCGTGACCGGCTGGGGGACCATCAGCGGCCGTCTGGTCTTCGTCTTCAGTCAGGATTTCACCGTGTTTGGAGGTTCGCTCTCGGAGTCCCACGCCACCAAGATCTGCAAGATCATGGACAGGGCCCTGCAGGTAGGGGCTCCGGTGATCGGCCTCAACGACAGCGGTGGTGCGCGCATCCAGGAGGGTGTGGATTCCCTCGCCGGCTATGCCGAGGTGTTCCAGCGCAATGTGCTTGCCTCCGGGGTCGTGCCACAGGTGTCGCTGATCATGGGACCCTGTGCCGGCGGGGCAGTCTACTCCCCGGCGATGACCGACTTCATCTTCATGGTGAAGGATACCTCCTACATGTTCGTGACTGGTCCCGATGTTGTGAAGACGGTAACTCACGAGGTTGTCAGTCACGAGGAGCTTGGTGGCGCCGTAACCCACACCACGCGGTCCGGCGTGGCGGACCTTGCCTGGGAAAACGATGTCGAGGCCTTGGCGCAGACACGGCGTCTGATGGATTTCCTGCCGGCCTCGAATCGCGAGAACCCGCCGGTTCTCGAGACCTCCGATCCCTTCGACCGGGTCGAACCTGCCCTGGACACCCTGGTGCCCTCGAATCCGAACAAGCCCTACGACATCAAGGAGCTCGTCACGAGGGTGGTGGACGAACAGGACTTCTTCGAGATCCAGCCGGCACACGCTGCCAACATCGTTGTCGGGTTCGGCCGCATGGAAGGCTCGACGGTGGGCCTTGTCGCCAATCAGCCAATGGTGCTGGCCGGTTGTCTCGATATCGAGGCCTCGCGAAAGGCGGCGCGATTCGTGCGTTTCTGCGACTGCTTCAACATTCCGATCATGACCTTCGTCGATGTCCCGGGTTTCCTGCCTGGAACTGATCAGGAGCACGGCGGGATCATCAAGCACGGTTCGAAACTCCTCTATGCCTATGCCGAGGCGACGGTCCCGAAACTCACCTGCATCACGCGCAAGGCCTATGGCGGCGCCTATGTCGTCATGGCTTCGAAGCACCTGCGCGGCGACATCAACTACGCCTGGCCGACGGCGGAGGTGGCGGTCATGGGATCGAAGGGGGCGGTCGAGATCATATTCCGTTCCGACCTCGACGATCCCGGGCGCATGGAGGCACGTGCGGCAGAGTACCAGGAGCGCTTCGCCAATCCCTTCGTCGCCGCGTCCAGGGGATTCGTCGACGAAGTCATCACGCCGCGCAATACGCGGCGGCGACTGTGCAACGCGCTTCGCATGCTGCGCGGCAAGGAGTTGCGCAACCCGTGGAAGAAGCACGATAACATTCCCCTGTAATCAAGGCGGTACCTGGAACGTGTTCAACCGAATTCTCATTGCCAACCGGGGGGAAATCGCCTGCCGGATCATCACCACGTGCCGGACGCTGGGCATCGCCACGGTCGCGGTTCATTCCGAGGCCGATGAGGATGCGCTCCACGTCCGGATGGCCGACGAGTCCTTTCCCATCGGACCGCCGCCACCTGGCGAGAGCTACCTTGCCATCGACAGGATCATCGATGCCCTCGTGAAGTCGGGCGCCGAGGCGGTGCACCCCGGCTTCGGTTTTCTTGCCGAGAACGCCCGATTCGTCGAGGCGGTCGAGGCCGCGGGCGCCGTCTTCATCGGTCCGCCCGCAAGGGCCGTTGCCGCCATGGGCGACAAGATCGAATCCAAGAGGATTGCGGAAGCGGCCGGAGTCAGCGTGGTTCCCGGCAGTGCTTCCGAGACGAGCGATGTCGATGAGGCACTCGCGGCTGCCCGCGACATCGGCTATCCGGTCATGGTTAAGCCGGCCGCCGGCGGTGGCGGCAAGGGGATGAGGGTGGTCGGTGACGACGATGAACTCGTCGAGGGCTTCCGGGCCTCGCGATCGGAGGCTGCCACCGCCTTCGGCGATACCAGGATTTTCCTGGAGAAGTTCATTACACGGCCACGCCATGTCGAGATCCAGATTCTGGCCGACAATCACGGTGCCGTGGTGGCCCTGAACGAGCGGGAATGCTCGATCCAGCGGCGTCATCAGAAGGTGGTCGAGGAAGCGCCAAGCCCGCTCATCAACGAGACGACGCGCCGGGCGATGGCCGCCGAAGCGTGCGCCCTGGCGCGCGCCGTCAACTATCGCTCGGCGGGCACGGTCGAATTCGTTGTCGACCCCGACAGGAATTTCTACTTCCTGGAGATGAATACCCGTCTCCAGGTCGAACATCCGGTGACGGAGTTCATCACCGGTGTCGATATCGTCGAACAGATGATCCGCATCGCCACCGGCGAACGTCTTGCCTTCACCGCCGCCGACGTCGGCATCGACGGCTGGTCCATCGAGGCGCGAATCTATGCCGAGGACTCGCGCCGCGGATTTCTCCCCTCGATCGGCCGCCTCATCACCTACCGGCCACCGCAGACCACCCGGTCGCTGAGGATCGACAGCGGTGTGGAGGAAGGCTCCGAGGTGACGATGTTCTACGACCCCATGATCGCCAAGCTGGTGGTGCATGGCGAGGACCGGCGGTCCGCCATCGCCGCCATGCGCCACGCCCTTGATTCCTTCGAGATCAGGGGCGTGCAGCACAACATCGACTTTCTGGCGGCGATCATGCGTGACCCTCGGTTTGTGGCGGGCGACTTTACGACCGCCTTCATCGACAGCACCTGGCCCGACGGCTTTTCCGGCGCACCGGTGACGGAGCGCGAGAGGACGGTGCTGACCGGTGTGGGCCTCCTTGCCCACCTCAGGGTTCTCGAACGCAACCACGCGATCACGGGCACACTGCGTGAACCGGGACCGATGGTCCGTGACTGGGTCGTGCAGTTCCCCGGTGAGCAGTTCGAGGTGACGGCCCGGTTGACCGGGAACGGCATCGTCTGGAGGAACGGCGAGCGCGACGTCACGGTCGAGAGTTCCTGGAGTCCGGGCCAGACGCTGTTTCAGGGTGAGGTGGACGGCCGCCCGGCGGTCGTCCAGGTACAACGCAAGGGGACCTCCTGGGAACTCTCGCATGCCGGCATCAGTGAGCAGATGACGGTGCTCTCGGGAGGGGCGGCGAAGCTGTTGTCGCGAATGCCGGCACGGCCCGCTGCCGATCTCTCCCGCCTCGTCACCTCACCGATGCCCGGGCGGATCGTCGAACTTGCGGTCGAGGAAGGTGAAGCGGTCGAGACGGGTCAGGTGCTCATCGTCATTGATGCCATGAAGATGGAGAACGTGCTGCGGGCGGAGCGTACCGGCGAGATCGCAAGAGTCCATGTCGCCGTCGGCGACTCGGTTTCCGTTGATTCCACACTCCTCGAGTACGCCGAGCGTCCCTCCCCATGACCCATGGTCCGGGGCACGAACGGCGTGTCAGGGTGACGGTCACCGGCCGTGTGCAGGGTGTATGGTATCGGGCCTGGACACGCGAGGAAGCGCGCGACCTCGGCCTTGACGGCTGGGTCCGCAACTGCAGCGACGGTTCGGTGGAGGCGGTCCTTGCCGGTAGCCGGGATGATGTCGACACCATGCTGGGACTCCTGAAACAGGGGCCGCCGCTGGCCGTTGTCGAAACGGTCGCGTGGGAGCCGTTCACCGGAGAGGTGGCATCCGGCTTCGCTCAGCGCAACACGTTCTGAAACACCTCCCCGAACGTCTCTTCCATGGCCGCGCGCAACGCGCCGGCATCGGCGTCGACTCCCAGGGCCGCCAGCGATGTCACGCCGTGAGACCTGATGCCGCATGGCACGATACGGGCATAGGACGCGAGATCAGGGGCACGGTTGATGCTGATTCCATGAAAGGTCACCCAGCGTCGCACGCGTATGCCGATGGCCGCGATCTTGTCCTCGCGGCCACACGGGTCGACCACCCAGACCCCGACACGGTCCCGGCGGCACTGACCGGTCACACCGAAGCACGCAAGTGTCCGGATGATCCAGGCCTCTAGGTCGGCGACGAAGGCATGCAGGTCGTGTCCCCGGCGGGAAAGATCGAGCATGACATAGGCAACCTGCTGTCCCGGTCCATGCCAGGTGTAGCGGCCGCCGCGCCCGGTGCGGTAGACCGGGATGCCTCCGGCATCGATGAGCTCGTCATCGCGCGCACTCGTTCCCGCCGTGAAGAGGCTCGGATGTTCGAGTAGCCACACCGTTTCCGGCGCCTCGCCGGCACGAATGCCGGCGGCCGTCTCTTCCATGGATCGTACCGCATCCGGATAGGCCACCGGCCGGCCGCTCACCTTCCAGCGAACAGATGTCATGACAGTGAATCTACCAGATCGCACACAAGGCCGGGACTCTGCGCGGTTGCTCTTGGCGGTCACACATGACGATGACGTCAGGTTTCATCGACATGTGGAGGGGACATGTCGACGGTATCGACATGACTCCTGACCCCGATCGTCCCTTCAACGGCCTGGCGATCCTGTCGGCCAGCGCCGCGAGCAAGAACGAGTCCGAGATCATCGATGGTCTCGCGGAACATGGCGCCCGGGGTTCAAGGGACGACCGTGCCTGCTTGTCTGAGCGTGGTCTTCAACGTGTTGGTCTCCAGTGTCGATGCTACTTGCGCAGCCCTGTCGGCGTGCCGGCCCATCTGCTTGCGGCGTATGGGATGATTGGCTATATGTGCGGACCTGCCCGTCAATGCGGTCGTGGCGGAATTGGTAGACGCGCAGCGTTGAGGGCGCTGTGGGCGAGAGCCCGTGGAAGTTCGAGTCTTCTCGACCGCACCATTGTCAGGACAGTCGGAATTCCCGGCAGCCACACGCGCCCGCATTGAGCCAGGGGACGTGTGCCATGACAGACACATCGCTACAGCCGGCCCAGGATCTCCACGGGCTGAGCCCCGATCTCCTTCGGGCGATCATCGACGCCGTCGATGCGGAGGACCTGGTGCGTCTCGAGGCGCTCGTGGTGCCCCTGCATGCCGCCGACCAGGCGGATCTCCTCGAACAGGTTGGCGGCGCACAGCGCCGGGTCGTGATCGAGGCCCTCGGTCCGGACATCGACGCCGAGATCCTCCCCGATCTCGATGACGCCGTACTCGACGACATACGCAAGGAACTCGGTCTCGAAACCTTTGCCCGGCTGGTGGGCAAGCTCGATTCCGATGATGCCGTCGATGTCATCGCCGATCTCGATGACCCGGTTCGCCGGGAAGTGCTGGAAGCGGTGCCGGCGCCGGAACGCCGGGCGGTGGAGCAGGGACTCACCTTCCCTGAAGACAGCGCCGGGCGTCTCATGCGCCATGATGTCGTGGCCTTGCCGATGTTCTGGAACGTCGGCCAGACCATCGACCACCTGAGGGGAGCAAGCGATCTTCCCGATGAGTTCTATGCGGTCTTTGTCGTCGATCCCGGTCACCGGCCTCTCGGCGTCATCGCGCTGGCAACACTGATTCGCAGCGAACGTCAGGTGGAACTGACGTCGCTCGTCGAGGGCGAGCCCCTGACCGTGAAGGCCGATACCGACCAGGAAGAGATTTCCTGGCTGTTCCAGCAGTACGGGCTCTCCGAAGTGGCTGTCGTCGATGGCCACGACAGGTTGCTGGGCACCATCACCTTCGACGACATGGCGGACGTGTTGAGCGAGGAATCGGAGGAGGATGTGCTCCGTCTTGGCGGTGTCGCCGGCACCGACCTCAATCAGGGGGTGATCGACACCACGCGCAAGCGCTTCTGGTGGCTCTTCATCAATCTCGGGACTGCCGTGATGGCGTCCATGGTCATCGGCATCTTCGAAGGCACGATCCGGGAGATCGTTGCCCTTGCCGTTCTCATGCCCATCGTCGCCTCGATGGGGGGCAATGCCGGCACCCAGACGATGACGGTGGCGGTCCGGGCACTGGCGACAAGAGACCTCACCCGGGCCAACGGCTTGAGAGTGATCGGCAAGGAGATTCTGGTCGGCGCCCTGAACGGCATTCTCTTCGCCACGATTACCGGGTTGGTGGCCTGGGTATGGTTCCAGAGTCCCTTGCTTGGCGTCGTCATCGCCATGGCCATGGTGGCCAACCTTGTTGTCGCCGGTTTCATCGGCGCCGCCACACCCCTGGTGCTGGAGAGGTTCGGTATCGATCCCGCGGTTGCCGCGAGTGTATTCCTCACCACGGTGACGGATGTCGTGGGTTTCTTCGTCTTCCTCGCCCTGGGGGCCCTGCTCCTGATCTGATCAGGTGTCCCGGAGGATCCGGGCGTAGAGGTCGCGATCGATGTTGCCGCCCGAAAGGACGAGAACGACCTTGCGGCCGGCCATGCTGTCGCGTTCCCGCAAGAGGGCCGCCAGGGGGGCGGCACCGGCGCCTTCCGCCACGTTGTGGGTGTCGGAGAAATAGTGGCGCATGGCGGCACGGATGTCGTCCTCGCCCGTGGTGACGATGCGCTCGGCGCCGGCATTGATCTCGCTCACCGCGTCCCCGTGAGGCACACGCACCGCCATGCCATCGGCGATGGTGTTGCACTCGTTGGTTGCGACGGGTGCGCCAGCGGCAAAGGAACGGGCATAGCAGGGAGCGTTTTCGGCTACCACGCCAACCACGGCGGCGCGAGACGCCACTGCATCGCGTGCCCTGATGGTGCCACACAGTCCCGAGCCCAGACCGATCGGCACATAGACCGTGTCGATGTCGTCATGGCACCGGAAGATTTCGAGACCGTAGCTTGCGACCCCGCAGACAAGGTCGTCGTGGAACGAGGCCAGCATGTGGAGACCGTGGCGTCCGGCAAGGTTCCGGGCGTGAACCAGGGCCTCCTGGAAATCGTGGCCATGTTCGATCAGTTCCGCACCAAGTTCACGCATCGCCCTGTTTTTCTCGACAGAATTGCCGAAGGGAACGACTATGGTTGCCGGGATGCCGGAGAGACCGGCCGCCAGGGCGACGCTCTGGCCGTGATTGCCCCGGGTTGCCGCGATGACACCCGGAACATCGGGTTGGCGTGCCTTGAGCTTCTCCATGTAGACGAGCCCACCACGGATCTTGAAAGCGCCGATCCGGGTGTGGTTTTCATGCTTGACCCAGACTTCAGCGCCGCTGCGCCGGCTGAGCAGCGGCCAGTGGTGAAGGGGGGTCTCGCCGACGTGACGGCGCACAATCCGCTCGGCCGCCTGCAGGGTCTCGAGAGAGGTCACGGACTGTTCTCCGCCATGATGGCTTCCAGGGCGATGGTGAGGCGGTCCACTTCGTCGGCCGTGTTGTAGTGGACGAGGGAGCATCGAACGACACCGTCTGCAGGATCGATTCCCGTCGCCTCCAGCACTCTGGGCGCATAGAAATCACCGGCTCCCGCAACGATGCCGCGGGACTCCAGCAACGCGGGCAACTGCTGACTGGCCATGCCGTCGATGGTGAAACTGAAGGTGGGTGCCCGGCCGGTATTGCCGGCCCGTCGCCGGCCGACCAGACGGATCCGGGGCTGATCCGCAGCCCATGAAAGAAAGCGAGCGGCCAGGGCCGATTCATGATCCTGGATCATGCGAAAGACCTGGCGATAGCGCATGACCGGATCACCGGCGGGCTCAACGAGATGGTGCCTGGCCAGGGCATCGAGATAGGCTCCGACACCGGCCGTCGCCGCCGTCAGTTCGTGATTGGGCGCCCCGGGATTGAGCTTGAGCGGGATGTCATCCTCGCCGTGGAAATGGAAGTACTGTCCAGGCAGCGAGAGAAGATGTTCCCGCTTTCCATACATCACACCAAGATGCGGGCCGAAGGTCTTGTAAAGACTGAAGAGATAGTAATCGACATCAAGTTCGCGGACGTCGATGGACGTATGCGGCGCCATCGCCACCCCGTCGATGCAGACCTGGGCCCCGGCGGCATGCACCAGCGCGGTGATCTCGCGCACCGGATTGGGACCGCCAGTGATGTTGGAGCAGTGGGAAAAGCAGACCAGCCTTGTTCTTTCGGTGAGCAGCGGCTCCAGGGCGCCGATTTCAAGTTCCGCCGTCTCCGGATCGACCTGCCACTCCCTGATGATGAAGCCATGTTCCTGAAGACGCCGCCAGTGGTTGTTGTTGGCTTCGTGGTCGAGGTTTGTGACGATGATCTCGTCGTTCTCGTGAAGCCGGGAGCGCATGGCCAAGGCCAGGGTCTGCACGTTTCGAGTAGTCGAGGGGCCCACGATCACCTCGTCTGGCGCGGCGTTCAGCATGGCGGCTGCGGTCGCCTGTCCGGCCTCCATGCGTTGCCTGGCCTGGCGGGCAATCGCCGCGTTGTCACCGGGCTGGACCTGACACTCGCGCATGTAGGCGCTGACCGCGTCGATCACCGTGTACGGAACAAGGCTGCCGCCGGCGTTTTCCATGAAGGCCCACGAGTCATCGAGGGCAGGAAAAAAGGAACGAACGTAGTCGGTATCGAGCGGGGGACGGGTCACGTGAGGCATTCCTCGGATCGGGGCGGCCATGTCGCCATAGCAGCCACACGACATCAAGGCCTTTGCCGACAGGAACGCTCTATTGGTGAAAATCCGCCAGAAACTGCGTGGGCATGAGCGAAACGTGTGATTCGAGCGGCGGGGCGAGTTCGAAGGCCTGTGGCGTACGCGAGACGTTCCAGAGACGGAACAGTCTCCATTCTGTGTGTCTTTCCCTGGCGACTGCCAATTCATTGTGGGAATTCCAGAATGGGGTGCGCGCATATTCCTTCGTTGTCTTCACCTCCAGGAGACGGATCGCGCCATCAAGGGCAAAACTGGCAATGTCGTATCCCGCGCCGTCACCGTCCTCCCGGGACACCCAGCGCACATCACGGGCAAGGTCAGTGCGGCCGCCCGCGCGCTCCAGCACGAGACGCTCGCCGAGACGGCCGAGTGCCCGGTTGCGTTCGTCGCGGCCCGCGGCATCGAACCTGACGGCGATCCCGGACATCCTTTCGTGGCCTTCCGGCAAAGGATGGTTGGCGAGCGTTGGTGGCGGCTCGACCCGAAGGGGTACCGCGTCGGCTGTCGCCAGTGCGGGCACGGAGTCCAGCCAATCAGGATTGTACGCCAGCCACCGGGCGACGGCATCCTCAAGGGACGCCTGGACGTTGTACGCGGGGAGGTAGCCAGGCAGCCAGGTGTCACCGAGCCCCTGGAGGACGGCACTGAGGTTCCGTCGCTACCCCTTTCGAGCGATTCTCCAGGCGATCCATGAAGTGACACGCGTGTCCGGCCTTGCTGTAGTTTCGTCCGCTGAGGTCGGCAGACAGCATCCGGCAGTAGTCGGCGACGAGCAGGTCATTCTCGTCATCTGACCAGGGAGCGTTCGGCATGATCCCAGGGTAGGGATGGAGCCAGCGCGTGTCATGCAGGATGCGACCTTCCTTTCGGACCGGACTGGCGGCATTGTCGCCGGTCACGAGAAAGGCTGGAGACATTCATGACGGCACGTTCGGCGCACCGCCTTCAACCGCTCGATCCGGAGGCATGGGATCCCGCCCTGGGGCATGTGCGGCGGCTGATCGGGCAACCACTCAATATCCATCGCGTCATTGCCCGCCATCCGGAACTCATGGAGAGCTACGCGCCCTTGCGCGAACACATTGTGACGTCGTCCTCGCTCGATGCCGGTGACCGGGAACTCGTGATCCTGCGAGTTGCCCACCGCACCGCGTGCGACTACGAGTGGCGTCACCACGTGGTGCGCGGCCGCAAGGCCGGCCTCGACGACGATCGCATCGCCCGTGTGAGGGAGGGAAGCGAGGCCGCCGGCTGGGCCGGGCACGAATCGATTCTGCTACGCGCCGTCGACGACATGCTCGATGCGAGCGAGATCGGACCGGAGACCCTGAACGCGATGGATGGCGTTTTCAGCGACAGACAGATTCTGGATATCGTGTTCACCGTTGGCGTCTACTTCGTCATGTCGACGTTGCTGAAGACAGCGCGTGTTCCTCTCGAGGAGGATTTCGAAGACGATGCAATCCTGGCAACAGGCGCCCGCTGACCGTCCGGCGGCCGGTTGTGACGGTACTATGGCGTGATCGACAAGGGACTGGGGCGGGCCTGTGACAACCTGTTGGAGAATGACATGAAGGAGGCAGGATCTCCCTACCTGCTGTTTCTGGGCGATGCCCGGGACGAATTGTCGATCAAGGGGGCAACCGGGGTCAGGATCTGGCGCCCCGACAAGGCGAGGGCGCAGATCCGGCTTGCCGGTTGCACCCAGGATCTCGGATTGCCCGACATGACGGCCCGCGAGGCCGTGAAGGCCGGATGCCGGACGATGCTGGTGGGTGTCGCCAATGCCGGAGGGTTCATTCCCGATCACTGGAGCGCCACGATCGTCGAGGCCCTCGAGGCGGGGCTCGCCGTCATGGCCGGGAGGCACACACGCCTTGCGGATATTCCGGCCATCGCAGACGCCGCGCAACGTCACGGACGAGCTCTCCACGATGTGCGGCAAAGCACCAGGGAATTCTCGGTCGGCAAGGGAACTCCGCGCGGCGGCAGACGGCTGCTCACCGTCGGCACGGACAGTTCCCTGGGCAAGATGTTCACCTCCCTTGCCGTCGAACGCGAGATGCATGACCGCGGCATGAAGGCGACCTTCAGGGCAACCGGACAGTCCGGAATCTTCATCGCCGGGAGCGGTATCGCCGTCGACGGGGTGGTCGCCGATTTCATTTCCGGAGCGATCGAGTGGCTTGCTCCGTCCAATGATCCCGATCACTGGGATATCATCGAGGGTCAGGGATCGCTCTTCCACCCATCCTTTGCCGGGGTCAGCCTCGGCCTTCTTCATGGTGCCCAGGCTGAAGCCCTCGTCATGTGTCATGAGCCCACGCGCGCTCACATGCGTGGTCTTCCGGGACGATCCCTTCCTCCACTCCGGCGCTGTATCGAGATCAACGAAAGGATGGCCGGCCTGACCGCACCCGGTGCCCGCGTTGTCGCCATCTCCATCAACACCTCCGCGCTCGGAGAGGAAGAAGCCCTTCGCGAGATCGCGAAGACTGCCGCAGAACACGGCCTGCCGTGTGGCGATCCGGTGCGTCATGGAGCCTCATTCATCGTTGATGCCCTGGCGCCATGACGATTCCTGCCCAACGCCGAACCGTCAGCGCACGCCACGAGACCTGGCCACTGGCCCGGCCATTCAGGATTGCGCGCGGCGCGAAGAGCGAGGCCCGCGTCATCGTCGTCGAGATCAGGCAGGATGGCATGAGGGGCAGGGGCGAATGTGTTCCCTATGCACGTTACGGAGAAACCACGGAGTCGGTGCTGGCGGACATTGCCCGTCTTGCGGGAGCGGTCGAGGAGGGTGCCGGCCGGCACGATCTGCAGGGGGCAGGGGCGGCCCGTAACGCGATTGACTGCGCCCTGTGGGATCTCGAGGCGCGACTCGCCGGCCGAACGGTCTGGCAGTCCGCAGGTCTGCGTGAACCGTCCCCTCTCGTTACCGCCTGGACCATCAGCATCGACTCGCCCGAAGCCATGATGAGGGCCGCTGCCGACAACAGGTCGCGCCCGCTGCTCAAGGTCAAGCTCGATGCCGAGTGCATCATGGAAAGGATGCGCGCGGTCCGCGACGGCGCACCCGGGGCACGTCTCGTGATCGACGCCAACGAGGCCTGGACCATGGACCAGCTCCTCCACATTGGAGATGATCTCGCAGGCCTTGGTGTCGAAATGATCGAGCAGCCCCTGCCTGCGGACAAGGATGAGGCGCTGGCCGGTTGCAGGTGTCCGCTAGTCCTGTGCGCTGACGAGTCCTGCCATACCGCAGCCGATGTCGACCGGCTGGCAGGCCGCTACGACATGGTGAACATCAAGCTCGACAAGGCAGGTGGCCTGACCGGCGCCCTGGCACTGAGCCACGCGGCCCGCGAGCGCGGACTTCGCGTCATGGTGGGCTGCATGGTCAGCACGTCGTTGGCCATGGCGCCGGCGATGCTGGTTGCCGACGATGCCGACATCGTCGACCTTGATGGCCCTTTGATGCTTCACGTCGACCGTGAAGGCGGGATCCGCTACGATGGAAGCGTCATGCATCCCCCTCACGTCTCCCTGTGGGGAGGAGGCGAGTTCGCCCGGCAGTGGACGCCTGCCGCGGCCCTGTAATCAGGGGAGAGGACACCTGGCAGACATTCATTCGCAAATCACCCAGGCAATCATGGCCCAGCTGCGTGATGGCATCCGGCCGTGGATGCGGCCCTGGGACTCGGGGGTTGAGGGCGAGTACGCGGGTGCGGGCCTGCCCCTGCGCGATACCGGACAGCCCTACAGCGGAATCAACGTTCTCGTTCTCTGGGCAGCGGCGGCGACGGCCGGCTACATGAAACCGACCTGGATGACCTTCAACCAGGCGAAACGCCACGGTGGCCGGGTGAAGAAGGGCGAGAAGGGCCAGTCGGTCGTCTATGCGGATCAGTACACCAGGAAGACGCTGGATCCGGAGACCGGCGAGGAAAACGTGCGCCGTCAGGGTTTCCACAAGACCTTCACGGTGTTCAACGTCGAACAGATCGATGGCCTCGATCAGCGTTGGCATCGTACCTATGCCGAGTTCCGCCCGGTCAATCGCGACCGGCGGTCCCGGGACCTCGACGGGTTCTTCCATGATCTCGGCATCGATATCCGTCATGGCGGGGACGAGGCCTACTATGTTCTGGCGGACGACTACATCCAGATGCCGCCATACCAACTCTTCCACGACGGCGAAGCCTACTACACGACTCTCGCCCACGAATCGGTCCACTGGACGCGACATGCGAGCCGGCTCAACCGCACGTTCAGAGGCAGCTACCAGGTGCCTTATGCGAAGGAGGAACTGGTCGCGGAGATCGGATCTGCCTTCCTCTCGGCAGAACTCGGCATTGCTCCCGCCATCAGGGAAGACCACGCCGACTACATCGGCGCTTGGCTGAGGGTTCTTGAAGACGACAACAAGGCGATTTTCCGGGCTGCCAGTCATGCATCGAAGGCGGTCACCTGGCTGCTCAACCAGGCCGGACGGCGGGCGGCCGAGGAATCACAGCGGCTGCCACGCAAGGATGAACCCCCCGTCTCCACCTGGGTCCAGGGAAGCCTTTTCCGCGGTGTCGCGGAGAACGGCCGGGACCAGGCCTTCCGGCCCATGAGTCTGCGGATGTCCGAGGCGATGGGAACGGTCTTTCCGGCCATCGCCGTTGGCACCCGGGTCGAGAAGGAGAACGGCAACCGTGCCTTCGACACCGGCGAGATTGTCGCCCTCGAAGGTGACGATGCGATTGTTCACTGGCATACCGGAGAGCTCACGGAACGGATGGCGCGGGCCGTTCTGCCTGATCTTGTCGTCGCCAGCGGCGAACCGTGAGTGACGCCGCTCCGGGACGTATGTCTGACGGGAAAGCGGCGATGACATTCGTGTTCGAAGAGGGGGAGGCGGGAAGGGCTCCAGTCCGCCTCGACGCCACGTCCGACGAGACCCGGCGTGTCGCGGAACTCATGGCCGAGACCCGTCTCGATGCCGACGATGGGCGTGCCGTCAGGAAACGCGCCATCGACCTCGTGGCGCACGTGCGGGCCAACAGGCGTCACGCCGGCGGCATCGACGCTTTCATGCACGAATACGATCTATCCAGTCACGAGGGTGTCGCCATCATGTGCCTCGCCGAGGCCCTGTTGCGGATTCCCGATGCATCCACGGCGCTGATGCTCATCCAGGACAAGATCGGTGATGCCGACTGGGGACGGCATCTCGGTGACAGCGAGTCGCTGTTCGTCAACGCCTCGACGTGGGGACTGATGCTCACCGGACGCCTCGTCAGCCTGGATCCCGAATGGACGGGAAATGCAGCGGGCGTGGTTTCTCGCTTTGTCAGCCGACTTGGTGAACCCGTCATTCGGGAAGCCTTTCTGCACGCCATGCGCATCGTCGGTCGGCAGTTCGTCATGGGTCGCGACATCGATGAGGCCCTGGCCAACGCGGGCGATGATATGGCGCACGGCTACACACATTCCTTCGACATGCTGGGCGAAGCGGCCTGCACCATGGCGGATGCCGATCGGCACCTGGAGCACTATCGCCATGCCATCGAACGGGTTGGGGAAGCCGAAAGGAATCAGGGTCAGATCCGCCGCGCCAGCGTCTCCGTCAAGCTGTCGGCACTCCATCCCCGCTACGAAATGGCCCAGCGGTCCCGTGTCTTGAGTGAACTTGCACCACGCCTGATCACACTTGGCCGCCTGGCCCGCGATCGCGACATAGACCTCACCGTTGATGCCGAGGAGGCCGACCGACTCGAACTCTCGCTGGATGTGCTGGCGGTGGCGGCCCGTGATCTGGCCGGCTGGAACGGTCTGGGTCTGGCGGTGCAGGCCTACCAGAAACGGGCGATGGCGGTGATCGACTGGCTGGCCTGCCTGGCCAGCGAAACCTCCCGCAGGTTTCCCGTGCGCCTGGTCAAGGGCGCCTATTGGGACAGCGAGATCAAGCGGGCCCAGGAACTCGGTCTCGAGAGCTTCCCCGTCTTCACGCGCAAGGCATCGACGGACCTTTCCTACATTGCCTGTGCCAGGAAGCTGCTGGCCCGGCCGGATCTCTTCTTTCCGCAGTTCGCCACGCACAACGCTCAGACCATCGCCACCATTCTCGTCCTGGCCGGCGGGCGGCGCGATATCGAGTTCCAGCGCCTTCATGGCATGGGCCAGGCGGTCTACCGGCCTCTTGTCGCAGGAGAGGGCGACGGCGTGGCCTGCCGCGTCTACTCGCCCGTCGGTGGTCATGACGATCTCCTGCCCTATCTCGTCCGCCGGTTGCTGGAGAATGGCGCCAACACCTCGTTTGTGAACCGCATCGTCGATGACAGTCTTCCCATCGAGGATCTGGTGAAGGATCCGGCAACGGTGCTGCGCGAAGCCGATACAGTGGTGCATCCGGCGATCCCGCGACCGCCTTGCCTCTATGGCGAGGAGAGAAGGAACGCGCGGGGGTTTGATCTCACCAGGGAGGCGATTCTCCACCGGTTCGCCCGTGACATGGATCAGGCCGTTGCCGACATGCCCTGGGTGGTCGACAGGCCGTGCAACGGCACACAACGCACGATCACCAGTCCGGCAGACCGGCGCCGGATTGTCGGCACCATCAGGGAGGCGGATGAAAGGGACCTGTCTGCAACACTCTCTGCGGCCCGCGAGGCGGCCCGGGACTGGAGTGTCACGTCCGCCGACAGCCGCGCCTCATGTCTCGAGAGTGCGGCCGATCTCCTCGAAAGGGACTGTGCCCGGTTGATGGCAACGGCCGTGCTGGAGGGCGGAAAGACGATCAGTGACGCTCTGGCGGAGGTGCGGGAAGCGGTCGACTTCCTGAGGTACTACGCCATGCGCGCGCGCGCGGAGTTCGCCGGCGCGAGCGAACTTCCGGGTCCCACCGGCGAATCCAATCGCATCAGTCTCCACGGGCGCGGCGTGTTTGCCTGCATCTCTCCCTGGAATTTTCCGCTCGCCATCTTTTGTGGTCAGGTGGCGGCGGCCCTGGCCGCCGGTAATGCGGTGGTCGCCAAGCCGGCGGAACAGACGCCTCTCATGGCCGCCCGCGCAGTGCACCTGTTCCATGAGGCCGGTATCCCCGAAGACGTGCTGTCGTTGCTTCCCGGCAACGGCGCCACCGGAGCCGCCCTCGTCAGTGATCCCCGCATCGACGGCGTTGCCTTCACCGGGTCGACCGCGACTGCGCGACTCATCAACCGCTCCCTTGCCGGAAGGAGTGGCGCCATCGTGCCGCTGATCGCCGAGACCGGTGGACAGAATGCCATGATCGTCGATTCGACGGCGCTGCCCGAACAAGTGACCCTCGACGTCATCCGCTCAGGCATCACCAGCGCCGGCCAGCGCTGTTCAGCCTTGCGTGTGCTCTGCCTGCAAGAGGAGATTGCCGATCGGGTGATCACGATGCTGTCGGGGGCCATGGCGGAACTGAAGGTCGGCGACCCCGCTCTCATCAACACCGACGTCGGCCCGGTGATCGACAGGGAGGCGCTTGCCGGGCTCGAGTCACATCTTGCCGGAATCGAATCCGCAGGCCGCATTCTCTTTCGCTGCTCCCTTGAACCGGACCTCGTCCGGCACGGCACGTTCCTGGCCCCCGCCCTTGTTGAGATTCCCGGCATTGCCCTCCTCGAGCGCGAGGTGTTCGGTCCGATCATTCACGTGGTGCGCTTCGCCGGAGACAGGCTCCCTGACGTGCTCGATGACATCATCGCCACCGGCTTCGGCCTGACGCTCGGCATTCACACCCGCATCGATTCGCGCGCGCAGTGGATTGCCGGACGCATGCCTGTTGGCAACATCTACGTGAACCGCAACATGATCGGCGCCGTGGTGGGAAGCCAGCCCTTCGGTGGCGAGCGTCTTTCGGGCACCGGTCCGAAGGCCGGCGGCCCCCACTACCTTCACCGGTTTGCAACCGAGCGGGTCGTGTCGACCAACACAACCGCCGGAGGAGGCAACGCCACGCTCATGTCCCTGGGTGACGCCTGACCGGGTCCCCGGTTGCGTTACGGGTTAGTGTTCTTGTGTCTGGAAAGGATCAGGACCATGAAGATCGATCATGAAGGCAGGCGCGTGCTTGTCACGGGCGGGACCAGGGGAATAGGCCGCGCCATCGTCGAGGCCTTTGTCGAGGCGGGCGCCCGGGTGGCGCTCAACGGCAGTTCCGAAGAAACCACCGGAGACGCCGTCGGCAGTCTCGACGCCGCCGATCGTGTTGTCGCCGCCCCGGGATCGGTGGCCACCGTGGCGGGGTGCAGGGCGGTCGTGGAGGCCGCCATCGAAGGCCTCGGTGGCCTCGATGTGCTCGTCAACAATGCCGGGAGGGGAGGCGGCGCCGCGATCGAGGATTTCACGGAAGAGTTGTGGGACCGCGTCGTCGACACCAATCTCAAGGGCACCTTCTTCACCACCCAGGCCGCGGTCCCGCACCTGCGCCGCACCAGGGGCAACATCGTCAACATTGCGTCGGTCAACGGCATGACAGGCGTGGTGCGAAGCACCGCCTACGGCCCCTCCAAGGCCGGTGTCATCAACATGACAAAGTGTCTTGCGAAGGAACTCGCCCCGGACATCCGGGTGAATGCGGTCTGCCCCGGAGGGGTCGATACCGACATGCTGCAGAACCTCGCCGTGCGCATCGCCGGCAATGTCGAGGAGGGCTACCGGATCATCGCCCGGGATTGTCCGCAACGGCGCATTGCCAGAACCGCCGAGCTCGCCGGACCGGTGCTGTTCCTTGCCAGCGATGCGGCCACGTTTGCGACCGGTTCAATCGTGGCCATCGATGGCGGCGAGACCGCATGAAGCGATTTTGGAAACGCTGTCGTGGTGGATCAGCGTTACCGGTATGTTCCTGCCTCCCATCCCCGGGTCTTGGGGCCGTTGCTGGATGTTGAACTGGAGTCCGGGGGACCGGTTCCCTGGACTTGCCGTCGCCACGGTGTTCCGAATCCCTGACAATGAGAGGGGCTCCTTCGATACTCAGCCGTCGGGCCTCAATGCAGCCCTGACCTCATGCATCGCCCGCCGTCCGGAGAGCCAGGCGCCATGGCACGTGGCGTGGAACTCTGGAATGGTGGCCTCGCCGGCGAAGAAGATGCGGTCGTCGATTGGCCTGGCGAGTTCGTGGCGCTGGTGCGCATTCCCCGGCGTGGCGGCGGAATAGGATCCCAGGGTCCAGGGATCACCCTGCCAAGCCGTCACGATCACACGGTCGGTGAAGTGCCTGGCGACGGAAGACCCCCATGCCGCCTTCAGGTGTTCGGCGAGGCACTCGACAGACGCCTCCTGGCCTGAACGTTCGAGCCAGGAGCCGAATCGTCCCCCGGTCACGCCAACGGCCCATGAGGTGCCGTAGGGTCCAAGTTGCACGCCCATCGGTACCTCGCTGTTGGGCAGCAGCACTGTCATGTCCTCATCACTGCATCCTGCAGGGAGATCCTTCAGCAGCATGGCGATGCGGTTGTGAACCCCGAGCGGCAGTTCCCGCGCCGCGGTTTCCTTCCAGGCAGGAAGTCTGGGGTCGAATCTGATACGGCCCGACGCCAGGACATTGGTGGACACCGTCACCAGGACGGTGCGCCCCCGCACCGTTCCCTCGCGTGTGGTGACGGCGACGCCATCGCCAGTCAGCGTGATCTGCGTCGCCTCGGAGTTGAGGTTCACCGGTATCGAGGCGGCCCAGGCGGCCACCAGGGCGCCGTAGCCATCGATGACCGGCCAGTCCTCGTCGGTATCCCGGTAGGCGCTGACGTCGTGCACTCCGGTCTGGTCCATGTCGCAGGAGGTTCCCAGCGAGAACCAGTAGGCGTCGTAGGCCGCCCAGGGACTGTCGAGGTCGACGACGTCGCTCACCGCCTTGTCATCCGCATCAAGAACCGCAGTAAACGCTTTGTCTTTCGCTGTAAAATAGTCATCGAATTCCGTCAGGGCGGACTCGTCGAGCAGTGATCCCCGGTGATGGATGGTGCGGTCCCACCCACTTTCCCGGCGATAGGAAAAACCGTGCTTTTCGGCAATGGCGACAAAGGGATTGAGGCTCGCCGAGTGCATCCAGTGGCATCCGAGATCGAAGGGTTGCCCGGGCGCAATCTCCTCGGTCAGGGCCCGTCCGCCAATCCGGTGGGAGGCCTCCAGCAACGTGAACGTCAGGCCCTGTTCCATGGCCACATGGGCAGCCGACAGCCCCGCCGAGCCGGCGCCGATGATGATGACGTCGCAGTGATCAGCCATTGTTCGCAAACTTCCCTGTTGGCCGTTCATCATGCACCCTTGAGCCGGCATGATGAAAGTGCGCTGTTGCATCACCGGCCCAGAACTCCAGAGGAGGCGTGACGATGAAGGAAGTGGTTCTGGGGCGCTGGGTCATTCCGGACGCTCATGGCGACGTGCTGGAGAACGGCGCCGTCGTCGTCGAAGACGGCCGCATCGCCGATATCGGACCAGCCGACAGATTGTGCCGCGAGCATTCCGGCGCGGCTGTCTCAGGCGATCGGCAGTGTGCCATCATGCCTGGTCTCATCAACGCCCATCACCACGCCCCTGCCGCCAGCCACGTGCAGCACGGAGCGCCCGACATGCTGCTGGAGAGCTGGCTCAAGGCGTTGACGGTCATGCGCCGGTCGCCAACACGTCTCGACATCCTTCTTTCGGCGACGCGCCAGCTGCAGGGTGGCGTCACGTGTGTCGTTGATCTCGCCTCGCTGTCGGGGTCTGCCGAGGCAGTCACCAGGGAGTGCGGGGAAGCACTCCAGGCCTACGACACGGTGGGCATGCGCTGTGCCTTTGGTCCGGGAATTGGTGATCAGAACTTTCTGGGTGTCGGCCCGGGTGATTGCGACGAGCGCTTTCTTGCGAATCTGCCTTGCGATCTCGGCCGGCGGCTGCGTTCGGAGTACATGCCGAGAGCCGACCGGATGACCGCGGAGGACTACATCGGTGCCATGGAGGACCTGATCGGCGCCTGGGACGCCCATGAGCGCATCGACGTCTGGTTCGGCCCGCCTGGTCCGCCATGGGTGAGCGACCCGTTCCTTGAACTCATTGGGGACGCGGCATCCAGACTCGATGTCAACATTCAAACGCATGTTTCTGAATCGTACTATGAAAAACTCCAGGGCCCGCTGTTTCATGGGGCGCCGGTGCTGGTCCATCTGCATCGCCTTGGTCTGACCGGCCCACGATTGTCGCTGGCCCATGGTGTCTGGATGACAGAAGAAGAGATTGCCATCATGGTTGAGACCGGCACGGCGGTCTCCCACAACCCTTCGAGCAATCTCAGGCTGCGTGCCGGCATCGCCCCGCTCACGGCCTTTCTTGACGCCGGTGTCGTCACCGCGCTGGGCATGGATTCGACCTCGATCAACGATGACGAGGACATGTTCGCAGAAATGCGCCTCGCCCTGCGCCTTGCCCGTTCGCCGACGTACCACGAGTCCGCACCGTCGCCCGGAGATGTCCTCCGGTGCGCCACCCGGGGCGGAGCAACACTGATGCGCAAGGCCGATCAGCTCGGACGCCTTGCCCCGGGTTTTGCCGCCGACCTTGTCCTGATCGACATGGCATCCGCCACGACACCCTGGGTGGCGCCTGAGGTCTCGCCACGGGAACTGGCGCTCATGAGAGTGCGGGCAACGGATGTGCGTGACGTGATGGTTGCCGGTGAATGGGTGCTCAAGGACCGTCTGCCAACCCGCTTCGATCTCGATGACGCGATCCGCGAACTCCACGAGGTCATGGCGGCAACACCATTTCCCGCATCGTCCCATGCACTTGCCCTGGAGGCCTTGCCGCATGTCGAGGCCTGGTATGGATCATGGGACCATCCGCCACGCCAGCCCTATACGGCGATGAACAGCCGTACCTGATGCACCATCAACCGAGGCGGCCCTCGAGAGCGTCGAGGAAAAGCCTGCGGAAGGTGTCATCGGTGAGCGGCCGGGGGTTGGTGGCGGCGGTGGGGTCTGCGAGCCCCTGGCGGACCACCTCGTCGATATCGTGATCGTCGACTCCGATCTCGCCCAGTGTATGCTCGATGCCGACCGTCCGGCGCAGGTCAAGGACCCATTCCATCACGGCATCGACGCCACCGCTTCCAAGGCCGAGCCAGCGCGAGAGATCCCGGTATCGCGCGTCCACCACATCCCTGTTAAAGGCGATGACATAGGGCATGACGATGGCGTTGGTCCGGCCGTGGTGGGTGTCGAAGAGCACGCCGACAGGGTGTGACAGGGAATGAATGGCGCCGAGTCCCTTCTGGAAGGCGGTGGCTCCCATGGTGGCGGCCACCAGCATGTTTCCCCGGGCCTCGAGGTTGGCGCCATCGTCGACCGCAACCGGCAACCACTCCTTCACCAGTCGCATGCCCTCGAGGGCGACGCCATCGGCCATGGGATGGTAGCCGGGTGCACTGAAGGCCTCGAGGCAGTGGGCCAGCGCATCCATGCCGGTCCAGGCCGTGATGGAGGGTGGCAGCCCGACACTGAGTCGGGGGTCCTCGATGACGATGCCCGGCAACATCCGGGGGTGAAACAGGATCTTCTTGGTGCGCTCGGCCTCGTCTATGACAACGGCCGCACGTCCCACCTCGGACCCCGTTCCGGCGGTGGTGGGAACGGCGATGACCGGCAGAACAGCGTCATGGTTGGCGCGAGTCCAGTTGTCGCCCTTGTCTTCGAACATGAACATGTCCAGCGTCTGCCCGGCCATGAAGGCGATCGCCTTGCCGGCATCCATGGCACTTCCACCGCCAAGGGCGATGACGCCGTCATGGTCTCCGGAACGCAGGCGCCCGACTCCTCTCGTGATGTCGGACCCGGACGGGTTGGGATTGATGTCGCAGAAGATGTCCGCCTGGAGACCGGCGGTGCGGATGTCGCCAAGGGCCCCGGCGACCATGTCGAGGCTGGCAAGTCCCGGGTCCGTCACGAGGAGGGGCCGTGCCATGCACAGTGCGCGGCAGGCATCCGCGAGTTCCGCGATCCGTCCAGGGCCAAAACGGATCTCCGTGGGCCAGGTCCAGGTGACATTGTCGGGCACGGTCATGGCATCGTCGATCCTGATGTGGAGCGTCATGGTTTGCCTCGTCACGGCGGCGGATGCAAGATAGCCTTCCTGATCCTCACGTTCTGGTCCTGGAGTGGAACCGCTTCCCGTCATCTTCGACTGCGATCCCGGCAAGGACGACTCGCTGGCGCTCTTCGTCGCCCTGGCCCTGCCGCATGTCATCGATGTTCTTGGCATCACCACGGTCGCCGGAAACGTTCCGGTCGAACACTCCAGCCACAATGCGCGACGAATTGTGGAAGCCGCGGGACGCCACGACATACCGGTTTATCCCGGTTGTGCCCGGCCACTCCTGCGACACGCCGTGACGGCGGTCGATGTCCACGGTACCGACGGAATGGGGGGATCGGGGCTTCCCGATGCCGAGCATCCGGTGGAGGACTTCCATGCCGTGGAGGCACTTGCCGGTTTTCTCGAGGAAGCCTCGACACCACTGACCATCGCGGCGATCGGCCCTTTGACCAACATCGCCCTGCTGATATCCCTGCGGCCGGATCTGGTGCCGGCGATCGGACAGCTCGTGGTCATGGGGGGCGCCCGGAAGGGCGGGAATGTCACGAGGAACGCCGAATTCAACATCTTTGCCGACCCTCATGCCGCCCGGATCGTGCTCGCGGGCAAGGTGCCGGCGACCATCGTTCCACTGGATGTTACCCGCAGGATCCTGCCGCCACAGGAGTGGTTCGACGCCATGGAAGGCTATGGGGAACCAGGGAGGGCCGTTGCCGCCATGTGGCGGGAATCACCGGTGGCGCTTCACGACGTCACGGTGACGGGGTTGTTGGCCTGGCCTGAACTCTATTCACTTGAGGCATGCTCGGTTGACGTGGTCTGGAACGACACCGGCACCCTCGGACGCACCGTGTTCAGTGGGGAAGACGGGCCGCTCAGCGTCGTGAAGCGCGTCGATCAGCGGCGCCTCGCCGACAGGGTGGTGGAGGCGATGGAGACCTATGTCGCGTCACCGTGACACTTCCGGGTTGGCGCCTCAGGCGACCCTGTCGGGCGGCTCCTGACCGGCAAAAAAGGCATCGAGATTGTCGAGTGCGCGAAATCCCATCGCGTCCCGGGTCGGCATGGTGGCGCTGCCGAGATGCGGCAGGAGAAAGATGTTGTCGAGGTCGCGGTAGCCCGGGTGGATGTCGGGCTCGCCATCGAACACATCGAGCCCTGCGGAAAAGAGCTTGCCGCAGGACAGGGCGGCAATCAGGGCATCATCGTCAACGACGTTGCCACGTGCCGTATTGACGACAATGGCGCCATCGGGCAACAGCCGGAGGCTCTCCTCGTTGATGATGCGCAGGGTCTCCGGCGTTGATGGACAATGGATCGACAGGATGTCGCTGACGGCCAGCAGACTGTCGAGACTGTCGTGAAAGCGGGCGCCCGCTTCCAGTTCGCCTGTCAGCCTTGACCGGTTGTGATAGTGCACCTCCATGCCGAAACCCGCGACCCGTCTGGCCAGTGCCTGCCCGATGCGGCCCATGCCGAGAATTCCCAGCCTGGCGCCGGTGACGTGAACACCCCGCATCGCGGTCGGCGCCCAGGCGCCCCAGGTCTTCTCGTAGATCATCCTCTGGCCTTCGTGCACCCGCCTTGCGGCGCCGAGGATCAGCAGCAAGGCAATGTCGGCGGTGGCATCGGTGAGAACGTCCGGAGTATTGGTGACGACAATTCCGCGCCTGGCGGCCGCGTCGATGTCGATGTGCTCATAACCAACGGAGAACGACGCGATCACCTTGACGCCGTCAGCCAGCCGTCTGATGACGTCGGACGTGATCCTGTCCGTGGGGCAGGGAACGAGGGCCTCAGCCTCGCGGCATCCTTCCACCACTTCATCGGCCGATGGCAGGTGATCGTCGGTGTTGAGAATGGGTCGATAGTCGCGCTTGAGACGATCCTCGACGGCATCGGGGAGTCGGCGGGTGACAAAGACCGGAGGGCGGTTGTCTGCGCTTGACATGGTTGTTCCTGACTTTCAAATACGTTGGGTGCCGAAAGAAACGTCCATAATGAAATCCCGGGCCAATCGCAAAACATTCATTGCCCTGCTGTTGCTGGTCTCGATGGCGGGTGGCGCGCATGCGCTTGACATGCTCTCCCATCGGGCTTCCTACCATGCCAGTGTGCAGATTCTGCGGGGCGATCCGGCGACCAGGGCAGGGGAGGGATTCGTCGAGTGGAGAACCGAGGATCACTGCGAAACCTGGCTGTTCAGCGAAGTCTCCATGTTCCGTATCGGAAGTGGAGGTGATGCGCCCGAGTTCGCGAGCAACCAGGTGAGTTTCGAAGCCAAGGACGGCTCGTGGTACCGCTTCCAGAACGAATTCGAAGGACCGGGTGGGGCAGAGCTTTCTTCCGGCGGGGCGGGGGTGGAGGGAGGGATCGTGGTCGATGAACCCGAGACACTCACCGAAGACCTGCCCGTCGGCGCCGTGTTTCCGATGCGCTTCACCATTGATGTTCTCGAGCGCGCCGCAACGGGCGAGAGGTTCATGAACCACGTCGTCTTCGATGGAATGGATGGGCCTGTGGCAAGTGAGTACACGACCTTCGTCCAGTCGGTCGGGGAGAGTGATGGACATAAGACCTGGACCATGAAGGTCTCGGTCTTCACGGATCCGGAACATATCGGGCCGGACCTGGAGATGACAGCCAGCATTCGTGACGATGGTGTGATCGACGCCATTCGCTACGAAGATGACACGACGGTCACCACCCTGACACTCCAGGAATTGATCGAACTCCCTCCTGGCGATTGCTGATGGCAAGACGGAAATCGCCTGAGCCGGCAGCGGTGACGGATAGAAGAACATAGCGGAGCGCGGGCACGCCGGACCGTCCGTCTGTTCGCGCTCATCGCCGCAGGAGGATTTTCGACAGAGTTTACCGTGTCACGACAAGATGATAGCCGAAATCAAGGGATTCCCTGTGAAGAATCCGGGAGTATCGGCGTTCCCACGCACCGCTCCGGAGATCGTTTTTCAGGCGAAGCAACGGTTCGGTGATGTCCCCGATCTTCCAGAATGAGGAAATCGAACGGCGAACATCCGGTTCGAGATAGGCGGCGGGCCGCCGCCAGTAGGCGCAGAGCATGCCATCGACGCAGTCATGGGGAATGGGAACCGGGATCCGCTCGACCGGACCGAGCGCGGCCTCGAAGTCGTCCATGGCAGGCATTTGCTGACAGTCCAGTTCTGCCAGGGATGGCAGGTAGTCGAGCAACCAGAAATTTGACATCCGGGGGTCGAAGGTGAGGACGACGATCTTGTCGCGCGTCACCCGTCGCATCTCCCGCAATCCCCTGCGGGCATCCTTCCAGTGGTGAACGGTGAGGATTGCCATCGAGGCATCGAATGCCCCGTCCTCGAACGGCAGGTCTTCGGCACGGGCCTGGACGACCACCGAGGTGTCCTGTGGCCGTTGCCGGATCATCGTTGCAGATGGTTCCACGGCGGTCAGCATGTGGACAGCCGGTTCGTACGAACCGGTGCCTGCGCCCACATTCACAACCGAGTGTGCCTCAGTGAGATGGGCATGGATGGATGCGGCGATTCTCGGGTCAGGACGGCGCAGGCGGCGATAGCCAAGGCCAATCGTGTCATAGAGCGCGGTCACAGAGACATTCTCCAGCACGACCACGGGCTCCGGCTTACTCCCATCCCCCGCCTTCACTTTGGCACGAGTTGCCGGGGTACGCGGCGGCCTTTCTCTCCATTGACATCGTCAGGGACCGAGAAGGAATCACGAGGGGCCTACGCCCAGGCAAGCCTCGATGTAGGAGCAGATGCCGGGCCAGTCGCGGGCATGGTGATGGCAATTCGTTGCGGGTCCAAGGAGGTCCGCCAGCCGCCGGTTGGCCACATAGTGGATACGGATGACATCCCCGGCAAGGTTGGCGACATCCCGGTGATGTTCGGGAATGTCATCGACAAAGAAGACGGGCCCGCATGTCAGTGAGGCAAGGTGTGCGACGGCCGGCGCCTTGGAGCCGCGGTTGGCGATGACAGGGTAGGGCATGCCCTGGCTCCGCAGAGCATGGGCCCTCGCTTCCCGGAATTCCGGCCAGATATTGCTGAGAACAACGATCTGCAGGTGGCGGCCCAGGTGCTGCAAGGATTCCGCCGCCCCGTCAACGGCAGCAATTGACCGAGTGTGGTTCTCGAAGAAGGAATAGATGAGTGGCCTGACAGCCGCCGGCTCCACGGCCTCGCCCGTACGATGGTCGATGATGTTGCCGTTGAGGCGAAAGGAGGCCCAGGAGAAGCTCAGACCACGGCTGTTCAGGAAACCCTCGAAACCTTCCATGAAGGCAAAGAGCACCTCGTCGGCGTCACTGATGAGAAGGGGTCGGCCGGAATCAATGCCCAGAGCGTTCAGCTCATCGAACATCCGCGTCAAGAAGTGGAACCGGGCCTACTTCAGCCTGACTTCCTTGAACACCACATGTTTGCGTGCCACGGGGTCGTACTTGCGGAAGGAGAGTTTCTCCGTCTGCGTGCGCGGGTTCTTCTGGGTCACGTAGTAGTACCCCGTGTCGGCAGTGCTCTCGAGTTTCACGAGAATGGTGGTCGGCTTGGCCATGGTTCACCCGCTCCGGCAAGTCGACGGACACTAGGGAAGAGCCAGCGGGCCTGTCAAGGTTTCGGATGTCCCGTCAGCGGATGACGACAACTGCAGGGCGTGAAAGATGCGGTCGCCGGAAACGGCTCGCACGTGCTGTCCCTCTGTCCGCATGATCTCGTTGCCAGGGGCACACGCAGGCGGTCGAGCGGGAGTGGACCGCAGGTCAGGGCCGCGGCTCGTGACGCTCACCGGAAGGCTCGAACTGCGATCCGGTCGCCTGGTATGTCCACGACGCTCTGTTCCATCGGGGAGCCGCCGGGGAGGCGTACGCGGCGTATCGGCCCTGTCGCCGAGATCACGATGATCCCGGTGATCGGCGGGCGCAACGCGGCCGCGTTCACGCGAGACTGGCTGGGGGGCTCGCGGCTTCGAGGTTCTGCCGGCCATGTCCGGGCATCCGGACGGACCGGCGCTTGCGCTTACCCTGATCGCCCTGGTGGTGCAGGCCCAGGACAGGTCCTGATGCGGGATGACGGGAGATACTCGGTAGAATGAAGAAACAGGGGTTCGACCACTGATGGTATGTTCAGTCGAAGCGCATCATCTTCGAAAGAAGAGCCCCCGGCATCTGGCTGCCGGAGGCTTTCGAAGGTCAGGTGTGGCTCAGTTGGAGTCGCCCGTCCACGTGAAGTCCGCCACGTACCACAGAGCGCCATTGGGTTGTATCGCGGGTTCCAGATCCTCGTGGTACATCACGCCCTGGGGCGGGAAAATGAGCCAGACATAGGCGCCGGTGTCCTCCATGATTTCCTGCATCCTGACGTAGATGTCGTGGCGCTTGGTTTCGTCTGTCTCGCCCAGGCCGGCCGCGTACAGTTCATCGAACTCGGGATCGGACCAACGTTCCCAGTTCCAGATGCCGACCTGATCGGAGATGAACCACTGGACCATCTGGCTGGGATCCGGCGAGTCACCGTACTCTATGATCCATAACTCCAGGTCCTTCCACTCGTCGCCCTCTGTTTCCAGGCCAAGATTCCAGAACGGACCCGCGTCCATGGGGACGATTTCGAGGTCCAGGCCGACATCGGCCAGGTTCGCCTGGATGATCTGGGCGGCCGCCATGCGGTCGGCCACGTTGATCGTCTTCAAGGTCAGCTTGCGGCCTTCGGCACCGGCTTCGGCGATCAGCGCGCGTGCCGCATCAGGATCGGGCGTCTCGTACTTGCCCTCGGTGCGGTACCCGATCAACCCCGGAGGCACGATGCCGTAGGCACGTGTCGGCACATTGACCCAGGCGCCCTCGATGACCGCATCAACATCGACCGCATGCTGGATGGCCTTTCGAACCCGGATGTCCTGCAAATTGGGGTGATCGACATTCATGCCCATCCAGTACCATGCGGTGCCTGAGTAGACCTTGACAATGGCACCTTCAGGCGGGTTCTCCTGAAGCCGCGGAATCGCGTCGATGGCGATTTCGGTGATGTCGATCTCGCCGGCCTCGAAGGCGATCTCGGCCGTTTTCTCTTCGTCAATGATGAAGAACTTGACGTTGGCAATGGCGGCCGGCCGGCCCCCCCAGTGCGGATTCGGTTCCAGCGTATAGCTCTGCTTCTGGAGCCACTCGGCCACACGATAGGGGCCGCAGTAGAAGTTGAAGATGCCGTCGTACGTGCCGCCGGCCGCCTCGACCGCTTTCTTGGAGACGATCGTGCCCGTGCCGTCACAGAACCAAGTGTACCAGATGGGAGCGAATGGCTGATTGAGATGGATGATGCCGGTATGGCTGCCGGTCACCTCGACGTGGTCAAGCGTGACCGCCTTGTCCTTCCATTCTGATACGCGCATGCGCTCTAGTGAGTACTTGACGTCTTCCGCATCGAGTTCGCCGATGACCTCGTGGGTCGCACCATCGTACCACATGATGCCCGGCTTCAACTCGAAGCTGATGGTCTGGGCGTCGACCTGTTCGATCGAATTTACGAACTGACTCGGTTTCCAGCCCCAGCTGTCACCGCCAGTGTAGTCCGCCAGGCGCGCCAGGCAGGTGAACTGCAGGACCATCTCGAAGCCACCGATCATGTAACCGGGATCGGTCGACAGGATCGCGCGATTGGTGCGGATCCTGAGCGACCTGTTCGACTGCGCCCAGGCGCTCGACGGGTCCATCAGGAAACTGGCAAACCCGGCGGCGGCGGCGGAAGTTGCTGATGCCTGCATCAGGCGGCGGCGCGAAAGATTTATCTCTGTCATGGAAGCCTCCCCGCTTCTGACTTGGATACTCGGAAGCATCGCGAATTTCTTGCCTGTCGTCAAGAAGTTGCTCTTGTCTCCGATCTGCGCAAGGGGATCGAAACCGTTGTTCAGGTCAGTTCTGACGACGTTTTCGGCGTGCGTCATGCCGGACATCTGTATGCCTTCGCCGGCTGACGCAGAGGCGTTCTCATGGTCTGGTCGATCTGGACATCGTCTCAAGCGTTCCCCGGGATGGCCGACTTCTCGCCCTGAGCCAGGCGAGACGCCTGAGGGTGAGGCGATGGACTGTCGTACGGGAGAAACCGGCAGCGGCACGGGCGCCCTCGCGAAACGACGTTTCGCGACTGCAGCCCTGCTTCAGGCGGCGCCGCCCCGAAGGCACCACCGTTTTGTCCCCTCGACGGTCATCCGCGCCGCGCGAGCCAGAACCAGGCGATCCAGACCGGCAGGCTGAGCAGCACGGCCCAGGCTGCAATCGCCACCGGCCCGAGCAGGCCCGCGAACACGGTCCCGGCCATCGTCAGGGTGCCCAGCCCGACACCTGTCGCCCACGCTGCGCGTCGATAGCCGAGGCGCCAGAGGCAACGACAGCCAAGGGCCAGCGGCAAGCCGCAGGGCGCAATCGGGACGAGCGAACCCAGGGCTGCGAACATCTCTCCAGAGCCCTGGAACAAACCGGACGACGCCGTGAACCGGATCGCCGCCTGCCCGATCAACCCGGCCGGCAACCAGAGTAGCGCCAGCAGCCAGAATTCGCCCCGCATGACCCGTCCCCGTCCATCGATGCGGCATCGATGCCCCGGACAGCACCGCAAGGCAAGCAAGACCGGCGGGCGGTAGAGGGCGCAATGGTCATATGCGAGGCTCGGAGCGCGAGCGCTGTCGTGCCGACAGACACGACCGTCACCAACGAGAGTAGCGTACGCAATGGCTATCCTGGGTGGACTACGACGGCCGCCGGGGGGCGGAGTGCCGGGTGATGGTCCCGGCAGAGCAATAGGTCAATCAACCACGTTCCCCTTGAACCATGAGTCAATCGCCATGAGGCGCCAGGCGAAGCGTTGGCGCTGTCATGCCCCTGCCTGCTGACCTGTCATTCCGGGCAGGGGAACGTCGGCGGGTGGCAGCGGTGCACGTCCGAGAATCATGTCGGCTGCCTTTTCTCCGATCATGATGGAGGTGGCATTGGTGTTGGCGTTGACGATGCTCGGCATGACGGAGGCGTCGACCACGCGCAAGCCCTCGATGCCGTGAACTTTCAGTGCCGGATCGACCACGGCCATGGTGTCGATGCCGATCCGGCAGGTTCCCGCCAGATGGAAGTCGCCGGCCACGTTGTCTCGGAGATAGTCCTCGATGTCGCCATGTGAACGGACATCCGGACCAGGATCGACTTCCTGAGGACCATGGGTCTGTTGGGCCGGACGGGAGACAATGTCGCGGCTGATCTCGAGGGACCGTTTCATGCGCTCAAGGTCCGAGGCCGTCGAAAGGAAGTTCGAGACAATGCGGGGAGGGTCGTCCGGACTGGCGCTGCGCAGCCGGATCCAGCCACGGCCGTCGACACGCGTCGGGCCGAGGCAATAGGTGAAGCCATGGCTCCCTGGCAGCACCTCGCCCTCGTGGGTGAGAAGGACGGGAAGGAACTGGATCAGCATGTCCGGGTGGGAGAGTGAAGGCTCCGTACGCAGCCACGCACAGGTCTCGATGTTGTTGGTGGCGCCAGGTCCGGTGTGTGTCGCCAGCCATCGAAGGCCGGTGTAGGCCATCATGTGCGGCTTCATGTAGCGGCTCATGGAGACGGGTTGGTCGACACGGCATCTCATGTAGATGATCGGATGATCCTGAAGGTTCTCTCCGACACCCGGAAGGTCGACCCTGACATCGATGCCATGGTGCCGCAATTCGTCCGCCGGGCCGATGCCGGAGAGTTTGAGCAGGTGCGGAGAGCCGACGGCACCTCCCGCAAGGATGATCTCCCGGGCAGCCCGAACGGTGTCGCTGCCGCCGCCGTTCCTGCGGACAGTGATGCCCGAGGCACGATTGCCTTCGATCGTGATGGCAGCGGCCAGCGAGCCGGTCTCGATGGCGAGATTGGGGCGATGCCGGTTGGGGCGGATGTAGGCCTCGGCCGTCGACGCACGGACACCGTTGCGGACGTTCATCTGGAAGGCGCCAAAACCCTCCTGGAGTTTACCATTGATGTCCTCGGAAAAGGGATGGCCCGCCTCGATGCCCGCGTCGATGAAGGTTTGGTAGAGTTCGCTGGGCCAGGCGCCCTTGATGACCTGCACCGGCCCTGAGCCGCCGCGCCAGCGGCTCTCGCCATCCTGCCAGGTTTCCAGGCGCCTGAAGTAGGGGAGGACCTCGCGCCACGACCAGCCTGTGGCGCCTTCCTCGACCCAGCGCTCGAAATCGAGGGCGTGGCCACGGATGAAGCACATGCCGTTGATGGACGATGATCCGCCCAGCACCCGGCCCCTTGGCTGGATGATGGAACGATTGTTGAGCTGCGGTTCCGCTTCGCCCTCGAACATCCAGTTGAATTGGGGACTCTGCCAGGTACTGCCGAACGCAGCGGGCATCCCTATACGCCAGTGATTGAAGGGTGTACCCCGCGCCGGACCGGCTTCGAGAAGGAGAACCCGGTTCGCGGGGTCCTCCGTCAGCCGGGCTGCAAGCGCGCATCCGGCGCTTCCCGCCCCCATGATGACGTAATCGTACTCACGCCGGTCCGTCATGGTGTTTCTCTTCCGGCGGCAGTTCCGAATTGGCGGGGCAGGGGACCTTGACCGTGTAACACCATCAGTCGGCGGCCACTACGGGTCTCAGGAAATCGAGATCGCACCCTTTCGTCCAGGGCAACACACTCGTCGCGTGAAGCGAGCGGTATCCGCGCCGGTGAGTGGCGCGGGGTTGCTGCCAGGCGCGTCGACGGCGCTCCAGTTCGTCGTCGCTGATCAGGAGGTCGATGGTGCCGGACGAAACGGAAAGGCGGATCCTGTCGCCGTTTTCCACCAGGGCCAGCGGACCTCCAAGATGGGATTCAGGCGCCACATGGAGGATGATGGTTCCGAAGGCTGTGCCTGACATCCGGGCATCCGAGATGCGTACCATGTCGGTGACGCCCTCGACGGCGAGTTTTCGCGGAATGGGAAGGTAACCGGCTTCGGGCATGCCCGAGGGGCTTGCCGGCCCTGCGTTCTGCAGAACGAGGACGTCATTCGCACGGACATCGAGATCGGGACTGTCAATTCTCGTCGCGAGATCTTCGAGAGAGGAAAAGACCACGGCACGGCCCTCGCTCTCGAGAAGGCGGGGTGTCGCGGCAGCCCGCTTGAGAAGGGCGCCATCGGGCGCCAGGGATCCATGAAGAATGACCAGTCCTCCCTGGCCGTCCACGGGGTCATCGGCCTTGCGGATGACACGGTGATCGACCGGATCCGCGAGGGGGTCCTCGAGCCGCTTGGCGAGTGCGCGTCCCGTGATGTCGAGGCAGCCCCCCTCGAGGCCATCGGCAATCCCGCGCAGCACACCGTCCAGGCCGCCGGCGGCATGAAAGTCCTCCATGTAGCCTTCGCCGACGGGTTTGAGGTCGACGATGACGGGAGTCTTGCGCGCCAGGTCATTGAAGCGGTCGGGATCGAAGTCAACACCGGCGCGCCCGGCGATGGCTGCAAGATGAATGACGGCATTCGTCGAGCCGGAGACAGCAAGCAGGACCTGGAAGGCATTGTCGACAGACTGGGACGTGATGAGTGTGCGGGGCGTGGGACCGCCTTCAATCGCCATTGTCACGGCAAGGGAGCCTGTTTCTTCCGAGGCCCGAAGGCGATCAGCGTGAACCGCGGGTATCGCTGCCGTCCCAGGAAGGACAAACCCCAGGGTTTCAGCGACAAGAGCCATGCTCGAGGCCGTTCCCATGACCGCGCAGGTCCCCGTGGTTACAGCAAGCCGGCCCTCAACCTGTTCGATCTCTTCCCGCTCGATTCTGCCTGCGCGAAACAGCGCCCAGAAACGCCGGCAGTCCGTGCAGGCGCCCAGGCGTTCGCCCCTGTGGCGTCCGGTCATCATCGGGCCGGCCACCACCAGGGCGGCGGGCTTGCCGGCCGATGCAGCACCCATCAGGAGGGCCGGGACGGTCTTGTCGCATCCTCCCAGGAGGACGACACTGTCCATCGGCTGCGCGCGAATCATCTCCTCCACGGCCATGGCCATCAGATTGCGGTAGACCATCGATGTGGGATGAAGAAACGCCTCTCCAAGAGAGATTACGGGGAATGGCACCGGCAGGCCACCGGCGGCGGTCACGCCCCTGGCGACTGATTCCATCATGTCGCCAAAGTGTCTGTGGCAGGGATTGAAGCCGCTCGCGGTGTGACAGATACCGACCACCGGTCGGTCCAGCGACCGGCTGGCCAGACCGGCGGACCGGGCGAAGGAACGGCGCAGAAATCGCGCAAACTCCCGGTCACCGTAGTCGGTGAGCCCGCCTTCCAGTCCTCTTGCCTTGCCTTTCATGGTCAGATCAGAGTGCCGGTCCAGGCTTTTTCGACGTCGTCGCACCAGTTGCCCACGTTCCACTCGCCCCATGCGCCAAGCCCCCCGAGGGGATTGCTGCCATGGTAGACGGGAACGTGAACGACACTGAGCCCTGGCCAGGCGTGAGCCTCGTGGAGTGCATTCCGGAGACTCTCGGCGTTCCAGCCGCCATGAAGGGCCTTCACGCCCCCGACTGCAGCTGCGAGGCCGACGAGGTCGACGACGACGTCGTCGGCGGTGCGGTAGTCCTTGCCGTACTGGGCCACCTGCAGCTGGCTGATGGCGCCCATGCGGCGGTTGTCGAGAATCAGGATGGTGCCGTGAACGTCATGTTCGACGCCATCGATAAGGACCTGGGGATTCATCATGAAGGACCCGTCACCGGTGATGGCGATGGCGTAACGCCCCTGGCCGGCGATTCCCCCGGCGAGCAGTGCGGAAACCGCGAACCCCATGTATGACGAGCCCGACTCCGTGTAACTCTCTCCCACCTTCTCGTCCTCGACGACCTGAAAGCCGTTGGCCTGCACGTCGCCGGCGTCGAAAAACTTGATGGCGTCGATGTGTCGGGCGAATCGGTCAGCGATTCGGATGGCCTGGGGCTGGGTGAGAACAGGCCGCTTCCACGCGCTGTCCTGGAGCGGTCCGCATGCATAGCGTTCCGCCCTGAATGTCCGCCAGGCGACCTTCCTGTCCGCACAGGCGGTCAGCCAGGCGGACTCTCCCGGACCGGGCCCGAGGCGCTCAGCCAGCCGCTCCATTATCGTTGCGGCATCCCCCGGAAGGGCCAGGGTGTTGTTGTAGTGGAGAACATCGACGGGATCCGCGTTGATGTTGATGACCTGGCGAGCCCCGGGCCAGCCGATGCCGGAACAGTCACTCTGGCAGACGGCGCGGCTTGCGACAAAGATGGCGAGGTCCGCATTCGCCATGGCGAAGTTGCCGCTGATCGAACCCTTGGAGCCCCCGACATGCATGTTGAGCGGGTGGCTCTCCGGCATGACTCCCGTGGAGCCCGGGGAAAGGACGACGGCCGCGCCGGCCGCCTCGGCGAAGCGCCGGAGTGCGCCGCTGGCGCCGCGGGTGCCGCCGCCCGCCTTGATGGCAACGCGTCTGGCATCCCTGATCATCCTGGCCGCTTCATCGATGAGGGAGTCATCGGCGGGTGCCTGGGGAATGGCCCGTGGCCGTCTCGGCAGGGCGTCGGGACGCAGGGCCAGCGTGGCGGGCTGCGTGTTAAGCGGCAGGTTGAGATAGAATGGTCCGGCCTTCCATGGATGAAAGACCGTCGCTGCTCCCCGCCGTAGCGCATCGCGCAGCGCGCCTGGCGTGTGCAGCGTGTAAGACGCGCCCATGAGTGCCGTGATGCGCCCGAAGAGGCCCTGTTCGGGTTTCGGCACCTGTTGCATGTTGTACCCTTCACCGCGGGTCGTTTCGTCGCCATAGATGTGGTAGATTCCGACGCCATTGGACGCGGCGGCGAGGGACCCGGCCATCGCCTGGAGGGCGCCGGGACCGATCGACGTCACCACGGCCGCTGTCTCACCGTAGACCCATCGCAGTGCCGTGCCTGCGTGAGCCATTTCGACTTCGTTGCGGAACTGGTATCCGCGGACCAGCCCGGCTTCCTCATAGACCCTGAGAGTCTCCGCGAGTTCCGTTGATCCATGACCGAGGATCATCAGGAACTTGGTGACGCCCTGCCGCATCAGCCCCAGAACAAGCGCTTCGGTGAGGGGCAGGATCAAGGGCTGTGAGAGGTGGCCGGCACCGATGGCCTCGTCCAGTCCGCCAAGGGATGCCAACCACGCCGCGCGTCCGCTCCTGGTGTCGGGGACCATGTCAGGTATCCGTGTAACGCACGGCACGGCCGATCCGCGCCGATTCCTCTGCGGCAAGGGCGAATCGCAGGACGCTTCTGGCGTTCCGTGCGGTGAGCACCGGGGCATGTCCTTCCTGCAGGCACGTCAGGAAGTGCCGGGTGGCGCGGACGAAGCTGTCTTCCCACCGCGAGCAGGCCTCATGAGTGGAGTCCAGTTCCCCATTCCTGAAACACAGCACAGATGGCTGGTTGCCGATGCTCCCGTGGCCCCGGTTGATCCAGATGATGCCGCTGGTTCCAGTGATCTCGATCCGGTCGTCCTGGGGATACTGGCGCGTTTCGATCTCGAGGTCGGGAGAGTAGATGGCCTCGAAACTGCCGATACGCTGTTCATCAAAGCGCAGGGAAACGATCGACGGGGCATCCAGCAGGCTGCCGTCCCTGTGTGTGGTCCGGCCAATGAACGCATGGACCTCTTCAGGCTCCCCCATGAAGTGCCATGCCAGTGAAAACTTGTGGTGCCCATCGTCGAAGATGAGCGGGCCGCCTCCGGAAAGGTCTCGCCTTTGCCGCCAGGCCGTGGTTTCCGAAGGGACCTCCCAGGCGCCCTGGCCCTTGCCGGGATTCGACTTCATGCGTATGGCCAAAGGCCTGCCGATGGCGCCGTCACCGACAAGGGTGTCTGCAACCATGACCGGTTGATCGAAAAGAATGTTCTCGAACACCCGGACCGGCCGATCGTGCGCTTCTGCCGCATCGACCAGTCGGTTGGCCTCTTCCATGGTGAGGCACATGGGTTTCTGGAGCGAGACAATCTTGCCGGCTTCGATCGCCGCGAGTGCTGCCGCACAGTGAAGATGGTGGGGCAGAAGAATCTCGACGAGATCCACATCATTGCGGGAGAGAAGAACTGCGGGATCATCCGTCACCATCGCGTCATCGAGTCCCCAGGCGCGTGCTCTCGAACGTGCACGCTCCACATTCGTGTCACACAGGGCTGTGATTCGGGCCGCCGCAGTACCGAGGTATCCGGCCGCATGAAGATCGGAAATCCGGCCCGTGCCGATGAAGCCGATGCGCACCGGTGTCCTGATCATGACGCGTTGTCTTCGGGAACGATGACGGTGGCTCTGACGAGCGCACCGAATTCCTCCAGTCGCTTGTCGTCAATGCGCACCGATGGCCCGGAAATCCCGAGTGCGGCGATCATGTCGCCGCGGATGTCGTAGACGGGGCGGGCCACGCAACGGATGCCCTGGGCAAACTCCTCGTTGTCGATGGCAAAGCCACGGGCTCGCGTCGCCGCTACGTCCCGCGCCAGAAGATGACGTTCGACGATCGTACGATCGGTGTATCTCGACAGGACGGGCGGGGTGCCGGCCTTGCCGAAGGCGAGGAAAGCCTTGCCGAGTGCCGTGCAATGGAGCGGCGAAAGTGCTCCGATCGGATGGTCGACCTTCAGCGGCAACGTGGACTCCACCTTGTCGACGTACCAGACCCGGTGTTCGACGAGAACGGCAAGATGGGCGCACTCGCCCGTGGCAGTGACCAGGGATTCGAGTGCAGGGCGGCACCGTTCCTTGCAGGCCACAACGTCCGACAGGGTGTGCCGCCCCCCACAGCGGGCGGCCGGGGCATAGCGGCGTGTACCATCCTGGGTGGCCCAGCCAGCCGCCACGAGGGTCTTGAGAATATGGGAGGCGTTAGACTTGCGGACACCAAGTTCATCGGCGATATGCGTCAGGCGCAATGGCTCGTCGGCCTCCCTGAGAAGGTCGAGGGTCCTGAGGCCCCGTGAAAGTGACTGCAAGACACGCATCGGGAACTTCCTCGAGTGAGGGTGCCGCATACTGCACAATTTGTTCGACACTGTTGTACAAAATGACAAAGATCACCACAAGATGCCTCTTGTATACAGCATTGGCAACACTTCTCATTGACAACCCTGCTGAGCGGCGCATGCTGTCTCAACTTTGGTAAAGAATGTACAACATGTGCAAATTGACCGGGAGGGAACCTCCGATGACATGTTTCAACAGACGTGCGCTGATTGGCTGCGTTGCCGGCACGGTGTTGGCTGCGACCGGACTGTCCGTGTCTGCCCAGGACAACGAGATCACGATCACCCACTACTTTACCGGTGAGCTTGGTCTCAAGGCGCTCAACGAGCAGATCGCCCGCTTCGAGGAGGCGTCCGGTTACGTGATGCGCAACAGTCCGGTGGGCCACGAGGACTTCAAGACGGACATTCTCGTCAGGGCTTCCGGCAACAGTCTGCCGGATGTCTTCAGCTACTGGGCCGGAGCCAGGGTCCAGTTCGTGGTCGATTCAGGGAGTCTGGCTCCGATTGATGACATGTGGGACCGTGAAGGTCTTGATGATGTCGTGGCGAAATCCATTGCTGACAGCGCCACTCTCTACGATGGTACGCGCTACCTGGTGCCGTTCAACTACCACTATGCCGGAATGTTCTACAACACACAGGTGTTTGCTGACGCCGGTATCACCAATTTACCAAGCACTTGGGACGAGTTTCTCGAAGTTGCCGAGACACTCAAGAACGCTGGCGTGGCGCCGATCGCGCTGGGTTCCAAGAACCGCTGGCCGGCACAGTTCTGGTTCGACTACCTGCTCCTTGGAACGGCCGGGCCCGACTACCGTGCGGCGCTGATGAACGGCACGGCCAGTTACGATGATGACGAGGTCGCCCGGGCCATGGCGATGTGGAAGGACCTTGTCGACCGCGGGTACTTCGCTCCCAACGCCAATGCCGACACCTGGACCGACGCGTCGGACAAGGTTCACCGTGGTGACGCCGCCATGACCCTCATGGGCACCTGGATCACCGGCTACTGGAACGACATTGGTTCTGTGCCAGGCGACGACTATGCGTTCTTTCCGTTTCCGGTGATCGATGATTCGGTTCCGATTTCGGTGGTGGGACCGGTGGACGGGTTCGTGGTCTCGGCCCATGGGAACAATCCGGAAGGAGGAAAGGCATTCCTCGCGTTCATGATGTCCGACACCGATGTCCAGCTGGCGTGGACCAACGCGGTCGGCGCTGTTTCGGCCAATGTGAATGTCGACCCGGCGAACTACAATGACGTGACACAGAGTGTCATCGCCACCATCGGCGCCTCGGACAACTTTGCCTTCAACTATGACCTTGCGACACCGCCACCGGTGGCAGAGGTCGGTCTCTCCATGTTCGCCGAGTTCATGGATGACCCGTCCAGGGTTGATGCGATTCTCGACCAGGCGGCCGCGGACGCAGCTTCGGCCTTCACCCAGTGACGCAATGAAGGGCAGGGCCGTGCGGCCGCCTGGCGGCACGGCCCTGTAACCGGCGGAGGAGCGGATGGAACGCGAGAACCGGTTCTGGCGCGTTGTCCTGCTCTTTCTTCCGCTCTCGGTCTTCGCGGTCTTCGTCGTATGGCCGCTCTTCAGTTCATTCTGGTACAGTTTCACCGACTGGAACGGATTCAATCCGGACTACGCCTTCGTCGGCCTCGACAACTACGCCAGGATCTGGACGGACCGGCTGTTCTACGGGGCGATCATCAACACCGCCATGTGGATGGTGGCCGCCATTGTGCTGCCGACACTTCTCGGTCTCGCCCTGGCGCTTCTCCTCGACAGGCAGATTCGCGGCGCCCGGATCTTCAAAACCATCTTCTATCTGCCGATCTGCCTTTCGGCCATCGTTGTTGGCCAGATATGGACCTGGATCTATCAGCCCGACTGGGGTCTTCTCAACGCGATCATCTCGTTCGTTGCCGGTGAGCCGTTCACGCACGCCTGGCTCGCCAGACCCGGTAGCGCCCTGTGGTCGGTCATTGTCGCCTGGTCCTGGCAACAGACCGGACTTTCCATGGTCATCTATCTTGCCGGGTTGACGGCGATACCCTCTGACCTGCTCGAGGTCTGTGACATCGAGGGAGCCACGCCATGGCAGCGCATCCGGCGTGTCGTCGTTCCTCTCCTCATTCCCTCGACAATCGTGGTCATTGCGCTGTCGGTCATCAACTCGCTCAAGGGGTTCGACATTCTCTACATCATGACGGGTGGCGGACCGTTTCATTCCTCCGATACGCTTGCCATGCACATGTACAACGAGAGTTTCAAGAAGTACCTGATGGGCTATGGCAGCGCCATATCGGTCGTTCTCTTTCTCATCGCCCTGGTCATCATCGGATTCTATTTCCGGCAGTTGAAGAGGATTGATGAGATCTATGGCTGAACGCCAGGCGTTTCCATTGACGCCGTGGACGGCGGCCCTTATCGCAATGCTGATCATGCTGGCGGTGCTGTTCCTCACGCCGACCGTCGGTGTACTGCTGTCCTCGATCAAGACGACACGGGCCATTGCGCTTGGGGACCTGTGGTCGATCCCCGGCGAACTCTTTCTGGGGAACTATGCCGAGGTCCTCTCAAATCCCGCAGTTCACCGCTACTTCGTCAACACCGTGATCGTGACCGTGCCGGCAACCGCGGCGTCGACCGCGCTTGGCGTGCTTGCAGGCTATGTCTTCGCCAAGCTGCCGTTCCGCGGCGCCAGCATCCTCTTTCTTGCGATTGTCGCCGGCATGTTCTTTCCACCCCAGGTCATCTTGGTGCCGCTCTTCAGGTTGTTCAATGGTGTCGGTCTCATCGATACACTGTGGCCGATCTTCCTCGTCCACACGGCGCTTGGCATTCCCATCTGCACCCTCCTGATGAGGAACTTCTTTGCCACAGTTCCCAATGCCCTGAGAGAGGCGGCCATCCTTGAAGGCGCCAGCGAATGGCAGGTCCTGACCCGGGTGGCCATTCCGCTGGCTTTGCCGGCGCTGGCGGTCCTTGCCACCCTGCAGTTCACGTGGATCTGGAACGACTTTCTCTGGCCCCTGATCTTCACCCAGTCCGATGAGAAGCGCACAATCATGATCGGAATCGTCAATCTGAAGGGGCAGTACACTGTCGCCTGGGGAGTCCAGGGCGCCCTCTCCCTGATTGCCAGTCTGCCCACCCTCGTGATCTTCCTCTTCTTCCAGCGCTACTTCATCAAGGGCATGACCATGGGCGCGGTCAAGGGGTAGGAATGGCACGCGTCACACTGGAGAACATCCGCAAGTCCTTCGGCACCATCGAGGTCATCCGGGACGTTTCGCTCGATATCGACAGGGGCGAGTTCATGGTCTTGGTTGGCCCTTCGGGGTGTGGCAAGTCGACCATGCTGCGCCTGATCTCGGGCCTCGAGGACGTCAGCGACGGCACGATCATGATTGGCGGACGGGATGTGACTCGCGTTGCACCTTCAAGGCGACGGCTTGCCATGGTTTTCCAGTCCTATGCCCTCTTTCCGCACCTTGACGTCGCCGGCAACATCGGTTTCGGGCTCTCGCTTGCCCGCACGCCGGCTGGAGAGATCGAACGGCGGGTGAGGGATGTGGCCGAAAGGCTGAGTATCGCGGACCTGCTCACCCGCATGCCCCGGCAGTTGTCCGGTGGCGAACGTCAGCGTGTCGCCATCGGGCGGGCGATCATCCGCGATCCGGAGGTGTTCCTGTTCGACGAGCCGCTCTCCAACCTTGATGCGGCGTTGCGCGTACGCATGCGTCTCGAGATTGCCCGGCTCCACAAGGCGCTAGATGGCGTAACCATGATCTATGTCACCCACGACCAGACCGAGGCCATGACCCTTGCCGATCGCATTGCCGTCATTAACCAGGGCAGGATCGAGCAGGTCGGCACGCCGATGGAACTCTACCATCATCCGGCCAACACCTTCGTCGCCGGATTCATCGGAGCGCCGGCCATGAATTTTCTCGACGGAGCCGTGGACGACTCCGGCGCGGTCACCTTCGCGGGCGTCACGATCATGCCTTCGCAGCCGGTCAGCCGCAGGGGCAGGGCAACCATCGGGCTGCGCCCGGAATCATTCAGGCTCGCAGGGACCGGGGAGGCGGATCTCGTCGCCCGCCTCGATCACGTCGAACCGCTCGGCGCCGAGACACTCCTGCATTTCGACACACCGCTGACCGTGCGAGTCAACGACGTGGTTCCGGCAGTTGAAGGCGACACCCTCGGCCTCGTCGTCGACAGAACGCGGATTCATATATTTCCGCCATGACCTCCGGCTCTCAGGACTCCCCTGACCGGCGATGGCGATTAACGGGTCCGGTCCGATAACGCCGGTGACCATTTGCATTGGCGACAGCATCGACAGTGACTTGGCGGTGAGAGGCTAGCGGTACGTTCTGGTGCCACGTGGTTTCGTCGGATCATTCCCCGGTCTCAGCAGTGCATGTTCCCGATCGGGATATTCCAGGTTATGAAGCCCGCACGTTTGCACATGTTCCCGATCGGGAATTTTTCGTTGACAGAGCAATGTGGCGACACTATATTCCCGCTCGGTAAATGCCATGTTTCGCCGAACACTCACACCCGAAGACATCGGCCGCATCGTCCGAAACACCCGTAAGGCAGCCGGACTGCGCCAGGACGAACTCGCAGGCGCAGCCGGTGTTGGGTTGCGTTTCCTCGTTGATCTCGAACGCGGAAAACCGACTGCACAAATCGGCAAGGCGCTTCAAGTCCTGCAAGTCCTCGGCTGCTCGTTCGAAATCACACCACCGCCAGAGGCCGAGGACACGAAGAGCAAATGAGCCGTGTTCTTCACGTGTGGTGGGACGGAACGCTTGTCGGCCATCTCACCCAGAATCGCCACGGCGAACTCGGATTCGCCTACACCGATGACTGGCTTCGCAATGAGAACGCCCAACCCCTTTCCGCCTCGTTGCCCAAGCGTGAAGAGCCGTTTTCCCGTCGTGAGTGCCGCCCCTTCTTCGGCGGTCTTCTGCCCGAAGAGAGCCAGCGCAATGCGGCGGCGCAGGCGCTGGGCGTATCAAGCGGCAACGACTTTGCCCTTCTCGATGGCCTTGGTGGCGATGTAGCAGGAGCGCTTCAGATACTGCCACCTGGAGAATTTCCCGGGGAGCCTGACCTCGATGGACTGCCTGCACCGCTTGATGAAGCGAGCCTGATCGGTGTGCTCGATGCCCTGCCGACGCGCCCTCTGCTCGCGGGTGAGAAAGGGCTCAGGCTTTCACTCGCCGGTGCGCAGTCCAAGCTGCCGGTGGTTCTCGTCAACGGCGCGGTCGCCTTGCCCGCGCACGGGCAACCAACCACCCACATTCTCAAGCCGCCCATTGCAAGGTTTCCCGGTACAACAGAAAACGAAGCCTTCGTGATGCGGCTCGCGGCAGAAATCGGACTTGATGTCGCACCGGTGGAACCGCGTGTGGTTGGCAACCGGGAGTTTCTCCTTGTCGAGCGATATGATCGCTCGCTTGATGGCGATGGCGGCGTCTGGCGCGTCCACCAGGAAGACTTCTGTCAGGCGCTCAGCGTGCCGCCGGAACTGAAGTACGCGGACGAAGGAGGTCCCACGCTCGAAGACTGCTTTGCCCTTCTCCGCAACCTCTCCGCTCTACCTGCGGTCGATCTCCTCAATCTTCTTGACGCTGTCATATTCAATCTGATCGTCGGCAATGCCGATGCTCACGGCAAGAACTTCTCAATACTCTATGACAAGAGGGGGCCGCGCCTGGCACCTCTCTACGATCTCTTGTCGACCGTGTCTTATCCGGACCTCTCTCCCAAGCTCGCAATGCAAATCGGAAGGTGTGCAACACTTCAGGATCTGGACGCTGAGAGCTGGGCGGCATTCGCTTCCGGCGCAATCCTGGGATTGCCGCTCGTCCGCCGTCGCGTTGTAGAAATCAGCCAGGGTGTCAAGGCGCGGGCGAGAGATATTGCGGGCACCATGATGTACCCAGGATTGGATGCAGGCGCTTTCTCGCGGCTGGCTGGGCTTGTGGCAGAACGTGCGGAGCAGTGTGCATTCACAACCCGGAAATGACCCGCTTCAGTTTGTGGCCGGGCGAATGAACCCTGTTCCCGGGATGACTCGAGACGCCGTCCGCTGCAGAACCACCGCGCCTGGTCCGGAACAGAACCTGCTTCGCCAACCGGGAAATGGCGCTGGTGAGCTGGTGCGGTGGTCTGATTCTGGTTCGCCGCATCGAGCCTCCTGGTCGCAGACAAGACCGGAGGGTTCACCGGTCATCGCAGCCTCGGACTTGAGGCCGCCCGTTGTTACCGGATTGTCCAGGTGTTGATGCGCAATCGAAACTGCCCATCAGTACGACATGCGGCGCGTCGATTACCCTCATTACAAGTCCAGTCTTGTCCGTGTACCGGCCCTGGAATTCCTACATCATCACCGGGGACACGACCCAGATGCACCGGGCGGCCCAACTTACTGCGAAGAACAGTTCCCTCGCGATAGTGTCGCTGAACCGTTCTGTGCGATTGATCCTGCCGACGACACGATACGTTCCGCCGGCGTTGATACGCTGTACCGAGACACCATCTGTTGCGTAGTTCGGTTCAGGAGAGGGACTCTCATGAAGGCTTCCGATTTGTTCGTACGCTGCCTGGAGGCGGAGGGCGTGACGCGCATATTCGGCGTTCCGGGTGAGGAAAACGCCGACCTCATGCTTTCGCTGACCGACAGCAGCATCGAATTCGTGCTGTGTCGCCACGAGCAGGCTGCCGCCTTCATGGCCGACGGTTACGGCCGTCTCACCGGCAAGGCTGGCGTCTGTCTTGCCACGCTTGGACCCGGTGCGACCAATCTGGTGACCGGCCTCGCGGACGCCAACATGGATCGCGCGCCCACCGTCGCCATCATCGGTCAGGGCAGCACCAGGCGGCTTCACAAGGAAAGCCATCAGAACATGGATTCCATCGACATGCTGCGCCCGGTCAGCAAGTGGGCGTTCAGCGTACATCGCGGCGATGCCGTGCCGGAGATGGTGCGCAAGGCCTTCAAGCTCGCCGAACGGGAGAAGCCCGGTGTCACAGTTCTCGAACTGCCCGAGGACGTTGCCAGGGAGGATGTCAACGCCGAACCGATTCCCGTCCACAAGACACGGCGAGCCGCTGCGGATCACAAGGCGGTCAAGGCCGCGGTCGATGCCATCGTCGGCGCCAGGAACCCCATCATCCTTTCGGGCAACGGCGCGGTCCGCAAGCGCGCGGCCAGGCAATTGCGGCGACTGGTCAGCAAGACCGGCATTGCGGCGATCAACACCTTCATGGGAAAGGGCGTGATCCCGCGCGACGACCCGCACTGCCTTTTCACGATCGGCCTGCAGCAGCGCGACCACGCGAATGAGGCGCTCGACGCCGCCGATGTGGTGGTCGCCGTCGGTTACGATCTGGTCGAATACGCGCCGTCGCACTGGAACAGGCGCGGGCACAAGACCATCATTCACATCGATTTTGACCCGGCCGAGGTCGACGAGGATTACGACGTCGAGATCGAGGTCGTGGCCGACATCGCCGACGCCTTGTGGCAGATCAATGAGCGTATCAACGACGAATGCGGCGACAGGTTGCCGCTGTTCGACATCGCCAGTCGGGCGGCCCTGCGCCAGGCGATCCACGACGACCTTCACAGGGAGGCCGGCGATACGACGTTCCCCATGAAGCCCCAGACGATCCTCAACGAAGTCCGAGAATTCCTCGGCCCTGAGGACATTCTTCTGTCGGATGTCGGTGCGCACAAGATGTGGGTCTCGCGCTACTACCAGTGCGACGAAGCCAACACCTGCCTCATCTCCAATGGCTTTTGCTCGATGGGATTCGCGTTTCCGGCCAGCATGGGCGCGAAGTTCGCAATCCCGGACCGCCGAATCCTGTCAATCTGCGGTGACGCTGGCTTCCTGATGAACGTGCAGGACATCGAAACGGCGGTGCGCCGGAAGCTCAACGTTGTTGTGCTGATCTGGCTCGACGGCGAGTACGGTCTCATCAAGTGGAAGCAGCAGAACCAGTTCGACGGCAGGCACAGCGATCTCGCCTTCGGCAATCCCGATTTTGAGATGCTGGCGCGATCCTTCGGCGCATGGGGCCGGACGCTCACGGCATCCTGCCAGCTTGGCCCGGCGCTGGAAGACGCATTCGCCCAGGAAGGGCCCGCGCTGATCGCCGTGCCCGTCGACTACGCGGAAAACAGGAAACTGACCAAGCGTCTGGGCGAACTCCAGTTCGCGATATAGAGCGCAACTCTGTTGTTCGGTTGCCTACTATTGTAGATAAATACGCTTATTACAATGGGTTGAACTTTCCTCACTTCATATGTCTTCATGAAGGGATCAGATGTTTGCCACCTCGCGTTCCCGACGGTCCACTAGGGAAGCCGGAACGGCGGCGACTTCTGGCGGCGTCCGACCACGTCATCGGCGGGCGATGGGCCGGTGGCCGCTACGGCTCCGGCCTCCGCCCTGATCTTAGCCCTCACCGCCAGCCGCCGATTTTCCTCTGCCGGCCTCATCATCGCACGTTCCGATCAATCCTCGGCCAGGACGCGCGGCACGAGATCGCGCCAGCCGCCGTCGGCCAGCGCCTGCGCCTTCGGGACCCAGCGCCGCACCGGCGAGCGCATCCAACTGTCGGAGGCCCACACCTCGGCCACGTCCTCCCAGCCCCAGACGTCCTCCGCGATGCCGCGCGGTTTCTTTCCCGCCTCGAGGCCTTCCAGCACCGTCACCAGCTTGTCGAACTCTCGAACCCCGTTCCCCGACCCTTCCCGTTCCGAGGGGCCGGACGACCCGCCACGGTCCAGATGTCGAGAAGACGCTGAACCGACAGCGGCACTCTGAGCCCGAACGCGTGCTTGATGGCGATCCCGCCGTCCTGCGGAAACCGCCCGACGCCGCTCAGCAGATTCCGCACGGCCGCGCCGCCGTATTCGATCTTGAGCACCAGACCGCCGTCGAGCAGGCGGAGACCTTCCACCGAGCCGCGGTCTCCGACCAGCGCGGCCGCCGGCGCCGCGCCTGGCTCCAGCAGGGCTCGGCGGGGCCGGCGTCCTTGGCGATCACGGGCGCCGTCCTAGAAGCGCACCTCGATGCGCACCCCGACCGTGTGCTCGGGCTCCGCGGCCGCGCCATAATCGTGAGCGATCTCGCGGCGCTTCGCCTCCAGAGACAGGTCGAGCGAGCCGGCGTCGCGCGAGAGCCGCCAGCCGAGCCGGTAGTCACGCCCTGCCTCCGACAGTCCAAAGCCCAGCTCCGGCGTCGAGGTGAACCCGTCGCCGAACGCCGCGAAGCCGTAGCCAAACCGCACCTCCAGGCGCCGTTGCGCCAGAAGGCCGTCCTCTGCGCCCACGTTGTCGTTCGCCGCAAGCCCGGCGAGCGTGCCGCGCTGGAGCAGCGCGTCCGCGCCGCCCGAGGCCTGCGCACCCATCGTCTGCGTCAGCGTCAGGCTCGGTCCCCGGCCGCTCCCGGTCCGCGGGTCCCAGGAGAGCGAGCCCGAGAGCCCGGCCTCGCGGAAGCCCTTCGAGTCGTGGCTCGCCAGCCCCCGGCCCCGGAGGTCGACGCTCAGGCCCCGCTGCGGGTCCGACCAGGCGATGCCGCCGCCCACATCAACCCCGAAGCCGGTCTCGGCGTCGCCGCCGTCCTGGCGCAGCCCGATCTCGAGGCTCGGCGTCAGCGCCGCGCCGCCCTCGAAGCGGAACGGGCGCGAGCCCTCCAGGCCCAGCCGCAGCCGCGTCACCTCGGCGCTCGCGCCCGCAAGCCCCGTGACCGCCGCCGAGCGTGTGCGCACCCCCATTGCGTCGGTCTTCACCGCAAGCTCGAAGCCGCCCTCATCCGGCGCCTGCACCAGCGTGCCGCGCAGCCCGACCGCGCCCATCGCAAGCTCCAGGTCGGTGCGCAGCGCCGCCTGGGACGTGCCGTCCGCGTTGGCCGGCGTCAGCGTCAGCGTGCCCTCGCCGTAGCCTGCAACGCCCCACACCGAGATCCGCTCGCCCAGCGCCTGGCGCATCCACGGGTAGATACCGGTCAGGGTCGAGGACGCCGTGCCGCGCCCGGACTCCGACCGGTAGCCGCCGTCGGCGATGCTGTGCCCGAGGATCAGGCCCACCGTGGTCCGCTCCCGGCTCCAGTCGGCGCCGAGGAACGCGCTCGCCACCTCGCCGTCGAGCGTGAGGCCGTCCTCGCGCCCGTCGAAGCGCGACACCGTCCCCCGGCCCCACAGCGCGTAGTGGCCGGTCCGCACCTCTCCGCCCGCGAGCGAAAAGGAACTTCCGAGCAGCAGTTCGCGCTCCGTCAAGCCCCGGCCCTGAAGCGCATGCCGGCGCTTGTCCTCCGGGTCTTCCGCGCGCCGCAGCCAGGCGGCGAGATTGCGCTCCGCCGCCGCGGCTTCGCCATCCCCGGCTGCCCCGGCGTCTTGCGCCGGCGCGTCCAGCGCGATCCGCTGGCCGCCCAAGGTCACCTCGTTGCCGGCCGTGCGCGGCGCCGCCATGCGCTCATCCACCGCGCCGATCACCTGGTCGGCCACCGTGCGCCCCATCCGCGCGATCCACGCCTTCTGCGCCGGGTCCGTGTTCACGATCGTCCCCGTCGCCTCGCCGTCGCCGATCCGCGCGCCCGCGGCGTTGGACAGCCTCAGCGTGAACGTCTCCTCGCCCTCGTCGTGGCTGTCGTCGAGAATCGGCACGTTCACCGTCTTCGAACTCTCGCCCGCGGTGAAGGTGAGCGTGCCGGACGTCGCGGTGTAGTCCTCGCCCGCCGTCGCCGTGCCGTCGGCGGTGGCGTAGTCCACCGTCACCCGGTGCGCCGCGGTGGTGAAAGCGCGATCCAGGCTCACCTCGAACGCGACCGCGCCCGCGCCCTCGTTCGCCTGCGCGTCCGCCACCGAGACCTCCGGGCGCCAGTCCACCTTGTGGCCGGAATCGTGGCCGCGACCGGTGTGCCCGAGCACGGCGTTCACGTTGGTCGCCGCCGAGCGGATCGTGCCGCCGCTCAACGCCAGCGAATTCTCGAGCACCGCGATCCCCTGCGTCGAGTAGTTCGGCTCCACCACCGTGTGGGCGAAGGTGAGATTGCTCGTCCCGCCGCCGCTCCGGTAGGCCGCCCGCTTCGTGCCCCACGCCGCCGGGTCCATGTCGATCGAGAGCCCCGGAGCGCCGGTCACCGTCACCGCCTCGCTGAAGGTCGCCCGGATCAGGACCGTGTCCCCCAGCATGTAGGTGTCGTCGGCGCCCGGGTCCGAGACCACCGCCACGCCGGTCACCGTCGGAGGTCCGCTGTTCGCGCTGTTCCCGGTCGCGCCGGGAGGTTCGCTCGTGCCGACGGGGCCACCGCCGACGTCTCCGCCCCCGCCGCTGTCCGGCTGCGTCTGCCAGTCGACCTTGTGGTTCGCGTCGTGGGGGCGGTCGGTGTGAACCAACAGGTCAGTTACGACAACACAAAATCTGTCGACTGACGCCCTATCCCCTCTCTCACCAATACACCACGTTATCCGCAACATACGTCGTCTGTCAACTGCCTTGTTGCGCGGTCTCGATGACCGCAAAAAGCGGGCCCTAGACCGATCAGGAGTTGCATTGCCGGGAAAAATACATCTTCGATACATGATCCTTCTGACGTGCGCTGTTCTGCGGAACCCAGAGGAGTCAGCATCTGCATCTGTTACAATACCAAGGGTATACCCATGGTGTTTGCGGCTTATGAAGATCACATGGACCCACCCACGGTCCCGGTTGTGGTCTTTACGAGCAGACATCGGCCAGAGGACACCGAGCTCCATCCGTGACATGATGGCGTCACCACAACATGACCGCAAGACTGTGAACGCCCGTGGTTGCATGTTTGACCACAAGACGACCGCAACAGGGACCCCAGACCATCATTCACATTGACTACAAGCTGACCACAGGAGTGCTCATGAACGACAGCAAGAAGAAGCAACACACGGTGATGATGAGCGATGCCGATTGGCAGGACCTCAAGGAAACCGCCGCCGCCTCCGGCATGCGCGTCTCGCCCTTCATCATCCACCGCCTCGCGGCTGTCAGCGGTGATGCCGACGACGCCCGTATCCGTGACACACTGGCCCGCATGGAACGCTCGCTCGCCTGTCTCGAGGAGATCGAACGGCTCCGTCTCGCCGATGACCCGGAAACCTGGAAGGCCGTCAACGAGCGGGTGGACGCCCGTCTGGCACTTGAGCGGAAGCTCGACCGATGACCGGCGACCGGGCCAGGCAGCGCACCTACTACTGCACGGTGAAGCAGCAGGCGATCATCGCCAGGCGGGCGAAGAAGGCCGGCATGAGCCGTTCGGCATTCATGGTCGCCTGCGCGCTCCACGACGAACCGTCTGGAGCGGAGCTGATGCCGGCGCCGGAGGAACACAAAGCCCTCCTCGATCATCTCCCGGCCACGGCCGATGTGGTGACGCGCCTGATGGCGCCGGTGCCGGATCTCGACATGTCCGTGCTCGACGCGCTCGAGTTCCTCTGCCGCCTGAAGACGCCGGAGACGGACCCGTGAAGCGCCGCCCGAAGCGAGAGGGCAAGTACTCGCTCTCGTGCACGGACGAGAAGTGGGAGAGGCTCAAGGCCCGGGCATCGCACGCCGGCAGCACGTCCGTCTCCGCCTTCATCGTCGAGGCCGCCCTGGCGGTCGATCCCACCCGGCCCCGCATGGATGTCGCTCTTGCCATGGAACAGCAACAGGCTATCACGGAAGCCGCCCGGCGGCTGATCGCGCATCTTCCGCCGGTGCCGCCGGAGACGGCGACGCCGCTCTGGAAGACCATCCACGGGCGCGTCTCCTTCCTCGTCCGCATGGCGATGGACGACATGCTCGATCAGGGACGCCGGGACGTTCTCGAACACCATCTCGACCGCCAGTTCGGCGCCGGCTCCGGCGAGCGCATGGTCGCCGCCTACCTGGAGCGCACCGGGCGCGACGACAGACCGGAATAGATCCCGGGTCCTTCACATGGAGAGACCGCCACCGCGGTGGCGTGACTGCGTGCGCTTGCGCTCCTCGTCCTCTTTGCGCAACCGTTCCAGGCGCGCTGATGCGTCCGGCTCGCCATGGGCGGTCCGTGTCTTCCCGAAGAGGGCGATCGCCTCCTCGAACGCCTGACGCGTGCCCTTGCCGTCGTGAAGAACCCGTCCGTGGTCCCCGCCGCCGGCCAGCACCGTGCGGGCCTGTTCTTCAAGGCGTCTGGAGTGGTTGTACCACCTGGCCCAGGCCATGCTCTGCTGTATGGGGAGCGATTCGCTCCGTGCCGCCCCGTCGAGCGATGCCGCTTCAGCGTTGTGGGCCTTCAGTTCGCCAAGAAGGCTGGCGACCTTGCGTTGGGTCTCACCGAGCATGTGGTGGCGATTGATTTCTCCACGGAGCACTCGGCGCCGGGGATCCTTCTCCTTGAGGCTCTGCTCAAGGCGGACCATCTCCCTCATGATCCCGGCATAGTCCTCCGTCATGGCCGGATGCATGGTGGCACCAGCGGCGACTGCATTGTCGTGGAGACGCAGCAGCAGCCAGCCCGGCAGGTCATCGAGGCGGTCGCTGGTCGCGAACGCGGCCCTGACCCGCGATGCCACGCCGTTCTCGTCGACATGGGCGATCAACGCAGCGTCGGTTGCATCGATCTCGGCGGCCACCGCCTCCGCCGCCTCACGCCAGCGTTTCCAGGCCTTGTTGAACCGGCGGTTGAGCGGCCGCGACGTGCGGCCCTCGCGTTCCAGCAGGGAGCGCCGCGCATCGTCGACCTCGGCGGCGCGCTCGACCAGCTCCCTGGCTTCAGCGACGGACCGCTCGTGTTCCGCCAGTCTTTCAAATGCCGGACGGAGATCGTGCAGCATCATCGCGTGATCCGGGAGACCGGCCTCCAGGTCGCGCAGGTCCGCGGCCAGGGCCGTGTCATCCTGGTTCAGGAAGGGGGACGACGCATCGCCGCCGATGCGGGCGATCTGCCATCTATAGAGAAGGGCGCGGGCCCGTCCTTCGAAGGCGATGAGGCTCTCGAGGATTACGGCCGTCTCCGAAAGCGCCGGGTCCCTCTCAGGCGGTTCCGTGATCGCCCGCCAGGCGCCGATGGACCTGTCCGTCTCATGGCACCAGACCCTGATCCCGGTGAGCTCCGTCGCCGTATCCTCTATCGGCTCGTGGCAGGCACGATAGTCATCGAGGGCCTTTGCAAACCGCGCTGCCGCCTTGTCACGTTCCGCGATCCGCGACTCATGACGATCGAGGTCCGCAAGCGCCTGCTGGAGGGATGACAGCATCACGCAAGAGCGGGGGAGACCGGCCTTGAGAGTGCGCAGGTCTGCGGCCACGGCCTCGCCAACGGGCGCCAGGAACGGGGACGCCGTGCCTTCGGCGGTGCTGGCGATTCCGACATCGTTCCATCTCGTGTGCAGATTACGGGCACGTCCTTCGAAAGCGATGATGTTCTCAAGGACCGCTGCCGTGTCCGCCAGCACCGGGTCCCTCTCGTCCGCCATCGTCATGGCCCGCCATGTGTCGATGGCCTCCCTCGTCTCGTCGCACCAGGTACCGATGCTCCTGGCCTGCGTGGAGGGCGTGTCGCGGAGCGTCGTGTGGCGGGCTCGATAGTCATCGAGGGCCTCGCCGATATGCGCCGCCGCGAGATCGCGTTCCGCGATTCGCGCCTCATGGCGAGCGAGTGTTGTTTCCCGCATTCGTTCGATAGAAGCGCAGGCGATTTTCCCACATTGAGCGGTTGATGGATTGCCCGGGATGGTGGGCGACTGTGGGAAGCGTTCGTCTTGTGTTGCCGGGGCACAGCCGTAGTCTGTCTTCTGGAACAGACAAAGAAAGGCCCGCGCGGACCAAGAATCCGCCGGGCCATGGCCGGTGCAGCTTCGCTATGAGACGGGGCAAACCGGCGAGCAGTACGTTACCGCCCGCGGATGGCTCGATGCAAGGCTTGAGTCTTGTCC
>MKWU01000907.1_pt1 | contig 54430 bp, 59 predicted proteins | sample 809101 | NCBI WGS metagenome assembly MKWU01 (sample SAMN05860141, study PRJNA318959) | sponge metagenome | host: Aplysina aerophoba | place: Slovenia: Piran, Adriatic Sea, Gulf of Piran | collected 2013-05-07 | reverse complement strand
TCGAGTTTGCCGGGATCGACGAAGACGTCGAGCCCGTACTTGCCGACGTCAATACCGGCGACGGAGTCGGCGGAAGGTGGTGGGGCAGGTGTCATGGGTTGCTTGGTATCCTTTCGACTGGCCAGGGGGATTCCCGGGAACCTCTACTTTTGGAATGCGGGTCAGGACCCCTACTTCCGTTCAGGTCTTGCGGGAATTGCTGCGGCGGGCGATCCAGCTTAAGCACGGTGCCAAGCACCCAGTCGGAAACACGATCCGACCCGCCTTGCTCAGCCAGTCGTCAGCGAGGGCGACCAGCAGAAACTCCAGTCTTGCACCCTGCGGACCGTCGGCCCGCAGGCACGGACCCAGGCGCTTGAGCGATGGTGTCCGCGGCGGGGAGGGCCTAGCTACGGCCGCTTCGCTCCCTCCGCTAGGCCCTCCCTGCCGCCCGTCTCCGAACATCCTACCGCTCCTCGGTCCCTCTCTGTCCAACATAAGAGTCAAGCCTGGAATCGCGAGCGCAGGAATCGCGCAAGCCGTTGCCACTCAGGCGGTTACAGGAAAGCGTCTATCGGTGAACTGCGCCACCATGTTCGGAAATCTGAGACTACGCGTGAGTGTATGCGGTTGGCCCAAGGCGGATTGCGAGAGGCGGAATGAAACGAAATCCCGGCGAGTGGCTGCGGCGATGGCTCCTCGGCCAAATCATGGCTGCGGCGGAACGCCACCGAGGAAGCCGTTCAGACCCGCTTGATCGCGGTTGCCGGTGCCACCCTGAGCGCCCTCCAGGTTGGGACTGCGGCCGCAGCGAGTGCGGCTGACATGAACATGCAGATTACAACCCCATATGTCACAGGATCGCTCGGAACGATTCCGAACAGGAAGTCTTCTGCGATGTGGCCGAGTGTGAGCGTGGCGGCGACTCCGAGCACGATTCCCGCGGCTACCTGCGCAAGGGCCCGCCCCACAAACATTCTGAGGATGTCCCCTTGTGTCGCACCCAGGGCTGTCCGAATGCCTATCTCGGAAGTGCGCACCTGGACCAGCTGGGCAATGACCCCGTAGAGACCAACCACGGCCAACAGCAAAGCGAGACTTGCGAACGCGACGAGTAGCGCTGTCGCCAGCCGTTGGCGGCCCAGGACCTCCCCCAGCAATTCCGTCATCATCGCGACTTCGGAGATGGCAAGGTTCGGGTCGACCCCGTGCAAGACTTCAGTGACCAGTCCCACAGCGGTCTGCGTCGAAAGACCGGTTCGCAGCGCAACGAAGCATTTCTCGGGAGGGCTGAAGGCCATCGGCACGTAGAAGCCCGGATCCGCTGGCTCAGCAGGTCCCGACTCTCGCACGTCTTCGACGATGCCGATGATCTCGGCGGACGCGATCCTGTCGAATGCCAGGCGCAGGTGTTGGCCGACCGGGTCGGGACCTGCCGGATAGGCGGACCACAAATGCCGCGCAAAGCTCTCGTTGATTACGACGGTTGGGGGTGTTTGGGACCGGTTGTCTGGATCTGCGAACGCTCTGCCGCGACGGACTGCAATGCCCATCGTCGCGAAGTATCCGGTGGTGATGCTCTGCAGGCGCGCCATCGGTTCCTCCCACTCCGGAACAGCGTCTCGGCCCACGACATGAATGTTCGTGAAGAGCGCCGGCGCGGTCGGAATGGACCGCATGAGCGCCGAGTCGTCTATTCCCGGCACTGCAGACAACCGCCGGTCCAGTTCTCGGAAGAAGACCGATCTCTTTTCGCGCGTGTCGTAGCTTGTTGTTGGCAGCGGAACTTTCAGCGTGAGCAGCCGCTCAGGATTGAATCCCAGATCGACGGACTGCAGCCTGGCGAAGCTCTGCACCAGCAGGCCAGCCCCGAACATGAGCACGAACGAGAGGGCGACTTGGCCGACGACCAATTGCTCCTGCCTCGTAATTCCAGCGAAACGCTTGCCCCACGCCGCGGATAGCCGATTCGCCGCACTGGCGTGACCGGTCAGCAGGCTCGCGATACGACTCCTGGCGACTTCCAGCGCAGGGAAGAAACCGACCACCAAACTGGTCAGGGCTGCCACGCCCGCCGCGAACACCAACACACCACCGTCCAAATGGATTTCGTCGGACCGGGGCAGGTGAGGCATGTGCAAACGGGGCAGAATGCCAATTGCACCGGCTGCCAGGATCACTGCTAGCCCGCCGCTCACCACCACGACCGTCGTGCTCTCGACACAGAGCCGAGACACGAGCCTGAGGGTGCCGGCCCCTAGAGCGGCGAGCGTGACGAACTCGTGAGATCGCGCTGAAGCTCTGGTCAAGACAAGTCCGGAGACATTCGTGCAAGCGATCAAGAGCAAGACACTAACGGCCCCGAAGAGTATCCACAGGACGGAGCGCACGTCGGCAACGACGCGCGTCTTGAGCGGCTGGACTCGCACGGTGACTCCGGGCTTGGCGTCTAGGTTGTTGGGATACATCGACACGTAGCTCTGGTTCAACGAGTCCATCTCGCTCTGGGCTTGCGCGAGCGTTGTTCCGGGCTTGAGGCGAGCGATAACGTCCTGGGTCGTCACGAATCTCCAAAACCTGGCTGGCATCACGGAGTGGTGAGACGGGCGTGTGACCCACACGTCGACTTCGGGAAATGGGAGGTCGAACCCCGCTGGCAGAACTCCCACGACTGTGTATGGCTGCGAATCCAGCAACAGGACTCGTCCGGTCAACTCCGGGTCCCTACCGAAACGGCGCTCCCATAGGCCCTCGCTGAGGATGACTGCGGACCGACCCGAGGGATGATCTTCTTCCGGAACGAAGCCACGTCCTACCATCGGACGCGTTCCCACTATCTCGAGAAAGTTCGAAGAGACCCGAGCCGCCACAAGCGCTTCGGGGTCGCCGGCCGAGGAGAGGGTCATGACTTCCGGCCACTTGAGAAACGCACCGACTGCGCTGAATGTCTCCGTGTGGTCTCGCGTGTGTTCAACCCTCTGCACCGTGAAGTTCTGGTCAAACGTGCCGGTGGCCGGGTTGTCAAGAGACAAGACCACCAGTTCTTCCGGACTGCGGTACGGTAGAGGCGCGAGGAGAACGGAACGCAAGAGCGCGAAGAACAAGGTGGCGCCGCCAATGCTGAGCGCCAAGACACAGATAGCCGTCGAAGTGAAGACCGGGCTCTTGCGCAGCGTGCGCAACCCGTACATGATGTCTCCGAGCAGGGCTTCGATCCGCCTGAATCCCCAAGACTCGCGACAGTCTTCCCTAACCTTGGCCAGGCCGCCGAGGTGCGCTCGCGCTAGCCGGACAGCTTCAGCCGGAGGCATTCCGCCATCGATGTGCTTTTCCGTCAGTTTGTCGAGGTGGAATCTCAGCTCATCGTCAAGTTCCTGTTCCGCACGCTTGCGCTGGAGCAGGCCTCGCACCCGATAGAGAAAGCCGTCGAACATCGCCAACACCACCGTCTAGGCCATGTCGAGGATGCTCTCCACCGCAGTCGACAACCTACGCCACGACGTGGATTCGTCCTCCAGCTGACGCTGACCTGTCGGGGTGAGTTCGTAGTACTTGGCGCGGCGATTGTTTTCGGACACGCCCCACTTCGCCCGGATCAAGCCTCGCCGTTCCAATCGATGCAATGCGGGATAAAGAGACCCCTGCTGGACCTGCAGAACATCCCTGGAGACCTGTCGGATCCGTTCCGAGATCCCCCAGCCGTGCTGCGGTTCGAGTGCCAGTGTCTTCAGGATCAGCAGATCCAAGGTCCCCTGTGGAAGATCGACACGTGCCACCAAGACTCCTTTCACTTCTACAGGTCCATCATAGGGGCACCTCCTGTCGAAGTACAAGGGTAGTGCGGCAAGCAGTAAGACATCCGAGAGCTTGGCTAGGGAGGGTCGCGACGCGGACGTGTTTCGCGCATTCGGCCTTCCTGCGATCGGTCATTGGGTCAAGCCCATCCGCCGGAGGCGGCTTGTGGCATCCTCCACGAAGAACCCGTTAGCCTCAAGTGCGACCTCTCCCACAGGAGGCGGTTTCACCTTGCACCCTCCTTGTTCTTCGCGTCTCGAGTGGGCGACGCCCATTGAGATGAATGGTCGGCTCGTCTCAGTAGCGTCAGCCGACGCACATCTGTTGCGATTGACCACGACCGCAAGAACGGCCGCCCCGGAACTCCTTGCCTCAGCATTGAGGTTGTTGCAGAAATCCGGTTCGCCTGACTCTGCATTACTCTCATGGTTCTGCAACAGGGCCTAACTGTAGCGCCCCGATACCTGCTTACCATCGATTAGGCCCATCTTGTTTTCCACTACGCGGGTTAGTGCCGGGCTGTTCCCGGAGGGACAGCACTGTTTGGCCCTGCCCAAGGGTGCCGGTCAGCGCCACCGCCAAACCTCCGTTCTTGCCTTGGGCAGGTGCTAGACTGATGCCGCAATGCGGTCACGCAGATCGTTTATCGCCGCCTTGGGCGGTGCCAGCGTAGCTTCGGCGTCAGCGTTTGCACAGGCACGCGACTCGTTGAAGATTGTCTCTGTCGAAGCTGTTCCTGTCAGGCTCTGGACGCGCTCGTCGCAAGGCCGCTTGCCCCAGTTCGACGGCTTGTACGACCCCGCCAGATGGCGCTACAGCGGTCCGTACTCCCAGTTGGCCAGCGCGATCATCGTCACCATCAAGACGGATCAGGGCGTCACGGGCTACGGGCTTGGTGCCGGAGGCGCCGCGGCGGCGGAGATTGTTCACGGGCACTTGAGGCACCTGCTTGTCGGGACGGACCCCCGCAACGTCGAACTGCTCTGGGAGCAGATGTACATGTCCGGGATCTACTACGGTCGGCGGGGTGTCTTTGTAATGGCGCTCAGTGGTGTTGACAACGCACTGTGGGACATTGCCGGCAAGTACGCGCAGACACCAATCTATCGGATGATCGGCGGCGCTACCCAGGAGAAAGTGCCCGGCTACATCACGAATTCCGACCCTAGTGTCGGTCTCGATCTGGGTTTCGAGCACTTCAAGCTTGCTGTTCGCGATGGCCTCACTGAAGGGCGGGACGGAATGCTGCGCACGGAGAAAACGCTTTCCGAAGCGCGTGACGCCATTGGTCCGGACCGCAGCCTGATGATCGACTGCGGATGCCGCTGGAACGATATCGGCTACACGCTCGAGATGGCCAGGCGGCTCGATCCGGTCGGCCTCTATTTCATCGAAGAGCCGTTGTCGCCCGACAACATCCTCGGATACCAGCGTTTGGTCAACGAGGTTGACAGTACCCTGATTGTCAGCGGGGAGCACGAGTACACCCAGTACGGCTACCAGATGCTGCTTCACCACGGCGGAACCGAAATCCTTCAGCCGGACATCACATGGTGCGGCGGAATCACCGCGGTCCGCAAGATCGCGGTGATGGGGGCGGAGCGCGGTTTGCCGATCATCCCGCACCGCGGAAGCAGTCTCTACGGCATGCCCATCGTCTTGACGGCAAACGCTCCTCTTGCGGAGAGCTTTGGGACAGGTGACGCTGCGACCGACCTGATGCTCGCGATGTCATCTCCTTACAAGGAAGGACACTACTTCGCGACTGACAAACCCGGCTTCGGCACGGAGATCACGGAGAAAATGGTGCATGATCACGCAGGCAGCAGCGCACTCTGAGGCATTCCTGAAACCGCAGTTCCTGACGCGGCGGACCCTGTTCTCCTATTGCGTCGGCGGGCTCGCGGCGTCGCAGGTCGCACTGGGAGAGGATGACGGGTTTCGCGGGGTCTTCCCGATCGTGGCGACGCCCTACAGCGATGACGGCTCGGTGGATCTCGAGACGCTTGCCGACGAGGTGCGCTTCCTGGACCTAGCCGGCGTTCACGGGATTGTCTGGCCCCAACTGGCTAGCGAGTACGCGCTGTTGACGTTTGACGAGCGCATCGCAGGTGCGGAGGCGATCGTTGAAGCGTCCAAGGGGTTGCGGCCCAAGGTGGTGATCGGCGTCCAGGCTGACAATACCGAGACCGCGGTTCGCTATGCCCAGCACGCCAAGTCCATCGGGCCGGACGCGATCATTGCGCTGCCGTCGCGCAAGGGGGGGCAGTCGACATTCGACTTGCAGGCGGTCTCTGGGTACTACCGGGCAGTGGCCGAGGCCGGCGGGCTGCCAATGTTCATGCAGGCGATCGGAAACATGAGCGTCGGGTTTGTGTCGCGGATGGTGCGCGAAATCCCGAACCTGCGGTTTGTCAAGGACGAGGCGGGCCACACCCTTTCTCGCCTGACCGAGTTTCAACAGCTGTCTGCCGCCGAACGGCCGGTAGCTTTCACAGGTGGACACGGACGCACTCTCATCGAGGAGATGGCTCGGGGATCGGCGGGCAATATGCCCGCAGCGTCATGGGTTGATCTGTATGTGCGTGTGTGGGAGCTATGGCACGCCGGACACCGCAACGAAGCCATCGACATGTTTTCCAAGACGCTCCTCCTGATCACCAAGGCGCACGCGCACGGGCTGCCTGCGCTTTCATACGTGTTGCATCTGCGCGGCGTGTTCCCGAATTGGAGAGTGCGCAGTCCCAATGCCCGGCTGCTTGACGAGCAAGCCAAGGCCAGTTTGCAGGAGACGCTCGAGTTCGTGCGGCCCTATCTGCGCACATGACGGGAGTGGCCAGGTTTCTCGTACTTGCCGGACTGTCGCTTGTCGCCTTGGGCGCAATCGTGTGGGTGGCGGGGAGGTTGGGCCTGCCCAAGCTGGGGCAACTCCCCGGTGACTTCGTCTATCGCGGCCAGAAGGTAACGCTCTATTTCCCGTTGGGGACATGCGTGCTCGTGAGCGCGGTAATCACTTTGCTTGCGATGCTCTTCGGGCGCCGCTGACATTCAAGCTGCGAAGGAGTTGGTAAGTCCTTGTGGCATGATGGTGCGGTCATGGAATTGCTCCGAGCCTTCCCGGTCGCCCTGCTGGCTCTTGCCGCCATTCCCTCTCACGCGGCAGGTCCTTCGCCTGAGATCCCGTTTCAGAAGCATGTGATCGACCTCGGGCGCAGCGAGCCGTGCGCGGTGGCAGACCTGAACGGCGACGGCTTCCTCGACATCGTCTCCGGGGAAAACTGGTTTCGCGGGCCGGACTTCCAAGCCAAGAAGTTCCGCTCGATCCTGTTCTGGAATAACTACATCGATGACTTCAGCGACATGCTTTTCGATGTGGACCGGGATGGCCATATCGATGTCGTCAGCGTTGGGTGGGGGGAGCGCAAGATCGCGTGGTGGCGCAATCCCGGCCGAGCCATCGGCGAGTGGGTGGAACACTCGATACACGAAGGCCTGAGTGTCGAATTCGCCCTGCTTGTTGATTTGGACGGCGACGGTGAGGCCCGCGAGGTGCTGCCCCAGTTCGGGGGCCGCATCGCGGACAAGACCTCCTGGTTCGAGGCACCCGGCGACAGCGGCCAGTGGAAAGAGCGCGTCGTGCAGTCAGCTGCGGACGGACATGGCATCGGTGCCGGGGACGTCAATGGGGACGGGCGAATGGACATCCTCACGCCCAAGGGCTGGCTGGAAGCGCCGTCCGATCCGCACAAGACGCCTTGGACCATGCACGCGGAATTCGAGAATGAGAAGCACGTCGGATTCATGCATGTTGTGGATGTTGACCAGGACGGCTTGAACGACATCGTGACAACGTATGCGCACAGCTATGGCGTTTTCTGGCTGCGCCAAGGCAAGGGAGCGAACCAGGAGCGTACATGGGAGCGCCTGGTGATCGACGAGGCCTGGTCTCAGCCGCATGCCTCGACTCTGGCCGACCTCACTGGTGACGGGCGGCCCGAACTAGTCACCGGCAAGCGTCTCTATGCACACAACGGTAGGGACGAGGGCGGCCGAGAGCCGCTGGGCCTGTATTGGTACGAGTACGTCGACACAGGCAAGAAATGGGAGTGGGTGAGGCACCTCATCCACTACGGCGGCCGCGTTGGCGGAGGCATGCAGATCCCCGTGGTCGATATCGACGGGGACCGGGACCTGGATATCGTGGTTGCAGGGAAGGGCGGGGTCTTCCTGTTCGAGAACCTTACGCGTTGACCGCGCTCCAGCCCCCCTGCAAGACCCGGTCGTCGAAGGAAAAGTCAGGGGACGGTCGATCGGTCCCGACGTACTCGCCATAGGTAACGCTCAGAGCTTGTGCAAGGCTTGTCGGCTGGAATCCCAGTTCCCTGCAGGCCAGGGAGATGTCCATCGTGATCGGCGGCCGATCGAAGTACTGGCCGAAGTAGTGGGGAGGCGTGAAATCGCCCCCGCCAAGCATCTCGAGCGTTTCGCGCGGCACATATCGCAGTTCCGGCTCCACGCCGGCGGCGACTCCGAGGGCACGGACAAATTCGTCTTGCCGCATGGGTTCGGGATGGGCCACGTTGTAGGCCTTCCCGGCGGCAAATTTGCTTTCCGCGGCCAGAATCGCAGCATCGACGAGATCCCGTACGAAGACAAACTGCATGAGACGACTTCCGTCGCCCGGCACGATGATCGGACGTCCCCGTGCCATTCGGTCCCAGAAGAACTGCTCGCGATAGAAGGGATTGCGCGGACCGTAAATGTAGGGGGGCCGAAGCGACACGGTTTCGACACCCTCTTCCGCGTAGAGCGCCGTCAGAGCTCGGTCCGAGTCGGCCTTATTGCGGCAATACACCTCCGGATTGTCGGGACCGGCCAGAGGGGACAAGCCCTCCACGCAATCCAAGCCTTCGCCGTAGGCCGCGCAGCTCGACATGAAGACGTACCGGCGCAGTCCCGGGCCGCACGCCGCGGCTGCCGCTCGAACTTGCTCGCCCGTCGTCCCGCGCTCCCAGTCGTACACGTTGTCGTACACGTACTCGAAGGCGCCGTCTCGCACTGCGAGCGTGATCGCCTTTGTGTCGTTCCGGTCGCAACGGATATTGGCGACGCACTCCCCAAATGGAGTTGACAGGCCCCGGTGCAGGATCGTGACTTCGTCGCTACGGTCGAGCAGGCGCTTGACCAGTTCGTATCCGATGAACAGGTTGCCACCAATAACCAGGACCCGGCTCATGGCTTGATCTCCTCCTGTCCGCGACGTTCTGTGATCAGCCCTTTGGCAGGACCCTCAAACCGATTCCCAGTTCGCGGAGATTCCGGGCTGGCACGGTGTTGGGCGCCTCGCACATCAGGTCTGTTCCTTTGGTGGTCTTGGGGAACGGGATCACGTCACGGATTGACGACTCGCCAGCGAGCAGCATGATCAGGCGGTCAAGGCCGAGGGCGATTCCGCCATGCGGGGGCGTGCCGAACTGCAGCGCATCGAGGAAGAATCCGAATCGGTGGCGAGCCTCCTCGGGTGTGAACCCCAGGGCGGCGAACACCTTGGACTGTGTATCTTCCCGGTGAATGCGGATCGATCCCGAGCCGAGCTCGACCCCGTTCAAGACAAGGTCGTAGGCCTTGGAACGGCATGCGCCCGGATCGGTCAGCAGGAGGTCCACGTCATTCTCGTGCGGCGCCGTGAAGGGGTGGTGGGCCGCCGTCCAGGTTCCATCGCTGTCGGACCACTCGAACATGGGGAAATCGGTGACCCACAGGAATCGGATGTCATCATTGCGGAGCAGGCCATGACGATCGGAGAAAGTCTCGCCGATGCACGTGCGCAGGTTGCCCGCAGCCGCTAGCACGGACTCGTCCGGCCGCGGTCCCGATGCCGGCGAGAGACCCGTCGCCAGGACCAGGAAGTCATCGTCGTTCGCACTCAACCGGTCGCGGACAGCCTGCATCTGGTCGGGCATCTTCTTGGTCAATCCGCGGAAGTCGTCGAAAACCCGGAGGTTCTGCTCCGAGGCGAAGTCGCGAAACTGTTCGCGCTCCCGTCGCGTTAACTGCCCGACATCCGGAATCCGGATTGCGACCAAGGGACCCACCGTCGGCAGGTCACCCGGGGCGAGAAGGTCTGTGACGACATGCATCGCCGGCAGACGCAGGTCCGGCTTGTCGGTTCCGTATCGTTGCATTGCCTCGGTGTAGGTGAGTCTGGGCAGAGGCAACTCAGGGGCCGGCTTGCCGGCAGCTACGCAAACAGCGACCATCAGTCGCTCAATGACTGACAGGACGCCATCGTCCTGAACGAACGACATCTCGACATCGATCTGGGTGAATTCGGGCTGGCGGTCCGCCCGAAGGTCCTCATCGCGGAAACAGCGAACGATTTGGAAATACCGATCGGACCCCCCGATCATCAGCAGTTGCTTGAAGATTTGAGGGGATTGCGGCAGCGCGTACATCGTGCCTGGCTGGATTCGGCTCGGCACCAAGAAATCGCGAGCCCCTTCCGGAGTGGACCGGGTCATGAACGGAGTTTCGATTTCGAGAAACCGCTCCGAATGAAATGCCTCCCGAATCGCTCGGTTCACGCGATCCCGCAGCCGGATGTTCCGTTGCATCTGCGGACGGCGCAAATCGAGGTAGCGATGTTTCAGGCGGATCTCCTCGCCGATCGGGGCGTGGTCATCCTCGTCCAGTTGGAAAGGCGGTGTGTCCGAAGTGTTCAGAATCGTAAGAGTTTGGGCAACGACCTCGACTGTTCCCGTCTGCAGGTTGGGGTTGTATGTGTCTACGGATCGGCGCACCACGGGCCCTTCCACGGCAATCACGTATTCGCTGCGCAATGTCTCGGCCTTGGCGTGGGCCTCTGAGTGAGTTTCTGCATTGAAGACGATCTGCGAGATGCCGCTGCGGTCGCGCAGATGCAGGAACAACAGACCCCCGAGGTCGCGCTTGCGGTGCACCCATCCCATCAGAACGGCATTCGTGCCAATGTCGCTATCGCGGATCTCGCCGCAATAGTGGGTCCGCTGAAGGCCTCCCAACGGTTCGAGGGCGGGAGGGGCTGGTGGTTGGTCCGGCATCAGGTCTCTTGCCGGTACTGGGCGGCAAGTTCCACGTAGTGACGGGCATTCTCGCGAGTGCGTTCGAGTTCCGCGTCGCTGATCTCCCGCTTCACCCTGGCCGGCACTCCGGCCACCAATCTGCGTGGTGGAATCTCCGTCCCTCCCAGCACGACAGCGCCTGCGGCCACGATGGAACCTGCCCCGATCCGCGCCTTGCTGAGAATCGTGGCTCCCATGCCGATCAGGCAGTCATCCTCCACGTCGCAGCCATGCACGGTGCATGAATGGCCAACGACGACTCCATTTCCGATATTCAGAGGCGCGTCAGCGTCCTCATGCAGGCAGCTGTTGTCCTGGATGTTGGTCTCGTCGCCGATCGTCACCCTGGAAGTATCTGCACGCACAGTCACCTGGCACCAAATGCTGGATTGCTCGCCAACGATGACATCGCCGATCAAGACGGCGCTCTCGTCGATGAAAGCGCTTGGCGCAACGGAGGGCCGCATGCCGCGAAAGCTTCGAATCATGGCGGTTTGCGGGACCTGAAACGGGTTGGGATCCCTCGCGAGGCGCGGTACGAAGGCCTTGGGCGAGGTCCTTTTCCGAAGATACCACAGGGGACTTCAGCTCAATCGGCCCGGCTAGCGACCCATCGCAGTTAACACCGGTGCCAGCCGCAGGATGGGTCGGCATTCTGCATCCGTGCGCAAACTCGGTCAAGGACCAACCAGCTAGCCCCAAACTCCCGTCTGATGCTTTCGGCCAGCTGCACGACCCGACCCCGCCGTAGCCCCGAACGCGCGGCGTAGCGGCAAACCGCTTCTTCAGACCTCAAGTTGGCCACCCCTTACGGACGAAAGGATGGTACGTGCTCGCAATGCCGCGACCACCTGGGCCCGCTTCACTCGTCTAGCCGCAGCGCCTCGGTGAGCGCCGGGTCGCGTTTTACCCAGCCTGCATCTTCATCGAGAATCATCGTCTTCAACATGGTGACGAACTCAAGAGGCGAGAGGCTGATCGTGCCACAGCCGCCGTCTTCAAGCCCCAGTTGCTGCCGAAGACCGCAGATATCCCGGCTCCGATAGTAAGCCGCTTCGAGCGCGTCTAGCCGCTCCGTGAGTTCCTCTTCGAACGCCTCGCTCGAACGCTTGCCGCTGGCGACGCGAACATAAAGGGCCTTGAAGCACCGCACGGCCTCGCGATAGGACTCTGCCCGCTCTTTGCCTCCCTTGTCCCGCCAGTCCAACTCGGCGCACGCTCTTGCAGCGACGAGGATTCTCTCGCTTGCGGCGTAGAGTGGGGGCGAGCGCAGAATCGCCGCGCACCCCAGCAGCCCGGCCAGAACCACGACGAGTGATCGGCTGACAGGGCCGGTCTGCTGGCTGATGGCGCTCATGTCGTCTCCCCCTCCGGTCCAAGTGCCATTGATGCGGCCCCGGCCGTGTTCTTCGACTCACGCTTCCGCAACTGGCTTCTCGGATTGCCAAGGTCGCTCACCGGGCGATACCCACACTGGCTGGATTATGTACGAGGGTACCGACTTTGGCAAGCAGTGTTGCCGACGATGCTGCCCCAGTCTTCCGCGAACGCTACGGGTCGTCATCGGGAATCGGCGATCAAACTGCAATTCGTGCAAGGCAACAATCGCCTGGACAGTCTCCTTTTGTCACCACGCGCGCCGAGGCCCCGCACAGTTCCCCGTGCGGACTGCCCCAGCCCGCGCCCCAGCGCAGCCCGCAGCAGTTTCCCGCGCTGCAGCTCCCGGCGCAGCCAGTTCACCGTCTCCGGCTTCATGATGCGGAGCCCAACCCGCACTGCTTGCGTTCGACATCGAGAGCCGTCCCTGTGTTAACTGTGATTGAGCGCTAGTCGGCCCGGTCACCGGCGAATCATGGCAACATCGAGTCGGACTGAGTGGCCAGTGAGAGTGGTTCTCGCGAGCGGGAAGAAACGGTCGAACCACGCCGGCCATACAGGAGAAATGCTGGCCGGGCCGTTTCTTCAGATACCGCCTTATTGAGGAGCAGCGGAGGATACTTCTTCTGCGAAGCGGCGACTTCCACAGCGAAGCGCGCTTGGGCAGATCACTCAGCATTCCGGTCGGTCATGATGAAAGAGGCGAGCCAGTAGGGTGCCTAACCACAAGTGACGCTGCACGTTGGAGACACGGCGCCGGACTTTGAGGCGAAGACGGACGGCGGAAGCGTGATCCGTCTATCGGACTACCGAGGGAAGAAGGTTGTGGTGTATTTCTACCCCAAGGACAGCACCCCCGGATGCATGTTGGAGGCTTGCTCGTTCCGCAGCGCCCAGCCGCAGTTCGCGGCGAAGAACGCGGTCATTCTGGGAATCAGCGGCGATAGCACTGAATCCCATGAACGCTTCAAGGCGAGGCACGACTTGCCATTCCGGCTCGTCAGCGACCCGGATCATACGATCGCGAGATCGTACGGGGCGTGGCGCAAGAAGTCTTTGCTGCGAATTGGATTCATGCGGCTCGTCCGGTCGACGTTCGTGATTAACGAAGAAGGCAGGATTTCCGCAATCTATGACAATGTCAACGTCTTCGGACACGTCGCGCAAGTTCTTGAAGACCTCGGATAGATCGCTGGAATATCCGGCCGCGGACCAAAGCGGGGCGTAGGCGGCGACCCTCGCGCGTCACGTGCTGGGACGGGAAGCCGCGCCCTGATATATTGGCGGCCTATGGCGTCTAAACCTGGCTGGTCCGATGCCTTTTCGAAGCACGAAGCCTGGGCGAGTTCGATTCCGGTGAGTGCTTGGTACTTTCTCGGTTCCTACGTCGTCGAGGACAGTCTCACCCGCCATAGCGTGTACGCCGGAATGATGCTGGTTTCCGCCGTCCGAGCCATCTCCTTGCAAATAGTCGGCTGGGAGACCTATCTGGGCGTGGACACCTCAACTTCCGAACAATACCCGTCAATCGACTCGCCCGGTCAGCAACTGCCCATCCTGACGTTGGCAGAGAGGGTCTCTGTGTGGCTCGTGCCTCTAGGCTATCTCGTGGTCGGGGCACTCGAACTGGAGACGGGCCTTGCTCACGGCTGTGCCGCGGGCGTCGCAGGTGCGATCGGGACGGGCGTCGTCTATCGGCGCATCAGGAAGGTCGAGTTGCTCGTCAGGGTTTCTGACCAGTGAGTCTCTTGCCTTGAGAAGTCGGCCTGGTCTTTGCGGGTAGACTTGTAGGTGATTCCCGCGCAAGCGCTCGCCGGTGCGGGAAACCGGCTCGTCTTCTTAGCAATCCGCCCAAGACTCCCACAGCCGCATGGCAAGCCGTGTCGGGCCGGATTGGCCTGAACTGTTTCGTCAGCTGTCCGAGACCTGACTGACGGGAGGTAGTGCGAGCCCACAAGACTTATGCCTCAGCAAGTTGTCAAGCAGCGTTCCAGAGGCTTCATTTGCGTCAACGCCCATCCGGAGGGTTGCGCCAGGAATGTCGAGAACCAAATCGCGCACGTCAGCGGCAGGGTCTACGAAGAGCCGCCATCCGGTATCAAGAACGTCCTTGTGATAGGCAGTTCTACAGGTTACGGACTGGCATCCCGCATTGCTGCTGGCTGGGGCCTGGGGTGCCGCACGTTGGGCGTGTTCCTGGAGAAACCGCCGTCCGGCCGCCGAACCGCGTCGGCTGGCTACTACAATTCCGTGGCCATGCATCGAGCCGCCGAGCGGGACGGTCTCTGGGCCCGGAGCGTAAACGGAGACGCGTACTCTGACAAGGTCAAGGCCGGAGTGGCGAGGATCCTAGCCGATTCGATGGGAAAGGTCGACCTCGTCATTTACAGCCTTGCTTCTCCAAAAAGGACAAATCCTCGCACCGGCAACACCCATTCGTCGAGCCTGAAGGCTATCGGGTCCCCCTACACGGGGAAGACGATCGACCTGTCGACCGCCGAGGTCAGGACCGCTACCGTCGAAGCGGCCGACAAGGAACACATCGACGAGACCGTTGCGGTAATGGGTGGTGAGGACTGGCGCTGGTGGATCGAGCAGCTGTCTGCGGAAGGACTCTTGGCCGAAGGCGCGCGGACTGTTGCTTACACGTACTACGGTCCGAGCTTGACGTGGCCGATTTACCGGGACGGCACGATTGGCGCAGCGAAGCGTCATCTCAAGGAAACAGCGGAGGAATTGAGCGAGACCATGGGGCGATCTGTGGGCGGCAAAGCGTGGCTCTCCGTCAACAAAGCGGTTGTGACGCAAGCGTCGGCAGCGATCCCGGTCGTGCCGTTGTATATGAGCTTGCTCTTCCGTGTGATGAAGGCCGGCGGAATCCACGAAGGATGCATCGAGCAAATGAACCGGCTTCTGCTGGATCACATCATCGCCCCGGGTGGCCCGACTCTGGACGACGATGGACTCATCCGCTTGGACGACTTGGAGATGCGCGGAGATGTGCAGGAGGAAATTGCCAGGATATGGCCCTCGGTCGACACCGAGTCCTTGCGTGATTTGGCTGACTTCGAAGGCTTTAAGCGGGATTTCAACAACCTCTTCGGTTTCGATGTCGAAGGCGTGAATTATGGGGATCCGGTCGAGACCGAAACCTATCTGGAATCGAGTTGAGACTCCGATCTTGTCGGCCACTCGCAGTAGACTGAGAACCGTAAGGGTGGACGATCCAATGACACGTTTCTCCAGGGGTTTGGTTTCTCGATTGCTCATTGCGGGTTTCCTCGTCTGGCTCGGAGCAATCGCTCTGGCGCAGCCTGCAATTGGCAATGACAAGGGAGCGATCGCCAAGGCTGCGCAAGGGACCAAGAAGGGTGCCGAAGCCGTCGTCGAAGGTGCCAAGATCGTTGCAGAAGAAACCGCTGATGGTGCCGAGATCGTCGGCGAGGAGACGGCTGAAGGTACCGAGGTCGTTGCCAAAGGGACCGTGGAAGGGGCTCAGGTCGTTGCGGAGAAGACTGCCGATGGGACGGAAGTTGTGGCGGAGAAGACCGTAGAGGGCGGTGAAGTGGCGGCCGAGAAGGTTGCGGATGGTGCCGAAACTGTTGCGGAGGAGGCCGTGGATGGGGCACAGGCTGTTGGTGAGGGCGCGAAGAAGGGCGTCAAGACTGTAGTGAAGGGCGTCAGGACATTCGGCCGGAAGATCGGTGGGCGCTAGGTTGAGGAAGTTGACATTGAAGATGGAGTCGAAGAGTACCGCCGAGCATCGCAAGCATGCAGCGGAACGGGGACCGGTCACACTTGCGGTTGTCACGGTAAGTGATACACGCACGTCGAAGACCGATGCGAACCAGGCATATCTGAGAGATCAAATCGAGCGGTCCGGCAATATCCTGCATTCCGTTCAGATCGTGCCCGACGATCCTGACCGCGTTCAAGCGGCCCTGCTCGAACTCGCGGATGACTTGAGTGTCCAAGTGATCTTGTTCAATGGCGGAACGGGCATTTCGCGGCGGGACAGGACCTTCGATGTCCTGAATCGACAGATCGAGAAGGAACTGACCGGCTTCGGCGAACTGTTCCGAATGTTGAGCTATGAACAGATCGGCGCGGCGGCAATGATGTCTCGCGCGACGGCCGGCGTCTGCTCGGGGAAGCTCGTATTCTCCGTGCCTGGTTCGCCGGCGGCAGTGCAACTTGCTTGGGAGCGACTCATCCAGCCCGAGTTGGCCCATCTCGCGTGGGAAGTGACCCGGTAGTCGGCGGTAATGGTCGACTTCGAGTGTAGGCCGGGGAGGTGTTGATGAAACGTTTAAGCATGCTCGCGGTGATCGCATGCTCACTTGCTGGCTGTGAGGCAGAGGACCCTCGGTCCGCGGCCGATGTCCAGATGGCCGTGCAGACCTACCTGTCCGGGCACACTGATTTGCGTGCTGACCAGATGCGAGTCCATGTGGGACGCATCCGTTACGAGGGTGACAGCGCAATGGCCGAAGTGACGATTGCTGCGTCCGGGGATCCCGAAGCAGAAATGAAGATGGTTTACTTTCTCGAGCTGGGAGCCAATGGCTGGCGAGTCGTTCCTCCGGATACCGCCACTGGTGGGCAGGATCCGAGCGTGACATCGCCCGGCAACACGCCGGGCCTACCCCCAGGGCATCCACCTACGACGCAGCCAGGCAGGGTACTTCCACCGGGCCATCCACCCACTACCCAACCTTCAACCGAACTCCCACCGGGCCATCCTCCCATTGGTAACGCGCCTGCCCAGTGAAGCCCGTTGAACGTACCCCAAATCGAGATCACTTGCCATCGCACCACCCCGTGGACGACATCTTGGCCACTCGCATGGCGCCATGGGATGTCATCCCAGGTGGTCAATGGGTCCAGTCTGCCCGCTCACGGAACGGCATGGTGTGAGCCGGGGAGGCGCTTTCTTGGATATACTTTGGAGTCCGATTTGGTGCAGGAGGCCCCGGGTCAATTCCCCTATCTGGCCTGAGCAAAGCTGGGTCCGGCGTATGTGATTCTATGGAACACGACAGATCCAGTGCGCTCTTTGCCAAGGCACAGCAATCGATTCCGGGCGGTGTGAACTCACCGGCGCGCGCATTCAAATCGGTTGGCCGAGAGCCCGTCTTCATCACGCGCGGTGACGGTTGTCGAATCTGGGACGCCGACAGGAACGAATACATAGACTTTGTCGGGTCTTGGGGTCCGCTCTTGCTTGGTCACCGGCATCCTGCGGTCATTGCGGCCCTAGCGGAGGCATTGGAACGGGGCACAAGCTTCGGAGCCCCGACCGAGGCCGAGGTCGAATTGGCGAATCTCATCGTCGGGATTGTGCCGTCGGTGGAAATGGTGCGGTTAGTGAATTCCGGCACCGAGGCAACCATGAGCGCGCTTCGCGTGGCTCGCGGATTCACTGGCCGGGACATGGCCGTCAAGTTCGTCGGCAACTATCATGGCCACGTCGACTCGCTGCTCGTGAAGGCGGGGTCAGGCCTGGCCACGCTCGGGATTTCCGACTCGGCCGGGGTGCCAGACGGGTTTGCAAAGACCACTCTCCCGCTACCTTACAACGACATCCACGCCGTGGAGGAGGCCTTCTCAAGGCACGGCGGAGAGATCGCGGCGGTCATCCTGGAACCAGTGGTCGGCAACATGGGCTGCGTGCCACCGATTCCCGGCTTCCTGCAGCGGGTCCGGGATCTTTGCAGTCGGGACGGGGCGGTACTGATCTTCGACGAAGTGATGACCGGCTTCCGTGTCGCACTCGGTGGAGCGCAGAGCCTATACGGCGTGACGCCGGACTTGACAACCCTTGGCAAGGTGATCGGAGGCGGTCTGCCCATTGGCGCCTTCGGTGGCCGCAGGGAAATCATGGAACAGGTCGCACCGATAGGATCGGTCTACCAAGCCGGCACATTGTCCGGGAATCCACTTGCAGTGGCTGGGGGGCTGTCAACGCTCCGACACCTCCGTGACAATCCGGAAGTTTACGAACGGGTCGAGGAGTCGGGCGCGCGGATGCAGACGGGGGTGATGGAGGCGGCCGGTCAAGTCGGTATTGCACTCACGAGCAACCGTGTTGGATCGATGCTCACATTCTTCTTTTCCAGCGAAGAGATTCGGGATTGGGACGGGGCGGCCTCGTGCGACACCGAAGCCTTCGGCCGCTACTTCCGCGAAATGTTGGCGCAGGGAATCTACTTGCCATGCTCGCAGTACGAGGCATTGTTCATCGGCGCATGCCATTCCGATGTTGACATCGATCGTGCGATCGAATGCGCACGAAAGGCGTTCCGCGCGATTGCGTAGTGCGTGTCCGGCCTCTTTCGCGCCCGCTCAATCTACCGATGGCCTGGCGTCCCGGACCACGAAACGCCCATCGCGCCGCCCGTTCCAATTGTTGAGTGCGACCTGGCCGACGACTTCGAAGCTATCCCGTGCTGCTCTGGGCAGCACCTTGACATCCGAAACCGCCGACTCTTCCAATCCTGCCTTCTGCTGCCAGTCCGACGGAGGGTTCCACCAAACCGCTTGGAACTCTGCCCCGTGCGAGACAAGGGTCATCAGGAGATGACCTCCCTGCAACTGCCGTCGTCTCCTGATCGAACAGTTGCGAACGCCAAAGAGGGGAAGTTCCAATCCCGACCCCCACGGTTCGAGTTTGCGCTGCTTCTCTGCAATCGCAAGCAGCGACTCGCCGGCTAGGCTCTTGCCATCCAGCGTGGCGTCGATCTGATACGTCGGTTCGGGTTGCACGGTACTTGCCCGCAATGCCGCAGCGAATCGCTGCTTCAGGAACTCTTCGAAGTCTTCAATCCGGTTCCGTGAAAGGCTCAGGCCGCAGGCGTTGGCGTGACCACCGCCGGTCAACAGGATCTTCTGCTCGCACGCGGCGCTAACCGCCGCGCCCACGTCGAAGTTCAGAGCCGCCCGGCCCGAACCAACGAGTGCTCCCTCCTGGCGGTCCGACAGTGCAAAAGCCGGCCAGCCAAACCGCCTGACGATGGCGGACGCAACAAGGCCGACCGTGCCTGGCGTCGCCTCGCGAGAGACATGGACGTTTACCGGGCCTTCGGTGAACGCCGTGAAGGACGGTGAGGCCTCGAGTTCCTGCGCTGCCAGTTTCCCAGTGTCGATCCGAAGTCGATTCAGTCGGTCGAGCTGCTCTGCGAGCTCCCGAGCGTGCGCTTGGTCCCGCTCTCGGAGGCAACGGGCGGCCAGGTCCGATTCACCCATCCGTGAGCCTGCGTTGATCCGCGGGCCGATCCTCCAGCCGAAATCGTCAGCGGTTGGTTCAGACCTGAGCCCCGCAGTCTCGCGAATGGCTGCAATGCCCGGCGGAACTGTAGCCGGATCCGTCATCAGCCGGACGCCGGCCCGAACCAACGAGCGGTTGAACGGCATGTCGAGGCGCATCATGTCGCAAGCCGTGCCCATGGCAGCGAGCAGGGTGATGCGCTTGCGCACCACCAAGGTGTCTTGGGCGGAAAGACCCGATTGGCGCAGGATTGCCCTTGCAACGAACCACGTCAATGCCGCCGCGCACAGCGTCCCTTGCTCTCCTGGCGCCGATCCTCTCGAAACCCACGGATTGACCACCAGGCCGCTCGCGGGCGGAGTTTGGCGATGCGGTGGGTGGTGGTCAATGACCACCGGCACAATCCCCGCGGATTTCTGGTAGCGATCTAGCAAGGCGCCTGCGGCCGTGCCGCAATCAACGACCGCAACACAGGAAACTCCGGCCTCTTGCAACAGGTCCAGACAGCGTTCGTTCGGTCCGAAGCCTTCACTGTTGCGGTAAGGGACGGCCACGACCGGATCTGGTGCTCTTCCGCGCGATACCGCGCGCATCGTTTCCACCAAGATTGCCTGCGAGGTGGATCCGTCGACGTCGAAATCGCACAGAATCCCCATCGAACCCGTCCCGGATGCCTCCAGCAAAGTCTCGGCGGCTTGCTCGACGTGGTCTGGTTCGCCTATCCGCAGGGTGCAATCACTCAGGGGGTGAACAGCGAGATCCGACGGATTGAAACTGTCGGCGATGCGATTCGCCAACGCGAATGCCAGAGCCGGCGGCACTGCGAGCGCACGCTGGATTGCAGCACTGCGTTGCAATCGCTCCGACGATTCGTCGGGCCAGGACCATTGGAAGGACTTCAAGGGTTGTGCTCTGCGGGCGGCGCCTCGCGCGCCACCGGGTTCTGGGCCCAGCGATCAGTTGATCGCTGGAATGCAAGTCTCGCACACCCGGCGGTTGGAGACCCGCCTGCGGTGGGGAGCGACCTTGAAGGCCGATTGTCAGTCCTGATTCTCAGAAGCCTCGACGGCTTCACGCAAGCGGTCGGCCATTCCAATCTCACCTTCGGGCCGCAGCAGCGGGAACAGGATTACGTCCCGGATCGTGGCTGAATTCGTCAGCAGCATCGTCAAGCGGTCGATCCCGATTCCCTCGCCAGCGGTCGGCGGCAGACCATAGCAGAGGGCGCGCAGGTAGTCCTCGTCGATGCCATGCGCTTCGCCATCGCCAGCGGCCCGGGCAGCGGCCTGTTCTTCAAACCGCCTCAACTGCTCCAAAGGATCGTTCAGTTCCGAGTACCCATTGGCAATTTCCATTCCGCCGCAGAAGATCTCGAAGCGCTCCACAAACGCGGGGTTGTCGGGCTTCTGTTTCGAGAGGGGCGATGCCTCGACGGGGTAGTCGTAGACTGCGGTCGGCTGGACTAGCAGAGGCTCGCAGGCGGCCTCGAAGAGCTCCAGCAGGGCTTTCCCAGCTGAGATTCCGCGTGGAAACTCCAGCTGAGTCCCTGCGCGCCCGTTGTGGACGGTTGCAAGTTCTTGGATCTTGTCGATGTCGGCAAGGTCGCCCGGCTCGGGTCTTGACGCATTGTCCGGCCAATATTCCGCGACAGCCTCCGCCATCGTCAGACGATTCAGGGAGCCAAAGTCAATCTGGTGGTCTCCGTACTGCGCGACCGTGCCGCCATCAAGGACGGATTCGGCCGATTCCTTGAGCAATTCAGCGCTGAACCGGATCAGATCCTGGTAATCGCTGTAAGCCTCATAGAACTCGAGCATCGTAAATTCGGGATTGTGGTGCTTCGAGATGCCCTCGTTGCGGAAATTGCGGTTGATTTCATAGACCCTGTCCAACCCGCCCACGGTCAAGCGCTTGAGATAGAGCTCGGGCGCGATGCGTAGAAACAGGTCCATGTCGAGGGCGTTGTGATGCGTTTGGAAGGGCCTCGCCAACGCGCCGCCATAGACCGGCTGCATCATGGGTGTCTCGACTTCGATGTAGTCGCGCCGCTCGAAGGCTGCTCGGAGCGTCCGGATGATCTTGTCTCGCTGGACGAAAGTCCGCCGGACTTCGTCATTGCTGATCAAGTCCAGCGAGCGTTGGCGGTAGCGGATCTCGACATCTTGCAAGCCGTGGAACTTCTCGGGCGGGGGCAGGATGCTCTTCGACAGGAATTGCAGGTTGTTTGCCCGCACTGTCAACTCGCCCGTTCGCGTGCGGAACACCCGTCCTTCGACACCAATGAGATCCCCGGCATCAAGCAGCTTGTAGAGCTCGAAGGCTTCCTCGGGGACTTCATCGCGCCTTACGTAAATCTGAATCTGGACGCCGCACTGCTTCAGGTTGGCGAATCCCGCTTTTCCCTGTCGTCTCTTGGTTGTAAGGCGTCCGCAGATGCTCGTTCGAGGCTGGTCAGCTTCGAGACTGTCTGCATCGACGCTGTCGAAACGCGAGCGTAGATCGGGAATCGTATGCGTCGACCTGTAGTTGTGCGGATACGGCTTGAACCCCAACCTGGATATGCGGTTGATCTTGTCGTAGCGTTGCTGGAGAATGCGGTCTTCCGGGGACAATGGGATCGGCTCCGATCCGGCCGGGGCCGGAACCTTCATTGTAGGAGTGGTCGGAAGTCGGCTCGCGACATCCGGTCACCACAAGGGCTGATACCAGCGATCGGTCCACGCTGGCTTCCGTCGGCCCGAGTGCTCTTGCCACCCGCAATGAACGGTTCCGGGACATCCTTCGAGGCAGCCTGGTGGCGATCATATCGCTACGGAGGCCGTGCGGCCAATTCCCGGCCTCTGGGGGAGCTGGCCTGGGTCCGTAGTGGAACGGGTCTATATGGCTTCGACCTGATCCGACACGCAGTGCGTACGGTACGCATCCCGGAGGTGGCTGGCAATCATGTTCGGGTCTCTGCCCTCGATTTGGTGCCGGTGCATCATGAACACGGGTTCCCCGTCATGGAACAATGCAACGGAAGGCGAGGACGGCGGGTACATCGAGAGCTTCTGGCGCAGGTAGTTGACTGCTTCGATGTCGGCCCCCGCGAAGGCCGTAGCGACGTTGTCTGGCCGCACATCGCCCTGCAGGGATTGGACCACGCCGGGACGGGCAATGCTCGCTGCGCATCCACAGACCGAGTTGAAGACGACCAGGACGTGGCCGCTTCCCGGCGCGAGCAGGCGGTCGACATCCTCAACCGTACGCGCTTCCTCGATACCGTGCCGGGTCAGCGCCTCGCGCATCGGAGTGATCATAAGTTCTGGATAGGGCATGGCTGTGCAGTCCTCCTAGCACTTACGGTAGCGCAGAGCGGGATGCAGTGCTGCAGCGACGCGGCTGCGTGGCGACAGCACCCTGGGTCCGGCGACCTGTAGCTGCAGACTGGCTAACCTCATCAAGCAGATTCTGAGAAATCTCGACTTGAAGGTTTCCCTATCGAATTCGGTCTGCTGTTCCGAGTCCTACGCGTGCTCTTCGTGAGCGCATCCCGGGAACTCGTCAATGGCCGTGTTCCCCTGATAGCCGAGATCTTCATCGATGCCGACCTGCGAGGTGTAGTAGCCATCGATAGTCGCGTGCTTGAGGAGACTGAAGAACCGCTCAGCTTCGTTTCCTGGGCTCTCTTCGTTGCGTGATATTTCGGCGACGATCTGGTCCTGCTGGGCGGCGTCACATTTCACAAAATCGCGTTCGAACCGCTCCTCCGTCAGGGCTGAGACTGCCTCTAGGCCGGACCGCCAACGCGCTTGGGTATTGGCCGTCGCGTCGGCGGCCACGACGTCAATATACCGGGCGACTTTCGCGGCTCTGGCACCGGCCGAGTGGTCATCACTCGGGAGAATCATCTCGGTCAGGGAATCCAGCATGTTGAACTCAGATACCGAGAAGAATTCCGGCGTGAAGGTGTCCTGCCTGCAAGCGATCTGGACGAGGCTGCCCGAGCCGGGCAAGACCCCGGCCGCGACTAGCTTGAGGATTGTCCTGCGTTCCATCTTGCACTCACCCTAATTCGTTACGCTGAAACCGCTCTGCGATGCCATCGGCTGTCCGCCAGGAGAGCGCGATGTTGGTTAGCGTTGGATTTTTTTCCGGGTACGCCGGGAATACCGAGGCGTCGGCGACAAACAGGTTTGGAAGGTCGTGAGACCGCCCGCTGGTATCGACGACGGATGATCGCGGATCGGTTCCCATCCTCGTCGTACCAACCCAGTGATTCAGGTCGATCACAAGGTCGTCAGCCGAAACTTGGCCTGGCGTTTCGATGACTTCTCCGTCACCTGCACGGATAATCTCTTCGCACTTCTCGACCATGTCCCGAGCCATTGCGATGTCCGAGTCGTCGTAATGAAGGTGCACCCGCGGCAGCGGCATATCGAACGCGTCCCGCCGGTCCGGGTCGAGGTCAACGAACTTGTTCGGCGAAATCAATGTCGTGCCTTGCATGTTCATTCCCGCATTGCCGATATTCCACTCCCGCAGCTTTTTCTTCAGGGAGGCGCCGTATCCCGGCGCATTTCGGATGGCCCGGCGATGAGATGTGATTCCGGCACCGCACTGCACTTGGTAGGTGCCTTCAAAGTCAGGGCTCGGCTCGTCCCAGTAGAGTCCGGTCAACAGCGAGTGGTAGTAGCCAGTGCCGTCATCGTTGGAGGCGTCACGACCGACGATCTGCGGGAAGAAGCCGCGCACGGTCACACCGAAGTGACTGGTCAGGTTCCTGCCGACATGTCCGCTTGAGTTGCCGATGTCGGAGATCAGCATTAGCCGCGCTGTTTCTACGGCGCTGCACGAAAGCACGACAGCCTTTGCGGCGAGGTCGTGGGTCTCCCCGCCTGCTGACTTGTACTCGATGCCTACCACCTGGCCGCCCTCGGCCGACACCCGCACGCGAGTTGCCATGGACTCCGTGAAAATCGTCAGGTTGCCAGTCTCTTCGGCCAACGGAATCGGGGTGTTGACTGAGGTGTATTTCGCGTCGACCGCGCAACCGGAACAGTGTCCGCAGTAGTGGCACTTCTGGCGGAATTTCCATTCAGGCTTGTTCGGCGGGACGGTGAGCATTGCCTTTCGCTGGGCCACGAACGCCATCTTCGCGCCGCGTTCCCGCAGGCGCTCCACACCGAGACGAAGTTGCTCCTCTCCGCAGCGCATCGGGACCGGCTTGAGGAATTCCCCGTCGGGCATATTGGACAGACCGTCTCGGTACCCGTAGACGCCCATCAGGCTCTCGGCCCGACTGTAGTACGGTGCGACCAGGTCGTATGAGATCGGCCACTGTTCGAAGTCTTTCGGGCCGAAGCGGAGCGAGTGCCCAGCCCAACAGACCGACCTTCCTCCGAGCGCACGAATCTGCCCGTGCCCGGGCCGGTCCCCAACGGGCGTGAAATGTCCACGCACGAAATTGTCGCGCCAAAAGTTTGGAGCTCTCCGGTCACGATACTCGTAAGGCCAATGGTGTCCGTTGTAATCCATGCCTGCCCTGAGCCGGCGACCGGCTTCAACGAGTGCAACCTTCAATCCAGCCGTCGCAAGGGCGTAGGTTGCGATTCCGCCCCCTGGCCCGCTACCGACGACAATCACGTCGTACTGTTCTTCGGCCACTTACGAGAAACCTCCCTCATGCACGCTCTTCTCGCGCCTGATTGTTGTACCACGCGGGTTTGTCCCAGGCGCGACAATGCGGACGGCTAGCGGGTCAAGCCCCTCAGTCGTCGGGTTCTTCACACACAATCAATCTGAATCCCCGGAGCCAGAGAAACGGGGGATCAGTGTGTGGGATGCCCGCGCCTGCGCCAATGGAAGAAAGCAACAGAAGCCAAGCTGCAAGGCCGCAAGCCGGCCGTCCGATGGCGATCAAAACTTCGCGTCTCCCAATCGAGGTGTCCGTTTCAGACATGCGTCACTGCCACCTTGCCGTTGATCGTGGCCGTGAGTTCATTGCGAGCTTCGCGGCCGATAGTCCTAGTTTCAATAACCCTCGATCTGTGGTTGGATATTCCATCGTGAGTCTACAGTGGTCGGGGGCAAGATTCCACCAATCGTGATTGTCGGTGTGACGGTGCGGTGGACTGTACAGTGGCGTAATAGCAGGTCGTCTTGACAAGATTCTTCAGAGCATCCCCTCACGCTTGGCGAGTGTGACCGAACCACTATAACCGTGGCCAGCAGCGACCTCGGTCGCTGCTGGACCAGCCCAGGCTGAAGTCGCACTAGTTCCTTCAGTGCAGGTGCACACTGGACCTTCTGGTCGTCAAGTCCGCGACACCGCAACTGCACTGCTGCAACCAAGCTCTTGATCGATAGAATCGATTCCTATTAATCAAATAATCCACTATTATGATTGATAGAGTTCATCTCTTTCGCTCATGACGTGGAACTGGCAACGACCGGATTGGCCCAGGTTTTCCTGGGATCAGGAGCGCCTCAAGAAAGCGGAGGAGGTATTTCTCGTCCAAAGCGGTGTAGTTGAGGGCGTAGTCAGGCATTTGGATGAAGCTGACCGTGAACAACTTACGATCGAGGCGATCAGCTCCGAGGCCCTAACCACATCCGAGATCGAGGGGGAGATCTTGGATCGGGCAAGTGTCCAATCCTCCATCCGCAAGCAACTCGGCCTGCCGACCGAAGAGTGGCGGGCGACTCCGGCGGAGCGAGGTGTCGCCGACATGATGGTGGATCTCTATCGCTCGTTCGCACAACCTCTTTCGTGCGAGATGCTCTTCCGTTGGCACAGGATCCTGCTGGGTGGCAGGAGAGATATGAGCGATGTTGGTCACTATCGAACGAGCAATGAAGCCATGCAGATCGTTTCTGGTCCCGTTCATCTGCCCAAGGTGCACTTTGAGGCTCCGCCATCTTCGGAGGTGCCTGAGCAGATGGAACAGTTCATCGCTTGGTTCAACCGGACAGCTCCGGATGGCGCCGGTTCACTTTCGGGTCTGACCCGGGCTGGGATCGCACACTTGCATTTCGAGTCAATTCATCCCTTCGAAGACGGCAATGGCCGAATTGGTCGCGCAATCTGCGAGAAAGCCCTATCGCAATGCCTGGGGCAACCGACATTGACAGCGTTGGCCGCGACGATGCTGCTACGGCGCAAGGCTTACTACACAGCTTTGGAGGCGGGCAGCAAAGACGTGAAGGTAACTTCCTGGATGACGTGGTTTGCCGGCATCACGATCGAAGCCCAGCGTCGCACGCTGACGCAGATTGAATTCATAGTCGACAAGACGAAACTACTCGACGGTCTTCGCGGTCGACTTAACGGACGGCAGGAGAAAGCGCTGTTGCGGATGTTGCGCGAAGGGCCGGAAGGGTTCGCCGGCGGAATGAGCGCTCGTAACTACATGACGATCACAGGGGCCTCGCCCGCAACTGTGACGAGAGACCTAGCCGACATGGTCGCCAAAGGAGCGCTAAGGCGGACTGGCGAGCGCCGTTATGCGCGCTATCACGTGGCAATTCCACTGAGGCCGGTACAAGCCGTGGTACTCGATGAGAAAGGTGAATTGAAAGAGGCATAGCTCATGTGGGAGAGGGTAGCGGTCCCTGTCCAAGAACCAGTCATGAACGAAACGGACTCCAGAGAAAAACCCACCGAGTCCGTCCTCGCCGAATCGACCCGTCTACGAGAGGAGAACGCTCGATTACGCCGCTTGTTGGCCGAGCACGGCATCCCAATACCCTCCGCCGATTCGAGCAACGAGGCACCGTCACATGCTCGGGAGAAACTCGGCAAGCCGACTCTGACGGACAAGGCGAGCCAACGGATAGCTCTATTTCGGAGTTTGTTTCGAGGCCGGGAGGATGTCTATGCGGTGAGGTGGGAGCAGACCAACGGAAGGGTTGGTTATGCGCCAAGAGCGGACCGAGACTGGAGAGCATATCTTGGGGCCAAGGAATCGGACCGAAAGAAGGTAGATCGAAACACGCGAAGATTTCGACCGTTGACCGACGACGTTGTGCGGAGGCACTTGATGGGCGAGCACACGGTTGGCGTCTACCCGCTGTTATTGGACGAGACCTGCTGGTTTCTTGCTGTCGACTTCGACAAGAGTACTTGGCAACAGGACGCAGGGGCGTTTCTTGATACATGCCGGGAGGTCGGTGTGCCAGCGGCATTGGAGCGGTCGCGGTCAGGCGACGGTGGGCACATATGGATCTTTTTTGATCGCCCGATCCCCGCCGTCACGGCGCGGAAACTCGGTTGCTTGGTTCTCACCCGGACAATGGAGCGTCGGCATCAGGTTGGACTTGATTCGTACGACAGGTTCTTTCCGAATCAGGACACGATGCCGAAGGGCGGGTTTGGCAACCTCATCGCACTACCGTTGCAAAAGAATCCTCGAAAGATAGGCAACAGTGTCTTCGTCGATGCCGAATTCAGACCGTACCGCGACCAATGGGCATTCTTGTCGACTCTGCAAAGGATGTCGACCGAGGCTGCCGGTGAACTGGTTTCGGCAGCCCAAAGCACCGGTGATCTCATTGGGGTCCGGATTAGCCGTGACGAGGACGGAGATGCACGAGACCCTTGGAACTTGCCTCCCTCCCGAAGCCGGAGGGAGCGGCCCATCGAAGGGCCCCTTCCTGAAGTCGTCCAGGTAGTCAGGGCTAATCTTCTCTACATCCAGAAGAAGGGCCTTCCTTCCAGCATGCTGAATCGGTTGCTGCGGTTGGCGGCTTTTCAGAACCCCGAGTTTTACAAAGCTCAGTCAATGCGGCTCAGTACGTTCAACAAGCCAAGAATCATTGCTTGCGGCGAAGACCTTGCCAATCATATAGCTCTTCCTCGCGGGTGCCTGACCGAATTAGTGAGGCTGCTCGGAGCCCACAAGGTCAAGGCCGAAGTCAGGGACGAGCGGGTCGGCGGGACCGCGATTGACGCTGAGTTTCAGGGGCAGCTCTGGCCCTTACAGCAGGAAGCTGTTTCGGTGGCAAGTGGCTCCGATCAAGGTATCCTTTGCGCTCCGACTGCCTTCGGCAAGACCGCTGTCGCTTCGTGGCTGATCGCAGAACGAAAAGTGAGCACTCTTGTCCTAGTCCATCGTCAGCAGTTGTTGGACCAGTGGCGTGAGCGATTGATGATGTTCCTAGGCCTTCCACCAACGTTTGTAGGCCAAATCGGGGGCGGGAAGAGCCATCCGAGCGGTCATGTCGACGTCGCGCTTATCCAAAGCCTCTACCGCAAGGGAGAAGTCAGGGACTGCGTCGCCGATTATGGCCAGGTGATTGTCGACGAATGTCACCACATTTCGGCATTCACCTTTGAGCAGGTAATGAGGCAGGTCAAGGCTAGATTCGTTGTCGGTTTGACAGCCACGCCCACAAGGAAGGATGGCCACCACCCCATTGTCTATATGCAGTGTGGGCCCATCATCTTCCGCCACAGCGCTCGTGCGATGACGGAATCGACTCCGTTCCAGCATCTTGTGATCCCCCGGCACACAGACTTCACAATGTCGCCGAACTTGGGCGATGTAACGATCCAAGATGTCTACGGGGCGCTTATCCGGGATAGCGCTCGCAACGAAATGATCGTGAACGATCTCGTTAGGTCAGTTCGATCCGGGCATTCGCCCTTGCTACTTACGGGAAGAACTGAGCATCTGGAATACTTCGCGGTGAAGCTTAGTGGGGTCGTCAAGAACGTTTTGGTCCTCAGGGGAGGAATGGGTAGGCTCCAGCGACTGGCCGTAGCCGAGGCTCTGGCATCGGTAGGGCCTTCCGACCAACGAGTGATCCTTGCGACTGGCAGTTACATCGGTGAAGGATTCGACGATGCGCGACTAGACACGCTCTTTCTGGCAATGCCGATCTCGTGGAAGGGAACTCTCCAACAGTACGTCGGACGGCTGCACCGGCTTTGTGACGGCAAGCGGGTTGTGCGCGTCTACGACTACGTGGACGCCTACATTCCAATGTTGGCTCGAATGTATGAGCGTCGACTGAAGGGATACAACGCGATCGGATACACGGTTCAGGAAGGTCATGAATAACCGAGTGTGTCGGAGTTCCCGTCACAATGATGGTTGTCTGAGACCCCGGAAAGCGAGGTGGTTGCTCGCCAGACACTTTCAAAGCTTGCGTGGGGGGTGCGGCGAGTTGCTGCATAGAGCGCATTCCGGACAGCAACCTACTTTTCCGTGGACTGACGTTCTACGTAGCTGAGTGCTGCGCGAGCAAGCAAGCCGGACCGGGTTTCGCCTTCCCGCGCCGCCGCCTCGTCCACGATTGCCAGAACGCGGGCCGGCACCGTGATATTGATCCGCTTCGCCTTGCTCGACAGCTTGGAGACATCGACATCCACAAGCGCCCAGATGCCATCCTTGTAATTCTCGCTCGCTTGGTGCGTTTCGAGCGATTCCCTTGCAGGTATGGATTCTCCGTCCATCAACAGTCCCTCCAGATGGCAGGCAATGGCCTCTTGAGCAGATTCGACGGCCTCCTCAAGCGTATCGCCGGCCGAAAAGCAGCCCGGCAGGTCCGGTACGGCAACCCCGTAAACGCTCTCGACATCTTTGTGAATCACAATCGCGTATCGCATATCAGCGATCCTCCCATTTCCAGTTGGCTTGTCGGTAAATGTTGCGCAGGGTGCCGATGGGAATCTCCTTGCTGTGGTGCTTCACGGTGACCCGTCCAGGCGGCTTTTCCGGGTGCACGAACTGGTGGTGGCTACCACGCACGTTCCGCGATGCCCAGCCATCCCGGTTCAGTCTCCGAGTGACCTGTATAGCTCTTATTTATACACATTATACACACCATGATGCTCTGAGCATTTCTCGGATCGCGATGCCAACTTCGCGGCCTGCCCGTCCAGGAAGAAGAAAAAGCTGGGGGCCAAGTTCGCAACCACAAGCCGATTGGACGCGATTCACTCGCCGTGAATTCATTACCACCGCGTCCGTTCACGGCCAGGAGGTTCTATCGAAATTTCCTTCATAACGGGGGACACAATGCGGGGAAGGGATTCTTGACGGTAAGCGGGTCGTGCGCGTCTACGACTACGTGGACGCTTACATTCCAATCTTGGCTCTAAGGTATGAGCTTCGACTGAAGGGATACAACGCGATCGGATACACCATCCAGGAAGGTGACGAACAGCTAGATGTCACGGGGTTCACGTCGCCTTGCTGGCTGTTTGAGAACCCGAAAGACAAGCTGTCGCTCGCTGTCTGGGATACGAGAGGGGATCTTTGTGAGAAGTACCCGCTTTGTAGATCACCCCCTCGAGTTTGCTAGATCGCTTGGTAGTTTGCTTGCAATAGAGGCCTTGTGCGCCCAAAGTCTTCAATCAAGCGAGTACTGAGTTCTGAGTTATCCGTGCCACGGTGCTTGACATGGCAGATGCCTCGCCGCTAGGCGTCGGCCATGACTGCGCTGTCCTCGATGAAGGCGGTGCTCAGCAACTCTGCGATGACCCTTCGGTCTTGGCGGCCGGAATGTACCGAGAGCTTGTGCAGAGCCTCGGATGATCGCTTCCTGTGCTCGCACACTATGTACAGTCGCTAACAAAGCTCGTGTGCAGTCTCCGCCATCCCGCCGAGGTCGGACGCCAGTGCTGCGGACCGCCCCACACTTGAGCCGTGATATGGTTTTCCATATGAAGACAACGCTGAACATCTCCGACTCAGTCATGCAGCGACTCCGAGAAGAGGCTGCTAGGAGAGGAACCACGATGTCTCTGCTTGTGGAAGCGGGCCTGAGACGAGTCCTCTCTGAGCCCGCATCTCCCAGCTCGCCGCCAACTGAGCTTCCATCACTACCGACTTGGAATGGTGGTCGAGAATTGGTCGACATCTCGAACCGCGACTTGCTCTACAAAGTGATAGAAGAGGAGTAATGTGCTGTTGTTCGATACGAACGTACTTGTGTACGCTGCCAACAAGGATTCATCGTTTCATCTTCCATGTAGCCAGTGGCTGGCAGAGGCGCGTACGACTCCTTCCCCGGCGTTCCTTACTTGGAGCGTGTGCTACGAGTTCCTGCGAGTGACCACACACCCTCGTGTGCTTGAATCACCGTGGAGTCTAATAGAGGCTCATCGCTATCTTTCCGACTTGCTGGAATCACCCGGATTTGACCTGCTGAATTCAACTCCTCGTCACACAGCAGTCCTGGCACAAACAATGTCCGAGCTCCCCGACCTTCGCGGGAACCTGATGCACGATCTTCACATTGCCGTGCTGATGCGTGAGCACGGCGTCAGCCGGATTTGTACCCGCGACAGCGATTTTCGACATTTTCCGTTTCTGACGATCATCGATCCAGTACAGCGGCCCAGAAGCAGCCGGTGACCACGCCTCGGTCATGCGAGAGGCTGATTGAAGTCGCGCTTCCTCTCGATGCGATCTACAAGGCAGCTGCGAGAGAATAATCGATTCCGCACGGGCATCCGTCGACGCTGCACCTCTGGGGGCACGACGGTCGCTGGCCGCGGCCAGGGCGGTCATTCTCGCGCAAATGGTCGACGCCCCGCCCGAACATGCAGACGTTCTGCCTTCCGACCCGCAAGGAAGCGAGAGGCAATGCGGGAGCCAAAGAAGCACGGGACAAGTATCCTAGACGACTCACCGAGAGGCAGGCGTTCCGCGAAATGGCGGCCCAGAGAAAGCATGAGCGTCTGGTCTCGATCCTCAAGGAGCTAGTCCGGTGGGAGAACACCACGAATGTTCGAGTGGTGGAGCGAGCCAGGGCAGGGATTTGGCAGAGCTGGCGTCGTTTCCGTACCGAGCATGCCGGTCACCCGCGAGCCAGCGAGCTATTTGGCCGTCATTCGCTGGCAGGATTCGATGATCCCTTTGCGGGAGGGGGTGCGTTGCCGATAGCGTTCATTTAGCGATTCTTGGCGTTAGTTGGCACCGCGAAGGTGGGCTTCCGATTTCCGACACCGGGAGCTGGTTTTTTGATCGCTCCCCCGGACTTGATTTCGGATGGGTTGCCATGAGGTTCGTCGGTGACCGCCCAGACTGAGGTGCCCCCGGTTCCAGTCCCACCCATTTGCATCGCACGAGAAATCTGCAGCCATGGTCCAGTTCATCTGTCCGACGGATCTCAAGGCAGCCGCCTGGAGTTCGACGCATCACAAAATACCCGTCAACTTAATGCTCCCCCGTCAACTCATTGAATATAGGGGTTTCGATTCCGCCCAAAGAAGCCCGGGTCAGTGCGGTGCTTCCGAATCCGTGCTCGGCGAGATTCGCCTAGTGCCGCGAATTGTGCCCAGCTCCGTGCCGAGGAAGAGCAGCGATTTCGGCTCAATTACGGGTACGTGTAAGTCGACTGCAGTCCTAGCGGAATGCCTAGGGCCCAGTACACCCCCAAGGCTAGTGACCACGTAACCAGCAAGGTGATCGAGTACGGCAACATCAAGGAAGTGACCGTGCCGATACCCGTGTTCTTCACCCACCGCTGGCAGAAAGCCACCACAAGCGGAAAATACGGCATCAGCGGCGTGACGATGTTCGTGGTGGAATCGCCGACGCGATAGGCGGCCTGGGTGAGTTCCGGAGAGAGCCCCACTTGCATCAGGACCGGCACGAAGACTGGTGCCAGCAGCGCCCACTTCCCGGATGCCGATCCAACGAGCAGGTTCACGAACGCGCTCAACACGATAATGCCGCCGATTGTCATCATGCCGGGCAGGCCCAGGGCCTTGAGGAACTCGGCGCCTTCAACCGCGAGCAGTGCGCCAAGGTTGGACTGTGCAAAGGCCGCAGTGAACTGCGCGCAAAAGAAAATCATCGTGAGGTAGTAGCCCATCGTCGACATGGATTTGCTCATGCCCGCGATAATGTCGCGATGGCTCTTGACGGTGCCAGCCACGTATCCGTAGACCGTGCCCGGTATCAGAAACAACAAGAAGATCAATGGGATCATCGACTGCATCAACGGAGCTGCGAAGGAACTGAGCTGCCCATTTGGGGCGCGTAGCGGGGAATCGGCCGGCAGCACTGCCAGGAACAGGGCCAATACACCCAGCACCATGGTTGCGAGGCCCGCCCATACACCAGTTCGTTCCTTTCGGGAAAGCGCTTGCGACTCGACGCTGTCGGCGCCCTCGCCATCGAGGCGAGTTCCGCGGAGCCTTGGTTCGATCACGCGGTCGGTCAAGATCCACCCGACGACGATCACGAGCGCGCTAGACACACTGGTGAATAGCCAATTGCACAGCGGGTTGACCTCACGGCCCGAATCCAGGATCTGTGCGGCCGACTGGGTGAAACCCTGAAGCAGCGGATCGATAGCGGACGGGATGAAGTTCGCACCGAAGCCACCCGAAACCCCCGCGAAAGCGCAAGCGATACCCGCGAGAGGATGTCGCCCGGCAGCGTGAAATATGACGCCCCCCAGAGGAATGACAAGCACGTAGCCGACGTCTGCCGCCGTGTGGCTGATAATCGCGACCAAGAGCAGCATTGGGGACAACAGGCTCCGCGGAGTCATCGCGACAAGGCCTTTCAGGCTCGCGCGGATGAATCCGGTGTGCTCGGCAACCCCGACTCCCAGAAGCGCCACTAGAACGACACCTAGGGGAGCGAATCCAGTGAACACTTTCACCATGTTCGCCAGGAAAGTGGCTAGGCTCGGCCCGGAGAGCTGGTTCTGGACTACCAATGTCCGCGCTCCGTCCTTGGCTGGAACCGTAAATTCGTGGCCGGCCAGCAGCAACGACGCAATCCAAACCGCGACGAGGGCAATAACGAAGAGCGCGGCCGGGTCCGGTAAGCGATTGCCTACCCGCTCGACCCAGTAGAGTGCCCTCTCGACGAGGGTCTGGCGTGCCTGATTGGAAGCGTTCGAGTTCGCCATAGCAAGATCAGAGTTCCAGTATATTTGCAGCGAGTGGCAGTGCGAACGAATTGCCGAGAATCAGAACTCCAGCCTTGCCAGCCTGAGAGCAGCCGGCAGGTGCTTACGCGTCGCCAGTGCTCGATGGAGAGGATCCAAGGAATCACCGCGAAGATGTGGCTCTGCAGTATCGGCCGGGAAGCCTGCTGCGGCTCAGATCACCTCGGGAGCAAGCTATTTGCACAAGGGAGTACGACGTCAGGCTTCATACCGCCCCGCCGGATCTGGAGGCGGCGTTCCGCTTGCTGCCGCTCCCCCAATTCGTTGGGTGCTTCCAAACTCACCCTAGTGCGGACCAGCGCGGGTTGGCGGACAGGGAGAAAATGCTTCGCAAACGGCCTATTGCCGATGTTGAATTGCCACGCAGGCGTCCTTTACTGCGTTGCCAAGTGATCGCGTGGAACTACTGGCAACCATGTCGCCTTCCCGGTCGAACAGCGCCATCTTGTTGTCTTTCGAGATGAGGTCCCTGCCACCTACGCGTTCGAGAATAAGGATGTAGTCCGCTCGCTCTCGATTGATCGTGACGACTAATCCCTTGCACTCCCGCCGCTTACTGATCGTTTTCATGATCTCGGCGGTCTGCGGCTTGGCACCGCCCTGTAGAGAACCGCCTCCCGTTCCGTCGTGAGCTACGTCCTCTCCCGACACCGACCAACTTGTGCTCTCCGTCACGAAGATGCGGGTCTGACCGTTAGCGCTCCCCGTTTGAGGCCACAAAACCGGCATCGCTACCAGAATGGCTGCCAACATCAGTGGGCGAACCCCCTTTCGGCATTTCAGGTGAATGCCGCTACCGAAGCAGCACCGAAAGGCATTGAGGAGTTCAGCCTGTCTCACTATCGGGTTGAGACGAGTCCTGTTGCCGTTTGGTTCCTTCGCCGCGGGTTGAGGCACGATAGCGACGACCGTCTCTGCTGCCAACTCCACAAATCGTTGCGGCACAAATCCGATTGCGACTGTAAGCATCCTACTACCCAAGAGCGATACCCGCGTGCCATTGCTACGGTACCGCGTTGTCCGCACCAAGTGGTACCTGTGATCTCGCGTCTCGCCACCTACTTCCCCCCGATTCGTTCGCTCCGCGGCTGCGAATCACGATCATCGCTGGAATGGCAAGCCGGAAGCTCCTGAGTTCCTTGGATTCAAGTATTTCGTGGCGAAGACGAGGGGAGGCCGATTCCGGCTAGGACGCCAAGCGATTGCGAACAAGATGAGCCAATCGTTGGCGCGAATCAAGGAAGCACTGCGGAAGCGCCGACGCCACCACCCGGGGGAAGTCGGGCACTGGCTCCGTCAAGTCCTGACTGGATTGGGGAACTGGTACGTGGTTCCCGGAAGCAGCCGCTGGCCGTGGAGGTTCGTTTGTCGACTTAAGCGGTTCCGGCCTAGGGCCTTGCGTCATCGCTTCCAGAGGGACCGATTCGTTTGGAGGATAGAACCAATGATCGAGGTGTCTTGGCCCAAGGTCACGATCCGTCACCAGTGTTCGGACTACGTTTCGACGTCAATCACTCAGGGCTGTCGGGAGCCGTGTGCACTACCGGGCCTGCACGGATTCGGTGGAGGGGATTGGTAACCAGCGTCTGTACCGCGACGGAGTGGGGCTCGGTGATCGACCCCACCGACTCGGCGTCACCGGGTAGTGCTCCGACGACGCCTCCTGTTTGACCACCATACGGGATCCGCAGTGGATGCCGTCGCCCGAATTACCCGATGATCAACTACCCGTCAATCAATAGATTCCATCGTAACTGGTTGAATATAATAAACTTGCACACAATATCGTTAGCAGCAAAGCGACTCGTCGGGTAAGCGCAGGACCCGACTCTGATGAGGAACTCATGTTGGCGATTGATTCGGTGCAGTCCGGCGGCGAGCCGCCCGCAGTGCCTCGCAAGAGCGTCCGGAACATGGACAGTTGCAACAGCGCCTTCAGCGGGAAGCATTGCGTTGCGGGCTCGTCGGCTGCCGCAATCCTGGGCGCGCCCCCTCGCGATTCTTGGTAACAGGCTCGCCGCTACGAGCTTCCGTCCGTTGTCGGTGTCGTGTGAGCGGCCTGCAACTCGGTGATCCGCGCTTTGAGGCGAGCGATTTCCGATTCGGCGGCCCCCCTTGCCACAACCTCCGCATTCAGCGCCGTCTCCGCCTCGGCTCTGGCCCGTTCCGCCTCGGCCTTAGCCCGTTCCGCCTCGGCCTTAGCCCGTTCCGCCTCGGCCCGGCCTTGCTCCGATTCCCGGAACGTCAGCAGGTCCTCGCCGGTACACGGATCGCGGAAGCGCAGCAGGTGCTCCATGCCCGGCCGGCTGTCCACCCGCAGATCCAGCTCCAGCACCTCGCTGCGAATCGATCCGTCCGCTGCCAGTCCCAGCGGCTCATACCCCAGGCCCACCAGCGTACTCCCCTCCAGCCGCTGCCCCGGCCGCGACGCGCCCTGCAGCGACCCGACCGGATTGAACCGCCAATACTCCGTCACCCCGATCGATGCGTACAGGGCCCGCTTGACGCCCCGGTCCCGCCCCGCGCTCGCCGGCGAGGCCACCTCCAGCACAAAGCCCGGCGGGCGGCCCGCCTCCCATACCCGGTAGGAGGTCTCCGGCAATGCCGCCAGGCCCCGCACCACAAACAGACCCGGGACCAGCTTCTTCTCGACGTCGCCTTCCTGGTAGTACAGGTTCATGTTCGCCCCGACCTGGACCAGGCTGGATTCCGCGAACCGGTTGCGTAGCATGGCGAGCGCGTACAGGATCGCGTCCACATGCCGCGGGCTCTCCGCCATTGCCTTGCCGTCCGAGTACGGGTACTCGATGGCGGCTGCGGATCGCTCTGCAGGACGTGCTGAGGTTCTTGCCATCAGGCTGGCGGCGGCAGTCTTGCCGACGCTCAGCATAACAGACAGGCTGACACCATTCATGCCCATCCTCGCTAAGGCTAGAGAAGAGCTGGCGGACCGCTGGGTCGCTACAAAGCCGCGTTCCCGGGTAAACGTCTTCATGCCGCAGACGGTGCGCTCGGAAAGAACGCGAGGCGCACATAGCACTACCCGGTTGGAGTCGCTTTCTGCTCTACCATCTGAGCCCGCATCTGGTGGAGTTGGATTTGGAATTCACTGGATGAGCGCGCCCAACTCGAATTCGCTTCGGCTGGAGCACGGCCGTGAGAGTGTCGCTCCTGTGATGAGCGTAGAGCGAAGCTCGATCGTCTAGGAGTACGGGACCCACTCCCACTGCGACACGCCGGCTGCTGCATTTCCGATTGGCAAGATCGGCTAGAATCTTCGATGCCGCGCTCCCTTAGGTCCTGCACCCGCGAAGATGACCCAGGATGTAGAGAAGCTCCTCGCCGCGTATGAGTCCTTGCCCTTGGAGCAGCAAGAGATTCTTGAGGTGCTCTCGGTTGTCTATCGTCCTGTGGCGCGTCGCAGAGCCCAGGAGTTCTTACAACAGGCGCGCGTCCGTCTGCCTTCGGCCGCTGGGTCCGAATTTACGGGATTGAATGCAATCATTGAAAACGATGACGTCTCCGCGGTCCGGGTCGAGTAGCCGGTTCTCGAGGAGGGCGAAGAGGAGCATGCCGCTTGAACGCCCCCCGAGAACTTCACAATGTGCGGAAGTTCGCTGTGCCTCTTTGAACGATAGCGGAGACAGTAAGCTCCGGTTGGACTTTCCTGCTGCTGCGGTTGGTAGCGGTTCGCAACTGCCACCTTCGGCACCGTTTGCACCCGCCTCATGGATATTGGACCTTCGTCCGGAGCCCTATCCGATGCTGGACTGATCTCGACTGCCACCTTGGCACGCTCCGAGTGCGCGCTCACCGATCCAGTCCGTCCAACGCGATCGCTCCGGGACCGACTCTGGTTACCGGCAATTGTATCTCAGAGGCGGTGCCCCAGCGCACTCCATGGCTAGGGTTGGCACTGAGGCGGCTCAAACGGGAGAGTTAGTGCTGTGTGTCGCCGAGCGGCGAGATTCCTGTAGCGCTGTAGGCGGATCCGATGGCCTTCGAGCAAGTTTGCGACCTCGCACCCAACATGATCTGATCCGGCTGAAGCCCCAATGGACGACGAAGAACCGACTCAAATGGCGGGAATCAGACGTTGGCAGTCCTTTCGCCAAGGCTTCGGGCCCCACAACCGTTTGGATTCATGTTAGGAGACTTGACGGGAAGCGGCTCACCTGCAAGGGATTACAGGAAACTCCCAACTTGAGAGGAAACAATTCGCTAAGGGCACGGGCGGAATCACGATCAGAAAGGATTCTTCTGTCTCTGAGGGGCAGGTCTAGCCCATCGCTGTTGCAGTTGGGAGGGTTGTCTGCGGCGTGGGACACGCGAAACCCGACGCTACGATCAGTGTTGCGTTAAGCAGCGTGGTCTGGGTGTGTTGGGAACGTACCGACGGGCGGCCATTGACCGGCGGCGCCGCAACGTGATCATCTCGCGGGAATGGACAGCGTCCCAACTAAGTGCTAAAGGGCGGCGTCTGTCGAGGCTCTCCCTTGAGCATCCGGTAGAACGGTCTGACCACGTCGGCCATCGCCTTTCTATAGTCCGGGGACCGTTCGCGACATTCGTACTCGACCAACTTCTCCAAGTTGTCAGCGGTTTCATTCCATGTCCAGCTCGACTCCGAGCCCTCTCCCCGGACGAAGCTTTCGAATGCACCAAGGACGATCTCAAGTGCGTCGGTTCTTGCCTGTTCCTCCCCTTCGGGAAGCGCGGAGTCAAACGGCGGACTTGAAACGGATCTGCCTTTGAGCCATGCCACGAACGGTCCCGCAATGGCCGTCACTGTCTGTTGGTAGCCCGGAGATCCGTTCGGGATCTTGCGCTGGGTCTGCGCTTCCATATTGACTGCGGCCTGGTTCCGCTCCTGCATTAACCCCGACTGCCAAGCGGCAGAGCTGAACTCATCGAAGACAAGATTGAGCGCTCCGTTCCATCCCAGCTGTTTGTCGGTCATGGCCGTTTCATGGAAGACCATCGTGATCGACGGCGCTGGATCTACTGTCACCCTGAGGCGGGGTGCACCTATTGAGAACCCGGCACTGGTGTCTTCGTGAGCCCATACCTTTACAGTGCGGCCCTCTCGCTCCCAAACTGCTATCCGTGCGTCAAGCTGGTTCGTCGACATCACCTCCCCTCTCGCGGAATCGTTGAGGAAAACCTCAGCGTTCGGGGAAATGTCCGCAGGCCGCCTAGGCGGTGGCTCTGTGAACTCACGGCCTAGTCTCTCCGCTCGCCTGCGGCGGCGGTCCCATATTTCCCAAGACGTGCGTTCGCTAGCGCGCCCTTCGGCCGCGCCCTTCTTGAATCGGCTTTGCCGAAAGACCTCAGAAAGCGTCATGGCTAGCTCCGTAACGCACAGAGCCACAGCGGCAGAGCCAATCATCAGGGACGAAAAGCGAATTCCGAAGGTCTGCGCTGCCTTCAATGTTATAGCCCACGGCGCCGCAACCGGCTGGTTGATGGAGCCGTTGGGAATTGCAACGATTACACTGATTGCCACTAGACAGTGCCTCCCGTCCACGAACCCCGCCGAACGCAACGACCAGTTCGAGTTCATCGACCGACTGCGCCACGACTGCGCCCGCCTCCACACCCCCATCTGCAGCATTGACACCAAGAAAAAAGAGTTGGTGGGACGCTTCCACAACGGAGGCGTCACTTGGGAACAGGCACGCGTCCCGGTCAACGACCACGACTTCCGTTCCCAGGCCTCCGGCCTCGCCGTGCCCCACGGCATCTACGACACGCTCGCCAATCGCGGCTTCGTCTCGGTTGGCGCCTCCTCCGACACGGCCTTCTTTGCCGTCGACAACCTGGATGCCTGGTGGCGCAGCGAAGGCTGCTCGCGCTACCCCAGCGCCGCCCAACTCGTCCTCCTCGCCGATTGCGGTGGCAGCAACTCCTACCGCATCTGCGCCTGGAAGTACGCCCTCCAACGCCACTTCTGCGATATCCACCAGATCCCCGTCACCGTCGCCCACTACCCTGCAGGGGCGTCGAAATGGAACCCGGTCGAACAGCGCCTCTTCAGCGAGATCAGCCGCAATTGGTCGGGCTGCCCACTCGAGTCCTTCGAACTCATCCTCAACTACATCGCCACTACCACTACTCGCACGGGCTTGGTGGTCACATCCCGGCTCAACAGAAAGGAATACCCAACCGGCATCAAGATCAGCGACGAGCAGATGGCAGCGATCAACATCACTCCGAACCAGCTCATCCCCAAGTGGAACTACACCATCTCTCCCACCCTAAACTGAGAAGTTATTTCTACGCTCCCCCTTAGCGACCGAGTGCACGGCTCAGCTCTCCCTGCATGCGGACCATGTCCAACAACGAGTGGTGTGCCTTGGGTGCGAATCGCAGGAGCACATCTATATCGCTCTTTGGGCCGAAATCCTGTCGCAGCACCGAGCCAAAAAATGCGAACTCATTGATCTGCCAGCGCTCACAGAAAGCCGCTATGTCGGTTTGCGGCACGTTGAATTGTGCATTCATAGGCAGACCGCCCAGTTAGTACCTGTGCCAAGTTCAACTCTTTCCAACTTAGTGACCAAGGCTAGCTTCCGCGCACTTGAACCACCCAACAGGATGCGCGTGACTCCATCATAGCCCGATGGCGTCCCGACGTTGTCTTGCTTGTCCTTACCCAGCAACTGGTTTTCGGTCGAGTACAGCGATGAAGTACTCGAACTCCACAATCCCGTTCTGTCTGGTTCGAAGCGCCGCAGAGACTGTCTGCTGCACCTATCTGCTTGGCTAGATTGTTCTCCAGCGCGAACGTGGCGATGCGATTCCCTGCTGCTCCTCCCTCTCCCTCGAGTAGGAGGTCTGTCTCGGCAATTGCGTAGGTTTCGGAGTTAATCTCTTGGCCGTGCAGACGAGTGCGAACCTGCTTGCCGCCGTGCTCTTGTCGCTTGAGGGAATTATGGCGCGCGGAATTCCGGAACACATGGCGGTCTCGCCCGGCTCGAACTCGACTGGATCAAGATCACATTCTCTCCGGGAAGAGCCGCAATTGCAGTTCCCAGAAGAGGATGGACCGAGCCTGCGAGCGCCTTCGCTTAAGGGTGGTCTCGAAGCGGAATGTCTCCGGGCGAGAGCGACCACATCGACGACACTCGAAGTGCGGCGCAGTTCTATGCCATTCGCTGAAAGCAGGAAGTTGCTCGCCTTAGCACACGTGTGTAGCGAAACCTGGGAATTGGAGATGAGGTAGGAACATTTCTGGAGATCGGACGCATCCCCTCGGGTTCGAGCGCGCTCCGCAACACCATGAAAGGGCTACAATCGAGCCTTCCCTAGGATGCCGCGCCTTGTCCACACGCACAGAGAATCGCTCCTGGAAGCCGGACGGGCGCCGTTTCATTCCAAGGCTTGAATCGAGGGAGGGTGAGGTGATGCTTGAAATGAGCCCAAAATCCTGTTTCGAGGGCATAATGGCCCCCCTGCTGCTGCTCGGCGTGCTTGCGAACCATGGGTGCGAGTCATCCCCGACGCCGGTCTCCACTGCTGTCGTGTTCGAGGGCGCTCGGCTGATCGTTGGAGACGGCAGCCCGCCCATCGAAAACGCTGCCTTCGTCGTCGACGGAGGTCGGTTTGACCAACTCGGCCCGACCGGCGAGGTTGAGGTGCCTAGAGGCGCGAATCGTGTGGACCTCACCGGGAGGACGGTCATGCCCACCGTCATCGATACGCACGTTCACCTCAATCAGGAACGAGACGCCCTCATCGAAGACCTGCGTGCCAGAGCGCGGTACGGGGTGAGCGCCGCGATGAGCCTCGGGCGAGATACGCGCGACCTGTCGATCCGCGAGGAAGAGATTCCCGGCGCGGCACGCTTTCGCTCGGCCGGCGTCGGAATAACATCGCCCGAACCCGGACGTTCGGAAATCCCCTACTGGGTCGCCACCGAGGAGGAAGCCCGTCAGGCTGTGCAGGAACAGGCAGCAAGAAAAGTCGACATCATCAAGATCTGGGTCGACGACCGCAATGGGCAGTACAAGAAGCTGTCATCCCAGCTATACGGGGCAATCATTGACGAGGCTCACCAGCACGCTATTCGCGTCACGGCTCACATCTTTGCCCTTGAGGATGCTAAAGGCCTCCTGCGTGCCGGGGTCGACGCCTTCGCCCACGGCGTGCGGGATACGGATGTCGACGAGGAGGTTATCGAGCTGTTCATGCATCGCGGGGACGTCGTATTGGTGCCAAACTTACCCAACCGCGGAGTGGCGACGGACATGAGCTGGCTGAGTGGCTCCCTTCCGCCCGCCGAGTTGGAGGAGCTGCAAGCGGCGGCCGTCGACAACACCGACGCGCAGGCCACCTTTGCGATTCAGGCGAGAAACCTGGTAAGACTGAGCGCCGAGGGTGTCACCGTCGCGCTAGGGACCGACGGAAACACGCCTTGGGCACCGCACATCGAAATGGAAGACATGGTGGCTGCCGGTATGACGCCGGCCCAGGTCATTGTGGCCGCGACTCGCAATTCAGCGGATTTGCTGCGCCTCGCGGACGCCGGGACCCTCGAAGTCGGAAAGCGTGCGGATTTCCTGGTGCTCGAGGCCAATCCGCTAGAAGACATCACCAATTCGCGCCGAATCGTGAGCGTCTACTTGAAAGGCGAAGAAGTCGATCGCTCCGCTATGACTCAATGACGGGCCGACCCACGAACCAGTGGATGGTTCGTGAACAGGCCCTGCCGGGCTGAAGGTGCGCTTCTTCGAAGTTCCAGGCCAAGAGCGCATCCGACCGATTCGAGTGCGGCCCAGGAGGAACGAACCCCCTTCGATTCCCAACGCACTGAGGACAGCCAATTTGCGGAGTTTCAAGCCGCGTGCAAACGTAGTGGCAGGGAACGCATCCGCTGACCCGTCGCGGCGAATACGGCGTTCGCCAAAGCTGGCGCCACGGCGATGATTGGAGTCTCGCCGGCACCGGCGGATTCGATGTCGGGCCGATCCAGCAAGACCGTTTCCATGGGGGGGATGTCTCGGAAACGCGGTACAGGGTATTGCGAGAACGAGCCGTTCAGCAGCTGCCCGCCTTCGAAACGGATCTCTTCACTCATCGCTGCGCCCAGACCTTGGATGACGCAGCCTTCGACCTGGGCCTGCAGATTGCGTGGGTTGATGATTGCTCCGCACTCGAACGCCGAAACTAGCCGCTCAACCTCGATTCTCTCGCCCTCGTCGCGAACCTGCGCGCAGATGGCTATGTAGGAGCCTTTCTCGAATCCCGCGGCGATACCCGTCCCCCGATTCTGTCCAGCCGATTGGCCAGGTGACCAGCCGAATCGATCGGCCGCCGCCCGGAGGACGTTTGTCAGCCGCTCGTCGTTGTGATTTGCCAGCCGAAACTCGAGTGGATCGAGGCCGGCAGCCCCGGCGAGTTCGTCCATGAAAACCTCGCGAGCAAAGTTATTGCCAGTCGCCCCGATACCCCTGTAGGAGCCTTCGCGCAACGGCGAGTCGCACGGGAAATACTGCGTGCGGGCATTCGGGACGGCATAGGGCGTCTCGATTCCCGCTGTGCCCGGGTTGTAGGCGGTGAAGTCCCAGGCGACGATTTTCTCGCCGCTGAGGCCGGCCCGAACCTCGAAAGCCGCCGCAGGTCGAAAGTAAGCCCAGGCGAACTCCTCCTCGCGAGTCCAGCACAGCGAGACCGGCTTGCCGGCTGCTTTGGCCAATCTTGCAGCCTCGATGGCAACTTCGCCCGTGTGCTTGCCGCCGAACCCGCCGCCAGTGTCGGGCACAATCACACGCGCCTGCTCGGCCGTCAGACGGAAAGCCTCCATCAGCTGCTCGCGAACACCGAACGGGCGCTGCGTGCCAGTCCAGACCGTCAGGTTGCGTTCATCCCATTCGGCGACCGCAGCGCGCGGCTCCATTGGCGCGTGTTGGATAAAGGGAATCTCGTAGGAAGCCTCGAGGGTCTTGGCAGCGGCAAGCACGGAGTCGACATCGCCGTGCTCGCGACGGCGCGGGCCGCGACGTCCCCCGCCGCTGATTTGTGCACGTCGCTTTAGGTAGGCGCCGAGACCGACGCTGGACGGATGCGGAGCGGTCCGCCATTTCGCGGACTTGCCAATCGCCTTCACAGCGTTCCGCGCTTCGTAGGACGTCTTCGCGGCGCAGCCGACGAATCCGCCGTCGTGAATAGCCACTGCGCCCAACTCCTTGCCGTGTGTGAGATCGACGCTTTCGAGCTGTGCGCCGTAAGACGGCGGTCGCAGCACCGCCCCGTAGAGCATGTTAGGGCGCACGATGTCCGAGGGATAGCGGTGAGCGCCCGTAACGATCTCGCGCGCCTTGGTCTTGAGCAGTGCCCGGCCCAAGATCGTCCAATCGTCGATCTCCGTTAACGGAACTCCTCTGGGCGCGCTATCGTCGTCCGCTGAGGTCAGTCGCTTCGATCGTGCCAAGTCGGCATACGCGAGCCGTTTGTCCGCGTGGACGACGGCACCGGATTCAACCCGCAATTGAGAAGCATTGAGGTTCCACGTCTCCGCCGCGGCCCGAACGAGCATTTCGCGAGCTGCTGCGCAGGCCCGCCGGACCACCGGCACGGTAGATGGCGTCGTCCGGCTACCCGCGGTCGAGCCGTCGTCCGGTGTTGCCGCTGTATCAGCCAGCATCACCCGTAGCGCTTCAGGGGCGACGCGGAGTTCTTCGGCCGCCGCCTGGAGGATCTCGGTTCGCGAACCCTGCCCGACCTCGACCTTGCCCGTCAGGACGGTGATCGATCCGTCCTCGCCAAGATGCAGGCGCGTCGAGGGTGGAATCTCAGCGGCCGCGACGCCGGGGCTGAAGACAACCCTGCCGGCGGCCGTGACGAGCAGTCCGGCGCCCGCAATAGCGATCCACTGTCGGCGGTCCAGATCGAACCGGTACGCCGGGCTCTCGGAGAGCTCCTTGCGGTCGGGCTCGAACAGATCTTCTCGGAATCGCTCAGGCATCGCTTGCCTCCGCGCCGGCTGCGGCCAGTTCCACCGATGCCAAGATGTTGCGATAGCCACAACAGCGGCACAGGTGCGGGTTCATTGCGTCGAGGATTTCCGATCTACTCGGCTCTGGATTCCGTTTGAGAAGCGCCGTAGCCTCGACGATCATTCCGGCCGTGCAGTATCCGCATTGCGCCGCATCCGCGTCGATAAAGGCCTGCTGGACCTTTGTGAGTTGATCGTCTGAGGCGAGGCCCTCGATGGTTGTAACGCTCTTGCCGTCCACGTTCGAGATTGGCGTGAGGCAAGAAGCCCGGGGTTGGTCGTCGATCAATACCGTACAGGCGCGGCACTGGCCCTCGCCGCAGCCGTATTTCGTCCCGGTGAGTCCGAAGTCTTCACGCAGGACGTCCAGCAGCGGACGATCCGGTGGTGACTCCGTGGACAGTTCTTCGTGGTTCACGTTAACTGCGAATCGCGCCATTCCGTGTCCTTCTGTGCCGTAGGCACGGGGCTCATCATAGCTGGTAGGCAGTCGATGACCAAGTAGTCCCGACCCGTCGTTTCCGGGCTCGGGAGCCTCATGCAAGCGACCCCTCCAAGACGATACTGCCCCAAGGACAATTTCCTCAGGATCTTGGACAGCCCGTTGAACTGAGCCGGTATCGACAGACCACCAGTTTTGCGCAACGGGCTGGCCAAATGTTTCGAAATCTGTATGACAAACTCCGAGACTGCTCTACGGTCGGGCACTCCGAATTCGCTAGACTTCCAGCAGTTATGTCCGATCGAATCTGGGCCGACTGGGGCGTGAGGGCTCTTCTCACCGGCGCGGTGGTATCGGCTGGATGCATACCGGCTACCGACGAATCGAGGCCATCCTCACCCAATATCATCCTAATCATGACCGATGACCAGGGATGGGCACAGGTCGGTTTCCATGGCAACCCGTACATCCAGACGCCCACTCTCGATCGGATGGCGGCGGAGAGCACTGAGTTCACCCAGTTCTACGTCGAACCGAAATGCGCCCCTACGCGCGCTGCGCTGCTGACAGGGCGCCACGGCTACCGTTCCGGCGTGGTGGATACCTACTTGGGCCGGACCCTTCTGGATCCGGCGGCCGTGACTCTCGCGGAACTGCTAGCTGAGGACGGCTATGCCACCGGCATCTTCGGCAAGTGGCATCTCGGCGATAACTACCCGCTCCGGCCCATGGACCAGGGTTTCCAGGAGACCCTTGTGCACCGGGGCGGCGGCTTGGGCCAGCCCGCAGGGCCTCCCGGGAACACCTACTGGGACCCCGTGCTTGAGCACAACGGCGAGTCCAAGAAGTACGTGGGCTACTGCACCGGGATTTTCACGGATCAGCTGATCGACTTCATCAGGACCAATCGCGACCGGCCCTTCTTCGGTTACCTGGCAACGAACGTGCCACACGGTCCGTTCGACGTGGACGAGGAGTGGATCGAACCGTATCGCGAGATGGGCCTGCCTGAGCGGACAGCTAGGGTATACGGCATGATCGAGGAATTCGACCACAACCTCGACCGCCTGCTGAAGGAATTGGACGAACTCGGGCTCACCGAGCGCACGATCGTAGTTTTCCTGACGGACAACGGACCTACCCAGCAGACGTTCACTGCGGGGCTGAAGGAGCGCAAGGGCAGTGCCTACGATGGGGGCACGCGGGTTCCGTTCCTGTTCCGCTGGCCTGGACAGGTCGAGCCCGGAAGGCAGGTCGATCGGGTCGCGGCCCACATCGACGTTGTGCCGACTTTGCTGGAGGCGGCTGGGGTTGGCGCTCCCTCCCAGCCCTTTGACGGTGTGAGCCTCTGGCCCTTACTGTCGGGCGCGACTGCGCTGGAGGACTGGCCGGATCGCACGATCTACCTGCAGAACCACCGAGGCGACATCCCGCAACTAAATCGCAACGCCTCGGCGCGTACCCAGCGCTGGAAGATCGTGCAGCCACTGGGCAAGGCGACGGACCCCATGCCGCCGGGGGCGGAGTTCGAACTCTACGACATGTCCGTCGACCCGGGCGAAACGAACAATCTTGCGGCCGAACACCCGGAAATCGTCGAGAAGATGAGACGGGGTTACGAGGAGTGGTTCCGCGATGTCTCGTCACGCGGTTTCGAGCCCGCCCGGATCCACTTGGGCTCTTCCCGTGAACCCCGTACCACGCTCTCACGGTTCGACTGGCGGGGCGACTACGACGAAAGGGCCGGCGAGGACGCGCTCGGCTATTGGCCAGTCGTGATCGAGCAGCAGGGCGGCTACGACATCGTGTTGCGCTTCGCCGGGCCGCTGCCAGCCAAGGGCCGGGCCTGGGTGGCCGTAGGGGCCGTCACGGTGGAGCAGGAGGTGCCTGCGGGTAGCGCTTCGTGCGAGTTTCCAGGCATCGAGCTGGAAGCGGGGCCGGTGCATCTGGAGGGCTTGGTGGAATACGACGACCTAGTGCGCGGTGCATCTTTCGTCGATGTCGGTCTGGTCCACTGACTGGGACCGGGCCGGGGTGAGCCTCGGTCGCGCGGAATTCACTGGACTCATGGCCGGGCTGATGGCTTCTAGGGTGGCAACCGAACCGGAGGATTGAGGGGTGCTTCCGGGTCTCAGTGAGAACCATCAAGATACTGGTATTAAAATAGTTATATGATCTTGTCGCAAGCTGAGGTTTCCTGCATTCTCTCCATGAAGAGCATAACTAAAGGCATAACTCCACAGGGAGAACGAACTCCGAAACAGCCTTCCGCCACATTCGTCAAGACCGTGACGAGACCCGGACGCTACGGCGACGGACGCGGCAGCCACGGGCTCTCGCTGCTGGTCAAGCCGATGAAGCTCGGAGGGCATTCTCGGACCTGGAGCCAGCGGTTGCGCATCAATGGCAAGCCCATCAGCATCGGGCTCGGCTCGTTTCCGGTCGTCACGCTGGCTGAGGCCCGCAAGGCCGCCTGAAGTGCCTAGGTTGTCGTGGACACCAACGGGAAGTGAGGGTAGCAGGTTCGGATCGACCAAGTCCTCAGCGAGTGTGTTGAGCGGCACGATACGGCTTGGGCGGTGGTGCCGGTCCAGACACTGCTCCCTCAAGTCCGGAACGCCCGGGGACTGTCACGTTGGGCGACGACATCCGATCCCCGGGATCACTGTAGCGAAGCCACCGCTTCAAGATAGCCAGCCACGCCGTTCGGCAGTGCTATCGGCGTGGTATCCACCCTATGCCGTGAACTACTCTGCACAGCTCCAATCTGCCCCGATTTGATCCTTTCTACTGCCGGGGCGTCGCGACCGCAGTTGATCGAGAACAAGGGCGAGTTGCGTCCACTCAGGAGGTCTTGGTATGAGCGCGCCAGTGGGAATCGAACCAGTCCAGAAGTCCTAGTAGTCTATTGAGAATGCCAAGTTTTTCCGATGTTCTCGAAATCCGGTCGGGAGTCCAGGACCGATACCCCGATGTTCTAACTCCCAAGGCTCTGGAGGTCATCGCCGAGCTGGCTCACTTCGACAGCGAACGCAAGGCTGTGATGCAGGCCAGACTCGATCGGCGCCACCGGCGCGCGGAGCAGGGGGAGAGGATTCAGTTTCTGGATCCCGAGTCCATCATCCCCCGGACACGCATCAAGGTTGCCGACGCAAGAGCAGGACGGTTTACGGGTTCGGCGATCCCAGACGACCTGAAATGCCAGTGGGTGCAAGGCACCGGCCCAGGCGCAAAGCCGCGATCGCCGTTGGAGAGCAGCATCCGTAATGTTGCCTATGCTCTTCTGTCTGGGGCGGACGGATGGATGTTCGACGGTGAAGACGCCCTTGGCCAGATCGAGACGATGTCGCTCGACAATCAGCGAAATCTTCGGATGGCGTTCTCAAAGGACCCGATCTTCTTGCAAGCGGCTGAGGGTGTCGCGGCACAGATGAACACTTGGGCGAAAGGCTTCTTTGGCAGGAAGACGATCTCGGACTGGCGGCAACAGCTCGACTTCACGACGAAGATCTTTCGGGCGCGCGGGCTGCACTTGGATGATCGCCACGTCCGTAACGCCGACGGGAACGGTTTTTCCGCTTCGATCGTTGATGCCGCGCTCTACGTCGCGAACAACCACGAGGTGCTTGCGGATCAGGGCGCTAGCCTGGTCCTGTATTTGCCGAAGATCCAAACCGCTGAGGAAGCGGCGCTGTGGAACGACATCCTCAGCGGTGTCGAGGTCTGCTTGGGATTGGAAAACGGGGCCATCAAGACGTATGTTCTCGTCGAACAGATTGAAGCCTCGTTTCAGTTGATGGAGATTCGCGCGGCCTTGGGGCTTCGATTTGTCGGCTTCAACACCGGTCGCTGGGATTACATCAACAGCGTCGCTGACGCGATGGCGTGGGATCCCGAGTTCATCCACCCGAATATCGATGCAGTAGTGATGACATTTGGTTACATGCGCAACTACGAAGACCGCGTCCGGCGGTCGACCAACACGCCCGATGAGAAAGGCCGGTACGCGCTGTGGCAGGGCGGCATGGAGCCCAACATTCCGGTTGGGTCCGAAGCCGGCGTTTCTACGAGCATGGCGAAGGCGAGAGCGGGCGCCGAACGCGAACAGCGGGAGGGGGCCAGCGGGAAATGGGTGGCGCACTGGAAGATGGTGCATATCATCCGCCCGGTCTGGGAGAAGGCGGGCGAAGCGAACCAGGCCGGTCGGCCGTTCCCGGCGCTGACCTACACCGATGCCGACGCCGATGGGTTAACACTGCTCGATCCGGCTCCACGGACGATTCGGGGGGCGAGGGACCTGATCAGCGTGGCGGCTCAGTATGGCAACGCTTTCGAACAGGGGTTCCAGGCGGCGGCGCTCAAGCCCGCGGATTTCTTTGGCAACGACGACGTGCTCTACCTGATGGAAGACATGGCAACGGGTGAGATCCGCTTGAGCATCTTGTGGGAGTGGTTGCACAAGACAGCCACGCTCACTGCCGACGATCCCGAGATTGGTGCCAACGAAGGCGACCCGTTTACCGAAGAGCTGTTCACCAGGCTACTTGCGGAAGAGTACGCGAAGCTTCAGCAGGCCAACGATACCGACGTTCACGATGACTCGAAGCGGACGACGCTCCCGGTCGCGAAGGTGATCGTCGATCAATACGTGAAGTGCGCCAAGAAGGCCCCGTGGATGGTCGACTTGCTCAACATCAACTTGACCGTCGAACGGGAAACGCTCGCCGACGAACGGACACAGGACTTCCTAAACCGATTCGCCAGCGACGGCGTGCGGATCACGAATAATTTGGATTTCGCCTGATTCTCGATCCTTCAGCGGTGTCCTAGCCAGCGGCCGTAGCGGCCTCCGTCTGAGATCTCGAAGGGCCCCTGCCCTTGCAGGCGATTGCTTTCGGCCCTTGCGGTCTTCATCGCGCGGGATGCTTCTTGGCTGCAAGCGCTGCCGCGGCCGCGAGCTTATGTTTGGCCTGCCAAGGTGCTCCGATTGATCGCCCCATCGCCACAAGCAAAGCGTTAATGTCCTCGCATCCGAGTACCGCTGCGGCGTCGCGAAACACGTGCTCGCGGTCGTACCAATGCACGGACCAGCCGCGCGCATCAGCTGCCGTCGCGATGGCCTCGCGATACATGACGGAGTCGGCGACGGTTTGCGCGTGATTGTCTTTGATCCGTTCCTCGGTTGTCGGCGGAAGCCTGGGGCAGACTCGGATCGCGATTCTCGTAATGGGCATTGGCACTGCTATGGCGAGCGCCTCAAGGCTCTCGCGCGCAGCGCGCACTGCGAACACCCGCACGCGCTCGACAAGCTCGACCGCCTCAGCGAGTGAAATCTCCCTTGCCCACGGGCTTCCCTGGTAACGACCCACCGCCCACGACCCTTCATGGTGATGCGGGTGAGTTGGCAGGTCGTCATCTGTCAGGTCGATGCTGCGGCGGTCAAGGAGTTTGCCATCAACTGCCACCGTAACGAGCACCGCCGAGTTGGCGTGCTCGGTAACGCCAACGGCCGCAGTTGGCTGCATTGGTCCTCTCGTCATGCCTTCCTCTTAATTGGCCTTGTTATTGACGATTCGGTTAGAACGGCGAACAGCGGATTCGGTATGACTTCAAGCATCCACTGCGACTCGGACCCTCCGAATTGTTGGCTCCACTACTGTGGTCAGCTGGCTCTTGATGCCTAGTAGTAATCCGAGCAGTCCATGAAATACCCGCAACGGTCGCATCGGAGCTTGCATCCGCGCTCCGTCAATCGTTGTGAGCAATTCGGGCAGTGAAACATCGCACCTTCCCGTCGGTCCTCTTGGGACAGTGTTTGGTCGACCGCGTCTCGTCGGTTTCCGCTCGATGAATCCGTACGTGATCCGCCAGCTGAGGGGGCGGACTCATCGGACTGTCTCTGATGCGATCCCTTCACACTCCGACTTGTCGAATCACTTCCAGCTTGTCGTCGCTGAGGTAAGCATATCGATTGACCCAATAGCCGTGGTCGCCCGCATCCCGTGCCACCTCAAGGCGTCTGCGAAAGTCATCGAGCGGCCCGTAGCCGTGGGCCAGCACGTAGACTGGCGTGTCTCCCGCTTCCCGCTGTGCCTGGCGAATCTTGCGAGCTTGCGCCAGTGGTCCGACCGGATGCGGCACATCGGGCGGAGGATACGAGTAGGCCTCGACAGTGCCAAGGCCCCCGTCGTCGGCGATGTCGAGCCAGCGAACGAGTGCTTGGGCCAGCAAAGAACTCGAGAGGCTTGGATTGGCTTCAAGAATCTGGTCGCCGTAGAAGCGGAGGATCATCGGCCAATGCATCGTGTAGAGCTTGCAGCTTATTGCTGACGAATGCTGGGCGACACGCGCAAAGTCCATGCCAGACGCGATCGTCCATGGCGGAGGAAAAGCGTTTGGGAGCAGTTCCATGTCTCGTCCGCCGTTCTCATCCATGACGCGCCGAAACCCACCGATCATCTCGTCCACCAATGCGGCCTTGAACCGCAGCCACGCCGAAACGCCGGGGTAATCTGACATTAGCCGCAACAGGTGGAATCGTCCACCGTCGGAATCTCTCGCCCACGGCTCGAGGTCGGAGTCTGTGAGGCCGCCATGAAGCTTGGAGTAGAGTCCGCCTACATCACGCCTCATTCGTTCGAAGGGGAACCCGAGCCGCTCTGCGGCTTTCTCGGCGTTGTAAGAGAAATCCAAGAACACCGAGTCCAGGAAGTAAGGCGGATACTCGGGCCAATCGATCCTGAGCCCGTCTAGGTTTGGATAGTTCTGGATCAGGTCGCGGATCAAGGCATGCTCGTAACCGAGGATCTGGGGGCTTGCCAAACTTCCGTTCTTGGCCAGGCGCTTCTCGGGAATCGATCCGTTGGGCAATCTAGCCCTGTCTTCTTCTACCGGCCCCCCGAACTGGACGCGGTAGCCGGGCGGAATCGCCGCCTGTACTTGGAAGTAGACTTTGATCCCGCGCTTCCGTGCTTCCGCGATGAAGTCGTTCAGCAGGTGCCCTTGGCTGCGGGTCAGGTCCGTGGCTTGCGAAGGTTGATAACGCAATCCCGAATACAACGACATATCGGGCTCGAAGCTCGGAGCGGTCTTGACATAAACCTCTCGCTTGCCGAACAGCGGTCGGTCCAGCAGTCGGACTGAACCAGCGTCGGCGTCTGCCGGCGGTTCCCGCTGGCCTGTTTGAGGATCCGCCTCCTCCATCAGGTAGGGTGACGTGGCGACAGCATTCGCTCCGATTCGGGTCAGATTCCCAAGTAGGCCCTCGATTCCTTCGCTCTGGATGTACTCGGGCAGAACCGTCACCCCGAGCAGCTTGTTCGCAGCCATCGAGCGTGCAGTATAGCAATCCTGTTGCTTGGTGGAATAGGGCGGTCCAGTGACCGGAAGCGAGCCTCTCGAGGGAGGTATTTGACGACGCCGTTAGTCCAGCCGTTAGAGTCGCGGACGTTACCTGCCATGATATGCTGACAAGAGCCAACTGTGGGCCTGTGGCGCAGTTGGGAGCGCGCCTCCATGGCATGGAGGAGGTCGAGGGTTCGAATCCCTCCAGGTCCACCACCATGATCTTGTAATTTATTGAATTTAATATACTTAGACAGGAATCCCGGAATCTGTTACTGCTAGAGATACCACTTTGAGATTTGATCAAATGCCAGTCTTTGCGGGGAAGAGCGCGCTTGCACCACTCGATTTCCGCGGACTTGGTGGCGAAAACACCCGCTATCTGGACGACAAGCGGGTCCGTGTCTCCGTCCCACGTGGCCGGACCGAGGCATCACGGCTCACGCCCATAGCCTCGGCCCAGTGCGACCGCGCTCACGCCCCGAGGCGTGCCGATCTTCGCCGGCTTTCAGGCGACCGTGCCGCCCGTGCCGTCGTCGAGCAGCACTAGACTGCTCGTGTGAACGACGCCGATCATCTGAGGCTAATCTCCCCCTCTCGATGCCGAACCACCTGTAGGCGTGGCGGAATGCCGCCACGTCGCCCGCCGCGTAGTTATCGCCGGGCGCCTTCTCTGCGTTTCTGTAGCCCCTTCCTCGATGCTGAACGCCCCCAGGAACTCGATCTGGGGACTGCCGCCGGGATCGCGGGGCGCGCAGGCCCGCTCAAACAGCACTTCCTCGGAAAGGTGCTCGCGGCCGGTGGGCACGTGTTGAGGGTACCGCGAAACCCAAGGCTGCCAGCCCAAGACCTGGACCACAAGACGTGGGGGAGATGCAGGGGAGCTAGTCGCCTGCCGATGCCTCAAGAGCTTCCGCTGGTCGGAACAGGCCGGCACCCTCGATCAAACCCTCCAGCCGAGCCATGCGTTGCTCCACATGGCCAACACAGCCGTCCAGCGAACGCAGCCAGCTGACGATCCAAAGCGACACCGTCACCTGCACTCCGACCAGCGCCGCTTCCACCGCGATGATCCCGATCAGCTCCGCGCTCACGCTGTCAGCCGAGCAGCGCGGGCGGCGGTGGCAACCTAGCTGGCGAGGCGTTCCCGGCGGCCGAGTTGCTCAAGCCGGAGGCGGTGCTCCAGCGTGAGGGGCTTGCGGCGCATCTCCCGGCGCAGTTCGTCGAGCTCC
>MKWU01000906.1_pt1 | contig 54440 bp, 46 predicted proteins | sample 809101 | NCBI WGS metagenome assembly MKWU01 (sample SAMN05860141, study PRJNA318959) | sponge metagenome | host: Aplysina aerophoba | place: Slovenia: Piran, Adriatic Sea, Gulf of Piran | collected 2013-05-07 | reverse complement strand
TCTTCGGACGGCTCAAGCGCTTCCGACGAATCGCCACCCGCTATGACAAACTCGACGTGATCTTCCTCAGCGGAATCTACCTGGCGCTGATCTACGATCTGCTGCCATCGATGTGAACAGGCCCTAGATCTGGTCAACAGGTACCGATCTGTGGATGTGCTGCCCGACTGAATTGAGTCCCCGCTTGGGCGCGGGGACGGAAAGCTGAGTTATGCGCCAATCTCCAGAGGGAGAGGGGCCAGAACCGGCTGGTGGGCGATTTTGGTGTAGGTCTCCTGCGTAGGGGCTTGGGTGACTTCCAGTTTGTCGTTGGCAGGCTGGGGGGACCTCCCTCCCAGTTCAAGACGAAGGAAGGCTTTCGGTATCTCCCCCCGCATGGGGGGAGATGGGAAGATCATCGGCGTCCATTCCCGCACGTGAGGGAGAGGTGTGGAGGCGGATGGTGGGCGCTAGTCCTCGATGGAGATTGCCGCTCTTGGGCAGGTTCTGACGGCTCTGGCGACGTTTGCTTCTTCTTCGGCGGGGACCTCATCCACGAGGACGTGGGAGAGATCGTCGTCTCGGACTTCGAATACGACCTCGGTGGCTTCCATGCACTTGGCGTGGCCCTCGCAGAGGCTGGTGTCGATCTTGACTTTCATCTTGGCCTCCCCATGAATGGTCGCGTCGATTGAGTTTGGCACATTCTACCGACCCCCGCTAGCGAAATCTGGGCATCACCTCTTGAGCAAACAGCTCGATGCTGCGCCTCGCCAACTCACGTGATGCGCCCGGTGGCACCGGTGAGGTGATGATGTGATCGGCGGGGATCCAATCCAGGGTGCGCTCGATGGCCGCCGCGACATCGTCCGGGGTGCCGGCGACGAAGCGCGCGCGTAGATCCTCGTCGGTGTCGTTGAGGAACTGACCGAGCGGGTCCTGCTCGCCGAGGTCGGAGGCGTCGCTGTACCACTTGCCGTAGGTGTCGCGGAGGTAGCGCTGGTGCGGTTTCAGCTCTTCCCAGAGCGCTTCGGGATTGTCGGAGACGTAGCCACCGGCGGAGAGCAGCACTTCAAACTCGGACGGATCGTCGCCCTGCTCGCGTAGCGCGTTGGCCCAGGCCTCGTAGACCGGGCGGTCGGCGACGATCATCAGGTTGGCCTTGAATCGGGCCGCGCGGCGGGCGGCAGCCTCGGAGCGCGCGCCGACCCAGAGCGGGAACGGCTGCTGGATCGGCGGCGGGGTGATCTTCACGTCCTTGACCTGGTAATGTCGACCGTCGAGCGTGACCGATTCGCCGGCCATCGTGCGAGTGATGATCTCGAGCGATTCGTCCATGATGCTCGCGCGATGTCGGCGGTTGACGCCGAAGGCCTCGAACTCCTCGATCTTGTAGCCGAGCCCGACGCCGACATCGAGGCGTCCGTTGGAAAGGATGTCCACGGTGGCGGCATCCTCGGCGACACGGATCGCGTTGTGCAAGGGCAGCAGCAGGACCCAGGTGCCGATTCTGACTCGTTTGGTCAGACGCGCGATTGCTGCAGCGATGGGCAGCACGGATGGCGTGTATCCGTCGTCGATGAAGTGGTGCTCGGTGATCCAGATGTGGTCGTAGCCCAGCTCCTCGGCGTAGACGATTTCGTCCAGGATCTCGTCGTAGAACTCGGCCCAGGGCTTGCGCCATTGGGGCGGATTGCGGAAGTCGTAGATCAGACCGAATTTGGGAGTTCTGGTGGCCATCAGTAGAGCCCGATCCGTCCGCCGAGCGGAATGTCGAGCAGCTCAGAGCGGGGCGCGACGTGGTTAAGCTCGTTCTTGACTGGTGCGAGGGAATCAGGGCCGGTCATGTCGTGCGTCATCGGCGGCATCCAGTCGTCGTGATGGCCGAGCACGATTCTCGGCGCTCGCAGCATGTCAGACATGCGTCCGACGAACTGGGCCAGCGATCCCTGGATCGGTTCGCCGTCGATGTTGGGCCGCCCGGCCATGGCGACGATTGCGACGTCTGGTCGCATGTTCTGCACCACGCCGGTCCAGCAGCCCGAGGTGTCGTGATAGAAGATCGAGCCGTAGGGCGTGTCGATCAGGTAGGCCAGCGCGCCGCCGGTGTCGTTGGAGCCGAGGCAGGTGGCGACGTGATCGACCATCTGGGCCTGGACCTCATCGCCAAGGTCTTGCGAGCGCTCGCCGAGCGAACCGCCGATGTCGATCGTGCGTCGATTGCCCCAGCGCTCCTCCTCAGTCAGTCCGTATTGGCCGAGGACGACTTTGCCCGGATCCCACGAACCCTGCGTCCAGATGCACGAATGCAGGCTGGGGAACACCTCGATGGTGATGTCTTTCGAGATGCGGTGGCGCTCCCCGCCCTGGGAGCGGAGCAGTAGGTCCTCGGAGATGCCGGCCTCAATCAGGACACGCGCCGACTCATTGGAGCCAATCACGGGAGCGCCGGTATTGGCGGCGATGACCTCAGCACCGGCGATGTGGTCGAAGTGTGAATGTCCGACGAGGACTGCGTCGGCGCGGGAGATGTCGGCAGCAGTGAGTCCGACGTCAGGAGCAGAAGGGACGCGGTCGATGTACGCGTCGAGCATGATCACGGTGTCATCGACCTGAAGTCTGAAAGTCGCGCAGCCGAGCCAATCTAGGGTGACGGTCATTTGGAAGCCTCCGATGGTTGTGGTCGGAGGCTAACGGTCGAACCGCCTAGTACATAATCATGGCCGTCGAGATTAGGCGATGTCCGACCGGATCCACTGCGAGTGAGAGACCTTCAAGCGTGTACGCACCTAGCAACGCTGGACCGTTGTCCTGACCAAAGACGACGATCGTGATTTCGCTTTCACCGTCGATCGTGGCCCAAGCGCGACCGTAGTCCATGTCGACCTGAGTGCCATCTGCAAGCAGAAGGCGGCGCTGACCGATCGGGCGAACCCCAAGCGATTGCAGGAAACTGGCTGGCAACGCCGTGAAGGCAGCCCCCGTATCAACAAAGGCGTCGATGGTCTCAGTGTGCCGTCGGTCCAAGTCCGAAATCTCGACGGTGTACCTAAAGGTCCCCATGCGTTCAGGATACTCGGCGGGCGTCCATAAGGGCCGCCCTTACAGGAGCCCTACTGTCGCCGGCTAGGAAGCGACAATCCGGTACCACTTGCGACGGCCGACTCGCAGCACCGCACCGCTGCGAATCTCAACTGCCTGTTCTTTGACTACTTCGTCGTCGATACGGACAGCTCCTTGGGTGACAAGTCGCTTTGCCTCCGCGCGACTTGCTGCAGCGCCGATTTCGTGGAGGAAGATCGGCAGCGAGACTTCGAGTTGGTCGGCGCCGGCGAAGTCGATAGCGGCCTCCGGGATGTCTTCGGGGACGCTGCGCTGCGAGAACGTCCGGGTCCAACGCTCTTCGGCTGCGATCGCCTCTTCTTCTCCGTGCCATTCTGAGACGATGGCTCGTGCGAGGTGGCGTTTTGCGTCCATGGGTTTGAGCGCGCCCGACTTGAGACCGGCTTCGATCTGGTCGACCTCGTCGTCGGCGAGGTTTGTGCCGTAGTCGAAGAAGCGCACGATCACATCGTCGGGGATTGACATCGCTTTGCCGTACTGGCTGTTGGCCGGTTCGTCGATGCCGATGTAGTTGCCGGTGCTTTTGGACATGCGCTGCTTGCCGTCGGTGCCGACGAGGATTGGCGTGAGCACGGCGATCTGCGCGTGTTGCTCCTGGCGCTCCTGCAGCGTGCGACCGCACATGATGTTGAATGTCTGGTCGGTGCCACCGAGCTGGATGTCGGCCTTAAGCGCGACGGCGTCATAGCCCTGCATCAAGCCGTACATGAACTCGTGGACATAGACAGGTTGGCCGCCGTCGATCCGATTCTTGAACGTGTCACGGCCGGTGAACTGCTGGACCGTGAAGTTCGAGGCGAGGTGGACAACATCGCCGAACGACATCTCGCCTAGCCACTCGCTGTTGCGACGGACTTCGGTGCGCTCAGGGTCGAGCAGCTTGTAGGCCTGCTCCCGATACGTTGCGGCGTTGCGGTTGAGGATCTCTGCCGCTTGCATAGGCCTGAGCGAGTCCTTGTCCGAGGGATCGCCGACGAGTCCTGTGAAGTCGCCGATCAGCAGGATCGATTGGTGTCCCAGTTGCTGAAACAGCGCCAGCTTGCGCAGGGTCACGCAGTGACCGATGTGCAGATCCGGCGAAGTTGGGTCGACGCCGAGGTAGACGCGCAGCGGTCGTTTCTCCATCAATGACTCGGTCAGACGTTGGCGTAGCTCGCGATCCATCACCCGTCGCGTGCCTTCGTCGCCATAGGCCGTGCCGCGCATGATCAACGCGTGTTGACGCTCGACTTCTGCGGCGATTTCAGTGGGGATTTGGTCGCTCATTGCTCTGTTCCGATAGACATGCTGGCCAGTAGCTCGCGAGCGGTGTCGCGGTCTTTGCCGATCTGTTCGACCAGCGCATCGATGCCGTCGAACTTGCGCTCGCCACGCAAGCGCTGGACGAACTCGACACGCAGGTCGGTTCCGTAGATGTCTTTGTCGAAGTCGATGATGTGGCACTCAATCGAGAGTCCGCCACCGTCGTCGAAGGTCGGTCGCATGCCGATGTTGGTGACCGACGGCATTGGTCCCGACTCGAGATGCGCGATGGTCGCGTAGACGCCCGGTGCCGGAATTGCGCGGTCGTTGCCGATTGCGACATTGGCGGTGGCAAAGCCGATAGACCGGCCTCGTTCGAATCCCACCACCACCGGTCCATGCAAGGCAAAGCGCCGCCCGAGCAACTCGCTCACGAGCGTGACATCGCCGTCGCCAAGCGCATTGCGAACCTCGGTGGAAGAGACCTTGGTCGTCGCGTCGTTGGTCAACAGCTCGATGACTTCGACCTCGTAGCCAAGTTCTTGGCCTAGTGCGGCCAGCGTCTCGGGATCGCCGCCACGCTGGCGACCGAGCGCGAAATCCTCGCCAATGATCAGCCGGGCGAGATTGAACTCTTCGACCAACATGCGCACGAAGTCGCCTGCGTCGGTCAATGCGAATTCTGAAGTGAATGAAACGGTGGCAACGCCATCCAGTCCTGTGCGCATGATCAGTGACAGGCGATCCTCCAGCGAGGTCACGTATTCGGTCGTCAGGTCGGGGCGCAGCACTTGCCGCGGATGTGGATGGAAGGTGATCGCCGCCGAGGCCAGACCGTGGCTGTTGGCGCTTTCGACCACATGCTTGAGCACGGTCTGATGCCCGAGGTGGACGCCGTCGAAGACGCCGATCGTGACAGCGGTCGGCCTCCCCAGCGCGGCTCGGCGCAGTTCCCAGCGTGCGAGCTCAGTCACCACCCGATCACCACCTTGTTCGGCCCTTCTCGGTCGCTCTTAACTGGAAGCTCAGCGTACCAGCAGGTCAAGTGTTCACTGGCTCATTCGTCCAATGAGGTAGCCTCTGCCGCCGCCCAGGCCGAGTCTGGCGCATCGGGCAGCTCGGTGATCAGGATGTCCGAGAAGTCTTCTTGCTGTTCAAACTCGATTGCCAGCGACTTGTGTAACTCGAGGACGGCCATGAACGAGACAATCAGCTCCAGTCTTGACTGCGCTGTCGAGATCCAGGCACGGAACGAGACCGTGTGACTACTGAACAGCCGCGCGCGAAGGTCGGCAGCTCGCTCGCGGACGGTGATGCGTTGCCGTTCGATGGCGGCGTCGTGAGCCTCATCTTCCTGCGCCTGTCGTTCTGCCGCCCGATCGAGGACTTCCTGCGCGATGCGCGCCAACGTTTCCAGCGTGAGACTGTCGGACATGCCAACCGGAAGAATCTGTTCAAGTTGTGGGGGCGCGATCGGCGTGAAGGACCGTAGTCGTTCGCGATCGCGTTCACCGAGTTGGGCAATGCCATCGCGATAGCGCTTGTATGCCTGCGCCATCTCGACCAGCTCGCGCGCGTCGTCGGCGGACTCGTCATCTTCGAGCGCCTCCTGGCTCGGCGGCAACAGTTGCCGAGCCTTGAGCAGCACCAACCTGCCCCCAATGCTGATGAACGCGGCCAGCGCATCGGCCTGCTCTGAACTGAGTTCGCCGTCGGGAGGTGACATCGCGGCAACCTGGGCGAGGTACTGGTCTGCGATCTGGGCCAGGGAAAGTTCAGAGATATCGAGCTTGTGCGACTCGATCAGTTCAAGCAGGAGATCGAGCGGGCCCTCGTAGGCGGGGAGATGGAGTTGGACCATACGACTATTGGCCGGAGTCCGATTCGTCTCGGAGGAGAGCGTTGAAGCCGGCTTGGATGAAGTCGCGGTCGTAGGCGAGAGCCTGTTCGATGCCCTGCGTTTCCATGAAGAGGAAGCTGGCGCAGTCAGTTAGACTCCAGCGTTGGTCCGGTCGGTCTGCGTAGCGTTTGGCCGCCATCCGGAATTGCTCTGACGATTGCTGCACGACCTCAACCTCATCGGCCGCGATGAGCTTCTCGACAAAGCTGTTGACCGCCAATCGGCCTTGCGCTCCCGACCGGCTGAAGTGATTGAAGACTTCGACCAGGACCATCTCTGATGTCACGATGCTCAGCGGAGGCTGCCGAACGGTCAATTCTGTCGCACGGGCATTGAGGGGATCCTCATCGTCGAGCAGCGCGATCCAGAAGCCAGCGTCCGCGAACGCGGTGGGCATCAGTCCTCGTCCCTCGGATGCCCGTACAGATAATGCTTGTAGTGTTTCGCCCCGTCGTGTGGCATGTCGGCGAAGGCGTTCGGAAACTCGCGAGCAACTTCATCGATGATCTCGAGGAGCTGGGGCTTGCCATCATGTGCGGGCGTACCCGTGCTGCCAGAGTCGCTGTCAACCGCCACATCAACGGTGACCTCGCAGCCCTCTGACAGGTCAAGCGGCTCCAACGGAGTGAGCACTCCGTTTGCATAGCGGGCTCGGATGGTTTGCAACGGCATCGCCGACTCCTCGGGCTCAGTGTATCTGGGCTCGAGAAGCAGCGGTGTAAGTCGTCAGTTAGCGACGAAGTTGAGCAGCTTGTCTGGGACCCAGATCACACGACGTAGGGTCTTGCCATCCAGTTGATCCGTGACGCGGGCCGACGCTCGCGCGGCTGTCTCGGCGTCGTCTTGCGATGCGCCGGGGGACAGGGCCAGCTTTTCTCGCAGCTTGCCATTGACCTGGACGACGACGGTCACGGTCTCAGCTTGAGCCAGGCTCTCGTCGAACTCGGGCCATGACTGTTCGTGGATCGATCCGTCGCGGCCGAGCTGATGCCAGAGTTCTTCGGTCACGTGCGGCGCGGACGGCGCCAGGCAGAGCAGGAGCGATTCAACCGCCTCTCGCCAGGCCTCAGCGTCAACAGGACCCTGTTCGCGGATACTCTGCAGCTCGTTGGTGAACTCCATCATTGCCGCGATCATGGTGTTGAATCGGAACCGCTCGATGTCTTGCGTGACCTTGCCGATCATGGCATGCGTCGCCCGACGGATCGCGCCAGCCGAATCACCGCCGGTCTCGACATCGCCGAGGACGAGATTCCAGACGCGATTGAGCCAGCGCCATTGTCCCGAGATGCCGCTGTCGTCCCAGTCGCCGCCGGCTTCCCAGGGACCGAGGAACATCAGGTAGAGGCGGACAGTGTCAGCGCCGAACTTGCCAACCCAGTCGTCGGGGTTGACCACGTTGCCGCGCGACTTCGACATCTTGAAGCCGTCTTTGGTGATCGTGCCCTGGTTGAAGAGATGCTTGAACGGTTCGTCGATCTCGAGGATGCCCATGTCACGGGCCGCCTTGGCGAAGAATCGCGCGTAGAAGAGGTGCATCACGGCGTGTTCAGCGCCGCCGGTGTAGGTGTCGATTGGCAGCCACTGACTCGCCACTTCGCGGCCGATTGCCGCGTGGTGATTGTGAGGATCGACGTAGCGGTACATGTACCAGTTGGAGCACATGAAGGTGTCCATGGTGTCGGTCTCGCGACGCGCCGCTTCGTCGCACTGCGGACAATCGGTGTTGACGAATTCCTCGTGCCGCTCCAGCGGCGACGCGCCTGTGGGCAGGAACTCGGCGTCATCAGGAAGCAAGACCGGCAGTTCGTCCTCAGGCACCGGGACGATGCCGCAGGAGTCGCAGTACACCATCGGAATCGGCGCGCCCCAGTAACGCTGACGTGAGATCAACCAGTCGCGCAGACGGTAAGAGACCGTGCGTCCGCCGAGACCCTTCTCGTCCAGTGCGTCGGCCACTGCCAGTTTGCCCGCTTGCCAGTCGGTGCCGTCGAACTCGCCCGAGTTCACCATCGGACCTGGACCGGTGTAGGCCTCGGACAGGTCGTTGCCGTCCCAGTCAGGCGGGGCAATGACCACGGGAATCGGGATCCCGCGCTCGCTGGCGAAGGCGAAGTCGCGCTCGTCGTGCGCAGGCACACCCATCACCGCGCCGGTGCCGTAACTGAGCAGCACATAATCGGCGATCCAGATCTGGATGTCCTCGCCGGTGAACGGATGCTTGGCGTAGGCGCCGATGAAGACGCCGGTCTTTTCCTTGGTCGTTGACTGACGCTCAATCTCGTTCTGGCGGCGAGCCTGCTCGATGTATGCCTCGACATCGGCGCGGTGCTCGTCGGTGGTTAGCTCGGCGACCAGTGGATGCTCAGGCGCCAGCACCATGAACGTGCAGCCAAAGAGCGTGTCGGGACGCGTCGTGAACACAGTGATCCGGTCTTGTCCGGCAACTTCCTGGCCTAACGGGAAGGAAATCTCGGCGCCCTCAGAGCGGCCGATCCAGTTGCGCTGCATCAGCTTGATTGGTTCGGGATAGTCGATTCCGTCGAAGCTGAGCAGCTCGTCGGCATAGGCGGTAGTGCGGAACATCCATTGTTCCATCTGCTTCGCCTCGACGATCGACTCGCAGCGTTCGCAGACGCCGAGACCATCGTCGTTGCGTTCCACCTGCTCGTTGGCCAGTACCGTGCCGCAACCGGGGCAGAAGTTGCAGTCGGCCGCGGCTCGGTAGGCCAGGCCGTGCTCGTACAACTTCAGGAACCACCACTGGGTCCAGCGGTAGTATTCGGGATCGGAGGTTGCGAACTCGCGCTTCCAGTCGAATGACGCGCCCATCGTCTTGAGCTGACTCGTCATGTTCTCGACGTTGCTATACGTCCACTGCTTGGGGTGAATGTTGTTGGTGATCGCCGCATTCTCGGCGGGCAGACCGAAGGCGTCGAAGCCGAGCGGGAACAACACGTTCTTGCCCTGCATTCGATGCCAGCGAGCAGCCACATCCGAAGGCGCCATGGCGTACCAGTGACCGATGTGCAGGTCGCCACTGGTGTAGGGGAGCATGGTGAGGAAGTAGAAGGGCGGGCGGGGGTCGTCGTTGTCGACGCGGTAGAGACCGTCGATCTCCCAGCGTTCGCGCCAGCGCGACTCTATCTCGGACGGGTCATAGGTGGGAATCTGCGTCGTTGTCGTCATAGCCACAGATTACACAGCGGTATCTTGTGATTTGACCAACAAACGTAGGCAAGTACGCACCCGAGAACAGGAAATTTGCCATATGACGGACGGACCGCTGGTCGGTGTGATGATGGGTTCGCATTCGGACTGGGACACGATCAAGAACACCGCTTCGACCCTGGAGTCGCTGGGTATCTCGTGGGAAGCACGTGTGCTCTCGGCGCACCGCACACCCGACGAAACCGCTGAATATGCAGCCGAAGCTCAGGGTCGCGGGATCAAGGTGATTATCGCCGCCGCTGGCGGCGCGGCAGCGCTGCCGGGCGCGGTTGCGGCCAAGACGCCGATCCCGGTGATCGGTGTACCCGTCAAGGGTTGGGCCACCGACGGCCTCGACTCCTTGCTGTCGATGGCCCAGATGCCGCGCGGCGTGCCTGTGGCGACGGTCGCAATCGGCCGGACCGGAGCCGTCAATGCGGCCCTGCTCGCAGGGCGGATTCTCGCTCTCTCGGACCGCGAAATTGCGGCTGCCGTCGATCGCGACCGCCAGAGCCGCGCCGAAGAGCAACTGAGCCAACCGCACCCCACGCTCGATTGAGCCGGATTGAGTCCGATGGCCGTTCATCCGATCACGACGCTTCCTCGCGACGCCGCTGTGCTGCGCACGCCGGCCAAGCGGGTGCGCAACTTCGACGCATCGTTGCGGTCGTTGGTGGCCGACATGATCGACTCGATGAACGCCGCGCACGGCGTCGGTATCGCCGCGCCGCAAATTGGCATCGGACTGCGCGTCATCGTGGTCGGTATGCCTGGCGAACGGCCTTTTGTGATGGTCAATCCCGAGGTGGTCAAACGTAGCGGCGAGCGGGAGTTGATCGAAGGCTGTCTCAGTGTGCCCGGCTATCGCGGACGAGTGACAAGATCCACGCGGGTCCTGGCAAAGGCGCAGGACATCTCCGGTCGGGAAATTCGTGTCCGCGCTGAGGATGATCTCCTGGCGCAGTGTCTGGAGCATGAGATCGACCATGTCAACGGTCGTGTCTACATCGACCATGTGCAGTCAATCGACGAGCTCTGGACGCTGGACGAGATGATTGAGGATGACCAAGAGGACGTTGACGACGAAGAGGAAATTGATGACGACGAATGACTCGTCGTCGCCGCTGTCCGGGTTGGACGCGGATGGTGCGTGGGTGGTCGGAGGCGCGGTTCGCGACGCGTTGGCCGGAGACAAGAGCCAGCGATTCGACATCGATATCGCAGTTGCGAACGCTGGCAGCTGGGCTCAGCGCGCAGCCGAACAGCTCAACGCTCCTGCAGCGAAGATCAGCGCTCATTTCGACATCTGGCGCATCCCGCTGGAGGAAGGACAGATTGATGTCTGGGATCTTCACGAAGATGATCTCGACCGCGATCTGCGTCGTCGAGATTTCACGGTCAATGCGATGGCTGTCCCGCTGGCCCAGTTTCAGCGTGGTGAGATTTCCGCTCACCTGATCGATCCGTTTGGTGGGCGCGTTGACGTCGAGGAACGACGGCTGCGACTTGTGATGGATGATGCGTTGCGCGAAGATCCCCTGCGCATGCTTCGCGCGGTCCGCCTGGAAGCGGAACGCGACTGGAGACCCGATCCTGAGCTTCGATTGGCCATGCGGCGCGACTCGGCCCTGATTTCCAGGTCGGCGGCGGAGCGGCAGTGGGATGAATTGCAACGAATTCTTGTCAGCGACCGATTGCCCTGGGCCCTGCGACGCCTGGAGCAGAGTGGACTATTGGACGCCATCGTTCCTGAACTAGGGCTGTGCCGCGCCGTGAGTCAGCGGCCTGTTCATCGTCGTGACGTGTTCTGGCATCAGCTCGACGCGGTCCGTTGGCTGACGAGATTGACAGCCCCAACAGGGCCACCCTCGATGCGAGCCAAGAGAGCGTCCGCGATGAGGGCTGAGTTGGATCCTCTGTTCCGAGTTCCGGAAGTCGTAGGTCGACTCGACGAGTGGAAACTGCCGTTGCGTTTGGCCACGCTTCTGCACGACATTGGCAAACCACAGTCTCGGACCGTGGATACCGATGGGTCGACCCACTTCTTTGGTCATTCGGAGCTTGGGGCGGAAATGGCGCAGAGTCGGTTGCGCGCATTGCGCGTGCCGACCAGGACTGTCGAACAGGTTCAGATCCTGATTGAACAACACCTGCGTCCCGGTCAGGTCAACTCGCCGGGCAAGCCGCCCACCGAGCGTGCGCTACATCGATTCCACCTGGCGCTGGGCCAGGCTGCAGTTCCGTTGTGCTGGCTGTTCCTCGCAGACTCGCTGGCGACCGCCGGCGCTGACGTCTTGCTGCCCCGTTGGGGTGCATACGCCGCTCATGTCGCACGAATCATTGCCTGGCAGCCGCGGCGGCCTAACAAGACGGGTCGAATCCTTGACGGCAACGCGATCATGGCGGCGACTGGTCTTGAGCCGGGACCACTGGTAGGGCTAATCCGTGCAAAGATTGACGAGGCCGCTGCAGTTGGTGAGATCGTCGACGCAGAAGAAGCTCGTTTGATGGCTCGCAGACTGGCCGAGCAACTCAGCCTGACGGTCAGCAACTAGGAATCACGAGGAGCCAACAGGAGAACGATGAAATGACCGAAGTCATTCTGATCACGCTGCTCGTGGTGGCGTTGTTCTATCTGTTTTTCATCCGTCCGACCCGCTCAGAAGAGCGCAAGCGTCAGCGGGACCTCAATGAGCTGCGTGTCGGAGACACAGTCCTGACGCGAGGCGGTCTGATCGCAGAGGTTGAGGGCGTGGAGACGCCGGAGGACGGGCCAATGGTCGTGTTGCTCAGGCTCTCGGAGAACGTTGTCGTGCGGGCAAGGACGGGAGCGGTTGCGGAGCGGATTGATCGCCCGGAGCCTGATGAGGATGACGACGATCCAGAAGATGTTGCCGATCAGGAGCCTCGGTAACTCCGCCCCCAATCCCTCGCGTCATTCCCGAGCTCCGACGGGGGAATCTCCATAAGTGGCCTTTGAGCTACCCGATCCGCTCTGTTGGCCTCCACGGACACTGGTTGGCTGATTACAACGACCCTGATACCTATGCTGAACCGACATAAGCGGGATACAGTTCGCTAAGCGATCAGAAAAGCTCCGCGCTCAGATGGCGACGGGCAGCAGCGGTTGATGGGCGGCCTTTCAGGCGATGGATTTCATCAGACGCTTCAAATTCCGCGATGTCTATGTCTTCGCGCTGATCATCATCCTGACTGCCTTCGCCGTTGCGGCATCCTGGCCGGGCAATCCAGATCGCTATCTGCCCAGCTTCATCCCCTGGCCCGAGGGCGGTGGCGTCAGCGTCGGCGACTGGACACGCGACGAGTTCCGGCTCGGTCTCGACCTGGCCGGCGGCGTGTCGATCACGCTGGAAGTCGCCGGCGAGGCCGCGCCCGTTCGACGTGGAGAGTCACTCAACCAGTTTCTCGAGCGCGAAGGCGTCGAGCTGGAAGTGCTCCTCGACCTGAACCCACGCCTCGCCGATCTCGACGCGGAATCCTACGATCTACCGCTGCCTGACAACATTTCCGAGATCGTGTTGCCGCTCGATGTCGACGACGCGTCGCTCGAGGAAGCAGTGGCTGAGTCACAGCGCGTGATCGAAGAGCGCGTCAACGGCTTTGGCGTCTCTGAGGCGGAAGTCACGGTCGTCGGCACGGACCGGATCAATGCGCAGATTCCCGGTGTCGACGCCGATGAAGCCTCGGACCTCGTTGGTTCGACGGCGTTGTTGGAATTCCGCTCCATCGATCAGGCGCAGCCACAGCCGCCGCGACAACTGGACAGGCTGCAGATAGGCGCCGCCATCGACGATGTCTGGGATACGACGCTCCCGCTCAATGACGCCCGCTTTATTCGTCGCGCCGACCCATTCTTCATCGCACCACCGGACGAAGATGTGATCGTCGGTGAGGGCTTGCGCTGGCTACCCGCCGTGGGAATCAACGCCGAAGGTGAGACGGTGCAACTCACCGGACGGCACCTGATTGCCAACTCGATTTCCAGAACGATCGACCAGGGCGGTTCGCCGGCATTGACCTTCGAATTCGATGACGAAGGCGCGCGGCTCATGGAGCAGATCACGCGGCGGCTGTTCGAGAGCCGCGGACTGCTGGGCATCTTCGTCGATGGCCGGCTGATCTCCAGCCCGTCGGTCAATGCAGTCATTTCCGACAGCGGCATCATCAATGGCCTGTCAGAGGAGGATGCGCTCACTCTGCGACGACAGCTCCGAGCCGGCGCCTTGCCGATCAACCTGCGCGTCCTGCAGAGCACCGAAGTCGCCGCAACGCTGGGCGAAGACTCGGTGATCGACACGGTGCAAGCCGGCGTGGTTGCCTTCCTGGCCATCGTGGTCTTCATGATGATCTACTATCGCGTCCCTGGAGTCGTGGCCGCCTTGGCGCTGATCGTCTATGCGGCCGGTGTCATGGCGACGTTCAAGCTCGTGCCGATCACACTGACCCTCGCCGGAGTCGCCGGCCTGGTGTTGTCGATTGGGTTCGCTGTTGACGGCAACGTGTTGATCTTCGAGCGGCTCAAGGAAGAGCTGCGTCTCGGGCGCAGTCTGACCGGTGCGGTCGAGACCGCCTGGGCTCGCGCCTGGCCGGCGATTCGCGACGGCAACGTCTCCACGATCATCACCGTTGCCATCCTCTGGCTGTTCGCCGATGCCTTGAACCAGAATCTGATCAAGTCGTTCGCGCTGGCGCTGCTGGTCGGCACGGGCTTCAGTTTTGTCACAGTGATCTTCGTGACTCGCAACTTCATGACTATCGCCGCTAGCACCGGTTGGGTGCGCGGCCTGCGACCATTCGGCGTGCGACAGATGACCATCCGGCCGCGAGGCAGCGGCGGCGGAGGGGCGACCACATGATTGATTTCGTTGGACGCCGCCGCATCTACGCCGTGATCTCGCTGTTGCTGATCATCCCGTCGCTGATCGGCCTGGCACTCTGGCAATTCGAGGCTGGACTTGACTTCGCCGGCGGACTGGAAACCGAAGTGCGGTTCCTCGGCGACACCGACCTCGATGCCGTGACCGAAGCGGTTAACGGTATCGAGGGTGCTCCGGAGAGCGCAACCATCAATGTCATCGAGGGCGAGGATGGTTCGTTCGTAGTCAGCGCGACACTAAGTCCGCCGTCGTTGGATGACGGGTTCGCGGTCGCTGATTTGATCGGAAACACGATTGGCACGGAGCTACCGGCCAGTGTCAGCCTCGATCTGGAAGTAGAAGAATCCGCAGTCCGAAGCGAGTTCTGGTTCCCTGGTAATGTCTCGCAGGATGAAGTCAGGTCCGCGCTCGAGACCGTTGGTCTCGGAGGCGCCAGGATCCAGGCGACCGCGGATTCCGCATTCCGCCTGCGCGTCGAGCAACCGTCGGACGGTGATCTCGAGGGTCTGCGCCAGCGAATCAACGAATCGTTGCGCAGCGAAGTCGGACCCATCGTCGTCCTGCAAAGCTCGTCCGTGTCGGGAACGCTCTCGGTCGAGATCGCCCGCGATGCCGGCGTCGCACTCGCCGTGGCTGCGGTCGCGATTCTGATCTACATCTCGCTGGCGTTCCGTCGCTTGCCCAATCCGATGCTCTACGGCGCCGCGGCGATTGTCGCGTTGATGCACGATGTCACCATCGTCGCCGGCGTGTTCGCGATCGGTGGACGCTTCGCCGACCTTGAAGTCAACGCCATGTTCATCACGGCGCTTCTGGCGATCATTGGATACAGCGTCAACGACACCATCGTCGTGTTCGACCGAATCCGCGAGAACTTGTTGCTCGATCCGCGCGAGGACTTCCGCCGCGTCGTCAACTCCGCCATCACTCAATCCCTGGGCCGATCGCTGAATACGTCAATCACGGTGGTGCTGGCCTTGCTCGCGTTGTTGCTGATCGGTGGCGTGACCATCCGGCCGTTCGTGATCGTGCTCTTCATCGGGACCGTGGCGGGTACGTATTCGTCAATCGCGGTCGCGAGCCAGATCGTCTTCCTCTGGCAAGACGGCACGCTGCCGAAGCTGCTGCGAATGCGCGGAGAGCGTCGCGTGGTCCGGCGGGTCGAGCGACAGGCCTAACAACGCTCGCTCGCCTCCGTTCCCTGTTTCCCCCTTGCGGGAGAGATGTCACGGAGTGACAGTGGGGGTCCGGCCGCCGCTGACCAGATAAGCCTCGCGACGAGCACCTCCCTCTGCCTTGGGCATCTCCCCCGCAAAGGGGGGAGAAGGGGAGTCATGAATCAGTTGCTGTGCGGAGTCTCTAGCCCTTGCGCAGCACTCGAGCATCGCCGACTCGACGAGTGATCCGGTTAGTGTCGAGGTGCTCCAAGAAGGCCTGCGCGATCTTGCGGCTGGTCTTGAGGCGATCTCGTACATCGGCCAGCGTGGCTCGCTCCTGCGCCTCAAGCAGTGCTCGGGTCTCGGCGACCATTTTGTCGTACACCGTCCGGTCGAGATTGACACCGCCCTTGAGCCTCATGATCAAATGCCTGGCTTCCAGATACTCGAGTAAATCGCCGTCGAGGTTTGGGTCGGTTTCAGGGCGTGTCCCTTGCTGTTCGAGTCGGAGCAGCAACGCGTCAACCTGCGACTGCTGTGCGTCAGAGAGCGCCACCTGTCGACTGGGGAGATCAAACGAAGCGTCGTTCAGAATCAGCCGCCCCGAATCGACTAGTGCCTGCTGCAGAAATGAGAAGGCGCGCTGCGGCAGTTTTACTCGGGTGCGCAGATCTTCTCGGGGCAATCCCGCCCGAAGCGGAAAAGAGTTGACATAATCAGTTACTGCGCCCTCGGCTCGCGCCAGCAACGCTCCCATTCCATGGTCTGAAATCAGTACCGCCGAGTCAGACAGTCCGCCTTCATCGAGCACCACCACGGCATCATCATCGATCTGACGCTCGATCGCGGCCAGCGCCTCCTCCGGCGACAACTCGCTCCGCGCGACCAGCTCATCCCAGCGCGCAGGCTCCATCCGCTGCAGCACCGTCAGTAGCGTGTCGTCGGGCGAACCATCGAGCAGTCGTTGCAAGGCCTCAAGTGTCGATGCGTCGTTGCGATGATGCCGACGTGGTCTCGTATCGACGATCCGCCCTCCGGCGACAGTCGAATCTGCCGAGCGCAGGACGAAGTGATCACCTCGAGCGGCAGCAATCGGTCGCTCGAGCCGAAGCTGCGCCCACGTCGATGATCCCGGCGCGAGCGCGTCCCCTTCGAGTAGTCGCACGCGGGCCTGCACCTCATCGGCGCCAACGTGCAGCGTCCGCGTCGAGTTGTGGGGCAGCGCCTTGGCCGCTCGGGCGACGGCGCGTAGTCGGACATCAACAGCAACGGTCGGTTCTAGCCAGCCGGGAGTCGAGAGCACCATGCCGCGCTCAACCTCGCCTGCCGAGACGCCGCTCAGATTGACCGCCGTGCGAGCACCGGGCGGCGCCGTCTCCAGCGACTCTTCATGTGACTGCAAGCCTCGGACGCGACACTCGCGTCGACCTGGTTCAACCACAACCGCATCGCCCACCGAGAGCTCACCGTCGAGCAGCGTGCCGGTCACGACGGTCCCGAAGCCAGAAATCGTGAACGACCGATCGATCGGCATGCGCGGTCGGCCTTGATTTGGAATCGGCGGCAGATCGGCAAGCATCGCATCGATCTTCGAGCGCAAGTCGTCCACGCCGTCGCCGGTGAGCGCAGAGACCGGCGCAATCTGCGATCCACTCAGAGCGGTGTCCGCGAGCAACTCAATGATCTCCTCCTCTACCAGGGCCAGCCACTCCTCGTCGACCAGATCGGTCTTGGTCAGGGCAACGAGTCCCAGATCGATGTCGAGCAAGTCGAGGATGTCCAGGTGCTCGCGAGTCTGGGGCATCACACCTTCGTCTGCGGCAATGACCAACAGCGCCAGGTTGATCCCCCCGACTCCGGCCAGCATGTTCTTGATGAACCGCTCGTGTCCGGGGACATCAACGATGCTGACCGCGCGGCCAGAGGGCAGTTCGCACCAGGCGAAGCCGAGGTCGATGGTCAGTCCGCGTGCTTTTTCCTCGGCCCAGCGGTCCGGATCGATACCCGACAACGCCTGCACGAGCGCGCTCTTGCCGTGATCGACGTGTCCGGCGGTACCGACTACATACACGCGATTACCCTGACCCTTGACTCACCAATCTGCGCAACCAGTTGTGTTGGAGGATATGTGCGATGAAGGCAATAGTTGTCGATCCACCTGGCAAAACGGCAGACTCTCTGCGCCTGGATGAGGTCCCTGACCCTCAACCTAGCGACGAAGAAGTACTGATCCGCGTTCACGCGACGGCCTTGAATCGCGCCGACATGATGCAGCGGATGGGCAACTATCCCGCCCAGCACGGCGCGTCGGAGATCCTTGGTCTTGAACTGTCCGGCGAAGTTGTCGAGACCGGCTCACGGGTACGTGGATTCTCAGTCGGCGATCGCGTCTACGGACTCTCAGGCGGCGGCGGATACGCCGAGCTGGCGACCATGCACGAGTCGCTGACCATGGCGATTCCCGACGAGTTCACCTATCACGAAGCCGCCTCGATTCCAGAAGTGTTCTTTACGGCAAACACCGCAGTACGCACGCTCGGGCAGACGCTGCCGGGCGAGCGCCTGCTTGTGCATGCCGGAGGCAGCGGCGTTGGCATCGCTGCGATCCAGATCGGTCGATTGATCGGCGCAGAAGTATGGACTACCGCCGGCTCTGACGAAAAGTGCGAGCGAGCCCGAGAACTGGGCGCCGACCGGACGATCAACTATCGGGAGCAAGACTTTGCCGAAGTGATCCGGGAGGAGACGAATGGGCAGGGCGTCAATGTCATTCTTGACGTGATCGGTCGGGATTACTGGAACTCGAACTTGCAATCCCTGGCGATGGCTGGCCGCCTGGTCCTGGTCGGTCTGATGGGCGGAGCGAACGCCGAGACCAATCTGGGAATGTTGATGCAGAAGCGTCTTCGAGTCATGGGAACTGTGATGCGCTCACGTCCGCTGATCGACAGAGCCGAGATCACCCGAGACTTCCAGCGGCATCTGGAACCGGCCATCGTTAACGGAGACATGAAGCCGGTCATCGATTCCGTCTTCCCACTGAGCAAAGCGGCCGAAGCACACCAATACATGGCCGAGAACAAGAACTTCGGGAAAATCTTGCTGGATTGCATCGACATCGAGGAGTTGGTTGAGGTTTAGGGCGCCAGACAGGCTTACGCGTGTTGAGTCCATGCTGCTACTTCTACGACTGGAGCCCTGCTCGTATGTGACCTGCCGGGTCTTTCCGATCCCTCTCCCCCCCTTGCGGGGGGAGATGTCACAGCGTGACAGAGGGGGGGGTCGGCTGGCAACGAGCAGATAGGGCCAACAGGCAGGGACTCCCCCTCTGCCTTCGGCATCTCCCCCGCAAGGGGGGAGAAGGGGAGTTATGCATCGGTCTCTCGCAGGGGGATCTGCCGAAGGCTGAGGGGGTTCCTCCCAACGCAGAGAGTTGCTGTCACGCCACCATCAGTCTGTTCGAGACAGCGTTCCCACGTAGAGTGAAGCGCCGGAACGCAGTGAATGCCTACCCCAACACCGGATCAAGCAGCCGTACAAACACTTCATTCGCGACCGCATGCCCTCGCTTCGTCAACCTCAGTCGACCCCCAGTACGCTCGGCGAGTCCTTGTTCCACCGCCCAATCGAGGGTCGGACGGAACTCCGTGTAGGTCTCAGGCAACGACGACTCATCGACGCCTTCAACCAATCGCAGTCCCGAGGTCAATGTGTCGATGATGTCCTCGCGGGCATCGACACGTTCCGCGCCAGCGATCGCCGGCGACGGCAATCCCTCAGGTGCTCTTGAAGGAAGGGATTGGCCACATAGCCGGTCGATGTAAACCCTGGGACTGCGGACCACGTGATATCGCACGCCGTCAACATATCCGTGCGCTCCGGGACCGATTGCGGCGTATTCCTGGTTGCGCCAGTAGATCAAGTTGTGTTGGCAGGCCAAGTCGTTGCGTGCGTAGTTGCTGGTCTCGTATTGCTCATAGCCTGCAGAAGCCAGAAGCGCCGCCGTCCAGTCGGCGATCTCGGCCACATGATCAGGGTCGGCCTCCACTACTCGTCCTGATGCGACCCTGGCGGCGAGCGGTGTGCCTTCCTCAACGGTGAGGGCGTAGCAAGAGATGTGATCTGGTCCATCTCCGCTCCAGCTCAATACCTGCCTCAGGGTCGATTGCCAGGTTTCCAGCGACTGACCCGGTAGACCGTAGATCAAGTCGAGATTGACGTTGTTGAATCCGGCATCGCGAATCTCGGCGAAGGCCTGCTCGGCTCGCTCGGCGCTGTGAATGCGATCAAGGAAGACCAACTCGGATGAATCCAGAGACTGCACGCCCATCGAGATCCGGTTGACGCCGGACTCTCGGTAAGAGTTCAGACGACTTGATTCAACGCTCTCCGGATTTGCCTCCAACGTGATCTCAGCGTCGGACGTGAGCGTGACTTGATCGCGAATCGCATCAAGCAGTTGCTGCACAGATTCGCCGGGCAAGAGGCTCGGGGTCCCGCCTCCGACGAACACCGTCGAGACCGCACGTCCCTGTAGACGCGGTGACCACAATGACAGTTCGGTCAGGGCGGCGGTCAGCCACTCCCCCTGTAGGTTGTCGATGCCGGCGAATGAGTTGAAGTCGCAGTACGAACATTTGACGGTGCAGAACGGAACATGGATGTACAGGCCGATTGGAGCGTGTGTCACTGTTCGAGTGTATGTGTCTCACTGCAGGCGCAGGGCAAGTGTCGGAACTGATTGCCTGCGTAGACAGTTGCTGACACACTCGATCAGCGGAGCAGACCCGGCGAGCAGTGTGAACAGTTGGAGGATTCGGTGCTCAAGACACATGGTTGCGGGACGTTGAGAGCGGCGCACGCAGGCGAGTCGGTCACACTGGCCGGCTGGGTCCATCGGCGGCGCGATCACGGGCAACTGATTTTCATCGATCTCCGAGACCGAGACGGACTTGTGCAGGTCGTGATCAGGCCCGACGACAATCCCGATGCTTACGAAATCGCCAACACCGTGCGCGGCGAGTTCGTGCTGCGCATCGAAGGCAACGTCATCGAGCGCTCCGAGGCCACACGCAACCCAAACATCCCGACCGGGGACATTGAAGTCGTCGCCACATCCGTCGAGATACTGAACGCCGCCAAGACGCCACCGTTCGCCATCGCCGAAGATGAGGATGTCAACGAATTGGTGCGGATGCAGTATCGCTACATCGATCTGCGCCGCCCGTCGATGATTTCCGCCCTTGAACTGCGCCACCGACTCAACCAGTTCATCCGCGACTTCATGACCGAGCAAGAGTTTCTCGAGGTCGAGACGCCCATTCTTGTTGCGGCGACGCCGGAAGGCGCTCGCGACTACGTCGTGCCCAGCCGTCTGACTCCGGGCGCGTTCTATGCCCTGCCGCAGGCCCCCCAGCAGTTCAAGCAACTGCTGATGGTCGCTGGCGTCGAGCGCTACTTCCAGATCGCCCGCTGCTTCCGTGACGAGGACCTTCGCGCCGACCGACAACCGGAATTCGTACAGCTCGATCTGGAGTGGTCGTTCTGCGAAGAAGAGGACATCCTCGGCTTGCTGGAAGAACTGTTCGCCGGTCTTGCAGCCGCATTGCGGCCCGACTTGACCGTGCCTCGACCATTCCCACGCCTGACCTGGCATGAAGCGATGGAACGCTACGGGTCGGACAAGCCTGACCTGCGCTATGGCCTGGAACTGTCCGATTGCTCCGACATCGCCGCGAGCTCCGGATTCGGCGTGTTTTCCTCGACCATCGCCAACGGCGGTCGGGTTCGCGGCATCGTCATGCCTGGCGGTGCGTCGCTGTCGAGGCGCGAGGTTGATGCCTTTACCAACCTGGCCAAGACGATGGGCGCGCCGGGCCTGGTCTCGTTGCAGTTCAGTGCCGATCCCGCGTCGGCGACCGAAGATGACGTCCGCTCGCCCGTGCTGCGGCACCTGGGCATCGAGGACGCCCGCAAGATCGGCGAGCGCTGCGGCGCGTCGGCGGGCGACCTTGTATTGCTGGCAGCAGGCGAGTCAGGAATGGTGTCCACCGTTCTCGATGGCATACGCCGCGAGCTAGCCCGGCAACTGGAACTGGTTGACGATTCCGTGCTCAACTTCGGCTTTGTGACCGACTTCCCGCTCGTCGAGTGGGACGAAGACGGTCAGCGTTGGAATGCACTGCATCATCCGTTTACCGCCCCACAATCTGAGGATGCGCACCTGCTCGACAGCGAGCCAGGACAAGTCCGAGCCCGGGCATATGACACCATTTGCAACGGGTTCGAGCTCGGCTCAGGCTCGATCCGGATCCACGAGCGCGAACTGCAGATGCAGGTATTCGAACTGTTGGGCGTCGAGGCCGAGGAGGCTCAGCAGCGATTCGGTCACATGCTCAACGCATTTGAGTACGGCGCACCGCCGCACGGGGGATTTGCATTCGGCATCGACCGGGTCGCCATGTTGCTCGCCGGCACCGAAAACATCCGCGAAGTGATTGCGTTCCCCAAGACCATGTCTGCATCGGATCCGATGACCGGCGCGCCCATGTCGATTACGGACGAGCAGTTGGACGAACTCCATTTGAGTGTCACACAGGCCGTCGAGCCCGTGGTTCAGTGATAATCTTCGATACATACAAGGGGTTGGGCGTTCCGGGTAGCAAACGGAAGTAGAGGGTCGCTGACGTGTCAGTTGATCAACTTGAGCGAGCGCTGGGACGTGTGAAATTGGCATTTCTTTCCAGAGCGCGGCTGAAGTCGTTGCTTGCAGCCTCCCTGTTAGGAGTCGCGCTGGTCCTGGCGGCCTGCAGCGGAGACGACCAGTCGTCACAGCAACAGGATCAACCACAGGCAGATACGCGATCCGAACGCACGCAATCCGAGCAGGATCAGCAGCAAGGCGACAGCAGAGAAGAACGCCAGGCAACGATCCAGCAGCAACAACAGCAGCAACAACAGCAGCAGCAACGAGAGGCCGCCCAGGCTCAAGCAGACGATCAGACCGACCCTCCCTCAGCTCCCCGCGAGAGCGGCGAGTTCCGCGTCGCCCGGGCTGAGCCGATCAACCTGGACCCGGCGCAAATCACCGACGTGAGTTCCGCGGTCATTGCTGTTGAGATCTTCGGTGGACTGCTGGTTCTCGATCGAGACCTGAGGATCGCCGCAGATTTGGCCGAGTCCGTCCCTGGTCCGACGATCAATGACGACGGCACGGTGACCTACCGCTTCACGATTCGTGAGAACGCCACGTTCCACGATGGCAAGCGGATCACGGCTGAGGACTTCAAATGGAGCCTCGAACGCAACCTGCATCCCGAGACCCTTTCGCCGACCGCGCCCGACTTCCTGGGCGACATCGTCGGAGCGGCGGAATACGTGCGCGGCCGTGCAGACGAGGTGGTCGGCATCCAGGTCATCGACGAAGTCACGCTCGACATCACCATTCTGCAGTCGACGCCGGTCTTCCTCTACAAGATGACCTACCCAACCGCGTACGTTCTCGATCGCGACCAGGTCGAGGCTGACCCTGAGCGCTGGGCGCTCAATCCCAACGGCAGCGGCCCCTTCCGCCTGACCGAATGGCAGCTTGGCGAGGGACTGACGCTTGAGCGATTCGACGACTACCACCTCGAACCGGCCCAGGTTGAGAAGGTGTCCGTCCGATTCGCCGGTGGATCAGTCGAACAGTTTGAGAACGATGAGCTTGATCAGGCCTTCGTCGGCATCAACGACATCGAGCGCGTCCGCGACCCGGCATCTGAATTGAACTCCCAATATGTGACACGCTCCGAGCTCTCGATCTTCTACCTCGCCTTCAATGTGGCGACACCGCCATTCGACGACGTCAATGTCCGCCTGGCGCTTGCTCACTCGATCGACAAGACGACGATCACGCAGGAAGTCCAGGCCGACCTGCTGATCCAGGCGCGACAGATCGTTCCGCCTGGTCTCGCCGCTCACGACGACGAGTACCCAGGGCTGGTCTTTGATCCGGAGTTGGCGCAGGAATACTTGGCAGCGTCGCGTTACGCGGGCAGCCCGTTGCTCGATGAGATCCGGCTCACGATCTCAGGAGCCGGCGCCACGCCGGGACCGAGCATCGAAGCAATCCAGGACATGTGGCGGCAGCACCTGGGGTTGGAAGTCGAAATCCAGCAGGTCGAGTTCGCCAGCTTCATCTCCGACATCGACCGTGGCCTGTACGGCTTCTTCTCGCTCGGTTGGAGTCTCGACTATCCCGACCCGCACAACGTGCTCGACTACAAGTTCTACAGCGCTTCGCTAGGTAACGATGTCCAGCTCGACGACGAAGCAATTGATGCCTTGTTGGAAGAGGCGCGCTATTCGCTTGATCACGAGCTGCGCACCAACCTCTACCAACAGGTTGACCGCCAGTTAGTCGAAGAGGCCGTCTGGATTCCGCTGTACTACTCAGTCGCGCACGAGCTGGTCAAGCCCTACGTGAAGAACTACGAGCCGACGCGAATGGTGATTCCCCACCTCCGCTTCGTCAGCATCGAGGAATAGGTCCAACACCGGTCCTCGACGCCCACACACGGTGTAGGTGGGGCGAATCATGGCATCAGGCGCAATTCCGCTCCTCATTCGGCGATTGCTCCTGGTGCCTATTCTCGTATTCGCGGTCATGGCGCTCACATATGCGCTGACGCACGCGGCTCCTGGTGATCCAGTCAAGATCATTGCCGGTGCGCGGGACATCGAACCCGAGCGTGCGCAACAGATCCGAGAAGAGTTCGGACTCGAAGGCAACTACGTCCAGCGCTTCAGCCGCTACGTCTGGGGCGTCGTGTCCCGCGGCGACCTGGGACCGTCGTACTATTATCGTTCGCCCGTGCGCTCGGTACAGGAACTGCTCGGTGAGCGCATTTGGGTATCGGCACAGATCAATTTGATAGTGATGGCGCTGGTGTTCGGTCTAGGTATCCCCCTGGGCGTCTATGCCGCAGTCCACCGCGGACGCTGGCAGGATCCCGCTCTGATCGCATTCCTCAAAGTCTTCGACTCAATCCCGTCGCCGATCTTGATCGTGTTCGTAGCCGCGTTGATGGTTAACTGGCTGGGCAGTGTGTTCAATTTCGTCGGATTCAACGTGCCGAATGTATGGACACCCGCCGACCCGGCGTCATACATCATTCCCGTGCTCGCCTTGACACTGCCCTCGGTTGGCGGCATGGCCCGCTTCGTCCGCATCAGCGCGCTATCCACAATGGACGACGACTACGTTCGCACCGCCCGAGCCAAGGGTTTGACCGAGCGGAGAATTCTCTACGGCCACGTCTTGCGCAATGCGATGCTGCCCCTGTCGACCGTATTCGGCCTTTCGATCGTTGGCATTATTGGCGGTTCAATCATCATTGAGACTGCTTATGGCGTTCCAGGCGTGGGTGCGTTCATGTTCCAGTCGATCACACAGCGCGACTTTAATGTGATTCTTGGCTTCACCTTGCTCACAGCGACACTGTTCATCGTTGTGAACGCGCTGATCGATGTGCTCTACATCTTCATCGATCCACGTATCCGATTTACGGCGCGGTTCTCATGACCGTACGAGCAGATGCTCAGCCGCAGTGGGCGATGCCCGATAAGTCTGAATCGCCATGGAAGCGTGGGCTACGGGCGATACTGCGCAAGAAGATCGCAGTCGTCTGCATCGCCGTCATCATCGTTCTGTACGGCGCGGGCGCGTACACCTTGCTGGATGCGTTCGGTGTCGACATCGGACTGCAGGATCCGACTGCCTCCAACCTGAGCCAGCGACGCTCGATTCGGGAAGTCGACGGCACGCCGGAGACTCTAGGTGCGTTTACGCAGAGGCTCGATGTCCAGATTGCCACAATCTCCGAGCTGAATCCCGAAGTAGTCGACGAGTTCGGCCCGCTAACGCCTGAAACGGTGTTACCGGCACGGACGGAACTTGTCCTGAGCGGTGACGAGACGTTGCAAGGGCCGTCGTCGCGTCACTGGTTCGGTACCGACCGTAATGGGCGCGACGGCTTCGCCAGAGCCATGTTCGCACTGCGCACCACACTGATCATCAGCGTAATCTCAGTGCTGTTCGGGAATCTGTTCCTCGGTCTGGGGCTTGGTCTGCTCGCCGGATATCGGGGTGGTCTGGTTGACCAGATCATCATGCGCATCGCCGATGTCATGCTGGCGATGCCCGGCCTCTTGTTCCTGATTGTGATTGTTGCGGTGTTTCGTGATCAGTGGGAGGACTGGTTTCGGGCGATTGAAGACTTCACTGGCCAGGGGTGGCTGATTGCACAGGGAGTTGACGACTACGTGTTGATCGTGTTTGCTACCTCGTTGGTCGGCTGGGCAGGGTCGGCAAGGTTCTATCGAGCGCAAGTGTTGGCGCTCCGAGAATCCGACTACATCCTGGCTGCCGAGACCCTCGGAGCGCGAACACCGCGCGTCCTTATCCGCCATCTTTTCCCTGGCATCCTGCCTTGGTTCATCGTCGGCTTCAGTGCGTCGCTGGGTGAAATTGCTGGGGCCGAGGTCGTCTTGACCTGGCTCGGCATCGGCATTACTCCGCCGACGCCCTCCTTCGGAATCATGGTGGAGAATGCAGGCGGACGGACATCGCTGCTGCTCTATCCATGGCTCATGGCTGTGCCCTTCGTCTTTCTGCTGGTGCTGATGCTTGCCTTCAACCTGCTTGGCGATGCGATCAATGATGTGCTGAATCCTCGCGGGCGGTAGACCTGTGTTTGTGCGTGTCGCTGATATGCTCAGCCGCAGCTATGCCCGCGATGGTCGGGTTACGAAAGATGTCCGATGAAAGTTACTGCTGAACGCATCCCCGAGGCGCAGATGCTGCTCGAAATCGAGCTTGAGGACGCGCAGGTCAAGAAGTCTCTCGACCAGGCCGCCCGCCGCCTATCCCAACGATTCCGCATTCCCGGCTTCCGCCAGGGCAAAGCGCCGCGACGAGTCGTCGAAAGCGCACTGGGCGCTGACGTCGTCTTCGAAGAAGCCGCTGAGCGCCTGATTCCACAGGCGCTGACCAAGGCGCTGGAGCAAGAGGAACTCGATCCGGTCGCGCAGCCAAGCGTCGAGATCACGGGTCGGGAACCGGTCACCTTCACGGCAACAGTGCCGCTGGCTCCGGTCGTCGAGCTGGGCGAGTACCGCGAGATCGCTGTGGCCAAGCCGGAGAGCGAGTACTCCGAGGAGATGCTCGAAGAGCAACTGCTCGAACTTCGTCGCCAGCACGCCGTGCTCGAGCCTGTCGATCGAACTCCTGAACTGAACGACCGCGTCACGGCTGATGTCCGCGCGGAGGTCGACGGCGAACAGATTCTTGACCAGCCGGGCGCAGAGTTCCACCTGCGCGAAGGCGCGGTCATTGGCGTACCGGGGCTCAGCGAGAAACTCGTCGGCGTCGCTGTCGGGGAAGAGCATGAGATCCCGATCGATGTCGACGAGGATTGGGACGACGAGGAAGTCGCGGGCAAGACCGTCAGCTTCACGGTCACCATCCATGATGTGAAGTCGGAGGAACTTCCCGAACCGGACGACGACTTTGCGATGGAGGTCTCGGAAGAGTTCGAGACGATCGCCGATCTGCGCGAACGCATGGATTCGAGCCTGCGAGAGCAGACCGACCGTCAGGTAGACGAGCAGTTCAGCCAGGCGGTCATGCAGGCCGTGGTCGAGCGGGCCACGCTTGAGTATCCGCCCGCGTTGGTCGAGCACGAGATCGAGCACATGCGGCAGGACTTCGCTCGCCAGATGGGGCAGGATCCGGCCACATTCCTGCGCGACAGCAGCGAGCAGGTCGATCAACTGTTGGCCAGTTTCCGCACGCAAGCCAGCGAGCGCGTGATCAACACGCTCGTCCTACAGCATGTCGCAGAGGCGGAAGATATCCAGGTCCTGGATGAGGAGATCACCGCCGATCTGCAGCAGATGCTGACCTCCATGCCGACCCAGGATTCGGAGCAGACCGCCCAGATGCTGGAGGACGAGGGCATCCGCGCAAATGTGCAGGCGCGGCTCATCCGCGAACGTACGATTGAGCGTCTGCAACAGATCGCTCTGGCCAACCACGAGGCGGGCGTAACGGACGACGTAACGGATGATGCCGAGGACTCGATCGAGAACGACGAGGGGGAGACTCCCGAGAACGCTGAAGACTCGGCAGACTCGGACGAATAACCGCCCCCGATATGCAAGTGGCTTCTGTCCGCTGTTCCAGTCAAAGATGTGCGCTGCGCAATCGCACGTTTACGAATCGTGATTACACTTAACCCGCGAAGGAGGGTTTCATGACCCTGAGCAATACCCTGACCCGCCCCAGCGACATCATCCCGATGGTGGTCGAGACGACCAACCGCGGCGAGCGCGCTTACGACATCTACTCGCTACTCCTGCGCGAGCGCATCATCTTCCTCGGCACGCCGATCGACGACCAGATTGCGAACGTGATCGTTGCGCAGCTTCTGTACCTCGACCGTGAAGACCCCGACCGCGACATCCAGCTCTACGTCAACTCGCCCGGTGGCGTGATCACCGCTGGTCTGGCGATCTACGACACGATGCAGCTAATCAAGGCGGATGTTTCGACGATCTGCGTTGGCATGTCGGCCTCGATGGGCACCGTCCTGCTCTCCGCAGGTGCGCCTGGCAAGCGCTTTGCCCTGCCACACGCCACGATTCACATGCACCAGGCGCTTGGCGGTGCTCGCGGACAGGCGTCCGACATAGAAATCGCCGCTCGCGAAATCCTGCGAAACAACGAGACGATCCGCGAGATTCTGGCCAGGCACACCGGCCAGCCGCTCGACCGGATCGCCGCCGACACCGACCGTGACTTCTACCTCGACGCCGAGCAGGCGATGGAGTACGGCCTGGTCGATTCCGTCCTCGCCAGCGAGGCCGGAGGAGATGCAGCGGCAGCCGCAGGCGCGTAGCATCTGAACGGGCGGACCCCGCTCGACGCGACATGTCAATAGCTCTCCAACACCGGGGCGTTGAGGCGCAGCAGGGAGGCATCAGCTCATGAGCAGTGCACATGGGGGCGGTCGCAGCCAGTATCACTGTTCCTTCTGCATGAAGGATCAGGCTCAGGTACGCCGCCTTGTCGCTGGACCGGGCGGCGTTTACATCTGCAACGAGTGCGTCGAGGCGTGCCGAGCCGTCATCCAGGACGAGCAATTGAACAGCGCCACGCCCGAGCAACAGGCTCAGTCGAGCCCACCTGAGACACTGCCGCCGCTGGCAATTTACGACCGCCTCTGCGAGCACGTCGTTGGTCAAGATGAGGCCAAGCGCGTGTTGGCGGTCGCCGTCTACAACCACTACAAGCGCATCAACAGCGTCGTCGACCCCGATGACGAGGTTGAACTGGAAAAGAGCAACATCCTGCTCGTCGGACCAACCGGCTCCGGCAAGACACTGCTCGCTTCCACTCTGGCGCGCATTCTTGATGTGCCGTTCTCGATCGCCGACGCCACCGCGCTGACCGAAGCCGGTTACGTCGGCGAGGATGTCGAGAACATCCTGCTCCACCTGATCCAGGCAGCGGACTTTGACATTGCCCGCGCCGAGCGTGGGATCATCTACATCGACGAGATTGACAAGATCGCGCGCAAGGCTGACAACCCCTCGATCACCAGGGACGTCTCGGGTGAGGGCGTGCAGCAGGCGCTGCTCAAGATCATCGAGGGCACGGTCGCGTCCGTTCCCCCGCAGGGCGGACGCAAGCACCCACACCAGGAATTCCTTCAGATTGACACCAGCAAAATCCTCTTCGTCTGCGGTGGAGCGTTCGAAGGTCTCGACCAGGTCATCGACCGCCGCATCACGACCGGTATCCGCAACATCGGGTTCGGTTCTGCTGCTCGCAGCGACGAGGATCGCGACCACCTGCTGCACAATCTCAGTCACGACGACTTGCAGAAGTACGGATTGATTCCTGAGTTTGTCGGACGGTTGCCGGTCGTAGTCACGCTCGATCAGCTTGACCAGGCATCGCTGGTGCGGATCCTGACCGAACCCAAGAACGCCCTCGTGCGACAGTACGAACGCTTCTTCGATATGGACGGTGTCGAGCTGAGCTTCACGCCGGAAGCGCTGGAGTCGATCGCCGAGCATGCCATCGCCGAGGCGACGGGCGCTCGCGGGTTGCGAACCGTGGTCGAAGACCTGCTGCTTGACGTGATGTTCGAAGTCCCCGGCCGACCCGAGGTCAAGAAGTGCGTCGTCAACGCCGACACGGTGCGGCGACAGGAACGTCCGCTGCTGCTCAACGATCAGGGTCTCGCGGTGGAGTACGAAGCAATTCGCCGGCGAGGAGACGGACGATTGGCGCCGCGCCAGGAAAGCGCATAATGTCCCGCGCCTCAGCGGAGGAGGGAACCCGCCGAGCGCGGGTTGACGATCTCCTGGTCCAACGAGGCGCTGCTCCGGATCTGCATACTGCTCGAGCGCTGATCATGGCCGGGCGTGTCCACGACGCGAGCCAGCGATACACGCAGCCCGGTCAGCAGATAGGTACAGACACGGATCTCACAGTCAAAGAGACGCGGCGCTATGTGTCGCGCGGCGGAGAGAAGCTGGTCGCAGCGCTCGACGTCTGGCCGATTGAACCGCGCGACCTGATCTGCATGGATGTCGGAGCGTCGACCGGCGGTTTCACGGACCTGCTGCTGCACCACGGAGTTGCTCACGTGTTTGCAGTAGATGTCGGGTACGGCCAGCTAGCCGATGAACTCAGGCATGACAGCCGTGTGACCTCGCTGGAGCGCACGCACGTCTGCGAGATTCCAGCGCTCCCACAGATTCCGACTTTGACCACCATCGATGTCTCATTCATCGGCTTACAGCAGGTGCTGCCTTGCGTCGCGAGCGTCGTTGATCGGGGCTCGGACGTGATTGCGCTTGTCAAACCACAGTTTGAAGCTGCGCCTGATGATGTTGACGAGCGTGGCGTCGTCAAGGATCGACTGGCTCAAGGACGAGCGGTCAGCAGCGTAGTCACCTGGGCTATCGAGCAGGGCTGGCGTGTTGGCGGGGTGCTCAAGTCGCCGCTGACTGGTCCGGCTGGTAATCACGAGTGGTTCGTCTGGCTGCGTACACCGTGACCAAGATTCAATGCGTCGGCATCTACTATCACCCACGCCTCGACGAGGCGCGGGAGATGGCGGACGATGTTGCAACAACGCTGCAACGCCTCGGTCGCGAGGTCTGGATCTCTGCTCCCTGGGAGCCGGAGCGATCGACCGAGCGCCTTCACGAGACCGACCTGCTGATCTGTCTCGGTGGCGACGGAACTATTCTCCGCGCCGCCCGCGCGACGGTCGGCCATGACTGCCTGATTCTCGGGGTTGACCTGGGCCGCCAGGCCTTTCTCACCGAGCTGCTGCCTGAACAGGTAGACGAGCGTATCCCCGACCTGCTGCGTGGCGATTTCGTGGTTGAGAGCCGCACCATGCTTGAGGCTCGACCGATCGGCGTCGAGGGTGACGTGCCGGAGGTGCTGCCCGCGCTCAACGACGTCATGATCGGACGTGGCAGTCTTGGACAACCGGCCTACATTGCAGTCTGGGTTGGCGACGACCTGGTCGGCGTAGTCCGCGCCGACGCGGTGGTTGTCGCCTCGGCGACAGGCAGTACTGGTTACTCGCTCTCCGCTGGTGGTCCAATCCTGCATCCGCAGGCACGCAGCGTCGTGATGACGCCGGTCGCGCCGCACCTGGCCCAGGCCGCTCCCGTCGTGCTGCCTGCCGACGCGGTGATTGAGTTGCGCCTGGGGCGCGAACATCCGGGATCGCTCTCCGTCGACGGCCAGCGACCATATCCGCTCAAGCCCGGCGGCGGCGTGCAGGTGCAGCGGAGCGAATCGCTAGCGCAGTTAGTCCGCTTCGGTGAACGTTCGTTCTTTGCACAACTGGGCAGACGGCTGGCGTGGTTGGACGAGCGACGGCTGGAGGCCGTCTCTCGAACCGGAGTTGAAGCGTTTGACGCAAAGACGGCCGACCCCTCATAGTTCTCGACTGAAGACAGCCCCGATTCCGTTAAGATGAACATGTGATCCAAAATGCGCTTTGGTGCGCAGCGACCGAAGGAGACCGACGGTGTTGATCGGCCTGCATCTGCGTGACTTCGCGTTGGCTGACCGCGTCGACCTTAACCTTGGACATGGATTCACGGTGATCACGGGGGAGACAGGCGCTGGCAAGAGTGTCCTGATCCAGGCCCTGGCCTTCGCGCTCGGGGCGCCCACCGACATTGAGATGATCCGCTCCGGCGCCGACACCGCCGAAGTTGAAGCAATCTTCGATCTGGCCGACAGCGATGCTTACGGCCCGGTCGCGCGAATCCTCTCCGATGCCGACGTTCCCTTCGACGGCGAACTCATCATCCGGCGCAACGTCAACCGACCGATGGGTGGATCAACTCGCCTCGGTGGCCGCCTGCGCATGAACGATTGCGCGGCGACTGTCGGTGTCCTGCGATCACTGGCGCCGATCCTTGCCGACATCCATGGTCAGCGGGAACACCTGTCGTTGCTCCGGCCCAGGGAACAACTGCTCCTGCTGGATCGTTTTGCCGGCGTCGATCATCAGCGCGACGCGATCTCGGCCATGGTCCGGCGGCTCAGTACGCTTGATCGCCAGCTTGCAGACCAGTCCACTAACGAACGTGAACGAGTTCGGCGGATCGCGCTGCTGCGCCACGAAGCCTCCGAGATTGCAGCCGCATCGCTGCAAGTGGGTGAGGACGAACAACTCCAGAACCTGCATCGCCGACTCGTCAACGCGCAAACGCTAGCCGCCGACGCGGCGTCCGCGCAAGAAGCGCTGGAATCAGACTCGCTGGGCGAGGCGCTCAGCGCCCTTCGCCGCATTGCGGAGATTGACGCATCGGCGGAGCCAATCGCGCTCTCGATTGAGGCTGCTGCCGAACAGGTGGCCGAAGCCGTGCGCTCCTTGCGCGCATATGCAGAGCAAGTCGAACTCGATCCGGAACGATTAGACGAAGTGGAATCGCGCATCGCCCAGATCGCCGACATGAAGCGTCGTTGGGGCGACACGATCGCTGAAATCATCACCTACGGGGAAGAAGCGCAATCCGAGGCGGAGCGGTTGGAGCAGGAATCGGCCGACAGCGAATCATTGGCCCAGGAAGCGGAGCAGCTAGCTGCATCGATTGCCGACGCTGCGAGTGAACTCAGCCAGCAGCGTCGTTCCGCAGCGAAACGACTTGCAGAATCGGTGCTCGCGGAATGCGAAGCATTGCGTCTACCTCACGCTCGGCTTGAGCTTCAGTTTGAGCCGGTCTTATCCTCGGCGAGCGCTCGATTGCTTCAAATCGGTGAGGATTCGGTTGCCTTTGACCAGACCGGTATCGATCAGATCAATCTGCTCGTCGCGTTCAATCCCGATGCTCCACTGCGCCCGATACAGCGCGTAGCCTCAGGGGGCGAGACTGCGCGCCTGACATTGGCAATCAAGGCCGTCTTGGGCGAAAGTGACGTAGTACCGTTGATGGTCTTCGACGAGGTCGATGTCGGCCTCGGTGGCCGCAGCGGAGGCATGATCGGCGAGCGATTGGCTCGCCTGGGAGAGCATCGACAGGTGATCTGCATTACACATCTACCCCAGGTCGCGGCTCGAGCTTCTGATCACATCACGGTGAGCAAGTCCGCCGATGCATCGCGTACGAGCGTCGATGTTCGCCAGTTGTCGAGTGACGAGCGCGTCGTCGAACTAGCCGAGATGCTCGGCGGACTGAGCGAGGCCAACCGCGCCAGCGCCTCCGACCTTCTGCACGCGGCGGTCGCGTCATGACATCCGAAGCACTCGGCCCGACTCCCGCCGCGACCGTCCGGCAACGAGCCTCCGAAGTTCACGCGCTTCAGGACATCTCCGCAGACCTCAGTGTGGCCGTCGAGGCGCCACTGTTTGCAGAAGCAGCCAACGTCGGTGACGCTCCAGAGATTCATCGGTTGATCCAGTACTGGTTCGAGACCACCGGAGACGTGCTTCCCCGTACTGAGGGCGAAATCTACGAAACCATCCGCGACTTCGTCGTAGTGCGAGATCCCGGCAAACGACGACTGCTCGCCGCTGGGGCACTGCATGTCGAGTGGAAAGACCTGGCGGAAATCAAGTCGCTCGTCGTCGATCCGGGGACGCAGGGTCGCGGGCTTGGGCGCATCATTGTGGACGCGTGCCTGGATGAGGCCGTCGACATGGGTCTTAAGACCGTATTCGCTCTGACCACGACGCCCGCCTTCTTTGAGCGACTGGGATTCCGTATCTCAGGCGTCTCGGCATTTCCACGCAAAGTCTGGAACGAGTGTTTTCGCTGTCCCAAGTACAACGCCTGCGATGAGATCGCCGTCACCATTGACCTGCGTGAGCGACTTAACGCATGAGCGAAGGAGTCGACGCGCTCACCGAGACGGTGCTCAAATCACAGCAGGTGTTTGAAGGCTCCAGAATCAAGGTCCGCGTCGACGATGTCGAAATGGCCGACGGCCGCAAGGCGCGCCGTGAGGTCGTGGAGCACCCGGACGCCGTTGTCATCCTCGCCCTGCGTGACGACGGACTGATCGCGTTCGTTCGTCAATGGCGACATGCCACCGGCCGCGCACTGCTCGAACTTCCCGCTGGCCGGGTCGACCCGGGTGAAGAACCTGCGGAAACCGCGCGCCGCGAGCTGCGCGAGGAAGTCGGTCTCGATCCTGCGCGCCTTGACTTCGCCCGCGGCTTTTTCGTCGCCCCCGGATTTGCCAACGAGTTCCTGCATGGATTCGTCGCCCGCGACTGTGTGGAGTCGCCGCTTGAGGCCGACGAGGACGAAGAGCTGATCGTCGAGTGGATGCCGCTCGGCGACGCGATTGAACTCGTAGAATCTGGCGAGATCATCGACGCGAAGTCGGTCATCATGATCCAGTTTCTGGCGCTTGAGGCGGTCGGTCCGCTGGGACGCAAGATCGTCCGTCACTATCGCGGTCAGCAGTAGGATTCGGCGCTGTGTAGTTGCTATCAAAGCGACTACCGCCCAATGCCGATTGGTGAGAAACTGAGGCGTGAATGCGACGAGATCGCAATTCAGGGAGACAGCACGATGTTGCAGCATGACGTACTGATTGTCGGCTCAGGACTGGCGGGAATGCGCGCCGCCCTGGAGGTCTCTAACGATCCAACCCTGGACGTGGCGATTCTCTCCAAGGTGCATCCCTTGCGCTCACATTCGGGCGCGGCGCAAGGCGGCATCGCTGCCTCGTTGGGCAACTCGGCAGAGGACTCGTGGGACCTGCACATGTTCGACACTGTCAAGGGTGGCGACTATCTCGTCGACCAGGACGCCGCCGAAGTCTTGACTCGTGAAGGCCCTGAGAACATATTCGAGCTTGAGCACATGGGCTGCGCGTTCTCGCGCGACGACGAAGGCCGTGTCGCCCAGCGCCGCTTCGGCGGCCACACGGCGCCGCGCGCCTGTTACGCCGCCGACCGCACCGGGCACGCCGTCCTGACTGTGCTGTTCGAACAACTCCTGCGACGCGGGGTCAAGGTCTACTCCGAGTGGTACGCGCTTGACCTCGTCGTCAAGGACAACGTCTGCCAGGGCCTGGTCGCCTACGACATTCTCTCAGGACAGATTGAGGCCATCTCGGCCAAGGCTGTCATGTTCGGCACCGGTGGATATGGTCGCGCGTTCCGCGTGACCACTAACGCATTTGCCTCGACCGGCGACGGCGTCGTGATGGCCTACCGCGCTGGTATTCCTCTGGAGGACATGGAATTCGTCCAGTTCCACCCGACCGGCCTGCAGGGCTCGGGCATCTTGCTTTCCGAGGCGGCACGCGGCGAGGGCGCGCACATTGTCAACTCGGATGGCTTCCGCTTTATGGAGAACTACGCGCCAGGACGGATGGAGCTTGCACCACGCGACATCGTCGCCCGCGCTGAACAGTCCGAGATTGAAGCCGGTCGTGGCGTGACCGATTTGCGCGACTCCGTGTTTATGGACCTGCGGCCGATCGGAGAGGAGCGCATCCGTTACGCCCTGCCGTCGGTGCTTCATCTGGCACGGGACTTTGCTGGTATCGACCCGCTCGAGGCGCCTGTCCCGATTCAGCCGACTGCGCATTACTCGATGGGTGGCATACCCTGCGACATCAATGGGCAGGTGCGGATCAAGGATCAGCCCGGCGCGCCCGAGATCACCGGATTCTTTGCCGCCGGCGAGGCATCCTGCGTCTCCGTCCATGGCGCCAACCGACTGGGTACGAACTCGCTGCTCGAAGCAGTCGTCTTTGGCCGACGCTCGGGTCGCGGCATTCTTGATGTCGTCCATGACCTCGAACCGACCAGCATCGACGAGGGCGACATGGCCAACGCAGTGGGCGAAGTCGACAAGTTCCTCCGTGCCGAGGGCTCGCAGAAGGTCGGCAAGATTCGCGCCGAGCTGCGCGACACGATGATGGACAAGTGCGGCGTCTTCCGCGACGACGCAGAGCTGCGCGAGTGTTTGTCCGAGGTCAAGGAGTACCAGGAGCGATTCAAGCACATCGCGATCGACGACCACGGCTCGACGTTCAATACCGACTTGCTCGACGCGATCGAGCTTGGTCACATGCTGGAGTACTCCGAGGTCATTGTGACCGGCGCAATCGCACGGCAGGAGTCACGTGGCGGCCACGCCAGGCGCGACTTTGACTCCCGCGACGACGAGAACTGGTTCAAACACACCCTCGCTTACCGTCCGCAGGACGGCGAGGATGGGCCAACCCTGACATACTGCGATGTCAATATGGAGCCCAAGTTCCGCGAACCGTTCCCGCTCCAGGAACGCACCTACTAGCACAAATCCGTACAAACTCGAACAAGTCGGAACCCGCCGAACAAGAACGAACAGGCGCGACCCATGGCACAGCAAGAATTCATCATTCAGCGCTACAACCCCGACACGGATGAATCCTACGAGGAGTCGTTCGATGTCGACGTTCAGCCCGGCCAGACGCTGCTCGACTCCCTTAACCAGATCAAGTGGGAGCAGGACGGGACGCTGTCGTTCCGTATGTCCTGCCGCCACGCGATTTGCGGCTCATGCGCGATGAAGGTCAATGGTCAGTCGATGCTGACCTGCCAGACGCAAGTGGACGCGGCTGTCGAGCGCGGAGACCCGGTCCGCATCGGACCGATGGGCAATCAGAACGTGGTCAAGGACCTCGTTGTAGACGTGACGAAGTTCTTGCAGCAGTTCGAGCGCGCCGAGACCTGGCTTGAGCCGTACGAAGATCAGGAACCACCCGAGAAGGAATACCGCCAGAAGGTCGAGGAGTTTGACCACTGGTCGCACGCCTCGACCTGCATTCACTGTGGCGCTTGCTACTCAGACTGCACCGTTGCTGCCGTCGATGAGAACTTCCTCGGTCCGGCCGCACTTGCCAAGGCTTACCGCTTTGTCATGGACAGCCGTGACTCCAAGCGCGAGGAACGGCTTGAGTACCTCTCGGAAACGCAAGGCGGCATCTGGGATTGCACCCGCTGCTACATGTGCGTTCAGGCGTGTCCCAAGGACGTGCTGCCCATGGACGCGATCATGGAGCTGCGCACTCTTGCGATCGAGGCCGGCCACACGAACAATCATGGCGCCCGGCACCACAAGGGATTCGCCGGAGGCGTGCGCAAGCGCGGTCGTCTCGACGAGATGATGCTTCCGGTCCAGTCTGTCGGTATCGGCCGACTGCTGACCGGCCAGATCTCCGCGCACAAGGAGATGATGGACTACACGCCGGGTGCGATTCGACTGCTCAAGTCGCGCAAGCTGCTCACGATCGCCCAGCGACATGGCGCAAGCGCTGAGGGTCGAGAGCAGATTCAGCGGATCTTCGACGAGGTCGAGTCCGAGAAGCATCACCACGATGTCGACGCCGATGCCTTCGGCGCAGAGTTCGAGACCGCCATCGGCGGACACTAGGCCTCACGAAGTCAGCAATCGCAGCACGGGACCGAAGAGCGGGGAGTATCGAACATCATGAGCAAGTACGCATTCTGGCCCGGCTGTGTAGCGCGCGGAGCAGCCCCCGAGCTGTACACCTCGACGCTGGCCGTCGCCGAGCATCTCGGCATGGACCTGGTCGAGTTGGAAGCCGCCGCCTGCACCGGCGCCGGCATCATCTCTGACGGTGAGCCGTACCTGCAGGACGTGCTTAACGCCCGCACCATGGCGATGTCCGAGCAGATGGATCTGCCGCTGATGGACATCTGCTCCACCTGCGTCGGCGTTCACCGCCTCGCGGCTGAGAAACTGCGCGATGTCGACTACCGCATCCGCATTAACCATCACCTCGCGCCGGAGGGCATCGAGTACCGAGGCTCCGCCGACCCGCGACACCTCCTTTGGATCCTGCTTGAGGATGTTGGGATCGACAAGATCAACTCGATGATCAAGCGACCGCTGGAAGAACTTAATCTCGGTCCGTTCTACGGCTGCTACATCGTCCGACCGGAGCGCACGCTTGACTTCGATGCGCATCCCACCCGCCGTGACAGCCTGGAGCAGTTGATTGACATCCTCGGCGCGACGACCGTCACCTACGATGGCATGACCAAGTGTTGCGGATTCCCGATCCTGACCACAAACAAGAAGAACTCGCTGACCATGGCCGGCTCGCACCTGGATGAGGCGCAGTCGAAGGGTGCGGATGCTCTCGTCACGCCGTGCCCGCTCTGCCACCTCAACCTCGACGCTCAGCAACCGGACGCCGCAAAGGTCATTGACCGCAGCCTCAACCTGCCAATCCTGCACGTCCCGCAGCTAATGGGACTGGCGATGGGCATCGACCCTGAGAAGCTGGGTCTGACGCGGCACGTCGTGGATACGCGAAACCTGCTCAACAAGCTCGGCGTGTAAGTCGAGTTCGCTCTTGAGCCTCCCCTGTTGAAGTGGAAGTGACTCCCTCTCCCTTTGGGAGAGGGCCGGGGTGAAGGTGCCCGAGTACCACTGTCTGGCGTTTAGTCGCACGCCTGCCACGTGCCGGCCCTCACCCTAACCCTCTCCCAAAGGGAGAGGGGACCAGAGGGGATTTGTGCGAACACCGGCCGGTTGACAGGGATTGCAGGGCAAAAGGAAGCGCCCCCGCCGGGTTGGGCGGGGGCGCGACACAGGCAACTGGAGGGTGGCCAGTCGGAGAGACAACCGATGTCTCACATGCGGACATCGGCGGGCGGGCGGGGTGACAGTTTCTACCGTCTGACCTCACTGACCCTCCGTCATCTAAGACGACGGCAGGTCGCAAAAGGTTCCCGAAGAAATCAGGCTCCCGCTCCGGTTCCCCGAAGTCGCGGATCAAGGACATCGCGGAGCGCGTCGCCGAGGAGGTTGAAGGCCAGCACAATCAACGTGATTGCGGCGCCCGGCGTAATCGCGAGCCATGGCCAGCGGTCGAGATTGCCGCGCTGGGTCGCCTCAAAGAGGATGAATCCCCAGGTCGGATTCTGAGCTGAGTTTGCGCCCAGGCCCAGGAAGGACAGCGCAGCCTCAGCGAGAATCGTCCCTCCGATCGTCACCGAGGCGATAACCAGAATCGGAGCCATGATGTTGGGCAAGATGTGGAAGGTGATAATCCTGAACGGTCCCGCGCCAATCGTTCTGGCCGCCTCGATGTACGTGTTCTCCAGCGTCGAGAACACAGTGCCGCGCACGACACGCTGAGTCCCGGGTATCAAGAAAATCACGATCACGAGAATCACCGTAGTCATACTCGGAGTCAACACCGTGACCAGGGTCATCATCAGCAGGAGCGGAGGCAGCGCCTGGAAGGCGTCAGAGATGCGCTGCAAGAGGAGGTCGGTCACTCCCCCGGCATAAGCCGAAGTCATGCCGATCACCATCCCACCGAGAATCCCCAAGCCCGTCGCGACGATGCCGATCACGATTGCCGGACGGGCTCCGAAGATGATGCGACTGAACAGGTCGCGACCGAGCGAGTCTGTTCCGGCGATGTGTCCGGGCCAGGATGGCGCGGCCAGCTTGTTAATGATGTCGGTTTCGCTGGCCGGATAGGGCGAGAAGCCGGGAACGATCGTAGATCCGCCGATGCTAATGTCCTGACCGAAGACGGCGGCTACTACCAGGATCAGAATGAAGACTGCGCCGATTGCGCCCAGCGGCTTGTTGCGGGCGTGACGGGCCCAGACCTGCCACCACGGCCGCGTGTCGGGCAGATGTAGGTTGAGGGTGGTTTCGGTAGTGTCGGCAGTTTCGCTAATGCTTGACATGTGAGCGTTCCCTCCTCCCTACGAGTACCGAATTCGTGGATCGAGCCAGGCATAGCTCAGGTCCACGAGGATGTTGATGAAGACGACGCCGAAGCCAACGACGAGTGAGATGCCCAGGACGAGTGTGAAGTCGACCTGCCGAATCGCTCGGACTGCCAGCGCGCCGATGCCGTCGATGCGGAAGATGAACTCGACGATGACGGCACCGCTGATCAGGAAGGCGAACTGATTGGCGAAGATGGTGATCACGGGAATCAGAGAGTTGCGAATCACGTGACGCAAGATAATCGCGCGCTCGGCCAGGCCCTTGGCGCGGGCCGTTCGCACGTAGTCTTCGTTGACGACTTCGAGTACGGTTGACCGCTGCATCCTCATCACGGTGGCCATCAGGGACGCCGACAGGACCAACGCAGGAGCGATCAGACCTTCCAGATTCCTACCCACTCCGTCCCAGATGTACGGCGGATCTATCGTGGATAGCGACACTCCAAGCCAGGCAGCGCCGAACGTTACGACCAGGACCGCCAAGAAGAAATTGGGTACGGCGAGGCCCAGGATGGCAAACACCCGAGAGACATAGTCGCCAATCCCTCCCTGCCGAATGGCAGAGAACACTCCAATCGGAATCGCGATCAATGAGGAAATCAGCGTCGCCATGACAACGAGCTGAACACTCCTGGGAAGCCGATCCTGAATCTCTCCCCAAACGGGCAAGCTGGTAGCAAACGACTTGCCCAGGTCTCCGTTGAAGGCGTTCCAGAGCCACTCGCCGTAGCGTTCGAGCACCGGCTTGTCCAGGCCAAGATCAATCTCGTACTGCTCAATCTGGGCAGGCGTCAAGTTGGCGCCTTGCGGACTCTGATTGAGCAATCGCGTGAGCGTGTTCCCGGGCACCGCATTCACGAGCATGAACACGATGAACGACAACATGAGGAGCACAACCATCGCTCCGATAATCCGGCGGATGATATAGCCGGTCATCGCATCCTCCGCAGCTTCGCCACTCAGAGAGACGCCTGCTCAGATAAGGTCTCTGAGCAGGCTGATGTTCTGGAACTACAGGTTCTTCCAGATTCTCTCGGTGTTGGTGGCGCCCCAGCCCGGGTTCCACGCGTTGTACGTGTCCATCTGACCGAACAGGTACTCACGACGCGCAGCCATGCGGTACGGGTTGACGCAGAAGATGCGCCACATGTTCTCGAGCTCGCGAACGCGGATCTTCTCGAGAATCTCGGAGCGCTTCTCGACATCGAGTTCCTGGCGCTGTTCGACAGCCCACTGGTCGACGTCGGGGTCGTTGATGCCGTAGATGTTGCCTGGGCTCTCGGAGTGCATCCGGCCATACGCCAAGCCATCGGCGTCCATCTCACTGCCAACGAGCCAGGTGAACAGGGTGCCGCTGTACTCCTTGGTGAAGAGGAGGGCCAGCCAGGATTCCCACTCGATCTGCTCGTGGGTGACGTTGGCGCCCAGGTTGCGGTTCCACTGGTCGACGACCAGCAGGAAGTGGTCGAGGTAGAAGCCCGGGACCGTGTGGAAGGCCGCGTCGAAGGTGAGTGGGTTGTCCTCGTTGTAACCGGCCGCATCGAGCAATCGCTTGCCCTCGGCGGCGTTGAAGACGTGGAAGTCTCCCAGCTCTTCGAAAGTCCAGGGCCACTCGCGGAAGCCCCACGGCGACTTGTCGTCCTTGAAGAAGGTCCAGTTCTGACCGTAGCCGCCGGCGGCGAGGCCGTAGTAGACGCCCGCAGCCTGCTCGTCGCGGTCCATACCAAGCGACAGCGCCTGGCGAACGCGCGGGTCGTTGAACGGCTCGGCGGTCAGGTCCTTGAAGGTCATGTGCGGCTGCCAGCCGGGCGGCGGCGCGGTGACCTGGACAACCATCTCGGGGTGCTGCTCAATCGCACGCTCGTACTCGGTAATGTCCTGCAGGCGAATCCAGTCGGTTTCGCCGGTTTCCCAGGCGGCCCACTCGGATTCACGCTGGCCGACGAAATCGAGGCCGTGAATGTTGTCGATGTAGGGAAGCTGGAGCCCGGTGCGCGGGTCGAGCTTGTGGTACTCAGGGTGCTTGCTACCGCGCCATTCGGAACCGGTGGTCGCGCTGTCGAGCTGGAAGGGACCCGTGCCGACGGTGTTCTCGGCCAAGTCCAGCAAGCTCGGTTCCTCGACGAACTCCGGCGCCACGACGGTGTGGAACGGGTTCATCATGTTGTTCAGCAGGTACGCCGCGGGCTCGTCCAGGTTGAAGCGGACGGTGTTGCTGGCGTTGTCGTGGTCGATCGTGTTGACGGCGGTGTATGAGGACGCTTGAACACGGCCATCCTCGCGCAGCGCGTCATATGCAATCTTCACGTCTTCGGCGGTCATCGCGCGACCGTTGACCGGCGGCTTGTCCTGCCAGGTGATGCCGTCTTGAAGCTGGAACACGACCGTGGTCGGTTCGGGCACTTCCCAGCCGGCTGCCAGGTCGCCCTCGTTCAGGTAGTAGTGAGCGTTGGCGTAGTCGTCCATCGGGAAGACGACGAGCTGGCTATAGAACATGGGTGCGAAGGCGGCCATGAGGCTGGCGTTGGGTCCCAGCACGTTCCAGTTCGCCGGTGCTGCGTGAGCGAGCCGCCAGGTGCCGCCGTGTTTCGGTCCGTCGGCCTGACCGGGCAGGTTTTGCAGCTTGGACCAGTGGTAGCGCAGCCGCCACTCTTCCTCGGCGGTGAGTGACATTGCCTCTTCTTCGGCGGTCAACTGGCCGGGAAGCAGGGCGACGGCCTGCTCGTCGGCAGCTTCTTGCTGAGTAGCCGCCTGCTGCGTAGCGGTCTGCTGCGCCTGCTGCTGGGCCTCTGCCTGTTCGGGTTGCGGCTGGGGCTGCGCCTGTGCGGCGGCCTGCTGACCATCATCATCGTCGTCACCACAACCAACCAGCGCCAGACCCGCAGCGCCGACGCCCGCTCGCGCCGAAGCCGTCATCAGCGACCGGCGACTCAGTCGCTTGCGTTGCATCCGTTTCCAGTAATTGCGTTCTGCCATTGTTCGCTCCTCTGTGCGCTGAATGCTGGGACGCCAGCGGGAAGGCTTCCGCAGCCCCTGTCATTCGATTCCACGTAATATAGCGCTTTGCCGTTCAAAGTGTCCCGGAGTTGCCGAATGATCGAACCCGCGCAAATCGAGGCCCGCGTTCGCCAGTTTCTCGCCGATTGCGAGATTGCCTATGAGAGCATCGTCTGCCGACCGGATCAGGCGGACACCGCGGTGTTTTGTGAGGTCTTTGGAATCGCGCCAGAGGCGTCGGTCAATACGATTCTCGTGGCCTCCAAGAAGGAGCCGAAGACGTATGCCGCTTGCCTCGTGTTGGCGAACACGAGGTTGGATGTGAATCGCACAGTGCGCAAGGAAATGGGCGTGCGCAAGTGCTCGTTCGCGTCCTTGGAAGAGACGGAAGCGGTAACGGGCATGATGTCCGGCGGGGTGACGCCGTTCGACCTTCCCGACGAGATTCCCATCCTGATCGACTCGCGAATCACCGGCGGGGACGTGATGTGGCTGGGCGGCGGCAGTCGCTCACTGAAAGTCGGGATCAAGGCCGATGACCTAGGAAGAATCCCGAATGCTCGGGTCGTCGAGGGCCTGGCGGGCGAGCCGCCACCTACGACTAGCGGGTGAGCCGCCGTCTACGAAGACTTGAGCGCGTGTTCGAGCGCCACGATGTCCTCGATTGGCACTGCGCCGTCTCGCAGGCCCGCTCGGTGTGTGCGCTTGGCCATCAGTTGCAGGGCTCGGTTGGCCGGCGTCGGCACACCATGTTCGAGTCCGATCAACACGATCTCGCCGTTGAGCCAATCAGTCTCGATGCCGGATAGCCCGCGACGGAAGGATTGCCAGGTCGAGCTGCCGCCCCGTTCGACGCCGGGAATCTCGCCAGCGCTGAACGTCGCAGCCCGACGCTCACCGATCTCAGACCGAGAGGCGTAGTCGATTCCGGCAGCCTCGTAGCACGCGACCGCTTCATCTCGCATCCGACGAATAAACGCTCGCACATCATCGCTCGCGGACCGCAACGCTGTTTCGCCGCAGAGCGCTCCCACGGCGTTGCCCAGATTGTCGAGCAGTTTGCCGTACTTGAGCCTCATGATTTTCTCATCGGGCTGGGCGTTGAAGCTCGCCGCCGACAGGTCGGCGCAGACCTGTGTGATGGTCGGGTCGATCCCATGAGGGAATCGGCCGCTGTCGAGCAGTCCCGGTTTCGGCTCGCCAAACAGCGCGACTTCGCCGGCGATCAGGAACGTCGCCGGCATCACGACCAGCATGCCGTAGACGTTCAAGAATCTTCGCGCTGCCGTGCGCTCATTTCCAACGCCGTTCTGTCCGCAAATGATGGGAATCTCGGGGCCGGCGCAACGCTCCAGATCGTCAAGGGCGTTCGAGGTGTCCTGGCCCTTCATGGTCATCAAGACGACGTCGTCATCACGGAAGTCGATTTCGCTCGGGTGCGACGCCGTCGCGACCTCAACCGTCTCGGTGCGCCCAGGCTGCCGGACCAGCAGTCCTCGTTCGCGCATGGCCGAGAGGTGTTCGCCCCGCGCGATCATCACGACTTCTCGGCCGCTTCGCGTCAGTAGCGCTCCGATGCCTCCGCCGATGCCACCTGCGCCGTAGATGATGTATCGCATGTTGAGGCCCCTGGTCCTGCGCTGGATTTGCTCTGAATCGTCAATAGTCTGAACAGCAAAGCGCGGCTGATCAACCTGATCAGCCGCGCTCGCATGTGCGCCAGATGCGCGTTTGTGTTCGCTACTCCTCCGAGTCCTGGGACTGGCCCTGCGGACTGGGCGGCGGACCGGCGAACATCGACTTGAGCTCCGCCGCGCGCTCCTGGTCGGCCAGGGTCGGCTCGATCAGGATTTTGGCTCCATTGAGGAAGACAGCGGCATTGAGCTGGCTTAGCTCAAGTGTGTAGGCCATCGCCATTGCCGAGACGGCCAGGTAGCCCTGGACGACCGGGTGGTCCCAGACGATGAACAGTAGCTCGCCATCGCGCACCGCGTCTGCGAGGTCGTCGCTGAAGCCGAAGCTGGCGACTGCAATCTCAGCCTCGGACTCTTCGATCGCTGAAATGGCGGCAAGCGCACTATCGTGGTTGAGGGTCAAGATGCCACCGACATCGCCCTCTGCGATGCGCTCTGTGATTAGCGCCTGTAGGTGCTGAGGGCTGGTGTGCTCACCGTGGCTCTCACCAAGTTCGGTCGCAGTTGCCAAGTCGACCGAAATCCGCTCAACTTCGCCACCGTCGTAACTCTGTTCGACGCCGTCGCAACGGTCATGCAGCCCGATGTTGTCTTCTTCGTGAATGACACAGATCAGGGCGCCGGTGACTCCGGCCTCGTCGAACTCGTCGCCAGCCTTGCTTCCGCCTGCGAAGTCGTCGAGCCCAATGTGGATGAGCGATCCAACGCTGTCGGCGTCCTCTGCGCCGGAGTTGAAACTCACGACCTGGATACCTGCAGCCTGTGCCTCGGCGAGCGCCTCTTCCAGGTCCTCGGCGTAGGGCAATGAGGTCGCAATGGTGATTGGTTCATTCGAGATGCAGTCGCGAATGTTGTTGGCATGCTCGCCGCTGTCGCGACCTCCATACAGGAGGATGTCGACGCCATACTGGTACCCAGCCACATTCGCTGAAGACAGCGTCCACTGCCAGAAGCGGTCCTCCTGCGGGAGTGCGTGACCAAGGACACACATCACTGGTCGTCTCGGCGGGATCACCACGACGGGCTGCTCTTCAATCGTCCCCGTGACTTCGATTGGACTGCTGAACCGCCACTGCCCGACCTCTGCGTCTACGGCCAGGAAGCGGTTGGCCGGAATATCGAGGTCGACCCACTCCCCATCGTTGTTCAACTGTCTGAGACCGACTTCAACGCGGCCGTCTTCTACGTGCCTGGCTCCGATCCGAACTTCGCTAGTCACGCTGATCGCGGCCTGCACGACTCCCAGCGTGATAGCGCCGAGAACCAGGCCGATGACCAACGTGACCAAGTGCGACTTGCCCACAGTTTTCACGTTGACTCCTATCTCAAACCTCAATGGTTTCCATTTGAAGGCGATCATAACGTCGATTGAGATCTTACATAATGGTTGACTCGAATCTGGCGGACGCCTGCTGAGCTGGCGGTTGTGAACCGCCAGGGTCTCCCGAGAGCCGCCGACTACCATGCCTAGCGACTACCGAATCAGAACATCGGAGCACTGACGATGACCGATCAGGCAATTCTTTCTCAGATAGACGGTGAACTCAAGGCTGACGGGCTGGAGTCGCCCGTTCGGATCATTCGGGATCGCTGGGGTGTCCCACATGCCGAAGCGCAGTCGGTGCATGACGCATTCTTCGCCCAGGGATTCTGCCTGGGGCAGGATCGCGGATGGCAGCTTGAGCTCTATCGACACATGGCCCACGGACAGGCCGCGTCATTGCTGAACAAGGGACTGTTGCGCATCGACAAGATGAATCGCACGCTCGGTTTCGGGCGTGACGCCGCTCGCGAATGGGAAGAACAGTCCGATGACGCGCGGATGATCCTCCAGGCCTACGCAGATGGAATCAACGCGGCAATTGAAGCCGGGCCGGCGCCGGTCGAATTCGGTCTGCTGGACCACGAGATGCAGTCCTGGTCGCCAGTCGACTCGCTGGCGATTCTCAAGATGGTCTCAGCAAACGTCCACTGGGCGACCAAGATTGGCAACGGCGAAGTCGCTTCGCGACTGGGCGTCGACGCTTTGCAGGCGCTGATTCCAGACGTGCCGGCCGACGCCGCACTGATCGCTCCGGCGGGCGCGTCGTGGACCAACGGGGCTCACGCGTTTGCAGGTGCGCTCGCCGATTCGGAAGCCGAGCCGGGCACGCGACGTGGAGGTCTGGACGGATCGAATTGCTGGGTGATCGACGGTAAACACACGGCTAGCGGCAAACCGCTCGTGGTTGGTGATCCGCATCTCGCGTTCAGCGTGCCGCCGCAGTGGTACGTGATGCATATGCAGTGTCCCGAGTTCACGGTTGCCGGACCATGCAGTCCCGGCTATCCAGGTCCGGTCTACTACGGACATAACACCGAGATCGCCTGGACCATGACGCACGCTCAGGGAGACCGCTGGGATGTGTATCGCGAACGCGTCTCGCGCAACGGCTCCGGACCCGAGGCAGCCTGGTTGGACGGCACGGAAGCGCTTGAGCGACGCGATGAAGTGATTGAGATACGGGGCGAGGAGTCCGTCACGCAAACCGTCTGGTCCACGCGCCACGGACCTGTCGTTCACGGCGATCCGGAGACGGATGACGAGGTGTTGAGCGCTCGGTTCAGCCTGACCGATCCCTGCCACGATTTCGACGGCATGTTGACCATCTTCACGGCAAACAACATTCACGACGCGCGTCAGGGTTTCCGTTGCTATGACTCAATCTCGGGCAATTTCTGTTTCGCCGATCAGCAAGGCGACATTGGCTACCAGTACACCGGTCGCGTCCCGATTCGCGCTGCGAAACTGACGCCGGTCAACGGCTGGGACGGCACGCATGAGTGGGACGGCGATGTGCCGGTCGACGAGTTGCCCCAGGACCTCAATCCCGAGACCGGCGTGATCATCACCGCGAACAACCGCACGACGACCGACGACTATCCCTATTACCTCACTTTCAGCCAGACGCCGTATCGAGCCGACAGGTTGCGGGAACTCTTGCAGGGTCGCGACAACTGGGCGCCCGAGGACATGCCCGAGGTGCAGTCCGACCAGACCAGCCTGCACGCCCGCTTCGTGGCAAGTCGTGTGGCGCAAGCCAGCGTCGAAGGCGGCGCGGCCGAAGAAATGCAGGCGCTGCTGTCAGGCTGGGACGGTCACATGGCGATCGACTCCGCTCCAGCGCTCGTCTACTACGAGTTCTGCGAGCAGCTCATCGCCAAGACCGTGCGTCCCTACTTCAATGCTCCTGCGCGGATTGCACAGAGTTCATACGAAGAGATGCGGATTCTGCACGAGCAGATGAAGGGCAACAGCTCCCTTACTCTTCCGGCGGGCAAGTCCTGGGGTGACGTGATCAGTGACGCGCTGACCACCGCTGCCGACGTGCTTACCGAGCGACACGGCGCAGACCGCAGCCAGTGGCAATTCGGAACTGCCCACCCGGTTACCTGGCGGCACAACCTGGGACGCGATCCGGAGCGCGCTGCGCGATTCAACGTCGGCGATTTCCCCAAGGGTGGTGACGGCAACACGCCGAACAACGCGACCGGCCTGATCAACCAGCCGGCCGACCACGGCGTGAGTTACCGGCAGATCTTCGATCTGTCGGCGCTCAACGGCGCGCGCATCGTCTTGCCGCCGGGCAACTCAGGTCGGCCCGACAGCTCGCACTACAGCGACCACATCCACAAGTGGCTCGACATGGAGTACTTCCCGCTCTACATCGAGTGGGACGACATCGAGGCCAACAGCGAGGGCAGCCTGACGCTCAATCCCACCTAAGGCGCGCTCGCCTCGACGCTGGCTCGCAAGATTGACAGGCCGCGCTCAAGCTCTTTGTCTTCAATGGTCAGCGGAGGCATCAGCTTGACCACGTCGGACGCAGCGCCTCCCGAGGTCTCCATCAGCAGCCCGCGCTCGAACGCCTCGCTGCAGATCTTCGATGCCAATCCGTCGACAGGTGTATGCAGACCCTGCAAGAATCCCCGTCCCCGAACGGTCGCGCGCAACGATTCATGTTCAGCGGCGATTGACTCCAACTCTCGACGGACTAATTCCGACTTGCGCTGCACTTCATGCGAGAGAGCGTCATCGTTCCACCATTTCAATGCCTCGGTCGCGGTGACGAACGCTGCGTTGTTACCTCGGAAGGTTCCGTTGTGTTCGCCTGGCGACCAGATATCCAGGTCAGGGCGAATCAAGGTCAACGCCATTGGCAGACCGCTGCCCGAGATCGACTTGGACAGGCAGACGATATCGGGATGAATGCCGGCCGGCTCGAAGGAGAAGAACGTGCCGGTGCGACCACAACCTGCCTGGATGTCGTCGACGATCAAAAGCACGTCATGGCGCTTGCAGCACTCTGCCAGTCTCTGCAGCCAGCCAACGCTAGCGGAGTACAAGCCGCCCTCGCCCTGGACTGTTTCAACGATCACGGCCGCCACAGATACTCCGGCGTCGGCCAGCATCTCGTCGAGCATCAACACGGTGTCCATGTCGGGGCCGTACTCGCCGTCGAAGGGGGCGGTGATCTGATGTGTGAGGGGAATGCCGGCAGACTCGCGCTTTACGACGTTTCCACTCAGCGCCAGCGAGCCCAACGTCATCCCGTGGAAGGCGTTGGTGAATGACACGATGTCGCGGCGGCCGGTGACCTTGCGAGCCAGCTTGAGCGATGCTTCAACCGCATTGGTGCCGGTTGGGCCAGGAAACATGACCTTGTAGGACATGCTCCGCGGTCGCAAGATGACCTCGTCAAATCGCTGAAGGAAATCTCGCTTGGCCGACGTCGCCATGTCCAGCGAGTGGATGATGCCTTGCGACTGTAGGTAGTGGGTGAGCGCTGCGATCATTTCGTCGGGATTGTGACCGTAGTTCAGACCGCCGGCGCCGCTGAAGAAGTCGATGTACTCCCGACCGTCTTCGTCCCAGATCGACGATCCGTGCGCACGCGACCAGACGGCCGGCCAAGCCCGCACGTATGACCGGACTTCGGATTCCAGTTCTTCAAATGCGTCGAGACCGCTCATGATTGGTGTACTCGTAACCATCCACGACCCTCACAATCAGGCACCCCGCCAGAGGCCACTACATCCACTATGCCCGATTTCCTGTTCGATGTCGCTGCTCGCGACTTCTCTCCGCGTAGGAAGTCTCTGAACTCTTCTCCTTCTCCCCCCTTGCGGGGGAGATGCCGAAAGCCTGCCCCGGGCTCGACCCGGGGGCAGTGGGGGGTTCCCTTGTCGCACCCGTGATCAGGTTGGAGGCCGCCCCCTCTGTCACTCCGTGACATCTCCCCCCGCAAGGGGGGGAGAGAGTGGGCGGACTTACGCATGACCGTTTGAGGACTGATGCGCATGGTTTCGTGATCCATGTCCGTGGTCGTGTTCGCAATGGTCGGATTGGGGCACATCCAACCCTGGGTTGCGGTCAAAGAACCCCCATGGCTTCATGCTGAATCCTGCCCGCTGGACGGGCATGACCGGCCAATCCTCGGGTCTCACGATGTGATTCATCCCCACCGTGTACCAGAGAACAAGGTCAGCCTGCCTCAAAGGCCGATTGGCCGAAGTCCAACTCGGCATCCCTTGTCCTGGCTCGCTCTGGGCTGGATAGTCGCCAGCCGGATAGCGCTCGGATGGCTCGTAGGCCGTCACCCAGAGCTGCTTCCGTGCAAATGCTGCCCGCTGCGCAATGAGTGACTTCTCATCGGCCATCATCGAGACTGTCGCGCCCGGCGTCAGCACATATGCCGGCGACTCTCCGATCGGGTTGTTGCGATCGTCATTCGCGATCCGCCAGTGCCGCGCCGAGGTTGAATCCACGACTCGTCCGCTTTGCGATTCCTCCGTGATTGGGGTGGCCTGCGCTGTGAAGGTGTTGTAGAAGGGATTCTTCGGCCCCAATGGCAGCGGGATGGTGTCGACTTCGTAGACCGTGTTCGGGCCACCATCGACATCCATGTCGAGCCGGAAGCTGAGGAAATGCTGATGATGCATCCCTGCGAGCTGCGGCGCGATCCTGTGGCGTGTGATTTGCGGGTCGTCATCCTCGATTGCCATGGTCTGGATGATGCCGGTCGCTTTGACCTCGTGTTCCCATGAGCCGTCCTGGTAGAAGTACCAGTAGAAGCCGTAATCGTAGTTGTCGACCGTGGCGATGGTGGAAACCACCAACCGCCTCGAGCGGCGCGACCAGGATTGCATGCCGCGGTCGTCCGAATGCCGGTAGGTGTGCTTCCAGAGCAGTCCGGCATCCTCTTCGTGAATGCAGATCGCATTCTTGATCGTGCGTGCGCCGCCTCGCTCATCCGTCACGACGCCGTCCATGTAGGCGATCTCGCCGAGGCAATCACAACCGAGCTCGAGTGAGTTGACCAGTCGGCCGATGCCGCATTCGCCCGAATCGAAGGCGTTCTTGAAGTAGTGCCCGACTGAGGCGTCACCGTACGGGACGACCATCTCGGCCAGCGAAGCGCGATAGCAGATTGGCCTAACCTGGCCGCCATCTTCGTAGCCGATCTGGTGCAAGACCAGACCCTCGCGAGGATGCAGGGAGACTCGCATTTGCCACTTCTGCCAGGTCAATAGGTGTCCTTGCAGATTGAAGGAAGGACCTTCAGATTGCACGATGTCGAGCTGCTTCAGGTCGTCGCGTGCCGGTCCGCTGTGGTCATGGTCGAATCGCAGTGACGAGGTCGGAGGCGGAGGCGAGGGTTCGTCCACGACTTCCAAGACTCGGTTGTCGACGAGATCGACGATGGCAATCAGCCCCTCGACCGGACGTCCGTAGGCGTTGTCGTCCGGTTGATCGCGCAGGTAGACGATGCCTTTGAGTATTCGGTGCTTGGTCTCCCACTCGGAGCCGAAGTTGCCGGTCGGCCAGAGGTGGATGAATGACAGGTCGATCTGGACTTCGTTCAAGCCGCGGCCGACCATGGCTGAACGCCAGCCCTCGTCGGAGCGGATTGCTGCTTCGGCCCGGTCGTACTCGTCGAACAGGGCGGGAGGCTGAGCGTCGGGTCGCTCGGCGACCGAGGTCACACGCCCGGTGTCGAGATCGACGACGACTTCGGTTGTCAACCCGGATGACGTGTCGATGCAGACCATCTCGGCAGAGCGCGGCGGATTGACCGAGCCCTTGGGCGGTTCAAGCGCGGCCACCATGAGGAAACGTAACGAGTCGGGCGAGCCAAAGTGCTCGCTCGCGATTGACGATGCTCGAATCAGTTCATCCGCCGACAATGGGTCGAGCGGATGAACCTCGATAGACGTCTCGGTGACCACAGGCGCTCCCGGGTGTGGTCCCTAGCTGTGGCCGTTGTGACCGGCGTGGTTGGTGTGGTTGCTGTGGTCGTGGCCGTCGTGATCCATGTCGTGCGCGCAGTGGTCTGCTTCCGGCAGGTCGAGCGCCGGGTTGTGGTCGAAGAAGCCGGACGGTCGGAGCTTGAATCCGCTGCGATGCACCGGAGCGACCGGCCAGTCCTCGGGAACGACGATGTGGTTCATGCCGACCGTGTACCAGAGCACGAGGTCTTCATCGGCGATCTCGCGGTCGGCCTCGACCCAGGCAGGAATGCCCTGTCCGGGCTCGCTCTGATTCGGGTAGTCGCCGGCCGCGTACATCTGCGATTCGTCGTAGGGCGTGACCCATAGCACCTTCTGCGTGAAGCCGGCTCGTCCGTGTACAGCGGCCTCAGGTCCGGCCATCATCGAGACCGTCTCGCCGGGAACCAGCAGGTAAGCCGGCGCGTGGCCGACGTGGTTCACCTTGTTGGTGTTTGCGATCCGCCAGTGACGCGCCGAGGCCGAATTGGCCACGCGCTCGCCGTCCGACTCGTTGATCAGCGGCTTGGCTGCCGCCGTGAACGCGTTGTGGTACGGATTCTCCGGACCCGCGGGCAGCGGCATGGTGTCGACTTCGTAGACCGTGTTGGTTCCGCCGTCGACTTCCATGTCCATGCGGAAACAGAGGAAGTGCTGGTGAATCGGCGCGGCCAGACCGGGGGCGATCATGTGGCGCGTGATCTGCGGGTCGTCCGGGTCGGCGGCGATCGTCTGTACGATGCCGGTCGCCTTGACCTCCTGTTCCCAGGAGCCGTCCGGGTAGAACATCCAGTAGAAGCCGTAGTCGTAGTTGCCGACGGTGGCGATCGCCGAGACGACCAGCCTGCGTGTGCGACGCACTTCCGAGACCGGGATGTCGTTTTCGATTCGGGTGTGCTTCCAGTTGATGCCGAAATCTTCTTCGTGGATGCAGACTGCGTTGTTGATAGTGCGCGAGCCGCCGAACTCGTTGCTTACGTGACCGTCGAGGTAGACGATCTCGCCGAGGCAGTCACAGCCCAGCTCGAGCGAATTGGTCAGCCGGCCCAGGCCGCCGACCTCACCCGAGTCGAACGCATTCTTGAAGTACTGCGTTGGCGATGCGTCGCCGTAGGGCACGACCATCTCTGTCATTGAGGCGCGGTAGCAGATGGGGCGCAGTTCGCCGTCGTCGTTGTAGGCGATCTGATGCAGAACAAGGCCCTCGCGCGGGTGCAGCGAGACACGCATCTGCCACTTCTGCCAGGACAGGAGGTGTCCGTCCAGCGAGAACGAGACGCCGTCGGGCTGGACGATGTCGAGCGACTTGAGGTCTTCACGCGGCTCGATGTCGTTGTAGCGATAGTCGAGTGACGTTTCGGGCGCGGCGGGACCGGGCTCGTCGACCACGTCGAGGACGCGGTTTTCGACCAGGTCGACGACGGCCATCACATGCTCGATCGGCCGACCGTAACCGTTCGATTCCTCGGAATCGCGCAGGTAGGAGATCGCCTTGAGGGTGCGGTGCTCGGTCTCCCAGGAGGTGCCGAAGTTGCCGCCCGGCCAGGGGTCGATCTGGATCAGCTTGATCTGTTCATCGGTGAAGCCGCGGGACTTCATCGCCGCCAGCCAGCGAGAGTCGGTGCGAACCGCCTCCATCGCCCGGCCAAACTCTTCCGCCAACGGAAACGGCTGATGTCCATCCAGCGAAGTCCAGCGGGAGACCGACTCCGATCCAAGATCGACTACACACTCGACAGCGTCGCCGGACTGTACGTCCATCATCACCACCAGAGCCCGGCGAGCAATCGGGTCGCCGTCGGAGAAGGAGCGGACGGAGTCCTTGGAAGGCTCATCGAGAGCAACCAGAGGAAATCGCCAGCCATCCCGAGGTTCATGAGAGGAGGCAATCTGGGAAGCCGCCGAGATCTCGTCGGGGGTCAGTGGATCAAGTGGGTGGGAAACGCCAACAGGCGTGGTGGGTCGAGTTTCGGTGACCATGTGGTGTGTCTCCGTCTCCTTGGTAAGTTGCTCTCTTAGCATAGTGGCGCGGTTTCTGGCTGGCAGAACTTCGATCACTTGCCAATCAAGAAGTAGCTGAATTGGTTCGATGAAGAGTCTAGTCTCCCTCAAAGAGGACTCGCGAGATTGCTGCAGCAGTTTCGTCAACGCAAGTTTCGACTGGAACTTAACCTGCTTGAACTTCAAGTTAATCCAATGCACTTAACTTGAACAAGTGCAACATTGGCCGCATGCGAAATTGTCTGTTCCAGAGCATTGTTTCTGCCCTTCAAGTTAAGCAGACGAGCAATATTGCTGTTGCAGCTTCGGTTAACTTACGACTTGCAATAGCGAATGATACGTGTCACGATGCCGTCTCGGCAGCCAACAAGGGCTGCCGCGATCGTAGTCAATCTGAAGGGAATGGAATATGTCGCGATGTACGGGTGCCCGATCACGAGCTCGGTCCGGGAGTTTGCTGCCATTAGAAGAGATTGAGTGCGCTATCTATTAGGGCCTGTTCACATTGCTAGCAGCATGTCGTAGATGAGGACCAGGTGGACGGCGGCGAGGTAGATTTGGTCCAGTTTGTCGCTGCGGAAGGCAATGCGATGGAAGCGCTTGAGGCGGCAGAAGAA